>WNGB01002777.1_pt1 | contig 30250 bp, 22 predicted proteins | sample 5400681 | NCBI WGS metagenome assembly WNGB01 (sample SAMN13153367, study PRJNA577476) | soil metagenome | isolation source: 115 cm soil or saprolite under grassland replicate 2 | place: USA:California | collected 2016-06-15
CGGCAACGACACCTGGGACTACGCCCTCATGCTCGCTGTCGCGGCGGTTCCATTCCTCACCGTCCCGGTGGGCATCGCTGGTATTCCGGTATCCTGCCGCCGGTCGCTGCGCTTGGCGGCCGGCTGGTCTGGCGCGTATGGAACTTGCAGCGCGAGGCGTGTGCAGCCGAACACGCCACGGTCGCCGTCCCTGCGGTCACACTCGAGCGGAATCCGGCCGCCCCGTTGCAACTGCGCCTATCGTTAGCGCGCGGTTAACCCAAGACCTTAAGCGGATATTCGGTAACGATTGCCATCATGTATGGACAGTCGGTGATGTCCACCGGCGGGGTCCTGATCCGATGTCCGGCAAGGTTCGACGTGCTCGACGTGGAAGCGCTCCGCTGCCGCTCGAGTGGGTGGCGCGCGTGATTCCGCAATCGATTCCGCTGCGCCGCCTGTGGTGGGCGGCGTTTGTGTTGCTCGGCATCTCGGTCACCGCGGTGGGCTGGACCATCTGGCAGCTGCGCACCGACGCGATCCGCGCCGCCATCACGGAGTCGGGCAACATCGCGACCGTGCTGGCCGGACAATTGTCGCGCTCGGTGCAGGGCATCGACACGGTACTGGTGGACGTCAAACGCGCCACCAAGGACCTCGACATCGACACGCCGCATGGCTTTCGCGCCGCATTCAATCGCCGCGCGTTTCGCGAGCTGCTGGTCGACCAGCTGAGCCGCGTGCCGCAGGCCTTCAACATCGTGGTCGCCGACGAAAACGGGCAGATCGCGGTTTCGACGGCGGCCTGGCCGACTCCGAACATCAATGTCTCCGACCGCGACTATTTCCAGGATGCCCGCGCCCGCACCGACGGTCTGCTGAGCACCTCGGTTCCCATCTACAACAGGATCAACGGCAAGCGGACCATCGTGTTCGCGCGGCGGCTGGAAGGTGTCACCGGCGACTTCGTCGGCATCATCTATTGCAGCGTGAACACCGAATACTTCGAGGACATTTACGGCTCCATCCAGTCGGTGCACAGCCACCAGTTCACGTTGCGCAAGCAGGACGGAACCATTCTCGCCCGGCATCCTGAAGTGCTCGACTTGGCCGGCAAGAACGATGGTGCCGGACCGCAGTGGCACGAGGCGGTCGCGGGCGGAGGCGGCGGCTACACGTATTCCGATGGCGCGGACGGCGGCGCGAGCTTCGTGTCGGTGCGGACGGTGCCGGAATATCCGCTGGTCGTCGACATCGCGGTCACCGAAAGCGCGGCGCTGGGCGGATGGCATCAGCGTGCCGCCACCATCGGCATCGGCAGCGCGGCCCTGCTGCTGTGCTCGATCTATCTCCTGATCGCGGTCACCCGGCAGGTTCGCTCGCTCAGCAACTCCGAAGCGTCGCTGGCGCAGAAATCCCAGCAGCTCGACGCCGCACTCAACAACATGTCGCAAGCCCTGACCATGTTCGACGCTCAGCAGCGGCTGATCGTCTGCAACCGACAATATGCCGAGCTCTACGGACTGACGGCGGAGCAGACCAGGCCCGGGACGCCATTCCACAGCATCCTGGAGGCCCGCATCGCCGGCGGCAATGTCCCCGAAGACGTCGAGAGCTTCGTCGCCGGACGCCTCGAGGCGGCGGACCGGCCGGAGGCTTCCTGCACCATCAACACGCTGCGCGATGGCCGCATCATTTCGGTCGCCCACCAGTCGATGGACAGCGGCGGATGGGTCGCGGTCCACCAGGACATCACGGCGCAAAAGCGGGCCGAAGCGGAGCTCGCCCGCATGGCGCGCTACGACGTCTTGACCGGGCTTGCCAATCGGGCGCTGTTCATGGAGCAGGCGGACGTCGGGCTCGTGCGCATGCGTGACCACGAGAACGAACTCGCCGTGCTGATGCTCGATCTCGACCGCTTCAAGACCGTGAACGACTCGCTTGGCCATCCGGTCGGCGATTCGCTGTTGCGGATGGTCGCTCAGCGGCTGCGCCAGATGATGCCCGAGGTCGATACCGTCGCGCGGTTGGGCGGCGACGAATTCGCCATTCTGCGGCCGATCGAGCGGGGCCAGAGGAACCAGGTGATCGACCTGGCCGACAGGATCCTTCTCGCCATCACCGAGCCCTACGATCTCGACGGTCGCCGGTTCACGATCGAGACCAGCATCGGCATCACGTTCGCGCCGCAGGACGGGACCGACGCTCCTGCGCTGCTGAAGAACGCCGACCTTGCCCTCTACAAGGCCAAATCGCTGGGCGGCAACCAGTACTGCCTGTTCGAGCCGTCCATGGAGGCGGAGGCGCGCGAGCGCCGCGAGCTCGAAGTCGTCCACGCCGGACGGCGCGAGATCTGCGGCGCCGAGGCGCTGGTCCGCTGGCGCCATCCGGAGCGCGGCCTCATCCCGCCCGATCAGTTCATCGGTCTCGCGGAAGAAAGCGGCCTGATCGTTCCGCTCGGCGAATGGATCCTGCGCAAGGCCTGCGCCGATGCGGCGAAATGGCCGTCGCACCTGAAGCTCGCGGTCAACCTGTCGCCGACGCAATTCAAGCAGGGCGACCTCTTGGCCGTCCTCAAGTCCGCGCTCGCCGATTGCGCGCTGCCGCTGAACCGGCTGGAGCTCGAAATCACCGAGACCGTGCTGCTCGAAAAGAACGAGGAGAATCTCGCCGTCCTGCACGAGCTCAAGGAGCTCGGCGTGTCGATCGTGCTCGACGATTTCGGCATCGGATACTCCTCGATGAAGTATCTGCAGATGTTCCCGTTCGACAAGATCAAGATCGACAAGTCGTTCATCCAGAGCATGACGACCCACACCGACAGCGCCGCGATCGTCTGTGCGATTGCCGGGCTCGGCCGCGCCCTCGACATCGAAACAACCGCCGAAGGCGTGGAGACTGCCGAGCAGTTCACCTTTCTGCGCAGCGCCGGCTGCGAACTGGCGCAAGGCTATCTGTTCAGCCGTCCGGTGCCGGCGGCCCAACTTACGTTCGAGCGTCCCGCCGCGCTGAAGGCAGCCTGACCGCGTCAGAACCGCTCGAAGCCCTTCGACTGCATCACCCCTGCCGCCTCCGGCGAAGCCAGGAAGGCGATCAAGGCCTTGCCGGCGTCCTGATGCTGGCTCGCCGCCATCACGCCGGCCGCATAGTGCGTGTAGAACTGGATTTCGGCCGGGAGCGGCCCCACCAGCTCGAGCCGCTCGTCGGCCAGAATTTCGGTGATCTGAGTAAGGCCGAAATCAGCCCCGCCATTGACGACGAAATCGGCGAGCGGCCGCGACGGCGGCGTCAGCTTCGTCTTCGGCCCGATCGAGCCGGTGATGTCGAGCGAGGCCATCAGCTTCCCGACATAGTTCGCCGCAGTGCCGCCGAGCTTGGGATCGGAATAGGAGATCGTCCTGGCGTTCACCACCGAACGCAGGAACGCCTCGGGCGTGCTGATGTCGGGCTTGGGGTCGCCGCGGCGCACGAACACGCCGACGCCGACGCGCGCGACCAGTACCTTGCTGCCTGCCGCAAATTGCCCGAGCTTGATGAGCTCGTCGGCCGCCGGCTCGCCGACGATCGCAACGTCAGTCGCCTCGCCCTTCTTGAGACGATCCGCCAGGGCGAGCGCGGGCGAATAGCCGACCGTCACCTTGTGCCCGGAGGATTGTTCGAAACGCGGGATCAGCTCGCGCAGCGAGCTCGACACTGCGCCCGGGGACATCAGTTTGATTTCCGCCGCGCCGGCGTGGTTCGACGCAACGGTCGCGACGAACAGCGCCGTCGCCGCGCATGCGATCACTCGACTCATGGTGGCCTCCTGCCTCCTCCGCGTGCCGTCCCCACGCGGAGCCGCTCAGGCAAACCTACCCAGATGGTCGCGGGTTTGGAAGACTTGGTTAATTTATGGTTAAGGCGCGTCGCCGCGCCTCACGGCCCGGGCGCCTCGAACCCGCCGGCCTTCCAGGCGGCACGCGCCTTCGGCTCGGCGAGCGAGCCCAAGAAGGCCGATGCCGGCTCCGGCGACGGGCTGCCGGCATGGAGCGCTCCCGCAAACGTGATGTAGTTCTGCAACTCGGGAGGCAACGGCCCGGCCAGCACTACGCCCGGGACCGGCAGGATCTCGCTGATGTTGAACAGTCCGATCTCGGCGTCGCCCTTGGCGACCGCCGCGACGCCGCCGCCGATTGCGAACAGCAGCGTCACCTTCGGCTTGATGGCATCGGCGATGCCGAGCCGCTCGAACATCCGCGCGATGTGCGCACCGGTGAATCCGCCGCCCTCCGGAGGAGAATGGACGATCGACCGCGCCGCGAGCAGCGTCTTACGGAACGCATCGGTGCTCGTGACATCGGGCAGGCGCGCGCCCTGACGGATGGCAACGCCGATGCCGACCCGCGCCAGCGTGAGCCGGCTGCCGGGCAACAGCTTTCCAGCCTTGGTTAGCGCCTCGATCGCAGGCACCGGAAACACCACGACGTCGGGACTCTCGCCGGCGGCGATCTTGTCCTGGACGGCGCTGAGATTGCCGACGGTGAACTGAACGCGATGGCCGGTCGCCTCGCTGAACGATCGGGCCAGCACCTTTTGAACTTCGGCCGGAGCGCCCGACGTGAACACGCGGATGTCCGCCGCCAGCGCAGGCGTCAGCGCGACGGCAAGAAGCACGAGCGCCGCTGCCGACCAAACTGCTGCCGCATCGCCAAGGCGACGGGTGATGGATGAACGGCCATGCATTCGCAGCTTTGTCCCGCTACGCGGCCCCCGCTTCGCGATGGCGCCCGGCGCCCCGAACCGAGGGTCGCACGCCAGCGGCGGGAGTGCTACTGCGAAGTTCGGAATCGGGACGCTAGCCCGCCTTCGATGCCCGGATCGGCGAGACCATACGGCCGGCCGCTGCCAGCTCCTCCGGCCCGACCGGCTCGAGGCGCAACTCGTCGAGATAGTCGGCAAGCTCGTCGATCGCGGTGGAGCTGCTGTCTTCGCGCACGAAGATGCCGCAATAGAGCTCGGGCAGCTTCGGCAGCGGCGGGTCTTCCCAGACCGTGAGATCGGTCCTCATCGCCCGGCCGCGCGGCATCACCATGACGCCGAAGCCGGCTGAGACCGCCGCCGCAAGGCTGATCAGACTGCGCGACGTGTAAACGAACTCACAGCCCCGGCCGGCCGCGCGGAGCGCCGCGACCGCAACGCGCTGGCAGGCGCAGTCCTCGCCGTAGCACACGAGCGGCACCGGGCCGTCCGGATCGATCCTGGTGGCGGGGCTGTGCACCCAGACCGCCTGGCGCATCCACGAGTGGCGCGGCTTGATCGGTGGCGGACCGTCAGTGACCGCCATGACGATGTCGAGGTCGCCCTGCGAAAGGTCGCGCAGCAGCTGCTCGGACGAGCCGCTCGACACGATGAAGTTGATGGCGGGCCAGCGCATCCGGAAGCGGGCGAGCTTCTCCGGGATGCGCGACCCGGCATAGTCGCCGGGAATGCCCACGCGCAGGGTCTTCGATGCACGGCCGCCGGTCGACTGCAGGATCTCGTCGTTGATCGACAGCAGCCGGCGCGCCTGATTGACCACGAACTCGCCGCGCGGCGTGAGGCTGACGCCGGGCGCCCGCTTGTCGAGCAGCTCGTAGCCAAGCACCGATTGCAGGCGCTTGATCTGCGCGCTGACCGCAGGCTGGGTCACGCCGAGCGATTTGGCCGCCTTGGTGAAGCTGCGCAGCTCCACGACGGTGATCAGAGTCCGCAGGAGATCAGTCGGGATGTTCAACATGGCTCATATCTGTTCGTTATCGGGCCGGCCGCAACCGCGAACTGCAGCGTCTCGTCCTTGTCTTGCTAAGGTTACCCGCAGCGCCAACTGCGATCATTTCTGCGCCGTGCGCTAAATTCAAGCAACCTTGGCTGGCATACCGGTTATGCGGGTATAATTTACAAAAAATGATCCCAATTATACGTCCGGAGAAAATGTTCTTCTTCTGTATCCTGTGGAAGTAGAAAAACAGCCTTGCGCGCTTGAGGACATCCTCGCGTTGCGGGCGCTATCCATTCCGCTACAGTGCGCGCCGAGGGGTGGGCATTGCCGGCGTCATGAAAATCCTGCGTCTCTACATGCGCGTCCTCGCGCTGCTCGGGCCCGAAGCGCGCTTGGGCTGGGCACTGGCCGTCGCCAATGTGGCGTTGGCCTCCGCGCAATTCATTGAGCCGGTCCTGTTCGGGCGCATCGTCGACACCTTGGCGAACGCGCAGGGCGGTTCGCGGCGAATTTCCTGGCCCGACCTGCTCCCGCTGGTGGGGGCATGGGTCGGTTTCGGCCTCTTCATCATCGGCTGCAACACCCTGGTCGCGCTCCATTCCGACCGGCTCGCACATCGCCACAGCCAGAAGGTGCGCACCGACTATTTCGAGCACGTGCTGCAGCTGCCGCTGAGCTACCACACCGGGATCCATTCGGGCCGGCTGATGAAGATCATGCTCACCGGCACCAACACGCTGTGGAGCATGTGGCTGGCGTTCTTCCGCGACCACATGACGAGCTTCGTGTCGCTGGTCGTGCTGATGCCGCTGACGTTGTTCCTCAACTGGCGGTTCGGGCTGCTGCTGATGGGACTCTGCGGCGTGTTCGCGATCCTGATCGCGTTCGTCCTGCGCAAGACCGAGAAGCTGCAGAGCCAGGTCGAAGGCCATTACTCCGACATGGCCGAGCGCACGACCGACACGCTCGGCAATATCGCCCTGATCCAGAGCTTCGCCCGCGTCGAGACCGAAGTGTCGCAGATGCGCAAGGTCGGCGACATGCTGCTCGGCGCGCAGATGCCGGTGCTCTCCTGGTGGGCGGTGGTCGCCGTGGTGACGAAGGCGTCGACCACGATCACGATGCTGGCAATCCTGATCGTCGGCATTTTTCTCTACATGGCCGGCAACACGACGGTCGGCGAAATCGTCATGTTCATGAGCTTCGCCACGATGCTGATCGGGAAGCTCGAATCGGTCGTCTATTTCGCCAATCACATGGTGATGGATGCGCCGCGCCTGCAGGAATATTTCGACGTGCTCGACACCGTTCCAGAAGTACGGGACCGGCCGGATGCGATCGATCCTGGCCGCATGCGCGGATTGGTCGAGTTCCAGGACGTCACCTATTCCTACGATGGCAAGCGGCCGGCGGTCGAGAATCTGACCTTCACCGCCCTGCCAGGCGAGACCATCGCGCTTGTCGGCGCGACCGGCGCGGGCAAATCGACCGCGCTCGGGCTGCTGCACCGCGTCTTCGATCCGCAGTCGGGCCTGGTGAAGATCGACGGCATGGAGCTGCGCGCGCTGAAGCTGTCCGGGCTCCGGCGCAACATCGGCGTCGTGTTCCAGGAGGCGCTGCTGTTCAACCGGTCGATTGCGGAGAACCTGCAGGTCGGCAAGCCGGATGCCACCGAGGCGGAAATGCGGGAAGCCTGCCGGCGCGCGCAGGCGCTGGAGATCGTCGAGCGCCATCCCGACGGCTTCCAGGGACTGGTCGGCGAGCGCGGGCGGCTGCTGTCGGGCGGCGAGCGCCAGCGCTTTTCGATCGCGCGCGCGCTCTTGAAGGACCCGCCGATCCTGATCCTCGACGAGGCTACGAGCTCGCTCGATGCGTTGACCGAGGCCAAGGTGCAGGCGGCGCTCGACGAGGTGATGAAGGGCCGTACCACCTTCGTGATCGCGCACCGGCTCGCCACCATCCGCAACGCCACCCGCATTCTCGTGTTCGCGGGCGGCCACATCATTGAAACCGGCAACTTCGACGAGCTGGTGGGCAAGAGCGGCCACTTCGCCGATCTCGCCCGCACCCAGTTCATGGTGGCCGAGACCGCGAAGCCGCGGCTCGAGGAAAGCGCGCCCACCCCGGCCGAGAGTTAGGCGCTCCGGTTCGCCCGCGACACCACACCGCGCCCGTCTGGCGCGGTTCCGCCATGGAACTTTCCGCCCCCAATTCGCATTGGCACCCCAGAAAATGCGGCTTCGCGTTCGCGCAGTGATGCGCCTTTCCGGAAACGAGAGCGGACGTGGCCGACAGTGGCAGTGAAAAGATCGAGGTCGATAGGCGTACGCGACGGCGGCTGATGCGCCGCTTCTGGCGGACCGCACGAGGCTTCTGGGGCCGCAAGGGCGACCGGCGCGCCTGGATTCTCACCGCCGCGCTGGTGACGCTGCTCCTCACCAATCTGTATCTTTCGTACCGGATGAACGTCTGGAATCGGGACGTCTTCAACGCGCTCGAGCAGAAGGATGCGGCGGGGGTGCTCGCCCAGGCGCTGCTCTATATCCCACTGCTCTTCTTCAGTGTGCTGGTGGCGGTGGCGGCGCTCTACAGCCGCATGACCACGCAGCGGCTCTGGCGCGAATGGCTCACCAACCACGCGCTCGACCGCTGGTTTGCCAAGGGCCGCTACTACCATCTCAATCTGGTCAAGGGCGAACACGAGAACCCGGAGTACCGCATCGGCGAGGACACCCGCGTGGCGACCGACGCGCCGATCGATTTCGCCTATGGGATCACGTCGGCGCTGTTGTCGGCGATCACCTTCATTGCCGTGCTCTGGATCGTCGGCGGCGCGCTCGACATCGAGATCGGCGGCACCAAGCTGCACATTCCCGGATTCCTGGTGATTGCCGCGTTCCTGTATTCACTCTTCGCGACGGTCTCGATGATCATCATCGGCCGGCGTTTTGTGCGGCTCGCCGAGCAGAGCAACCAGCGCGAGGCCGAGTTTCGCTACGCGCTCACCCGCCTGCGCGAGAACGGCGAGAGCATCGCGCTACTCGGCGGCGAGAAAGAGGAACGCGCCGGCCTCACGCGCACGTTCAACAACCTGCTCGAAGCCTGGCGCGTCATCCTGCACCAATACATGCGCACCACCTTCGTCTCGAGCACAAGCGGCTTCATTGCGAGTGTCATCCCGATTCTGCTGTGCGCCCCGAAGTATCTGGCGGGCTCGATGACGCTCGGCGACGTGATGCAGGCCGCATCCGCCTTCGCCATCGTGCAGACTGCGTTCAGCTGGCTGGTCGACAACTATCCACGATTCGCCAACTGGAGCGCGTCGGCGCGCCGCATCACGTCGCTGCTGGCGTCGGTTGATGCGCTCGAACGGGCCGAAAGGCGCGGCGGCATCAAACAGATCGCGCATCACGCGCGGGCGAGCGACGATGCCGACGACAAGGCCGCGTTGCGCCTGCGCGGCCTGTCGGTCACGCTCGACGACGGCACCGGCGTCGTAACCGAGGCCGAGGTCGACATCGCGCCTGGCGAGAAGGTCCTGATCGTCGGCGAGTCCGGCACCGGCAAGAGCACGCTGGTGCGCGCGATCGCCGGGCTGTGGCCCTGGGGCGAAGGCGAGGTGGTGATGCAGCGCAGCTCGAAGCTGTTCATGCTGCCGCAGCGCGCCTATGTGCCGCTCGGCTCATTGCGACGCGCCGCCATCTATCCGCTCGAGGCCGATGCCGTGACCGACGACGAGGTGCGCGACGCGCTCGACAGCGTCGGGCTCGGCCATCTCAAGGACCGGATCGAGGAGGAAGGACCGTGGGAGCAGACTCTGTCGGGCGGTGAGAAGCAGCGGCTCGCCTTTGCCCGCCTGCTCATCCACAAACCCGACCTGATCGTGATGGACGAGGCCACCAGCGCGCTCGATCCCGAGAGCCAGGAGCGGCTGTTTGCGCTCATCAACGAGAGGCTCCCGAACGCGACGCTGATCAGCGTCGGGCATCGGCCCGAGCTCGAGGCCTATCACGAGCGCAAGCTGGTGCTCGAGCACCGGCCAGGCGGCGCCCGCATCATCGATGACGAGTATCTGACGATCGCGCCCGGCCGGGGCGTTGCATTGCTGCATCGCATCTTCAGACGAAACCAGGCCGCGCAGGCAACAGGCGACGCTCCAGCGTCTAGTGCACGCGTCAAGCAGGTGATCGAGGTGCCGGCCGACCAGGAGATCGCGCCCAAGGCCGCCGCCCGCAGCAAGGCACTCGAGACCGAAAAGCGCTAGAGCCCCGTTCGCCTCCGACTGCATTGCGCGCCGCTTTGCTTGGCGACAGCGGCACAATTCCGACCGCCGCGCGTTGATCATCTGTTGAGGTTCTCTGATCCCGGACATTCCGTCGCACCGATGCTGCAGCGAGCGTTCCCCTTGATCCTCCAACCGTCCAAGAATGTCTGGCGGGTCGCGCACGCCGACCGTGCAGCAGTCCTGATCGGCGGCGGCCGCTATTTCGGGGCGTTACGCGAAACCTTGCGCAATGCCCGCTCGACCGTATTCATCGTCGGCTGGGACATTGACAGTCGAACCCGCCTCGTGGGCGAGGATGGCACGGCGGACGACGGACTTCCGGAGCAGGTCGTCGAATTCCTGTCGGCGCTGGTCAAGCGGCGGCGGACCCTTTCGGTCCACATTCTGGCGTGGGACTATTCGGTGCTCTACGCCCTGGAGCGCGAGCTGTTTCCCGCGCTGACCTTCGGCTGGCGCACGCCCCGACGCATCCAGTTCTGCCTCGATGACAACCTACCGGTTGGAGCGTCGCATCACCAGAAGATCGTGGTCGTGGACGATGCCGTCGCGTTTTGCGGCGGGCTCGATGTGACGCTGCGGCGATGGGACCGGATCAGGCACGATCTGGACGACCCGCTGCGCGTCGATGCCGCAGGCCGGCGGTATGGCCCGTTCCACGACGTGCAGGCGATGGTGGACGGCGAGGCCGCGCGCACGCTCGCAGAGCTCGTCAGAATGCGCTGGCTCGGCGGTGCCTGCCAAAGTCCGCCACCAATGTCCCTGGTGGGCGACCCGTGGCCGCAGAGCGTGCGTCCCGATTTCACGCATGTCGACGTCGGGATTTCGCGCACGCAGCCGGAATTCGACGAACAGGAGCAGGTGCGCGAGGTCGAGGCGCTCTACCTCGATTCGATCGATCACGCCGAAAAGACGGTCTACATCGAGAACCAGTTTCTCACCTGCGCGCGCTTCGCCGAACGATTGGCGAAACGGATGCGTCAGAAGCCCGTGTTGGAAACCGTCATCGTCGGTCCCCGCAATCACGACTCGTGGGTCCCCGAGCGGGCCATGCGCAATGGCCGCATCCGCTTCATGCGCATCCTGGCCGAGAACGGCGTCGCCGGGCGCATTCGCCTGCTCTGCCCGCAAGTCCGCGACGGCGCGCGATCGGTGGAAACGATGGTTCATTCCAAGGTGATGATCGTCGATGACGCCCTGCTGCGGATCGGCTCGTCCAACCTCAACAATCGCTCGATGGGCCTCGATACCGAATGCGATCTCGTCATCGAAGCGAGGTCGGAGGATGAGCGCCTGGCCATCAAACGCGTCCGCGATACGCTCGTGGGCCATCACTGCGGAAGCGACGCAGAGGAGGTTGCGCAAGCGCTCGCGCGGACCGACTCGCTCATCACGACCGCGGAGAGCCTTTCGCATGATGGCCACCGCCTGGTGCCGGTCGACGACCTCCGTGGCGGCACGGTTCGCTGGCTCGAAACAGTCGACGGGATCGCCGACCCGGAGCAACCGATCGCCGCGCCTGCGTTGCTGAGCCGGTTTGTCGGAATGCGGCCAAGCGCGAATCGATTCTGGCGCGTGCTGAGGGTCTTCGCCACGGCCGTCGTCTTGGTGGCTTTGATCCTGGCTTGGCACTGGACGCCGCTCTCCCGCCTCACCAACCCACAGGAGATCCAGGGCTGGCTGGAATCCGCTTCGCAGTCGGCTCGCGCTCCCATCTTCGTGCTCGGCGCATTCGTCGTCGCCGGACTGGTCGCATTCCCGGTGACGCTCCTGATCACGGTGACTGCGGCAACGTTTGGGCCTTGGCTCGGCTTCGCCTATGCGGCCTCGGGCACGATCGCGAGCGCCCTCGTCACCTACGCGGTGGGCGCGAAGCTCGGGCGCGGCGTGCTGCAGGACATTCTCGGGCCGCGGCTCGAACGGATCCGCCGCACCATCACCCGGCGCGGCGTTCTCGCAGTGGCGGCGGTGCGCCTTGTGCCGATCGCTCCGTTCACGCTCGTGAACTTGGTGGCGGGAGCGAGCCGCATTCCGGTACAGGACTATCTCGCCGGCACGATTCTCGGCATGGCACCGGGCATGATCGTCCTGTCGGCGCTCGGATATCAAATTCTGAACATCATCACCGAGCCCAGCGTTGGGAACGTGTTGCTGTTTCTGGCCGCCGTGACCGCATGGATCGGGCTGTCGCTCGGCGTTCAGGCGCTCGTGCTCAGGAGACGGAGGACGCCGTCATGAGCGCGCCGCAGGCGCCGGTCATGCGCGTCATGACCTGGAACATTCATGGCGGCGTTGGAACCGACGGCAAGTTCGACCTGGCCCGTATCGTCGACGCGATCGCGCGCCACGCGCCCGACGTTGTCGCGCTCCAAGAAGTCGATTCACGCCGCCGCCCGGCCGGCGGCCCGTCGCCGTTCACGTTCCTGCGCGAGGCGATCGGCCATCATGGCATCGAGGCAAAATCGATTACCACGACCGACGGCGACTATGGTCAGATGGTCATCAGTCGATGGCCGCTCCTGGCTATACAAATTCATGACATTACCGTCGCTGAGCGAGAACCGCGCCGGGCCATCCAGACCGACGTCACGGCGCCGCACGGAACGTTGCGGCTGATCGCATCCCATTTCGGCCTCAAACTATCGGAGCGGCGCAGCCAAGCGCGGCGGCTGGTCGAAATCGCCCGGTCCCATCCAAGCGCAACCGTGATGCTCGGCGACTTCAACGACTGGCTCTGGCCAAGTTCGCTGCGCGCCGCTCTGGAACGCGAACTGCCCGCGCATACCCGTCACGCCACATTTCCTTCGCGATGGCCAGTCCTGTCGCTTGATCGCGTCTACTGCTGGCCTGCGCGAGCCCTGCTGCGTAGCTTCGTGGACCGCAACGCCGGTCGCGCATCCGATCATCTGGCGCTGATTGCCGACATCGCGCTTGCGCCGACACCGAACCCGATCGCACCCCCGACAGTCGGCGAGCTCCAGCCGATCCGGCCGCATCGAATGATTGAGCAGGAGCCGAGCGAGCAAACCAGCGACCGCTGAGCGATCAGTCCGGCTCGAACTCGTCCTTGTAGTCGATCTTGAGCGCCGGGTTCTGGTCGGCCTTGCGCAGCATGCAATTGCCGACCACGAGCAGCTCGATCTCGTTGCCCATGAAGCAGCGGAAAGCGTCCTCCGGCGTGCAGACGATCGGCTCGCTGCGCACGTTGAAGCTCGTGTTTACCAGCACGGCGCAGCCGGTCTTCTCCTTGAAGCGCGAGATCAGCGCATGGAAGCGCGGGTTGGTGTCGGCGTGCACGGTCTGCACGCGCGCCGAATAGTCGACATGGGTGACCGCCGGAATGTCGGAGCGCGCGACGTTGAGCTTGTCGATGCCGAACAGCTGCTCTTCCTCGTTGCTCATGCGCCGGCGGCGCGCCTTCTGCACGTCGGCGACCAGCAGCATGTAGGGCGAATCGCAGTCCATCTCGAACCACTCGGCGACGTCCTCGCGAAGCACGGCGGGCGCGAACGGCCGAAAACTCTCGCGGTACTTGACGCGCAGGTTGAGCGTCTTCTGCATGGTCGGCGAGCGCGGATCGCCGAGCACCGAGCGGGCGCCGAGCGCGCGTGGGCCGAACTCCATGCGGCCCTGCATCCAGCCGACCGCCTCGCCGTCCGCGAGCGAGGTGGCGGTCTTCTCGATCACGTCGCCGTCGGAGGCGACCGCGAAATGGGCGCCGGCGGCGTTGAGGCGGCGCTCGACGTCGGCCTGCGCATAGGCGGGGCCCAGGAGCGCGCCCTGCATGACGTCGTGCTTGCCGTCGGCGTGGCGCTCCTTGCCGAGGAACTGGTGCCAGCCGGACAACGCCGCACCGACCGCGCCGCCGGCATCGCCCGCGGCGGGCTGGATCCAGATGTTCTTGAACGCGCCGTCGCGCAGGATCTTGCCGTTGGCGACGCAGTTCAGCGCGACGCCGCCGGCGAGGCACAGGTTCTCGAGCCCATGTTCGCGCGCGAGCGAGCGCGAGAGCCGCAGCATCACCTCCTCGGTCACCTTCTGGATCGAGGCCGCGATGTCCATGTGGAACGGCGTGAGCGGATCCTTCTTCCAGTCGCGCACCGGCGCGCCGAACAGGTCGGCGAATTTCTGGTTGGTCATCGTCAGACCGGTGCAATAGTCGAAATAGGCGAGATCGAGCCGGAACGAGCCGTCCTCCTTGAGGTCGATCAGGCTCTCGAGAATGACATCGGTGTATTTCGGCTGGCCGTAGGGCGCGAGCCCCATCAGCTTGTACTCGCCGGAATTGACCTTGAAGCCGGTGTAATAGGTGAACGCGGAATACAGAAGCCCGAGCGAGTGCGGGAACTGCAGCTCGCTCACGATCGTCAGATCCTTGCCGCGGCCGACCGCCGACGATGCCGTGCACCATTCACCGACCCCGTCCATGGTGAGCACCGCCGCCTCCTGGTACGGCGAGGCGTAGAACGCGCTCGCCGCGTGGCTCATGTGGTGCTCGGTGAACAGCAGCCGTTTCTGCCAGTCGAAATCCGGCGCGAACTTCTCCAGCTCGCGGCGGATGAGGTCCTTCTGAAACAGCTTCTCGCGCAGCCACAGCGGGATCGCCATCGAGAACGACTGGAAGCCGCGCGGCGCGAACGCCACGTAGGTCTCGAGCAGCCGTTCGAATTTCAGGAACGGCTTCTCGTAGAACACCACGTAGTCGACATCGGCGAGCTTACAGCCGCCCTCCTCCAGGCAGTAGGCGATCGCGTGAGCCGGGAAGCGCGCGTCCTGCTTCTTGCGGGTGAAGCGCTCCTCCTGCGCGGCGGCCACAATGCGGCCATCGACCAGGAGCGCCGCGGCGCTGTCGTGATAGAACGCAGAGATGCCGAGGATTCGCACCGGCTAGAACAACGTGTAGATGAACGGTGCCACGGCCGATCCCTGCGCCAGGATGATCAGGCCGCCGAAGATCAACAGCATGAGCAGGATCGGCGCGAGCCAATATTTCTTGCGCACGCGCATGAACGCCCACAACTCGGAAAGAATCGTCGACATGATGTGACTCGACTACTCCGATTGCACTCAGAATTGGTTCTTCATCGTCTCGGCTTCGGGCTGCTGCGGTCCGCGCTTGATCCAGTAGCTGCTCAGATCGGGCCGCCGCCGCAGCGACAACACGTCCTTGCCGCGCAGCCGCATGATCCAGCCGGTCGGTGTCACCACGGTGAAGAAGATGAGACCCATGATCAGCGGGCTCATGATCTTGTGCAGCAGCCGCCCGAACGCCATCCAGACCCGGTTGAGCGGACGCAGAATCTGCGGCCGAATGAGGGCTACGACGGCAAAAGCCGCGGCAATCGCCAGCGCCCACCAGCGCGGCGGCTGCCAATGCCAGAACGGCCAGCAGCCGATGATCGAAAAAACCGCCGCGAACACGAAGCCGAAGGCCCGGTCGGAGCTTTCCGGAGCCGGCCCGCGATCAATCGTCGGTTCCAGGACGGTCGCCATGGTATCCCCGTGCGCTTGGACTTGAGACTACTAGTGCCCCTGAACCCGAAGTTCGCACCCCAGCACCGGGAGTCCGATTGCGAACTTCGGGTTCAAAAGGGGCACTAGAATCATAGAGTTGCTAGTGTCCCTTTGATTCCGAAGTTCGCATGAGAATGTGCCGCGAGTGCTTGCGAACTTCGGAATCGGGACACTAGCCGGAACAAGGCGTCCGAAGCAAATGCCGGGCCGTGCGACGTTTTTACTGGCCTCTTCCTTACTGGCCTTCCCTGGCGGCCAGCGGAGCCCAGCCGGCCAAGGCTTCCAAAACGGCGGCGGCCGCCACCTCGTGGCCGTGGGCGTTCCAGTGCCCGTCGGTCACGCGTTCGTAGCGCTGCTGATCCGCCCCATAGGCGGCGATGAAATAAGGCTCGGTGTCGACCACTTTGAAGCCGCGCGCCCGCGCCTCGGCGATGATTCGATTGCGCATCAGCACGAAATAGCTCGTTCGCACCACGGCCAGCATGTTGGGGTCATACAGTTCGGGGCGTGGCGCATCGACCACCAGGACGATATCGCCCGGCGGCAGACACGCGGCTTGCGGAACCGCGCCCAGGAACCAGTCGATGACGCGGTTGCCCTCCTCGACGCGCGCCGGGTTGGCGTCGGACTCGGTGTGGCCGACATAGCGGGGCATCGCCGGCTCGGCCAGCGCCAGGTTGATCCCCATCCGCTCCAGCACATTGGTGACCCCGACATTGCGGATGAGATAGAAGGCCAGCGCGCTGTGGCGTGCGACGCGCTGGAACAGCCCGGGCTTCGGCAATGGCGTCAGCCGATAATCGAACCCGCCCTCCGGCTTCGGATAAAGGTGGAAGATGCCGTTCCGGCGTCGATTGGCGAAGACGCTCTCGTCGAAGTCATTGCCCACCACGTTCACGACCAGGCGCGCGGGGCGATACGCGGCGCAGGCATGCCGCGCATAGGCGAGGTATTGGCTCAGCGGCGAGCCCGACTGTGCGAACGCATAGGCGCGCCCGCGGTTGCCGAGCGCGGCCTGCAGCCGCCCGGTCAAGGTCTGCGCGAACGACACCCGCAGCGCCTCGATGTAACTATCGCCGACCACGGCGACCAGCGGCCGCGGGTCGGCGGCGTCGTAGTCATAGTCGGCGAGGAAGCCCTGCGCGTTCGAGCGGCCGCGATTGACGTCGTTCATGGTCCAGTCGAACGACCAGGTGTACGGCTGATTGGCGACGTAGCGCTGGATCGGATTCTCGTCGGTCGGCGGCTCGACCGGCAGCGCGGTTGCCACCGGCAGGAAGCGGAGCACGACCTCGGCCATGATCAGCATTATGCTGATCGTCACCATCACGGTCGTCAGATTGACAAGGAATGCCTTGAACCGCGGCACGAAGCCCCAAATCCCTGCTACCATGTCCCCTGCTGGTGTCCCGGTTCCAAAGTTCGCAACCGGACTCGCGGTACCGGTATGCGAACTTCGGGTTCGGGGCCCTAGCGGATGCGTTCCAGGATGCTCACGTAGTTCGCAACCGCAGCGCCGCCCATGTTGAATATACCGCCAAGCCGCGCGTCCTTCACCTGAAAATCGCCGGCCGTGCCAGTGAGCTGCATCGCCGCGAGCGCGTGCATCGACACGCCGGTCGCGCCGATCGGATGGCCCTTGGCCTTCAGCCCGCCCGACGGGTTGACCGGCAGCTTGCCGTTCGCCTCGGTGACGCCGTCCTTGATGGCGCTCGCGCCGCGGCCTTCCGGCGCCAGGCCCATGGCCTCGTATTCGATCAGCTCCGCGATCGTGAAGCAGTCGTGGGTCTCAACGAACGAGAGCTCGCCGAGCGCGAGCCCGGCCTCGGCCAGCGCCTGCCGCCACGCCAGCGCGCAGCCCTCGAACTTGAGGATGTCGCGCTTCGCCATCGGCAGGAAATCCTGCACATGCGCGGCCGCGCGCAGGCGCACCGCCTTGCCCATGGCGCGCGCGGTGTCCTCATCGGCCAGCACGATCGCGGCGGCGCCATCGGAGACCAGCGAACAGTCGGTGCGCTTGAGCGGACCCGCCACGAACGGGTTCTTGTCGCTCTCGCGGCGGCAGAAGTCGTAACCGAGGTCCTTGCGCATCTGCGCAAACGGATTGCCGACGCCGTTCCGGTGGTTCTTGGCGGCGATGCGGGCCAGCGCATCGGACTGATCGCCGTATTTCTGGAAATAGAGCGCGGCAATCCGGCCGAAGATGCCGGCGAAGCCGCCATCGATCGCGGCCTCGTCGCGCACATAGGAAGCCTTGAGCAGGTTCTTGCCGATCTCGGCTGCGGGTGTCGTGGTCATCTGTTCGACACCGACGATCAGCGCGATGCGCGCGCTGTTGGCGGCGATCGCCTTGAGGCCCTGGTGCACGGCCGCTGAGCCGGTGGCGCAGGCGTTCTCCACGCGGGTTGCGCGCTTGAAGCGCAAATCGGGCGAGGCCTGCAGCACCAGCGCAGCGGTAAAATCCTGCGCCGAGAAGCCCGCGTTGAAATGTCCCAGCACGATCTCGTCGACGTCGGCGGGCGCGATGCCGGCATCGGCGAGCGCGTCGGCCGCGACCCGCACGATCAGGCTCTCGACCGTCTCCCCTTCGAGCTTGCCGAAGCGGGTGTGGGCCCATCCGACGATGCACGCATTCATGGCAGCCTCCTGCTCCTGCGAGCATATAGGGAGTCGGCTTGCGGGATGGCAATTCGCTTGATGCTGACCCCTCGGACCACGGGGCGGCCGGTCCGCACAGTCGTACCAGCCTGTCTGAATGTGCATTCAGCGTCGACGGACTACGTTCGAGTTCCCTATCGTCGAATTTTGGTCGTTTTCCCTTAGCATTAATGTGTAGTGTCGGGTTGGCCGCAGGGGATGGGGGCATCTCTTATTTTGCTTTTGGTCCCGTCTTCGGCTTAGATAGCTGACCTTCTCCGGCCGTGGAACCGCGTGTTTCCGAGGCCCGCCAAACGACCGGACCTGCATTTGATGCCAACTCATCCGTCGGCCACCACCCGGGCGCTGATCGTTGCGATCTCTGCCTGCGCGGCACTGGGCCTCACGGCGCCGCGGGCGGCGGCCGAGGCGGTGATCCTGGTCGAAGCCGAGAGCGGCAAGGTGCTGCACGCCGAAAACGCCACGATGCCATGGTATCCGGCTTCGATTACGAAGATCATGACTGCCTATGCGACCTTGCGCGCCGTGAAGGAGCGCAAGATCACGCTCGATAAGCTGATCCCCGTGTCCCACACTGCGGCGGCGCAGTCGCCGGTCAAGATGGGATTCCCCGTCGGCACCACGGTGACGGTCGACAACGCGCTCAAGATGCTGATGGTCAAATCCGCAAACGACATCGCGGTCGTGCTGGCGGAAGGTGTCGGCGGCTCGGTCGAGGGTTTCGCCGACCAGATGAACCGTCACGCCCAGCGCCTCGGCATGACGCAGTCGCACTTCGTCAATCCCAACGGCCTGCCCGCCGATGAGCAGATCACCTCGGCGCGCGACATGGCGATCCTGGCCCGCGCGGTGATCAAGGAATTCCCGGAATACGACTACTACTGGCACCTTCCCGGCATCCGCTGGGGCAACAAGGTCCAGCGCAACTACAACACGCTGATCGGCCGCTATCCGGGCGCCGACGGCATGAAGACCGGCTTCATCTGCGCCTCCGGCTTCAACCTGGTGGCGACCGCGACTCGCGACAACAAGCGGATGATCGCGGTGGTGCTGGGCGCTTCTTCCTCCGCCGGACGCGCCATCAAGGCGGCGCAGCTCCTGGAGCGCGGCTTCACGTCGAACCCGCTGTCATGGCTGACGCCCTCGCTTGGCTCCGTTGAGTCGCTCACTCCGATCAACGCCGCGCCGCCCAATATGCGCGAGGAAATGTGCGGCACCCATCGCAAGCGTCAGGCCACCGAGGACGAAGACGATTCCGCCGCCGTTTCGAGCTTCTCGTCGGACTCGGCCTATTCGGTGTTCCTGTCGAGCCTGCGCACGCCGAACAGCAAGGGGAACCTGCTGCAGGATCTCAAGCTCGGCGAGCCGGTCGTGGTCTTTACCGGCGCCCCGAAGGCGAAGCAGCCCGACACCCGCACCGCCGACACCAAGGCCGGCACCGCCAAGGGCGGCAAGAGCAAGTCGGGCGGGCCCGCGATCGCGGGCGCGGCCAGCGTGCCCTGGACGAGCTTCAGCCCGGCATCGATCGCCAACGCTCCGCCGCCCGATCTCGCGGCCAAGCAGGAAGAAGGCTCGGCGACGTCCACGCCCGAGCAGCCAAAGGCAAAGGCCGCGCCCAAGGCCAAGGCAAAGACCGCGGTCGCGACCCAGAAGAACACGACGGCCACGAAGAAGGCCGCGCCGGACTCCAAAGACAAAGACGCCAAGAAGAAATGACCGCCGGCGGCGCAGACCGGTTGCGAACACCGGCCGAGCCCATCCCCCTCACCGTGCTGACCGGCTTCCTGGGCGCCGGCAAGACCACCTTGCTCAATCGGCTGCTGCCGGACCCGGCGCTCGCCGAGACCGTCGTGGTGATCAACGAGTTTGGCGAGATCGGGCTCGATCACCTGCTGGTCAAGACCATCGACGACAACATGGTGCTCCTGCAGAGCGGCTGCCTGTGCTGCACGTTGCGCGGCGATCTCGTCTCCGCGCTCGAAGGCCTGCTGCGCGATCTCGACAACGGCCGCATCAGCTTCCGCCGCGTGATCCTGGAGACGACCGGCCTCGCCGATCCGGCGCCGGTGCTGCAGACCGCGATGGCGCATCCGTATCTCGTCATGCGCTACCGGATCGACGGCGTTGTCACGGTGGTGGATGCCGTGAACGGCGCCGCCACGCTTGACGAGCACTTTGAGTCCTTGAAGCAGGTCGCGGTCGCCGATCGCATCGCGCTGACCAAGACCGACCTCGTCGACACCCCGGAACGCGCCCGCGCCAAGGAGACGCTGCTCGAGCGCCTGCATGCGCTCAACCCGGCCGCTTCCATCCTCGACGTGGCCGCCGGCGAGGCCGGGCCTGCGCGGCTCCTCGATTGCGGCCTCTACAACGCGGAGCAGAAAATTCCGAACGTGAAGCGCTGGCTGGCCGAAGAGGCCTACGCCGAGACGGCGCATGGCCACGACCATCACCATGACCACGACCCCAACCGGCACGACGAGCGCATCCGCGCCTTCACGCTCGCCACCGACACGCCGATTCCGGGCGCGACCTTCGAGATGTTCATCGACCTCGTGCGCTCGCTGCACGGTCCGCAGCTCCTGCGCCTCAAGGGCATCGTGAAGATCGCCGAGGATCCCGGGCGGCCGCTGGTGATCCACGGCGTGCAGCATGTGATGCATCCGCCAGCCTGGCTCGAGCGTTGGCCCGATGCCGACGAGCGCACCCGGATCGTGCTGATCACCCGCGACCTCGCGCCGCAGGCGGTGACGCGGCTGTTCGAAGCTTTTCTCAACCGCAGCGCACCCGACTCGCCCGATCGCGCGGCGCTGCTCGACAATCCGCTCGTACCATTCGGCGGTGTCGATCGTTGACTCTGTGAACCCGCGCGCCGGCTCTTGCCACCCTGTGCCGTCTGCCCGATGCTGACGGGGGCTGTGAGTCGCGTCCACCGTGCCGTCGGGAAACGCCAATGGAATTGATCGATCGGCTCACGGCTGATCTGACGTCCATGCGGGGTGCCTTGCGCACCCTGCGCATGACCACTCCCATCGCCAAGAACCCGAACCGCGTCTTTCCGATGGTGGTCGACGAGCTTGCGGCGCAACACGGCGACGCGCCGGCGCTCCTATCTGACCGCGAACGCTTCACCTATCGCGAGTTGGCGGCGCGCTCGAACCGCTATGCGCGCTGGGCGCTGGCCCAGGGCATTGCCAAAGGCGACACGGTCTGCCTGATGATGCCAAACCGGCCCGAGTTTCTGGCGCTGTGGCTCGGCGTGACCAGGATCGGCGGCGTGGTGGCGCTGTTGAACACCAACCTGACCGGGCTCGCGCTCGCGCACTGCATCAACGTCGTCACCCCCAAACACCTCATCGTCGCCGCGGAAATGCTCGGCGCGCAGCAGACCGCGCAGCCGCACCTCACGGTCGACGCGAAACTGTGGCTGCATGGCGAGGCCGCCGCCAACCTGCCGCGCATCGATCGCGAGGTCGACGCGTTCCCGGGCGACACGCTCAAGGAGACGGAACGGCGCGCGCTCACGATCGAGGACCGCGCCCTGTTCATCTACACGTCGGGCACCACCGGCCTGCCCAAGGCCGCCAACATGAACCACTACCGGGTGATGCTCGCGGCCTACGCCTTCGCCGGCGTCATGGACACGCGCGCGAGCGACTGCATGTACGACTGCCTGCCGATGTACCACACCGCTGGCGGCCTGCTGGCGACCGGCGCTGTGCTGGTCAAAGGCGGCTCGGTGGTAATCCGCGAAAAATTCTCCGCGCGCGAGTTCTGGGACGATGTCGTCCGCTGGGATTGCAGCCTGGTCCAATATATCGGCGAGTTCTGCCGCTACCTCGTCAACTCGCCGCCGCATCCGAAGGAGCGGCTGCACAAGCTGCGGCTCGCCTGCGGCAACGGCCTGCGGCCCGACGTGTGGCCGGAATTCAAACAGCGCTTCCACATCCCGCAGATCATCGAGTTCTATGCCGCCACCGAAGGCAACGTCACGATGTTCAATTTCGAGGGCAAGGAGGGCGCCGTCGGCCGTATTCCCTGGTTCCTCGCGCATCGGTTTCCCACCAAGGTCGTCCGCTTCGACGTGGAGCTGCAGCAGCCGGTGCGCAACCAGCAGGGCTTCTGCATCGAATGCGACCCCGGCGAGCCCGGCGAGGTCATCGGCCGAATCCTCAAGGATTCGTCGAAACCGGGCCAGCGGTTCGAAGGCTACGCGACCCAGTCGGAGACCGAGAAGAAGATCCTGCGCGACGTGTTCGCCAAGGGCGACGTCTGGTTCCGCACCGGCGACCTGATGCGCAAGGACGCGCATGGCTATTTCTATTTCGTCGACCGGATCGGCGACACCTTCCGCTGGAAGGGCGAGAACGTGTCGACCACCGAGGTCGAGGAGGCAATCGGCGCGTTCGAGGGGGCGCTCGAAGCCAACGTCTATGGCGTTACCGTGCCGGGCCGCGACGGGCGCGCCGGCATGGCGGCGATCGTCGCCGAGCCGGGCTTCAATCTGGCGGCATTTCACGAACACTTGGCGGGGCGGCTGCCCGAATACGCCCGGCCGGTATTCCTGCGGCTGCGCAACACCATCGAGGTCACCACGACCTTCAAGACCAAGAAGATCGACCTGGTGAAGCAGGGCTTCGACCCGGGCGCGATCGGCGACCCGATCTATTTCAACGATCCGGCGCAGAAAGCCTTTGTGCTGCTCGACGCCCCGCTCTACCAGCGCATCCGCGCCGGCCAGGTGCGGTTGTGAGGCCCGATGGCAGCGGACTCGCCGTGGCAAGCCCGATGGACGTGCTCGCGTTCTGGCGCGCGGCCGGCGCTGACAAATGGTTCAAGAAGGATTCGGCCTTCGACGCCGAGATCGCGGCGCGCTTCTCCGACACGCAGCGGGCGGCGGCAGCCGGCACGTTGTCGGCGTGGGCGGAGACGCCCGAAGGCGCGCTCGCGCTCGTCATCGTGCTTGACCAGTTCCCGCGCAACATGTTCCGCGGCGACGCCCGCGCCTTCGCGACCGACGCCCAGGCGCGGGCGGTGGCCGAACGCGCGATCGCGCGCGGTTTCGACCAGGCCATCCAGGCAGCGGAGAGAATGTTCTTCTACCTGCCGTTCGAGCATTCCGAGACCCTGGCCGACCAGGAGCGCTGCATCGCGCTGTTCCGCGCCACTGGCAATGCCGATCTCCTGAAATGGGCGGAACTGCATGCCGACATCATCCGTCGCTTCGGACGTTTTCCACACCGCAATACGGTGCTCGGCCGCGCCACCACGCGCGAGGAACAAGCATTTCTCGACGCCGGCGGATTTGCTGGTTGATCCACTGAACGCATCGCGCACTTTCGGTTGACCCGCGCCCGCCAACGGCGCGAGAGTGCGCGCCTCTAGCGCATGTCCCGGCAAAGTGGGTACCGGTTTGCCGATAAGGACATGCGCCACTCTAAGTCAGCGACGGTCGGCGGGCGGCATGGCCGAACTTGCACTCAAAGAAGTCGAATTGCGCCTCGGCAACAGCGAGGTGCTGAACGGGCTCACCTTCACGGTTCCGGACGGGAACGTGGTCGCACTGGTCGGGCCGTCCGGCAGCGGCAAGAGCACGCTGCTCCGCGCCGTCGCCGGCCTCGCGGAGCCGCATGCGGGCGCAATCCGCGTCGGCGAGCGCACGTTCTACGATGCCAACCGGCGCGTCACCCTGGCGGCGCAGAAGCGTCGCGTCGGCGTCATGTTTCCATCGGACGCAACGATGTCGCAGCGGACGGTATTCGAGAACCTCGCGTTCCACGCGCGCTTTGGCGCCGCCGGTGCCGACGACATCAAGGAGTGCGTCGACAAGGTGCTCGACCACATCGGCGGGGCGGACCTCGCCGGCCGGCTCCCGCCGCAACTGTCGGCCGCCGAAAGAGGGCGGGTGGCGATCGCCCGTGCGCTGCTGCGCGATCCGGACTTCCTGCTGCTCGACGACCCGCTGGCGGCGCTTGAGGGCACTGCCCGCGCCGAGGCGCGCGGTTGGCTGCGGCAGCTCCTCACGCGACTCAAGGTCTCGACGCTCGTCACCACGCGCGAGCCGGTCGAGGCCATGGCGGTCGCGGACCGCGTCGTCGTCATCAACAACGGCGTCGTCGAGCAGGAAGGCCCGCCGGCGGACGTCTATAACGAGCCCGAAACACTCTTCGCCGCCGCATTCATGGGCCAGAGCAACCGCCTCGAAGGCATGCTGGTCGAGAACGCCGGCACAAACGCAATGCTCGACGTGATGGGAAGCCGCATCGGCGGCATCACCCAGACCCGCGCGCCGGTCGGGAGCAAGGCGGTCGGCCTGATCCGCGTGGAGCGCACCCACATCGGCGGCGGACCGGGCAGCAACCGGCTGCCGATGAAGCTCGCGACCCAGATGTATGTCGGCGAGCGCTGGGAGGTGGTGTTCGTGCGCGAGGCACTGACCGTGCGCGCCTATACGTCGTCGCCGTTGCGCCACGAGTCCTATCACCTCGAGTTCCCGCCCGACGCGCTCTGGGTGTTCTAAGGCGTCCGGGTTCGCCCAACTGATTGTTAACGGTTCCTTGCTAAGCCTCCGGTTCTCTCATTTTGCCGCCGAATACGGCGTGCGGAGGCCCCTTTTGGCATTGACCGGCTCCGAGCAAGCCCCTCGCGTCCCGGCGCGACCGTCGCTGGCCGCGCTGTGGGTGCGCATCAAGGCCAAGCTCGGCGGCGACGAGCTCAGGCTGGTGCAGCGCCTCGCCGGCACCATCTTCCTGATCCGGGTCGTGAGCGCGCTCCTCGCCTACGGGTCGCAAGTGCTGTTCGCGCGTTGGATGGGCACCTTCGAGTTCGGCGTCTACGTCTATGTCTGGACCTGGGTGCTGCTGATCGGACAGTCGCTCGACCTCGGCCTCGCCACTGCGGCGCAGCGGTTCATTCCGGAATATCGCGAGCGCGGGATGTTCGCGCTCCTGCGCGGATACATTAACGGCAGCCGCTGGCTCGCGGTCGGCATCGCGATCGTGGTCGCGGCTCTCTGCGCCGGCCTGGTGCGGCTGCTGCAGCCCTGGCTCGACGACTACACGGTGATCCCGCTCTATCTCGCCTGCATCGCCCTGCCGGCCTACGCGCTCGCCAACGTGCAGGACGGCATCTCGCGCTCGCACGACTGGGTCGCGCTCGGGATCCTGCCAACTTACATTGTGCGCCAGCTCCTGCTCACCGTGCTGATGGCGGGCGCCTACCTCGGCGGCCTTCCGCTCGATGCCACCAGCGCCATGATCCTCGCCTGCCTGTCGATCTGGGGGCCGGCGATCGGACAAATGTTCGTGCTCAACCGGCGGCTCCACACCCGCATCGAGCGCGGCCCCAAGACCTACGATGTCAGCCTGTGGCTGCGCACCGCGCTGCCGATCCTGGCGGCGGAAGGCTTCTTCCTCATGCTGGCGCACGCCGACGTGCTGATGCTGCAGCAGTTCCGGCCGCCGGAGGACGTCGCCGTATACTACGCGGCGGCCAAGACTCTCGCGCTGGTCTCGTTCATCCATTTCGCGATCGCGGCGACCACGGCGCATCGCTTCAGCAGCTACAACGCCGCCGGCGACCACGAAGGTCTCGCGATCTTCATCCGGCAGGCGATCCGCTGGACGTTCTGGCCCTCGCTCGTCGCCTGCGCGCTGCTGCTGGCGGCCGGGCAACCGCTGCTGCGCCTGTTCGGGCCCGACTTCACCGGCGGCTATCATCTGATGTTCATCCTCGCGATCGGACTGCTGGCGCGCGCCGCGGTCGGACCGATGGAGCGCTGCCTCAACGTGCTCGGCCAGCAGCGCCTGTCCGCCTTCGCCTGCGCGACCGCGTTCGCGGTCAACATCGGGCTGTGCTTCCTGTTGATCCCGAAGTTGGGCGCGACCGGCGCCGCGATCGCGACCGCCGCCGCCCTGCTCACTGAAAGCGTCGCGCTGTTTTTCATCGCGCGGCACCAGCTTGGGATTGTCGTCTGGGGCCGGCGCGCCTAGAGCATGATCCGGAAAAGTGGATACCGGTTTTCCGAAAAGATCATGCTCAAATGTAAATAAGCGGGCCCAGCATGATCCAATCTCAACGAGTCAGACCCTAGCGCCGGACACGACCGTGCACGGAACGATCGAATCCGTCTTCCGCGTCGAGTGGCGGCCGTTCGCCGACTTGGCCGCCATCGCCGACGAATGGCGCGCGCTTGCTGCCAGCGCGCTCGAGCCCAACGTGTTCTACGAGCCGGCGTTTGCGTTGGCGGCGCAGCCGGTGTTCGGTCGCGACGCTGGCGCCGGCCTGGTCTGGTCGCGCGCCACGCCGCCGCGGCTGCTCGGCCTGTTCCCGGCTACCGTCACGCGCCGGCGCTACGGCGTGCCGGTGCTGGTCGGCTGGACCCATCCCTATGCGCCGCTCGGCACGCCGCTCATCGATCGCGCGGCGGCCGAGCCGGTGATCGGCGCCTGGCTCGATCATCTGGCCGGCCGCTCGTCGTTGCCGGGCGTGCTGCTGCTGCCGATGTTTCCCCAACAGGGTCCACTGGCGCAGGCGTTCGACAGGGTGCTCATCCGACATCGCGGACGCGCGGTTGCGTTTGCGCCCCACGAGCGGGCGCTGCTGGCGCCGCAAGACCAGCGCGGCGGCTACATCGAGCATGCCCTCCCCCACAAGAAGCTCAAGGAGCTACGCCGCCAGCTGCGCCGGCTCGGCGACGACGGCGTGGTCACGCAGGCATCACGAACGATCCGGCAGCGATGCCCTCCGCGCTCGGCGACTTCCTCACGCTCGAAGCCACGGGCTGGAAGGGCCGCGCCGGGACTGCGGCGCGCGACCATGCCGAGATCCGCACCTTCATGGAGACCGCGGTCGGGAAGCTCGCCGGCGAGGGCAAAGCGCAACTCGCCCGCCTTTTCCTCGACACCCGCGCGATCGCGGCGATCATCGTGCTCCGGAGCGGCGACACCGCCTGGTGCTGGAAGATCGCCTATGACGAGAGCCGCGCGCGCGCCTCCCCCGGCGTGCAACTCCTCCTGCACGTGACCAAGACCCTGCTCGACGACCCCCGCGTCGCGCGCGCCGATTCCTGCGCCACGCCCGACCACCCGATGATCGACCATGTCTGGCGCGAGCGGCTCGCGCTCGCCGACCGGCTGATCCGGGTCGGCCCCGGCAACCGCGCGGGCTTTGCGCTCGCCTGCGCGCTCGAAACCGGGCGCCGTGGCGCCATCACCGCCGCCAAAACCGCGCGCGACCTGATCCGGCGCTAGCCGGAGCAGCATGGCGCCCGTGCATTTGCACGGCTTTGCAGGCGCCGCGTCAGCCTATAAGCAGATACCGACGTCAACGGCTGCCCAGGGCGCGCGAATCCATCGATGGCTGAGGAGTCCCGCCCTGCCCGCGACGTCGACTGGCGGCTCCTCGGGCCACTGCTCGCCCACGTCGTCTTCACCCACGTGGTGGTCGGCGTCGTGCGCGTCACCATCTCGTACCGGACGCTCGAGCTCGGCCTTCCGGTGGTCTGGCTCGGCGTCATCTCCGCCGGCTTCGCCATCCTGCCGATCTTCACCGCCGTCCAGCTCGGCCGGTACATCGATCGCGGCCACGACGCGCACGCCGCCTGGATCGGCAGCGCGCTGATCCTCGCTGCCTGCGTCGCGCTGTGGGCCTGGCCCGGCTCGGCGGCGCTCCTGCTCGTGTTCACGATCCTGCTCGGGACCGGCCACATGTTCCTGATGGCGGCGCAGCAGATGATGACCGTGCGCTGCGCGACCGCGCGCGGACGCGAGACCGCGTTCGGGCATTTCATGGTCGCGGTCTCGATCGGCCAGGGGCTTGGGCCCCTGATCGTGGGCGGGGTCGGCGGCAACGTCACGGTGCCGGCGACCGGGCCGTTATTTACGGTCGGCCTGATCACGGGCGCGCTCTGCATGGCGATCGCGCTGGCGCTGCGTCCGGCGCCGCAGCAGCAGCGGCCGCCCGCCGGGCCCGCCGTTCCGCTGCTCGAACTGCTGCGGCGGCCCGGCATGATGGTGGTGCTGATCTCCAGCGTGGTGACGGTGACGGCCGGCGACCTCCTGGTGATCTATCTCCCGATCCTCGGCGCCGAGCGACAGATCGATGCCAGCCACGTCGGCATGCTGCTGATGACCCGGTCGATGTCGTCGCTGGTGGCGCGCATCTTCTACACGCGGCTGATCTTCGCCATGGGCCGCAACCCGCTGGCGGTGTCGAGCACACTGGTCGGCGCCGCCGCCTTCGTGCTGATGGCGGTCCCGTCGCTGGCGGTCATGTATGCGGCGGCGGTCGCGATCGGCATCGGGCTCGGGATCGCGGCAACGCTGACGCTCTCGGGCATCGTCGAAGTGGCGCCGCCGGAAGCGCGCGGGACCGCGATGACCCTGCGCATCACCGGCAACCGGCTGGGCCTCGTGTTCATGCCGTTCGTGGCCGGCGTGGTCGCGGCCGCGACCGGCGTGGTCGGCATATTGCTGCTGACCGCCGGCAGCCTGACCGCCTGTGCGCTCGGCATGCAGGTCAGCCAGAAGCGGAGCTGAACGCCTTCCGGTGCGGCGCCGCGCCGGTATAGCATCGGGGCGCCGGCGGCACGTTCGGCACAGGGAGAGCGCACATGTGGGTAGCGTCGTCGGCCGTCGCGGGGCTCGCGGTTGCGCTGGTCGCCGCGCCAGCGGCCGCGCAGGAGCCGCTCACGTTCCGGGGCAAGACCATCACCATGGTCGTCGGCGCGCAGGCCGGCGGCGGCACCGACGCGACCGGCCGGCTCATCGCCACGTTCCTGACCAAATATCTGCCCGGCAATCCCAACGTCGTCGTCGAAAACCGGCCGGGCGCCGACGGCGTCGTGGCGATGAACTATTTCGTGCAGCAGGTGAAGCCGGACGGCCTCACCGTCACCACCGGCGACAGCCCGCAGATCGATCCGATCCGCTATCGCGCGCCGCAGTCGCGCTACGATCCGGTCAAGTTCGAGTTCCTCGGCGGCATCGGCCGCGGCGGTTCGATGATCGTGATGGACAGCGCGGCCGCGAAGCGGCTCACCGACAAGTCGGCGGCGCCGGTCACGATGGGCATCGCCAGCGCGGTGCCGCGCTCCGGGCAGGCGATCGCGGCCTGGGGCATCGGCTTCCTCGGCTGGAACGCGCGCTGGGTGGTGGGCTATCGCGGCACCAGCGCGCTGATGCTGGCGCTGCAGCAGGGCGAGCTCGACATGACCGCCACCAGCAACACGTTCTCGCTGCAGCACCTGATCGACAGCGGCAAGTTCAAGGTGCTGGTGCAGAGCGGCGGGCTCATCGACGGCAAGCTGGTGCCGCGGCCGGAATTCCCCAACGCGCCGCTGTTGTCGGCCCAGCTCGCCGGCAAGCTCGACCCGATCGCGCAAAAATCGTTCGACTACTGGCGCGGCGTGCTGCTCGCCGACAAATGGCTGGCGCTGCCGCCCGGCACGCCCAAGGCGATCGTCGAGGCCTTCCGCAAGGCCTATCGCGACACCGCGGCCGATCCGGAATTCTCCACGCAAGGGCGGCGGATCAGCGAGGTGTTCACGCCGATGACCGACAGCGACATCCGCTCGCTGATCCAGGCTGGGGCGGACGCGCCGCACGAGGCGATCGAGTTTCTCGACACGCTGCTGCGCAAGCAGGGGATCGTGCTGTAGCGCAATTGGGTTCGTTTTCGCCAAAATCGCTGGTACCAAACTACCTCTCCGGCTCGATCGCTCTCTCGTGTGTCGTCCCCGCGCAGGCGGGGACCCATACGCCGTGAACTTTCGATAGTGCGATGATCATGAGGATGGCCCTGGGGTTATGGGTCCCCGCCTGCGCGGGGACGACATGTTGAGAGAGCGCGTGCGACATCGGCCCCGGTTGTTTGCTTGGGCGTGGGGAGCCGCCCGTCTTTGCTCTTTCCTTCCGCCCCCCAGCCGAGGGGGATGGCGCGCCGCAAGGCGCGTTGTCCGGATTTCGCCGGACGGCCCGTATCAACGGGCAGGCCCGATAACGCCGGGCCCTGAGCACGACCTGCGCGGGGGTGCCCGCGACTTCCGGCGCGCCACGCGGTATCCGGGCGATTGGCCTTTT
>WNGB01002408.1_pt1 | contig 30230 bp, 37 predicted proteins | sample 5400681 | NCBI WGS metagenome assembly WNGB01 (sample SAMN13153367, study PRJNA577476) | soil metagenome | isolation source: 115 cm soil or saprolite under grassland replicate 2 | place: USA:California | collected 2016-06-15
GAGAAGGCGGGTTGTACGTCATCTGCCCCATTGTTGGTGATGTTGATGTCGGGACCGCCGGAAATCTGCTTGAGGTAGATTTCGAAATTGCCGTTGCGGTCTGAGACGTAAGCGATAGTTTCGCCATCCGCGGAAAAGGTCGGCTCCCCTTCATAGCCGGGGTCGGTGGTAAGCGGCGTGAGTGTTACATTCCCCAGGGCGAGCGTCGAGTGTTTGGGCGCCACAGTTGAGCGACCGAGCAACCACGCGATGGCAGCGACACCAAACACTATACGATAATGAAAACCGGCAAAGATGCGGGCATCTGTAACGGCATTCGGAATGTCGTCGGTATTTGTAAACGTCATCGACGTTCCGGTCGTCGTGCTTGGCAACGTGACGTTGACATTTTTTGTTCCGAAGAAGAGCCGCAGAGTTTCAGAATACGCTCCGTCACTTCCTGCGTTCGCGGAGCCATATTGGGTAAAAAGGTCGCCAAATATGTAGCGAAAAACTATTTCCAACCGATTCAGAATTGGGCCAAATTCCGCGGCCGTTGGCTCCATTGCCAGTAGCACTATTGCTGGAGCAAGCGTGCAGTGTCGAATAATTTCTCGATTGTCATTCGTTTGAACGCAGTGCACCACACGTGCTGCTCGCAAAACGATTGAAAGAGTTGTGCTCTTCTTGGGCTGTTTTGAGGGATTCCAAGGACAGGAAGGACAGCAGGGACAACTGTTCGCGCTTCGTTAAACTTTACAGTGAAAACATTTGTTGTGTACACTGCATTTAATCGACATCGAGGCCCGCTTGGCTCAGCAATTTACCACTCACCACTAAACGGCCTATTTTTCAATTGTTTACAGACCCGAAGGAAACGCGTTGGGTTCTTATTGAGCTTAATTGAAAGCGGCAAGGGCTGATTTCTTGATTGATAGATTTGTGCCTTGAAGTACGTCCCGTCCGACCAATGGACCATCGTTCCTCGAAATGACTGAACGACAGTTTCTGATTGGCTGAATGTCAAGTCGTTCCTGACTTAGCTCTTGATATAACTGAGGTCAGATGGGTCATGCCGAAGGGGGACTCGAACCCCCACTTCCCCTTCCATTCATTTATCGCGTTTTCCCGTGTTTCGCTGTATCAACCTCTGGATTTGTTCCACTGAGTACACTAAGCTAATAAACCTACTCCAAAAATGGCATTAATCGGGCACTCATTTTATCTCTTAGGAGGTGAGTTAGAGGATGTCCACTGGTTCATTTGCCTTTGGGTCTTTGATTCTGTTAGTAGCTGAACGTGCTTTTTGGGTTGTGTCCGGAACGTGTGAACTCACGACGAGACTGCTCCAAACAGAAACTGTTGCGACCATCGTCAGCGCTGTGCAGCAGCAGACCCGGATCGTCCTTGCCAATCGCCGGTTATCAGCGCCCATTTGTCGGCCACATTGTCCATTTCATTCGGTCCTCACATTCGGTGCTTCCAGGAGTGCCGCGAACTCAATGCCGAATCCGTTCAATGCTCCAGTTATCACGGGCCCATTTACCGGTTACATTGTCAATACTGTTCTCCAGCGCTCGCGATCAGCTTCTCAAGGTGATCGACTCGCCAAGCTCTGCAGTATGGTCTTCCCTTTTGTCAGCCGAAGATACTAGATTTCATTTGCTTGGATTGATCTGCGGCGTTTGCTCACCGATCTTTGCAGAATAGATGATGAACTTGAAGGGATCCGTATTTTGGTTCTTTTCCATCAGCTTCAGGTAAACGAGCCGCCTGGCTCGTGCCAGAGATTCGCTCTTTGGAAATCTTTCGGCTGAGGACTCAAGCAGAAACGATGCCAGTTCGAACTTGCCGTCAACCACGAGGCGATCTACGGCCTTGGCAACTTGGCCCTCGGAGACTCCGAGGTAGTCGACCAGCAACTCTGCGCGGTCGGCGTGGCCGATATGGTCGAGACCCTGCAGGTTTGCTTCCCAGTAGCCCACGTTCTGATCGTAGAGCCGGTCAATGACATGCTCGCGCAGAATCAGATAGGGCTGATAGGCGTCGGGCTGCGTGGCAAGAAGATCTGGAGGAGTTAAGTTGGCTCGATGTATCGCGGCGCGCTCATCTCCGCGACGGATGGCAGTTAATACCTGCTCTCGCAGCCATGTTAGATCTTCCTTCAGATGCACAAGCACCGATGGGGATCTGAAGTTTCGCGTGAGTGGTTCATGACCGTGCAGCAAGTACTGAGGATTTCTTTTGACAACTACGTCCACAGCGTCGAGCAAGCCCTGCAGATCGCCCTCCTCCACAAAGGGCGCACCGAGATAGGGCATGATGCAGTCACCCATGAACATCACATTCTGATCGGGCAAATAGATCAACATCCCGTCATGGGTCTCACCGCCCTGACTCGGGATCAGTTCTACGCGAGTGCCGCCGATCTTCAACTCCGTACGCTGGTCGATCCCAACGTCGGGCTTATAGCTCCGCACGTCGTCATCGCTGTAGTGCTCTCCGAAGAATTGCTTGGCGAAGATTCCGGGACCGTTGAATTCCCGCACTATTTCTTCCTGATAGTTACTCCGACCGTAGTACCGGGGGCGTGGATTCAGTGAGTCAAAATACGGATGGCCACCGACATGGTCCCAGTGCGCGTGGGTAATGAAGATGGTGGTCAGCGGCGGCAGCCCAGGGGCGTAGGCGCGAAGCGCTTCATACGCGCCTTTCGCGGCGTCCGGCGTTGTACCCGCATCAATGCCGATGAGTTCACGCCGGTCTTCTGACACCACAAAGTAGTATTCCGTGAACTCGAAGCCGGAGAGCAGGAACACGCGGCCGGGAACGATTTCAGCGATATGCCGAGGCGCGAAAGCATGGCCCGAGATCGCATCCTCTGAAAACGGCGTAGCCAGTGTGATCGGACGGTCCAAGTCCGTATAACCACTGCGCCGAAGATAATCCTGCGCCTTGGCTTGGTCACCGTCGTTACGCGCGAGTTTGGCGAGATGGTAGTACACTTCACGCAACCACCCGCTATGAGGCGCCTTGTCGATGTTTTCGACGCACCATGTCAGTTCCTCACGCGCGGCGTTTCTCTGACCAAAGAAGCCAGGAAGCTCTGTGTGAACAATGCCGGCGATCCAGTTCACGACGAAAACCTTGCCGCCCGACAACTGCTTCCCTTGCTCGATGATTGCTATCGTCTCCTTAACATAGCCATAGCGATGCATCAACGACAACGACGACGCATGTTGCGCCCGCAACAATCCGATGATGCTCAGATAAAGCGACTTTTGGACCGGCGTCAAACGCCCCTCGAATTCCTTGAGGCGGGCAGAGAAGAATTCCGCTCCCTCACCCTGCCGGTTGGCGTTCACGTATTGCGTCATCAACAGGAACAGCAGCTGCGGGTCCTGGGGAGGTCCGACGCTGTTGATCGCTTTCAGGTATTCAAGTTCGGGCAGGCTCGCCGAGTCAGAATGAGATTCGGCGCGGCCGCTCTGCATGACCAGAATTGCTCCGAGCGTAAGTACCAGCAGTCCGAGCAGCAACGCGATTCGCACACTACGGGACATCTTCATGAATTGATCCTCGACTTTCGGCACAAGCGCGCATTTGTGAAATTTCGTCTTAGGCAGTAACTGAACTATGTCTTTCGAGGCGTCACTTGGCTGGTTCAATGAAGATCAGTTCCCAGATATGGCTGTCGAGATCCTCAAAGCCGTGCCCGTACATGAATCCCTGGTCTTGGGGCTTTCGGGGAGCACGCCCTCCGGCCGCGACAGCCTTCTGAACGAGTTCATCAACTTTCGCACGACTCTCGAATGAAAGGCAGACGAGCACTTCGGTGCTCTTAGTCGCATCACAGATCGACTTATTTGTGAAGGTCTGAAAGAAACTCTCAACGAGCAGCATGGCAAACATGTTCTCACCAAGAATCAGACATGATGCCTGTTCATTGGAGAACTTTGGTTCGAGTTGGAACCCGAGACTCTTGAAAAAGGAATTGGAACGCTTCAGATCTTTTACCGGAAGGTTGACGTAGATTTGCGTCTTCATGATTCTTGTTCCCTTGTTCTTCTGTTTTCTTCTTCGTTCAATATTTGCTCATCTTCAGACCCTTGCGTCTTTTGCATAATACGCACATGTCTGGGAACGCAGACTGCGGAAGACCCCTTATTTTTTGTTAGATCGTCCTGATATACCCACTTGTGCTTAGCAAAAATTATTCGCATCAGAAACGGTGAGCGTAGCAGCTGCCACGCCGGCGGTCGTCTCAACGAGATAGGCATTCGCGAGGATGCTCGCCTCTGTTGAAGCGTACGTGTGAACACGCGAAGTTAGTTGAGTTTGTATTTGCGCTTGTGACGACATGAATTCTCCTGTCCCTTCAAAACTTAAAAGTCACCCATGAAGTAACGTAACTCGTAACCTTTCCGGGCAGCGTTTCCTTTAGAAAACGACCGGTCTGAAAGCCGGAGACGATCAGCGTGTACGACCAGTGACGTTGAATCGGCCAATCGAGACGTACTGAAGGCTGAGCGCCAACATAACGCGCGCTGCTTAGTTGTCCTGTCCGCAAAGGCGCTACGTTAATGTTGTAGATTCCGTCTCGCGTGCTCTGCCGCCAGAAAAATGCCGAACCGACGGTGACTGTTGCTCCTCGCAATGGGACCATACGCGGGTTCGGAAACAGCCCGATTGAATTAGGCGCTCCGATCAATCCAATCGTGTCCGAATAGGTTGTTCCGGGAAGCAGCGGATTGAATGTCTCCAGGACATTGTCTTTCGGATTGCGATCGCCGCTGGTGATGTCGGCCCGTAAACCCAGCCGCGGTCTGATATGTGAGCGGCTAAGTGAGTACCCCGAATCGGAAGAGAAAGCCCACGCGCGAATACTGCTGGTATTACTTAGCGCGTGGAATTTTCCGAGCTGCAAAAATGCATCGGGGTTGTAGTCGAACCTCGCATATTGTCCGAAGCTGCGGAACCCAAAGGTATGATGGGTTTCTCGACCAGCCCCTTGATCGAAGAGACCGTGTTTGCGATCCAGTCCAATATAGAAAGCTGATTCTCCGGCGCGGTGTTTTGGTCTTGAACGCGTTGTGCCCACTCCCCAATAAGTGAGCGCAGGATCTGGCGTGTCATTGAAAATGCCGAGCTTCACCGACGTGAGCTTGTCTACCTGGGCGTTCGTGATCCATCTGCGCGTTTTCCAAATCAACCGAACGCCGTCGAAGCTTCTTTTGACGTTCAAACCTTCGCCCGAAGAAATTATACGGCCAGCGCCCAAATCCATTTCGTGGCGACCCATGCGAACGACTACCGAACTCGTTTCACCTCCAAACTTCAGATCGATGAAAGCCTGATGAAGCTCGAGCCGATCGTCATCCGTGAGGCGCGGCCCGCCTTTGCGTCCGTTTTCGATCCCGCTCTGCAACTGAGTGAAGACGCGCACTCGCTTTCCCAAGTGGCAGTCAGCGTGAAGCAGGTATCGTTGCAAGAGATAACCGTTGCTATCTTGTGGTCCGGCCCCAAAAGCAAACTCGCTGAAGTATTCGTAACGAATGCGCGCCTCGCCCCCGAGTGATACATACCATCCGCGATCCTTCAAGGGAATGTACTTCAGCCGATCGAGCGAATCGGTTCTCCTTTCGGGATCTCTTAGGTAGCTCCAGTCTTCGTCGTATCGTTGCTGTTGATAAGGCGGCGGCGACGGTGAGGGTGACGGTATCTGCGCGTAAATGTGCAGAGAGCAAAGCGTCAGGAATAGAAACACAAAAACGAATCGTATGAGCCTGTGCATGCTCTTGCTTCCCTCGGTGGCATGCTAAGCAACGGGCGCCAGCTTCAGTCCGTGCCGACTGAGCGGCAACGAGCAATATCGTTTTCCCGTGGCCGCGAAAATAGCATTAACCACCGCGGGAACTATTGTGACTGGGCCAACTTCTCCAGTCCCACCGAGTCCTTTCGTGCTGCTATTAACGATGTGCACTTCTATCGGCGGCGTCTCATCCATTTGGGCAATCTGATAATCGTGGAAATTGGATTCAACAGTGCGGCCGTTTTGAAAGGTGATGTTCGACTTGAAAGCAACGCCTAACCCCCAAACGGCGCCACCCTCGATTGAATTCTTCGTGATTTCAGGATCAAGCGCGACCCCGCAATCGATCACGCAGGTAATGCGGTGGATCTTTACCAAATTGTATTTGACTGAAAGCTCAACAACATGAGCAATATGAGTCCGGAAGGCTTCCGTGTAAGCCATGCCACGAGCGGCACCTTTCGCGGGCTTCTTCTTCCAATCAGATTTCTCAACAAGTGTCTCCAATACTTTAAGAGAGCGTTCATCTTTCAACAGCGCACGCCTGAAGTCGTACGGGTTTTGTTTTGCCTTGAATGCCAATTCATCGATGAATGACTCGACAGCGAAAATATTTGGTCCGTATCCAGTGGTTCGCAGGACTGAAGTGGGAACCCCGACCTTGAGTAACTTGAAGTCAACTCTTTGGCTGGGAATTTCGTAATGCGTTTCCATCAAACCTTCGAGACAAGTTGGATCGTTGTCTTCGGTGACAGCCGGCGGATAGACGAATTGAAGGACGGAAGACGAAACCAATTTGTGAGCGATTGCGGTGGGCTTTCCGTGCGCATCGAGCCCGGCAGCGATGCGATGCAGAGTCGCCGGACGATACACGTCGTGCTGCATGTCCTCTTCCCGCGTCCAGATGACTTTGACCGGTTTGCCAACCGCTTTTGACGCGACGGCAGCCTGCACCACGAAATCAACCAACAACCGCCGTCCAAATCTGCCGCCGAGCAAGGTCCGATTGATCGTCACCTTCTCCGGCGGCAGCTTGAACATTCCGGCAAGTGTGACTTTCGCTAGTTCCGGTCCTTGTAGTGGTCCCCATACCGTGCAGCTGTCGCCGGTAACATGCGCGGTGCAATTCATCGGTTCCATCGTCGCATGGGCCATGAATTGCGATTCGTATTCCTGGGAATAGACCGCGAACTTTCCGTTCATCTCTTCCGCGCGTAACGCATCGCCCTCTGTCTTGACCGTTTTCCAACTGTTGCCATCGAGAGCGGTTCGATATTGCCTGGCCAGTGTTTCAGTGCTCATTCCTGAATTGACTCCGCCTTCAAATGTGACGCGGAGTGATTTCAGCGCCTGGCGGGCTTGCCAATACTGATTGGCGACGACCGCGACACCGTTTGGGATCGACACCACATCGATCACCCCGGACAAGCTCATGACCGAATCCTTGTCGAAGCTCGATACTGTGCCGCCGTGAACCGGACTCTGAACTACAGCCGCATGGACCATTCCCGGTAAAGTGAAGTCGATTCCAAAAATCGCACTACCGTTGAGTTTAGGGGCCAGTTCGACGCGGGTGAGCGATCGACCCAACAGCTTCCACTCACTTTGTGGTTTTAGCTTTGGCGTTTTCGGTGGAGCGATGAGCGCAGCATCTTCGGCTACGTCACCAAACTTCATAGTCCGCTTCGTGGGTCTATGAATGATGCGGCCCTGTTCCGCATAACATTCTTCCGGGCTGACGCTCCAGCGCTTTGCTGCTGCCGCGATCAGCATTTCTCGCGCGGAAGCCCCCATGGTTCGTAACACTTCAAAGAACCCGGTCGTGCTTTCGCTGTTGCCGGTGAATTGCCAATTGATGCGCGGATTGCGATACGCGGGCGCGACGGTCGAGAACTCGATCTTGACTCGACTCCAATCAGCGTCCAATTCTTCGGCGAGCACCGCAGGCAGCGTCGTCATCACGCCCTGACCCATCTCTGATTGTGACGAGATGAGAGTTACCTCGTCGTCGGGCGTAATGCGAACCCAGGCGTTAAGCGGAATGCCGGTCGCGTCTGACGAGTCTTTGGCGGGAGACGCTGCGAAGCTTAGGATCGAGTCTGAGCCGACCGAATAACCGAGCAGCAAACCGCCGCCCGCCGCAATCGACGCAGACAGAAAGAAGCGCCGTGACAGTCTTTCGCCGTTCATTCGTTTACTCCATTTTTCGCAACTATCGAAGCTGCAACATGAATTGCTTTGCGTACGCGTTGATAGGTGCCGCAGCGACAAAGATTCCCGCTCATCGCTTCCGCAATGTCTGTATCGGTCGGCTTCGGATTTTGGTTAAGCAGGCAGGCTGACGACATCATCTGGCCTGACTGACAATAACCACACTGCGGAACCTGTATCTGCATCCACGCTCGTTGCACTGGATGACTGAAATCGTTCGAGAGACCTTCGATAGTGGTTACTCGCTTACCTTCAACCCTCGACATGGGAGTAACGCACGATCGAATAGCGTCGCCGTCCAGATGCACAGTGCAGCAGCCGCAGATCGCCATGCCGCAACCATATTTGGTGCCGGTTAGTCCGAGGTCTTCGCGCAGAACCCACAGCAGAGGTTTGTCCGGATCGACTTCGACCGTTGTGCTATTACCATTAAGAATGAAAGTGACTTTCTTCATTTCAACTTCTCTTACTTCGGACAAGCGCCACCGTTATCGAGCCATCCCCTAACGCTCGCGACAAATTCCTCGTGTGTAAGCGGCGGCGGCGTTCGGCCTTCGCCCGGATTCCATCCCCATAAGACAAGTGGATCGGTCGACACGTGATGAATTAGTTTCTCCGCGGTTAATCCTCCATTCTGTGTCGGGTCTCGAAGTTGCCGGCAGAGTTGTGGCGCACTTCGGCCTTGAAAGATCATCGGCGTCTTCATTGACGGCAAATGCCAGCGAGCCGTCGTCGCATCGAGTGAGCCATCGCTCAACACATTAGGAGCACCCGGCGGCATGTGCAGTCCTTGCAGGTTCTGCGCCTGGTGGCAATTGGTGCACTTAAGCGTGAAGACGCCTTGTCCATCCGGCCCGCGGAGTAATCGAAGTCCAGCGTGCGGCCGGCTATCTTCGCCCCGCAGCGGCGCGTCACCGGCTGGATGACAATTGACGCAGCGCGGATGCATAAAGACTTTATACGCTTCCGCAAAAGCTGTGCGTGCCGCGGCGTCATTTTTTGCTTGTGAGGACACGGGTTTCGCAGTGACATACAGCACCGCCGAGATGGCGAGAAGACTTATTGCGATTGATGCTGTTAGCTTCATATAAAAGCGCCGATGATTTGGATAATACGAAACATGCGGCGGAGCATTTGTGCTCAAAACGCCTGATCATTTTTCCAATCGTCCTGATTCACGGTGCAACTCAACGGCGTCTGGGACGTTTCGAGCTTGCCGAAGGTGGAACGCTGTTTTCTCGATGTGGCTGGAGATCTTCCCGCCGAAACTCAGATTGCATTGCTGCGCGTTCTGCAAGAGCGCCAATTTGCCCGGGCTCGTACCAAATCTTGCCAGTTGATCAATTTCAAATTCTTCGGCGTTTCTAACTTTCATTGCGAACAGTTAATTAGCGATAACTGGTTTACGTCAGGTTCGACCGCGTCCGGAACTGTGGCGAAATACGTCTGGGCCTGTCTTCTATGGCCAACCAACGCCCGACGCCGGAGCGTCAAGGATAAGCACCTGGCCTGTTCGTGGCCCTTTGAACATGTTCGCAGGACCATTCCACTCCGTTGCCATCATGAACAGTGTCCTTCTCTCGACACCGCCGAGCGCGCAGGCAAAGCACCCGCGGTCAAGCTCGACCATTTGCAGTAGCTCACCACCCTCGCGAACGCGCACGCAGCGCTTGTTGGGGACGTCTCCATACCAGACGGCGTTTTCCGCATCGAAGCAAATGCCGTCGGGAACGCCGTTTTTAAGATCTGCCCAGATGCGCCGGTTCGACAGGCTGCCATCCGCCTCGATGTTGAAAGCGGTGAGCCTTTTCGCGTACGACTCGGCGACGATCAGTGTGGAGTTGTCGGGTGTCACGAGCATGCCATTTGGGAATGCGAGTCCGTCGGCTACCTGGCGAGCGGCGCCATCGGGTGTGACTAGAGCGACGACTCCGGGGGCGAATGGTTCGCCTGCCATTAAGTTAAAGCCGCCGCCATTGATGTAAGCGTTGCCCCGACCGTCAACCACTAGTTCGTTTCCGGCCGGCGGATCTGACACCCTGTTCAAGTCCGAGTAGGTGGCGAGAGAGCCGTTATCCTCCCTCCGCAGAAGAAGCCCATCACGGGCCGACACTAAGAGCATGCGCCCATCGGGCAACCAGTCGACACAACATGGAAATGATGGCGCCTTTAGGATGACTTCACTGTTGCCCTCGACATCTGCGGCGATAATCTCCGGCGGGCCCCAGTCCGAGAACCAAAGACGGTTCTCGTGCCAACGTGGCTGCTCGCCAAACACGATACCTCTCAGGAGGATTTGCACTTCAGGTATGGAAGCCTTCGTCGCCGACATCGCTACCCTCCTCTCATCTACACCTGTCCGCTTATTTCCTCTCAATCCTGGCGTAGTAACAACCCGATTCGCCATCGCGCAAATGAATGTAGGCTACCTCGAAATCCGCAAAGAACTTGTTGATCGTCGCCTCAGCTTTTCCGTCTTTAATCAGCTCTGAATTCACCTGCCCGTCATCCTTCGTGTAGGCCCTGAGCAACAGCGGCAGTTCGCGAAACTCTTCAGGATATGCCGTCAAAATCTCTGTCGCCGGTTCGCATTCGCTTTCATGGACGTAGATGGGCCCGGCTTCGGCAAATACACTCTCTCTTTCAAACGGCTTGCATTTGAACGCCGGCAATACCAGACCCATCGCCTGGTTCACGATCATCAATGTGGCGCCTAGTATCAGGCGGCGCCGATGCGCCCACACGAGTACGCGAGCATCGGCCCAGGCGGACGACCAGCGAATCTTTTTTTCGATTCACCATTAGCCTTCATCTACGCACACGAGCCTTGAAGTGTTCTGGCTTTTCATACCTCGCGCTTGGGTTGACCGGTCCTACATCATAATTAAGCCCCGTCTCAGCCCCCTAGTGACGGCCTCCGTGCGGCTCGACGCGCCCAGCTTCGCGAGAATCGATGAGACGTGAAACTTGACTGTGTGCTCTGATATTTGTAGTCGCCAGGCAATCTCCTTATTGCCAAAACCTTCTGCCATCATGTTGAGCACTTGTCGCTCGCGCGGCGTAAGGGTTTCGGTCAGCGGTTCGAGACCCAAAGCGCTACTCTCATGATTCGCTTCCTGCATCGGCGGCGTCTCTTCAAAGATTTCGAGCGCATCGCGAGGTAAAACGATAAGCCCTGCGAGCGCCGCTTCAACGGCCGCAAGTATCTCTTCGCCCGTGGCCGTGTTCGGTAAGACCGCCGACACGCCGGAACGCAATAGGCTACCAACTAATTCCTGCTCCCAGTTAGATATGAGTGCGACCACGGCGGGACCATCAATTTCAGTGCCTTCTGTTGTCGTTGCTCGCTCGACAATTTCGTCACTCGAACTGTCGCCGAGTTCGGCAATGATTAGATCAGCCCGTCTCTCCGCAAGTTCGATCTCATCTTGCGCTTCTCGCGCAGTCGGGAAACTTCCCAAAACCTCGAAGCGCTCGTCTGCGCCGATGAGCGCCGCAAGTCCGGCGCGCACTACCGCTGAGGCGGCGATGATTTGAACAGTAATTGTCCACTCACCGGCGCCACCTTGATCGCTTCCATCTATGCCTGGGCTCGTCGTAGTCACTTACCTTTTCCCCGGGTCGTTCAGCCAGCGTCAAAGTTATCTCACGCTGCTCGCCGCCTCGCAGAATCGAAGCGCGGATTGTTTGCCCGATCTGGCCGCGACTAAGCACCGTCTGTACGTCGTCAGTATCGGCAACTGGTACACCTTCGAGCGCCACTAACACGTCGCCGAGCGTGATGCCGGCCCGGCCCGCGGGACTCTCTGCTTCGACCGAAAGCATTACCAGAGCGCTCTCGTTTGGCAAATTGAGATTGCTGCGCAATTCAGCGGGCAGCGCTACCGGTTGCATCCCGACTCCCAAATAGGGACGCGCGATGCGACCGTGTTCCAGCAGAGTATCAACGACATAGTTGACGGTGGACGCCGGAATCGTCAATCCCGCGCCACGCGCCAATCCGGTCGTGTTGATCCCAATCACTCTTCCTTCTACATCTATGAGGGCGCCACCGGAAAAGCCGATGAAAATGGAAACATCGGCTCGAATCAAGCGATCTATTTCCCCGCCGCGCCACGTGCGCCACTTATCGCCCAGCGCGCTGACAATGCCGAAACTCGCGGTCACACCACGCTCCCGGTGAATTCGCCCAACGGCCAGTGTTAGGTTGCCAACTTCTAGTTCGTTATCGGCCGTGGTTGTTACTGGATCGATATCAAGTGCCTGATCAGCTTCTACGCGAAGGACCGCGAGGTCTGTACTTGGATCCCGTCCAACAAGATTCGCCGGCAGGCGTCGTCCATCAGCAAGTTGGACAGTGATCTCCTCGTCACGTTGGACCGTGTGATTCGTTGAGACGATTACGCCATCTCTCCAAACTATGCCACTAGTCGCCACGCGCGGACGTGCGTCGACGGCGACAACGGCCTTACCGACTCGTTCTACTGCCTTTGCGAGACTCTGAGAAAACGCAAGCAAAGAATCTTGCGCGTTTGCTTCTGTCATAAATCCTCCTTGAATTACCCTAATTTTGTCCCGTTTTTCTCTTTCAGGAAGATTGCCACGACGGCGGGTGCTTGCGCATCAGCCGAATGGGTAGGCGGAAGTTAGAAGATCGACTAGGCAAAAATCAGCAGTTACACTTGAAGGAAATTCCCGATCTCGATGGATTTCTATTTCTTTCAACCATCGCTGATCAGCGTGAATTGGAGGAGGCAGGCTTGGCAGTTGACGAGATCATAGAGCGAGATCCGCATCCTCTGGAGGTGGAACACCAAGGTCGGGGCGTACATTTTCGCCCGAAGAGCTGACTAGTTGAAGCGGAGTCGAGCCTCAGAGTACGGGTTCTTACTCCGGCCTGGGTAACGTGTACTCGAATTCGTAAGAGTGTTTTCCGTCCGCGATGTTGATCGCCATCTTACCGGCGATTCCGACGAGCTGGCCCGTGCCGGAATCGGGCACTACCGTGATGGAGATTTGCGGGATTCCTCGAATCATTGTGCCGGTCTGCTGCAACGCGAACGTCCCACTACGCCCGTTGAGCGTGCCATTGACCCTTTCCATCGCGACATAGCCACCGGACGAGCCCGGATTGCCGTTGCCGACAGCTAACATCTGACCCTTGCTTGTACCCTCCAGGTCGCCGTGAAACTGCTTGTCGATCGACAACCGGCCAATGGTCGGATCTCCGACCTTGTCGTCAGACTGGGGAGTAACCTTCACCTCAAATATTCCTTTTGCATGATTCGTCAAGGTGGTCTCCTTCTGATATGCGTCGGAAGACAATGACCGGGGACTCGAACCTGTCGAACCGAAACTGATCAAGTAAAGAGTGACGATGACTGCCACAGCGGCAAAATATTGATTCTTCATGTTTGCTTCCCTATTGATTGTCCGATGAACCTCGGCCCAGCAACCCACCGCCGATACTTCTTGCTCGATTTCTCAAGACCCAATTCTTCAATCTATTGAGTTAATCTGTGTGTCTCTTTATATTCCCTAGGTGACATCGCAAACTGGCGCTTAAAGGCATTGCTGAAAGACCCTTGTGATTCATAACCCACGCGTTCGGCGATTTCCCCAATCCGCAATTGTCCGCTCCGCAAGTAAGAGCCCGCCAGGTTCATGCGCAAACGTGTGAGGTACGACAGCGGCGGCTCACGCACGAAGGCGGTGAATTTTGTAGCAAACGGGGATCGAGACATGCCGACTTCGGCGGCGAGTTTGGCGATGGTCCAGGGACGACCCGGATGCTGATGCATCAGATTCAAGGCCGAGCTGATTTGCTGATCGCGCAAGGCACCAAGCCATCCGCCCGCACCTTCGGGCTGGCTTTGAAGCCACGCTCGCACGGCCTGAACAAACATTACTCCGGTCAGATGATTGATAAGCGAACCCGATCCCACGGCAGGATTTTGCACTTCATGGGCCAAACCATTGACGATCGGCTCAAGCCACACGCACGTCTGAGTGTCACTATGAGGAACGTGAATCAATTTCGGAAGCAATGAAACGATCGGGTTCCCGGCCTGGTTTTCAAATTTGAACGAGCCACAAATTCCGATCGTTTCACTTCCGCCGCCGCCAAGACGCACGAGATTGGTCCTGGGAGATCGCCGCTTCAGCAGTTGATCCAAAGCTACGGCTTTCGATTTTGAATCATCCTGGATAACATGAGCAGTGCCGTGAGGCAGAATAACTAGGTCGCCGGCCGCCATCAGTACCGGCTGCTTAACTCCTTCCACTTGGATCCAAGCTTCCCCACGTTCGCAAACATGAAAGTGGGCAAAGTCGCTGGCGGGAAGTTTCAAGGCCCAAGGCGCGGTGAATTCGCTGTAGCAGAGGCAGCGTCCTTTGAACTGTAGCGAGTTCAGGACTGTAGTCAACAAGTCTTCGTCCTCGTACATTTCTGTCGACCTCATCTTGGACCAAAGTGTAATCGCCTTAGGGTCGTGAGCCAATGCCTCTCTTGAGTCATACCTGCGCAATCAGCCATCTTTCATTCATCGAGCACCCTCTTTCAATAACTGCTCTGATCATCAAACCCGATCAGACGATTGGACAAAAGAAAAGGGCTTTCAAGCATCAAGATGCGTGAGCGTCTAAGTATTGTGGAACGGGTAATCGTTGTGCGAGGCCATCTCGGCGCAGAGAATCTCTCATAACTCATTCGTCCGCGAACTCAGGCGTTCTATGTGAACTCTACCCCAAAGGCGAATGTCCTCTACCAGAGGCATTAATGATCGCCCATAGTCGGTCAGCGAATATTCGACGGGGGCGGGAATCGCACCCTTGGGTTGTCGCTGCGCGATTCCGTCATTAACTAGTTCGCGGAGCTGCTGAGTGAGAACCTTCTGTGAAATGCCGGGCATGACGCGCCGGAGAGCCGCAAAGTGTTTCGGTGATTCCGCCAACCAGTACACGATAATCAGCTTCCACTTGCCGCCAATAGCCGCCAGCGCGGCCGTAAGCGGACAGCCACTGACCGGATTACGACGTCTGGGAAAGGTATCGTTACCTAAAGGTGCCTTCTTGATAGCACTCATAGCTCAAATTATAGTCCTTCGCTACAAAGCTTGAAGTCAGAATACTCTACCATGCGTCGAGAGATGACCATGATCGTCGAAATCTGCCGTGATCTAGTCAAGCTGGACCGGTCAGATTTCATTTGGTTGCGAACTTTCCTGCTGCTTTGTAGCTTGGTTGTTGCCTTGCAACCCGTTAACGGAATCGGACACAAAAGTTCAGCCGCATCGGAGACGAGACGTCTGAAGACTGCGACGCAACGGGACGAGCAACACGATTTCGATTTTAATTTTGGCACGTGGAAGACGCACGTTTCGCGCCTCGTGCATCCATTAACCGGCTCGAAGCAGTGGGTCGAATACGACGGAACCTCAGTCGTCAGCAAGGTTTGGAATGGCAGGGCAAGTCTCTTTGAGTTGGATGTCAGAGGGCCTGCCGGCCACATCGAGGGCTTAGGCCTGCGCCTATACAATCCCGAAACTCACCAATGGAGTCTGAACTGGGCCAACAGCAGCGACGGCGTAATCAACAAACCGATGATTGGCGACTTCAAGGACGGCCGTGGCGAATTCTTCGACCAGGAGGAGTTCAATGGCCGAATGATCCTCGCGCGAAATGGTTTTTCGAACATCACTCCGAACTCGAGTCGTTTTGAACAAGCGTTCTCGGATGATGGAGGGAAAACTTGGGAAACCAATTGGGTTATGACTTTCATGCGTCACGAACCTTCAAAAGAAAAAATCGCCGCGTCGAAAACAGAGTCTCAACCGACGTCTTCTGAAGGGGACCATGCTCAACACGATTTCGATTTCCATATCGGTACCTGGAAAACTCATCTCAAGCGCCGCCTCCATCCGTTAACTGGCTCAAACACCTGGGTTGAATATGAGGGCACGACAGTTGTCAGAAAAGTTTGGAATGGCCGCGCCAATCTGGTTGAACTCGTGGCCGATGGTCCGGCGAGTCGCTTCGAAGGATTGAACCTCCGCCTCTATAACCCCAAGTCTCATCAATGGAGCCTCAATTTCGCCAACGCCAACGACGGCATGTTGACTCAGCCGACCGTCGGCGAATTCAAAAACGGCCGGGGCGAGTTCTTCGACCAGGAGACACTGAATGGCCGGGCCATCTTTGTTCGTTTCGTCATCTCAGACATTACGCCGAATTCTTGCCACTTTGAACAAGCATTCTCGGATGATGGAGGCAAGACCTGGGAAGTCAATTGGATGGCAACAGACACACGAGTAAAACATTGATTGGACCAGACACGCTAAATCCCGAATTAATCATCCGGACAAAACTACAAATGGGACTATTAAACAATTGCAGGTGGGGCAAGTGGACGCTTCAAAAGAAAAAGATGATCGCTTGTACGTCTTCGCTCGATTTCACTCCAAACCCGGCTTGGAGCGTCGTGTCGAGCAGGCGATTGTGAAAGTGCTCGGGCCGACGCGCGAAGAAGTCGAATGCCTCGGAGTTAACATGTTCCGCTCCGTGCGAGACGGTCGGTTGTTCTACATCCACTCCAGGTGGCAGAGCGAGGCTGGCTTCGACTTGCACGGCGAACAGCTGTACACGAAAGCTTTTGTTGACGAAGTGCTGCCGTTAATCGACCACCCTTTAGATGTCGTGCGGACGCGGTTCCTCGATTGAACCTTGGTACAAATGCAGCGAATGAGCCGCTCCAGGCGATTCAAGGAGAGCTATATGCATTCGGGAAATGTGGAAACGTCCTAAGTTGTTAAGGTCTTTCCCCGTGCTCCCTGTGAGGCATTGCGTCCATTCGTCAAGCGATTCCTCGTCGTCGAATTCTCTACCGCGCAGAAAGACTCACATCTGCCCGACACGGGCTTGGTGGCCGGCTTTTGTTTCAAGGGCTACTGCATCCTGCACGGGGAAACAAAGGTGCCACAAGCAGCCTTGACGGGTCTTTGGGACTGTGCGCGAAACCACGAACACAGTGCGAACAGCGGGGTGGTGTTGGCGTCGTTCACGGCGACAGGAGCCGCAGCACTTCTGCGTCAGCCAGTCGATGAGTTTTTCAACGGCACCGTCGCCCTGGAGGACGTTCTTGGCAGTTCCACCGAGCTGAACCGTGTCCTCGAACAGCTTGTCGAAGCTCGAAACCATGCGCGCCGCATTGAGGTCGTGGAGAATTTTCTGGTTGCCCGCACAGATAAGGCCCGACCGGATGCCTTTGTTTCCTCCGCTGTGTCGAAAATTGAAGAAGCACATGGCATGATGCGCATAGATAACCTCGCGCGACGCGTGGGTCTCAGCCAAAGCGCATTGGAGCGGCGTTTTCGCAGGGTGGCAGGCACATCGCCAAAGAAATTCGCGTCCATCGTAAGGACACGGCATGTCCTTCGTCTGCGCGCGACTGGGGCTGACTTCACATCAATTGCCGCTACGACAGGTTATTTCGACCAATCTCATTTCATTAGCGAATTCAAACGAATCACCGGTCTGGCCCCGGAATCCTTTTTCGGGCGCGAATTGTCGCCGTGGTTCGACGACGTCGCGCATGCCACCCTCGGCTGAAAAACGCCGAATTTTTACAAGTCCGTCAGGTCCGCTTGGTTGTAACATCAAGTAAAACAGCTAAGACAAAGGAACTGAAAATATGAGTGCCAATGGCCCGACGATACTGGCTTTGGATGAGCGGCGCGGAGGGTAACCGAGATGAATTCGTCCGATGCCTCAAGCGACATCACCTTTACAACGCGAACCCATGTCATGAGGTCGGTCGCACGTTTGAGTTTGCTAACTGGTCTGTGCCTGCAGACTAGCTGGCTCCTCTGGGTTGTATTCGGTCATCGCGCCCGTTGGTCTCTGCTCCTCTACCCGATCATCATCACGGCGCTTTTCGCAGGGCTGGCGTTTACGAATGGCCGCTTGCGCCGTTTGAATGCAATCGTACGCATCGTCCTTGGACTAGCGTTTCTTCTGTCGGTGGCCGACCGGTTCGGATTGATGGGTGCATACGGAAGCCCGGGCGTGTCATTTGGCGATTATGCACACTTCGTCACTTATACGCGTCAGGTGAACAGTTTTCTGCCTGGATCGTGGGCGCCCACGCTGGCCGTGCTCGCCACCCTGTGCGAAACGGTCATTGGCTCGGCATTGATCCTAGGCTTTAGCACGCGTAATCCCGTATGTTCAGCCTTGGGTCTGCTGCTGATTTTCGGGACTGCAATGTCGATCTCATTGGGATTTGCCTCGCAGTTTCCATACGCGGTCGTCGTCCTGGCCAGCGGCGCCTGGTTTCTTAGCACGTTGGACTGCAGCGCCTGGAGTATCGAGGACTGGCGGCGGCGATCTCGCCTCTCATGGCCTTCATCGGAACGATTGGACAAAAGAAAAGGATTTTGAAGCACCGTCACACTCCAACGTCACGATTATTATGGAGCGACTAACGTAATGACTCAGTAGGGTGTGCCCTTTTTGCCCTAGGTGCGTCCACGCTGGGTGATTTTCATCCGGCATGGATTGAAGCTCGACAGAACTGACTATGAGGCAAAGATATCGAAAGGAAGGAAACCGTTTCTCATGACCTACGTTCTGTGGATCATACAAGGACTACTCGCTCTGCTGTTTCTTTTCGGCGGGATATTTAAGTTGGTAGCGCCGCTTGAACCTATCGCCCAACAACTCGGGGTGCCGGTCCTTTTGCTTCGCTTCATCGGACTCTGTGAGCTTTTCGGCGGACTTGGTTTGATTCTGCCGGGCATCTTTCGGATTCGCACCGAGCTGACGCCGCTGGCGGCGGCTGGTTTGGTAGTCATCACTGTCGGCGCGACGGTACTGACCATTAAGTCCCAGGGTCTCCCGCCGGCGCTGTTCCCGCTCGTTGTCTGCGTCCTGTGCGCGTTCGTTGCCTATGGTCGGTGGCGCGCGACGCCGCTCACTAACCGGTGAGAAAACTAGTTCGAAGAAGAGGAGCACAAGTGTTATGAACGAAACCATGAAGGCCAGTACGACCGCCGCGGCCAGAACGATATTCGTCAATCTGCCGGTCAAGGATTTGCCCAGCGCAAAAGATTTCTTCGCGAAACTCGGTTTCAGCTTCAACGCAAAGTTCAGCGATGATACCGCAGCGTGCATGATCGTGAGCGACGACATCTATGTGATGTTACTCACGCACGCCAAGTTCAAGGAGTTCACGCCAAAGGCGATCTCCGATGCGACCAAGAGCAGTGAAGTGCTTGTGTGCTTATCGTGCGAGAGTCGCGCGCAGGTCGATGAGCTTGTGCGCAAAGCTGTCGCCGCGGGAGGTACAACCTACGCCGCCGCGAAGGATCACGGCTTCATGTATGGGCATGGCTTTCAGGACCTTGATGGGCACATCTGGGAACTGATCTGGATGGATCCCGGCGCGACGAATCACAAATGAAAGAAAAGAGAATCAAAGGTGTGGCTTACTGGCTGACCACCGTGCTTGGGCCTGTCAGCTTTGTCATCGCGGGTTTTTTACACCTGAGTCATAGCACGCAAGTCCTCGCGACACTCAGTCATCTCGGCTACCCGGTGTATTTCGCTAACATTCTCGGTTTCTGGAAATTAGCTGGAGCGATTGCGATCGCGATACCGCGTTTTCCCCGGCTCAAGGAATGGGCCTACGCCGGCTTCTTTTTTGACCTCACCGGCGCGTCGGCCTCGCCGGACTGTTGGGAGCCTTCGGATTATTCACCATCAGCACCGTCTATTGGAACTGGTACGGATTTCCGAACGCTTTCTTTCTTGCCCAAGGAGTGGACGTGGTCGTCGGCTGGTCACTGGCCGGTGCTGTCATTGCCAAGCTGATTCCTCCGGCAGACCTGATTAAGCAGACAGAGGAAAAGAGAAACTAATGCCTGCCCGAGCCATATTTGGAATTAATGTGCTGTTTAGCTTTCTTGTCTGGGGCATCGTCGCTCGGCAATACATTTGGCCGACCCTTCGCCACCGACCGCGCGCAGAAGCTTTGCGACCGCTGCTCCTCCTCCATGCCTTCCGGTTTGTGGGACTGGCGTTCTTGATACCCGGCGTCGTGTCGCCAAATTTGTCGGCCGCGTTCGCACGTCCCGCAGCTTATGGTGATCTTTTGACTGCGACTCTCGCTCTACTTTCGCTAGCAACCCTCAAGACGCGCGGAGGAATTATTTTGGTCTGGGCCTTCAACGTCATCGGCACGTCGGACCTTCTCTACGCATTCTATGTAGCCGACCGCGTAGGGGTCGGACAGGACCCCGGATTGCAGGGCGCAGCCTACTTCATCCCGACGACCCCGGGGTCGTGTATATCCACTTGCGCGATGGCGAGTCTGGTTGCTACTACGGTCGAATTGAGAGAGCCACCTGAGTGTTCTTGGCAAAGGCAGAGCTTTGGTTCGCCATCGATGATCATGAAAACAAATCGAGGCTTGGCCTTCAAAAGCTTTGACGGAGGAAATTATGTCACGTGAATCTCGAATGCTCGCCGGAGTGCTGCTCGTCGTTATCCCGACCGTCATGTACGGCGGCTTGTCTCTTCTGTTCTTTCTAACCCGGGGCGCGCCAGGGTATGTCGACAATCCACTGCGTCACGATCTATTCCGGGCGGGACACGCTCATGCCGGCGTCTACCTCGTTCTTTCGCTCGTAATGCTTCGCTATGTTGATGAGGCGATGCTGCCGCCTTTTTGGAAGTGGATTGCCAGAATCGGCGCGCCGATAGCGGCGATACTGATTCCTGCCGCATTCTTTTTCTCGGTCGCTTCGCCCGCGGCGAAAGAGCCGAACGCCTTAATCAATCTCGCCTATGTTGGCGCAGCCTTTCTGGCGACCGCAGTGCTGACTCTTGGCGTGGGATTGATTCGTGCCACACGTGCAGGGCATTGAGGAAGGCGCTCGCTCCGGTGCTGGTGGAATTCTTCCAGATCGAGGAGGAAGATGAAGAAGCTGCGGTCACAAAGACAACTGAAGTGGAGGAACTATGGCAATAATTGATGGAATGTTGCAGGAACTTGAGCAGGAAGCACGGACGACTCGCCGCGTGCTTGAGCGTATCCCTGATGATCAGCTCGGGTGGAGGCCGCACGCCAAAGCGAGGACGCTGGGTGAGCTCGCGATGCACGTGGCGGTCATTCCCGGTGCTTTGGCGCAGCTGATTGCCTCACCTTCTCCGGCGCAAATCGGCAATTTTACTGACCCGGTGCCGAAAGACACCTCGGAACTAATCTCGGCGCTCGACGAAAGCATAGCGAAGGCGAAGAAGGTGCTGGGCGGAATGGGCGATGATGCGGTTGTGGCTACGTGGCGACTGATGCGGGGCGAACGTGAGCTACTTGCAGTTCCGCGCATCGCAATGCTCAGGTCCGTCATGCTTAATCACTGGTACCATCACCGCGGACAGTTGACCGTTTATCTCAAAGAGCTCGACGTACCCATCCCGTCGATTTATGGTCCGAGCGCGGACGAGAATCCATTCGCTTGAGCGAGAACCGAGACCCGTTCGAGTTCGTGAATGTGAGAAGGACTTAGGTGATGTCTGCAGAACGATCATCAACTTTCACGCTGATTACGGGCGCCAACAGCGGCATAGGTCTGGAATTGGCGCGCCAAGCAGCGGCTGATGGGCGCGATCTAATTCTGGTCGCCCGCAATGCAACCACGCTCGAGACCGCTGCGGGCGAGTTTAGCCAGAGAGTTACCGTGCACACGATCGCTGAGGATCTCAGCGAGCCGGGAGCTGCGGAGAGGGTATACGATCGAGTTCAAGCGCTTGGCGCAGAGGTCGATTGCCTGATCAACGACGCCGGCTTTGGCGATCACGGATCGTTCGCCACGGTGGATCTGGCCAAGCAAGAGCGCTACGAGCCGGGCAAATGGACCGTAAAGGACATTCTTCAGCACCTTGCCGACTCAAGCAGAATCATGTCCTATCAGGCTTTAATGTTGGCGCGCAAAGACAAAAGTGTTCTCCAAGGTTTTGATCAAGAGCTGCACGTTAAGAATGCGAGTGCCGCTGGCCGAACTGTCGATGAGACGATCGAGGAGATAAAAAGTTGTCCGGGCGTCGACCGTCTCCTTATTTAATAGTTTCGATGACGAAATGCTTCGGCAAAAAGCGATTAACTGGAAGTATCAAATCTCCGTGTTGGCTATGGGTTTTACCATTATTGGCCATCAAACTCATCACTTAAGATCATCGAAGAACGGTATCTTCCCTTACTTGGTGCTAACGCTGGATGAATTCGCCAATTTGCCGGACCGCCAAGCCGATGTGTCTTTCGGCGGCTGCCAAATTTGCATCGAATTTCCACGCATCGCGCGCCAAGGCCATATGCGCTTTTCAGCGGTCAGTGCGCGATGCCTTCGGACGTGCAATCACGGCACGATAGATCGCATGACTCTGCGAGAGGTCATATTGCTTAAACGCGCGCACCGCAGCCTCGATCGATATTGTGACCGCTCGCTCGGGGTGTCGCGCATTCAAATTGGCAATGCAAGTAAACCCAAAAGGACAAAAAGATACACAATCGTGGTTTCATCGCTCTCCTGCCCTGTATCTTCAACGTTGGTCAATTCTCTCGAAAGGAATCTGCAGGCTAGTTGGGTCAGGACTTTGTGCGTTACTCCGTTGACCCGATGACTGAGTTCGCACTACCGTAAGGGCCCAGATTTTAAGACGTAATGATCAAAGGCTTCCACTTGCCCTTATAATGTTCGCCGTGAACCTTCATCGGACCTTTCGTACCTCCGCCCCGCCGCTTCGGCCCAACGAGTTTTAGGCCGCAGAGAGCGCACTGATCATGACGTAATACCCGTCCGGATCTCGGAGTGCGAATTCCATCGTCCCCGTGTTCGGGCTCATCTGAGGCTCCTCCTCGAGCCGAGCGACGAGAGCGCGTGCCCTTGTCAGCGCCATGTCGAAATTATCGACACGGAAAAACAAGAGGAGGCCGTTGCCAGGCTGTGCGTGATCGGGGCTCGCCAAGGTGGGATGGTCATGGGCACCCCACTCGTGAAGGCAGAGCAAGACCGTTCCATCCGAGTCGAGGATTTGACCGAAGTAGTCATGGGCGGGAGCCGTTTCCGACAGGCCAAGTAGCGACTGGTACCACTTGAAGCTGGCAGGCACATTGCCAACGCCAATGATCGTCCACGTGCGTCTCATGGGGTCCCTCCTGAGGTCTAACTCACCGTTAGATTATGTTCATTTCGCGCAGAATGTTTCTTGTAATCGTCATTCGTGCGGCAGCATCCTCATCCCTTCTAATATCGATATTCATGGCGAAAAAATTTGCTTTGTCTCCTCGCTCAACATAGCCAACCCACCAACCAATTTGCGGTGCAGATTTATCACCCAAGCCAGCCCATCCGGTCTTCGCGCGGAGATCGTAGTTGTCTGTTTTCCATTGATGAGAATGTCTTCACGACCTTTATCGCTCTCGCCGAAAAGGGAGTTGATTGCGGTGCAGTTTAACCAGCAGATCGATTTGCTCTTTCGCTGTGATCCTCAACTTACCGTCGAGCCAAAAGTGGTCTATACCGCCGCCGATGTTTCGGTTGCCGTAATGGGCCGCATCGACGTAGTGCTGCATACGAGCTTGACCGATACGCCTCGCCATCTCTTGATAAAACCAGACAGTCGAGTTCTTTATCGCATCCCTCATATTCTGGTCTTGATTCCACGCGGGAACCATTCGCTTGATGCCATCCCACTTCAGGACTTCCTTTGGTCCCGCACTGCGCCCGTTTCGGCTCGTTATCGAAAATCCTCGGCAACAGACTTTACGGCGTGTAGTCCGACATTGCTAGCCTCGGATTTCCGATGAACGCTAGCGGTTTAACGGACAAGTGCGCAATAAGTATTCTCACACTCCCTGTCTACCCGATCGGTCCGTATATCTTGCCCGCGTTTCGTTGACGAAACAAAAAGAACAGATGGATGCCAAAATCGAAAAAGGATCACCTTGCCGAAGAAGTTGTCGATCGATGGGTCTCGTTCCAGATGGCCCTCTCCAATAAAAGGAAGTTTTCCCCAGTGGAGTTCTGACTTCGGTCGACGTCGATCACTGTCAAAAGTCGGCTCGTAGCGGATAATCGACCACAATGGCGCGGCCATCCGTGAGAGCCCTCGCTGAGTGCGGAACGTTCGGCGGCACAATGGCGACAATCCCCGGACGAACGACGTTTATTGTCCCATCGATCGTCAGTTCCAGGGCGCCCTTTAGGAGCTCCCAGACTTCTTCTTGAGGATGGACGTGTTCATGGATCGACGAACCGGCGCTGAAATCCCAGTGCCCGAACGTCAAGCTCGGGGAGTGGAAGGTTCGAGCGCGCCAACCCGGCAGCTTTTCGATGACCCGTATGCATTGTGTATCGAGAGTCGGCATACTAATTTCCCGTGAGAGTTTCTAACACCGTTCTTCGGCACATGCGCGTTGCTCGCCGGAGCGTTGGAACGGTATGGCCTACGCGCCGACAGACGAATTCGGTCTATCCCATCCGGCGAAGCGCCCGCCCAAGTACGTCAGCGGTACAAGGGACAGAAGGAAGGCCAGGTGATACCAGACAGGGAACTTCTCCCAGAGCATGACATGCTCCGGAATGAAGATGACCAGCATGAGCACGCCTGGCATCAACCTAGCGATGACCGATTTCGCTATAGCAGCCGTAACGATTCCCATCGCGATGGTGGCGATCGCACCAATTGAAAGGCGCGCGATCATCATCGGCAAGGTGAACGTCATCGCGCTCGCGACGCTGGCGTACGCCGGCCACGACACGCGCATGATGAAGCCGGCGACCGTCGCGACGACCACCCACACCCCCAGCCCCGCAACGACGCCGACTATGTTCTTCGTCATTCCGCCCCCTCTCGAACGATCGGTGGCAACCGAACCATCTGAGCGCAGCGATCACGCGCCGATCGTCGGTCCGGAAGTCTAGAGGAGGTCGTCGCAGCGCGTCTTGGAAAAATCGGACATGCCACGAGAGATCAAGTGGCCGGGCGTCGCACCCGCGAATCGCGCCACGTCGCCGGTCAAGTGAGCTTGATCGAAATATCCGCTCTCGGATGCCAGGAGTGCGACCGACTGCTCGGGCGCATGCTCCATCTGCATCAGCGTCGCTTGGAATCTGACGATGCCTGCATAGCGTTTCGGTCCATAACCCAACCAGAGGCGCATCAGACGGTTGAGGTGACGTGGGCTGACGCCGCAGCGGGCGGCGACATCTGCCACCGGCAGACAGCCATGCTCTCGGTCAATCTCAGCGAGTGCTGTGGCGACTACGTCATGAACGTTCGAGTTCTCGAGCCGATTGATGAGAAAGCGCTGGAGCGCGTCGATGCACTGCGCGGATGTGTGTTCTGAAGGGTCAATCGACACGAGCTCGCGGAACGCCGCGCACTGGCTCAGACCGATCCGGCGATCCACCGTCGAATTCGCGGGAATCCCGCTCAGCATGAACGCAACGCCCGGACGAAGTCGCACACCGACCAACGTCGCCGGTGCCGTGAATCGTCGTTCATCCGGCCGAAGCAGCGGACCGCGCAAGAACCATTCGGAAAACCCGCTGTTCTGCCGCTGGATGGAAATGGCGGTTGTGCCGTCCGGCACAACGCGGATTGTCGCGTCACACTCCGCCGTGACAACCCAAAAACATCCGACATAGCGTCGCAGCGCGTCTGCCGCTTCTTGGAATCGAATCTCTGCGCGTTCTATGAGTGTCGTGCTGATGCTCATTCATTGCGCAAGGCTTTGCGCACGAGAGATTATAGCAGAATGCCGCGTGCGGAATCGCGTCGACGAGGTTTGAATTGACTACGATCACCGCATGCCGCACGACGTCAAGGTCAGATCGAAAATCACGTCAACAGTCGAGTCGCGATCGACGTATTATCGCAAACCGGACAACTCAAGATTAGCGAACCCGGCCGCCATTGCTTCTGGATCTTTCCCTCACTTTCCTGCCTGGCCCCGAGTGATGAATGGTCAGGATCGAATTTCAAGAGGAGGATCCTATGACGGAAAAGAAAGCGAAGTAAGCGACCCCGCGACACGCGAACACCAAGTCCACTCAATCACGAAAGAAGCCAGGGCACAGTACCGGAACCCAGCCCACTCCCGGTAAGAAGGGTACTAAGAAAACGATCGCGCTCGAATTGCTCCGCCGAAAGAGGGCGAAACGAAATCGCTCAAGCGACCGACTGGCAAGACTATAGCATCCGCGGTTTTATCAGCGGGCACGTGACGAAGAAGATGGGGCTGGCCGTCGAGTCGACAAAAAAACGAAGAAGGCGTGCAAGATTTAGATCCTTAGCGAACCGCGAAACCCCCTGGCACCATAGTAAGATTCCGCACCGTTGTGATACACGAAGACATGGTCGTAGCGGCGATCACAAAAGAGGGCGCCACCGAGCTTTCTGATATCGGAAGGTGTTTTCACCCAGCTTGAAGTTTTCGGATCGAAATCTCCAAGTTTCTGCAGCTCCCGATATTGTTCTTCCGTCAGAAGCTCAATGCCCATGGCGGCGGCCATACCAATAGCGCTATTTTTTGGTTTATGTTCTTTCCTTGACTCCAGCGCTTCACGGTCGTAACAAACACTTCTGCGCCCTTTAGGAGTTTCCGCTGAACAATCATAAAAAATGAATTCGCCCGTCTTTTTATCATAACCAACAACATCCGGTTCTCCGCCGGTTATTTCCATTTCATTGACCGACCACAGTTTTCCAGCATTGGCCGCCAGCTTTGCCTGCACGTTATCCCATTCAAGACCTTTATGGCGGGTCATGTTTTTCGCAAAACGGGCTTTCAATGTTCCGAGTAGCTCTTCACGTTGTTCTGGAGGCAAGTTCTTCTTATTGCTTTTCATGTTGGTTCATACTCTCCAATTATTGACTGCCTGAAATGATCTTTCGATTCACAACTTTTGAGCCGCCTTAGGCGGCCAGTTGGGCGTTTCAACGCCGAACCGGGCTGCCATCCTGCTCAACCCCCGCCCTTAATACGTGCCAGCTGGTTGATCTGAATGAGGTTGCCGCAGGTGTCGTTGAGCACCGCAATGGTCGCGCCGGGCACGTCGGTGGGCGGCATCGTGAACTCTGCGCCGCGAGCCTTGATCCGCTCGTAGTCGCCCTTGACGTCCTCAGTGAAGAACATGGCCGCGGGCTGGTGCTGTTGAAACATCGCCTGCTGATACGACTTGGCTGCGGGACTGTTGTTCAGCGCCAGTTGCAACTCAGTGCCATCCGGCTCCTCGGGCGAGACCACGGTCAGCCAGCGAAATGGGCCCTGACTGAAATCGGCCTTCTTGGCAAAGCCCAGTACCTCCGTATAGAAGCGGAGGGCCTTGTCCTGGTCGTCCACGTATACGCTCGTCAATTTGATTTTCATTTCGTTTCTCCTTTGTCACCTTCGCGGTTTGGGCCGCGTCGTCTTCTCATTGTGTTCCTTTTCGTTGGTGTCCTCGACCTCATTGAATCAGTTCCACTCGTCATACCTTTCTGAAACGAATCATGTCAGTCGTCGAGCACCGACAACTCGAGCTGCTGGAGACGATCGCGGTCGGTAATGATCTCAACCTGTGTAATCTTTCCGTTTGCGACGGTGAAGCTAAGCGCCCGCGATAGCTTACCGCCGGGCGCGAACACCAATCCCACGGTTCCATTGACGACCGCAGGCTGCACGAATCGCGCAAAGCGCGAGAAAGCGGCCGTCGCTCCACGTGCCCAATTTGCTGCACCCCGAAACTCCCGAGGAGCGCCAGGCGCGGCATCCATTCGCACCACCACATCGGGATCGAGCACTGCGAGCAATCCCTCGAAATCACCCGCGCGCAACGCGGCCAGGAAAGCATCAACGACAACTCGCTGGCTCTGGAGATCAGAATTGGATGTTCTCTCGCCGCAGCGCACTCGTCTGCGGGCGCGACTGGCAAGCTGCCTCGCCGCATCTGGTGTGCGATCCACGATCGGGGCAATTTCGTCGAACGGTAGATCGAACACGTCGTGTAGCACAAACGCGACACGTTCGGCTGGTGAAAGCGTGTCGAGCACCACCAGTAAAGCGACACCAACTGAGTCGGCCAGCAATGCTTCCTGTTCAGGATCACTTTTAGAGTCGGCAATCGGCTCGATGACTTCCGCATCGAGAGCTTCCTCGCGTCGCCGCGAACGAAGAATGTCCAAACACACTCGCGCGACGACTGTCGTGAGCCAGCTGCCAAGGTTGGCAACCTCGCTGGTGTTAGAGCCGTTCAGTCGCAACCATGCTTCCTGCACAGCATCATCAGCTTCAGTTGCGGAGCCAAGCATGCGATAGGCTACGGCACGCAGATGACTTCTGTGCGACTCAAACAGCTGGGTCAGATCCTTAGGTTCGCTCAAAATACTTCCTCAGCAAATTTATAAAATCCGCCTTCAAGGCGACGACTTGGCGGACGCAGCGCCCACGAAGCGACCGTGAGCGCGGTTAAGACAAGGTCAACGATCACGTGCCCCGGCGCAGCGCCAACAAACACCCCCGTAGCAGCCGCACCAGTCATGTTAAAGAAAATGCCGGCATACGCCCATTCTTTGAGCCTCGGGAAACCCGGCGCCAATATGGCAATGGCTCCAAGTACCTTCCAGAATCCGATAATCGTCACGAAATATGCCGGATATCCAAGACGAACGAGTCCCTCGACATTTCCCGGCAATCGCGCCAGCTCGGCCGCGCCGCCCGAACCGATGCAGAACGCAACGATTACCGTGATCACCCAATAGCTTATTGACTTCCATTTCATGGTATTTTCCTTCTCCTTGTGACGCCTATTTCCTGCCGTCACATTCTTTCGTAGCAGCCCGTCATAGTAGTGACGAGGGAAACCCGGTAAATGTGACAGAGTGGAAGAAAAATAATCATGCAAGCTCGAACGTGGCGAGCTTTGCGTTTTCAACTGAGGTCGAGTTCTCCTGACCGTGATTGCCAACTGCAATAGATTGTGACCATCGGAAAACCCGTGACGCGCGTACAATTGGGCAGGCGAAGCACCTGCTCAATCGATATCAAGCTGACGCTGCTGCTTCCGCGGTTCCTCGTTCAGGTAGATCTTGTTGCCGTAAAGGTCTTCGAACAGGCTTCGGACTTTTCTACACAGGCTATGGGATCGCTTGGTTTCTCGGCAGCGCAGCAATGGGTCTCTTGTACGAAAGGTCTATTTTGGGTGTCGTCATCTTTCTGCCGTCTTACAAGTCTTGGCCTTGCCGGTTTTCTTTTTAGCAAGAAGGCGGTCCGAAGATCCTGCGTCCTCGTGACGATTAGGTATCGTCAAACTTGGACGCGAGCGGGCAAGGCATAGGCAAACGGGTTAACGATGAACATCGGCAGCTTGCCGGCAAATTGCTGTTGCAATGCGGCTGCGAAATTCCCCATCCCGAACCCAACTCAACGCATTCGCCCTTGGCGGCTAGCGCGTCAAAATTCAATGGTCCTGTTCGTTTATCGAATGCCTTTCACTAGATTTCAGGAGACGCCCGCGCGCCGAGACCAAACAGAGGAACGATCAGGAGCGTGACTTTCATCTATTCCCTCCTCTAGTTATCACCGCTGCGCAGTGCCTGCTCGAGATCGTGGTGGGGAGACATCTGTACAGAACTAATGGTTATCGAGAACTGATGGTGTCGAGATTTAATGTCTGGGAAGAGGTGATTCGCGTCGAGCCAACATGAATTGATCAACCGAATGACGAATGAGTTGACGCTATCTCGCTCGACAGTGCTGCCCTTTGTGAAGTTAAGTTGACAGTACCGTCACGGGCCTTAAGCGTTTGCCCTACCGCTGGTGCAAGCGGGCATGATCCGATAAAATGCCCACATTCTCGGCGATTCCAGCATATCTGATGGTCCAAGAATCCCGTGTAAACTGTTTGATTCTAAAGAACTTAGCCGCCCGCTTGGCTCAGCAATAGAGGCGACACTCGCAAGTGTCGCCTTTTCTTATGTTTACAGGCACGCGAAAAATGCGTTGTGCGCTTCTTGGGCTTAGTGCTTATCGAACCCGCACTCTATCTGCCCCATTGAAATCTCCTCGACTGCGACTCTCCTTCTTCGCGGGATGAAATCCGAGTAGTGCTACGGCTGCCCGAAGCTGCCGATAGGTCGAGCCAAAGACCATCGTCGTGCCGTCCCAAGAGAGCGACGCCCGCGTGTCATT
>WNGB01002409.1_pt1 | contig 30224 bp, 29 predicted proteins | sample 5400681 | NCBI WGS metagenome assembly WNGB01 (sample SAMN13153367, study PRJNA577476) | soil metagenome | isolation source: 115 cm soil or saprolite under grassland replicate 2 | place: USA:California | collected 2016-06-15
CGGGGACATGTCCAGAGCGGCGTGGGGAACCCCGCTGGCTCGGCGCCGCGCAGCAACACGCGTTCCAGTCGAGCGCGCTGGCGCGCATCCAACTTCGGGGGCCGGCCGGGCGCCGGCTTCGCGCCCACCCCGGCCCGGCCGGCGCGATCGTGGCTGGCGCGCCAGCGCCGCACCGACCGACGATCCACGCCGACGTGCCGCGCCACCTCCACCGGGGCCATGCCGTGCTGCAGCAAGGCGATGGCGCGCAATCGACGCCGCTCAAGCTCCTCTGGGCTTCCGGATGGGCGCATGGGTATCCTCCCATCCTGAGTATAGGACATTACTTACGCAGGAGTCAATAGGTGCGGCGTTGGTACAGTCCCCTGCTTAAGCACGCGGTCCCACCCGTTGCCCTCTGACTCGCAGTTCCAACCCCCGCCCCCCCCCGGCAACTTCCCTGACACCTTGGCCTGAGCTGGTGTGACCCTGCTACTTCACGGGCACGGCAAGCGGTTGGCCCTTCGGGGCGATCATCACCACCAGACTCTTGTACGGCTCGGTGTTACTGGCATTCCGAGGCACTAACACTGTCCTGGGCGGGACACAATGTGCATCTCCGGCCTTGAGGTGGGCCGACGCCTCTCCCTCCTTCTCCAGGTTGAGGGCGCCCTCAAGGACGTAGACGCACTCCGTCCCAGGGTGGTAGTGCTTCGCCCCGACCACCCCCGGCCCAATGTCAGTCCGCCACATCCGCACTTCGTATCCCTCAATTCCCACTAAGTCGGTCGTCAGGAGCACCGTCCGCCTCTCAGACGCCTGCTGAGCAGCTACGATGTGGCTTCCCATCGCCCCCAGCGCAGCACCCACGGCTAGAGTGATGACAAGGATCCCGACTGTAGGTTTCATAGCGTCCTCCTTGAGAGCTTCGACACCTAAACGAGTCTGTAGAAAAACCACTTTAAGGAAACCTCCCATCGCCCCAGTGTGAGCGTTTGTTATCGAGGGAGGCGACTCATCGTCAGATCCGATTGCCTTGGTGTTGCCATCGGCTGCTCCATCGTTGCTGAGCCGCCCGTTTCATGTCGACCGGCCTTCGACTGGCCCGTACCGCTGCAGCTTTCCGACATTGTGCACCAAGCAGTACAGCAGACATTGCGTGTTGACCCTTCGGTGGCCCCGTAGGCTGAAACGCCGCAAACGGCGGGTGCTGCAGATGTTCGAAAACACCGGCTCGGCGATCGCGAGCCGGCGACTGTACTGATAACGTTCCTGCTCGGTGTCGATCTTCGCCTTCATCCGCGCCGTGGACGTCTGCAAGATGGTCGGGGATCGGCCGAGAAAGAACACCACTTGCCGCGTCGGGGTGCGCTCCGGATGTTTCAGGCACCGGGTGCGCAGCGCGCACGGTCCGCAATCTCGCTGGGTGCCTTTGAAGATCATGGCCCTGGGCCTCGAGCGCGTCGACCATCGCCACCGCGATGCGGTCCTTCACGCTGTGAGCGGGGTTGAAGTACTCCAGCTTGCACGCGATGGTGGCGTCGATCCCCGTGGCGACCGGTTGAGACGCACCAGAGGCGTGTTGCCGATCAGCTCTGCCGTGTTGTTGGTGATGCGCATCGACGCTCCTTCGTCATGTTCTGATCACGCGTGCTCGATCCGATACGCTGCCGCGACTCACAGGTGGGCAATGGCCTCGATCTCGACGAGCGCGCCGGCCGGAAGCCTCGCGGCCTGCACCGTCGAGCGCGCCGGCGGGGCCTCCCCCGCGTGGCGCTTGTAGACCTCGTTCATCTCGGCGAAGTCTTCCATGCGCGCGAGGAAGACGGTGGTCTTGACCACCCAGTCGAGCCGGCTGCCGGCCGCCTCGAGAATGGCCTTGAGGTTGGCAAAGACCTGCTCCGTCTGCTCCTTCACCGTGCTCCCGGTGAGCGCGGTCTCGCCCGGTTTCAGCGCGATCTGGCCCGAGACGAACACGAGGTTGTCCACGCGGATGGCCTGGGAATAGGGGGCACCCTGGAGCGGTGCCGGCGCCTTGTCGGTGCGGGTCACGAACTTTCTCGACATGGGCTCTCCGTGGCTACCAGAGGCTGGAGGGGAGCGGCAGCCCTTCGAACTCGGCTGTCGGCAGGGGCTCGGGCGGCGTGAGGCCGAGATTGGCCGTCATGGCATAGAGCTGGCGCAGGTGCTGCGCCGCGTGCCAGGTGGTGCGCTCCAGGAGATCGTGGCTCAGCTGCGGGCCGCAATAGACGTTGACCACGCGCGCGTACTCCGTCGGAGCGGCGCCTTCGAACCAGCCCGCGATGCGCCCGCGCACGAGCGCGCCGTAACGCGCCACCGACGGCCCATCCACGAGATCAGCCGGCGCCTGCTCCTGCAGCCAGGCCTCCGGCAACGCCCCCATGTCCACCCCGTCCACGTACGCGAGGCTCAGCCTGAAGACGTGAAACGCCAGGTCGCGCACGGTGCGATCACGCTGGGGCGGCGTGTAGTCGAGCGCGCGGATCGGCAGCGAGGCGACCAGCCGCTCGGCGCTGGCCAGGATACGGTCGAGTCGCGCTCCCAGCTCAAGGGGCGGAAGCTGGACGGCGGACCGATCAGGATGAGCCATGGCCAGTAGGTTACCACCAGGGGCATGACGATCAAGACGACGAGGGCCGGTGGATTCATCGCCCGGCCTCCTGCTTGACGGAGAGAAACACGTGGAGTCCGCGGCGGTCGGCGACCACCAGGTCGAGCAGGCCGTCACCGTCGAGGTCTTCCACGAGGAGATTGGACTGGACGGGACCCGTGAGCTGCAACGCCCAGCGCTCCTCCCATCGGCCGTTCGAGAGCTGCAGGGCCGCCAGCACGTCGCGGCTCTGGCGCGGCAGGATGACCTCGAGCCGGCCGTTGCCGCTCAGGTCGGCGATCACGGCCTGGTCCTGGTTGCGCGAGCCGGCCGAGTGGGACGAGTATCCGAGAACCTTGGCCGAGGGGACGAGAGACGCGGCCCGCCGGTTATAGGCCACGACGACGCCCGCGAAGTGGGGCGTGTTCACCGCAATGAGCTCGGGGATGCCGATCCCCGAGACATCCGCGGCACCGATCACATGGACCCAGCGATTGCCGAGCCCGAACGATGGCCCCTCGGCGAGGAACTGGAGCCCCGCCTCGCGCCAGCCGAGCACGAGGATCGCGGAGCCCTGGCGCGGAGCGCTCTTGACGACCACGACGGCAGGTCGCCGCCCCTCGCCGATGGGCACGATCATCGGAACCAGGTCCTCCAGCACGGCGGGCCGGGGCACGACGTAGCGCCCCCGGATGGACAGCGCATGGGAGCCTACCGCGATCACGGTCACGGACGTCGCTTCGAGCTTGTCGCCGAGCACCCCGTGCGAGTAGCGGTCCGTCGGGTCCGTCAGGACCACGGCGTGGAGCTCGGCCGAGCCGTCGAGGCTGCCGAGCGTGATCCGCGCATCGGGCAGCGCCTGGACGTCGACGCGCGACACGACGCGGGGGACCGAGGGCAGGCTGCCGATCAGCACGACCGCGCCGTCGGCCGCCACGGCCACGAGATCGTCCCAGCCCTTGCCCTCGAGGGCCACCGGCACGGGAAAGGTCAGCCGGGAGAGCGCCGCGCCCACGTCGAAGGTACGCAGCACGTCGTCCTGCCAGACGAGGAGGCGGCCATCCCGCGAGACGCAGACGATGCCGGCGCGACCCTCGCCGAGCGACACGGCCACCGGGGGGCCGTCCGTGCTCGCCACGTCGCCAAAGCGGCTCACGACCTGGAGCGCGGCCACGCCGAGCTCGAAGATCCAGAGCGTGCCGTTGGCGTCGACGGCCGCGAGCCGTCGGGCCGGCAGCGAGACCACCCAGCGGAAGGGCGCCTCCCCCGGCATCGAGATCACGACCAGCCGCGGGAATGTTCCCTGGCCCGCGGCCACTCGATTGGCGCCGGGGCCGCCGTAGGACAGCGGCCAGGCGAGCGACGGGCCGACCGACGCCAGGACGAAGAGCGAAGCCAGGAGAAGGCGCGCGATGACGCTCCTATCGGCCGTGAAAGACCACCGGCTCCTTCTTCGCGAACGCCGCGACACCGTTCTTGAAATCCTCCGTGTGGCCGCTCTGCGCGATGGCCTGGGCCTCGAGCTCCATCTGCGTCTCGAGGCTCTCCTGCGTGGACTGGTGGAAGAGGAGCTTGGCGCGGCCGAAGGCCAGGGTCGGTCCCTGCGCCAGCTCCCGCGAGAGCGTGCCGACGGCCCCCTGGAACTCCGCGTCCGGATGCACGCGATTCACGAGCCCCCAGTCCATGGCCTCGCGCGCCGTGAGCACCCGGTTGGTGTAGTGGAGCTCCAGCGCGCGGCGGAGGCCTATCATCCTGGGGAGGAAATAGGACGAGGAGCCGTCGGGCGAGGCCGCGATCTTCGAGTACGCCATGGTGAACTTGGCCGACTCGGCTGCGACCACGAGGTCGCCCGCCAGCGCCAGGCTCATGCCGCCGCCGGCCGCCACGCCGTTGATGGCCATGACGACGGGCTTGGCCGTGCGCGCGAGCCGCGACACCGAGCCGTGGAGATAGGTCGTCAGCTCCTTGATGAGGATGCCGATCCGATCGGGGCTGTCGTTGAAGTCCTTGACGTCGCCCCCCGCGCAGAAGGCCCTGCCGGCGCCGGTGATGACGATGCAGCGGACGGCCCGCGCCTCGTCCGCCTCGAGCGTGGCGTGGAAGAGATCGCGGCCCAGGGCCAGGTTCAGCGCATTGTAGGCCTCGGGGCGGTTCAGCGTGATCGTGGCGACGGCATCCTTGACCTCGTATCCGACGGTCTCATAGCCCATGATGGCCCCCTGTGCCCCTAGCGGGACTCCAACGAGTTTCGCCGAAACCTCGCCCACGACCCCAGAGTGCCGGGCCAAATAACGAGCCAGACGAGGCCCGAGGGAGGCAGCAGCCCGAGGCGTACGTGGGTGTACGTTGAGGGCTGCTGCCGACCGAGAACGAAGTATGGCGAAGTTAGTTGGGCCGGCACTAGCGGCGATCGCCGACGCGGTGCAGCTTGAGGAGATTCGTGGTGCCGGTCACCCACATGGGGGCGCCCGAGATGATGACGAGCACGTCGCCGTTGCGCACCGTCCTGTCGCCGAGCAAGGTCGCCTCGACCTCCTGGAGCATCTCGTCCGTGGTCTCGACCTTCCGGATGAGCCGCGAGCGCACGCCCCAGTAGAGCCCGAGCCGCCGCTGCACTTCGGGAAAGGGTGTCAGCGCCACCACGGGCACCTGTGGCCGCTCCGAGGAGATGAGCCGCGCGCTGAAACCCGACTGCGTGAAGGCCACGATCGCCTTGGCGCGGAGCACCTCGGCGGCCCGGCAGGCGGCTTCGGCCACGGCTTCCGGAAAGCCGTAGGCCTCGGGACGCGGAGCCGGCAGGGCCGTCCGCGGCAGCTCCCGCTCGACGCGGGCCGCCACGCGTGACATGACCTCGACCGCCTCGACCGGATGCTGGCCAGAGGCCGTCTCGGCGGAGAGCATGATCGCGTCCGCTCCCTCGAAAATCGCCGTGGCCACATCCGTGACCTCGGCGCGGGTGGGGCGGAGGTAGGTGACCATGGACTCGAGCATCTGCGTGGCCACGATGACCGGGACCTTGGCGAGACGCGCCTGGCGGATGACGTCGCGCTGGATGATGGGCACCTCCTCGAGCGGCACCGCGACGCCGAGATCGCCGCGGGCGACCATGACGGCATCGACCAGGGCGAGGATGCCCGGCAGGTTGGCGACCACCTCCGCCCGCTCGAGCTTCGCGATGATGGGCAGGTTCGCCCCGCGGTCGAGGAGGAACTTGCGGACCTCCTGGATGTCGGCGGCCGACCGCACGAAGGAGACGGCGACATAGTCCACCCCGTGGTCGATGCCGAAGCGGAGGTCCGCGCGATCCTTGTCCGTCAGGCACGAGACGGGCAGCGGCAGCCCGGGCAGCGAGATGCCCTTGTGATCCGAGACGACGCCACCCGCCGTCACGCGGCACTCGGCCGTCCCGACACCCGTCCGCTCCACGGTGAGCTGGATCATGCCATCGTCCATCCACACCTGATCGCCCGGCTGGAGCGCGGCCAGGAGCTCGGGATGGTCGAGTGAGGCGCGCTGGGACGTGCCCATGATCGGCTCGCTGGTGAGCGTGAAGGTCTCACCCGCCATGAGCATGGCGCGCCCGCCGATGAAGTTGCCGAGACGCACCTTCGGCCCCTGGAGGTCCTGGACGATGGTCACGGGCCGGCCCCACTCGGCCTCGCCCTCGCGAATGGCGCGGATGGCGGCCGCGTGCTCCTCGTGGGTGCCGTGGGAGAAGTTCAGGCGCGCCACGTCCATGCCGGCATCGACGAGCTTGCCCAGCATGGCCGGGCTGCGGCTCGCCGGGCCGATGGTGCAGACGATGCGGGTCCGCCTCACGCGAACGCCCAATCCCCTCTCCAGGGAGAGGGAGCCGTGAATCGACTCATCCGACAACCTTCCTGAGGATCTGGCCCGTGAAGGACTTGGCGGCCTGGCGGGCGACCTCCTCGGGAGTGCCCGTGGCGACGACGCGCCCGCCCTCGTTGCCGCCTTCGGGTCCCAGGTCCACGATCCAGTCGGCCGTCTTGATGACGTCCACGTTGTGCTCGATGATGACCACGGTATTGCCCTGGTCAACCAGCTGGTTGAGCACCTCCAGCAGCCGGCGGATGTCGGCGAAGTGCAGGCCCGTCGTCGGCTCGTCCAGGATATAGAGCGTCCGCCCCGTGGCCCGGCGGGAGAGCTCGGTGGCGAGCTTCACGCGCTGGGCCTCGCCGCCCGAGAGCGTCGTCGCCGACTGCCCGAGGCGGATGTAGTCGAGCCCCACGTCGTGGAGCGTCTGGAGCTTCTGCTTGATGGCCGGCACCGGCTCGAAGAACCCGAGGGCCTCGGCCACCGTCATGTCGAGGATCTCGGCGATGTTCCTGCCCTTGTAGCGCACCTCGAGGGTCTCGCGGTTGTAGCGCGCGCTCTTGCAGACCTCGCAGGTGACGTAGACGTCGGGCAGGAAGTGCATCTCGATCTTGACGAGCCCGTCGCCCTGGCAAGCCTCGCAGCGGCCGCCTTTGACGTTGAACGAGAAGCGCCCGGGCTGATACCCGCGCATCCGGGAGTCGGAGGTCCGGGCCATGAGCGTCCGGATCAGCGTGAAGACGCCGGTGTACGTCGCCGGGTTCGAGCGCGGCGTGCGCCCGATGGGGGACTGGTCGATGTCGATGACCTTGTCCAGGTGCTGCGCGCCCTCGATGCGATCGTGCTCGCCGGGGCGCTCCTGGGCGCGGTGGAGCATCTGGGCCAGGGCCCGGTAGAGGATGTCGTTGACCAGGGTGGACTTGCCCGAGCCCGACACGCCCGTGACCGCGGTGAAGGTGCCGAGCGGGATCTTGACCGAGACGCCCTTGAGATTGTGCTCTCGCGGATTGTGAATGGTGACGTAGTTGCCATTGGGCGACCGGCGCGTCGCGGGCACGGCGATCGTCTCCGCTCCGGACAGGAACCGGCCCGTGAGCGAGGCCGGGTGCGCGGCGATCTCCTCGGGCGTCCCCACGGCGACCACGTGGCCGCCAAGCTCCCCCGCTCCCGGCCCCAGGTCCACCACGAAGTCGGCCGCGCGGATCGTCTCCTCGTCGTGCTCCACCACCAGCACCGTATTGCCGAGGTCGCGCAATCGCTTGAGCGTGTCGAGCAGGCGCGTGTTGTCGCGCTGGTGGAGGCCGATGCTGGGCTCGTCGAGGATGTAGAGGACCCCCACCAGGCTCGAGCCGATCTGGGTCGCCAGGCGGATCCGCTGCCCCTCGCCGCCGGACAGCGTGGCCGCCGGGCGGTCGAGCGTCAGATACTCGAGCCCGACGTGGGCCAGGAACCCGAGCCGCTCCCGGATCTCCTTGAGGACGCGCCGGGCGATCTGGGCGTCGCGCTCCGACAAGGTCAGCGTGTCGAAGAACTGGCGGGCCGACTTGATCGGGAAGCGCACGACGTCGGCGATGGACCGTCCGGCGATCTTGACCGCGAGGGTCTCGGGCCGGAGGCGCGAGCCCTTGCAGGTCGGACAGTCGCGAAGCGCCATGAAGCGCTCGAGGTCCTGCCTGGTCTCGGGCGACAGCGTCTCCTTGTAGCGCCTCTCGAGGATGGCGACGGCGCCCTCGAAGCCGTCGCCCGGCTCGCCGCGGAGGATGATGTCGCGCACCTTCCTCAGGAGCTTGCCCCACGGCGTCTCGAGCGCGAACCTGTAGCGCCGCGCCAGCACCTGGAGCGTCTGCTTGAACCCCGATCCCCCGGTCCCCGCCCAGGGCACGAGGGCCCCGTCCCTGAGCGAGCGGTTGGGATTCGGCACGACCAGCCCGGGGTCGATCTCGTAGCGCGAGCCGATGCCGCCGCAGTCGGGGCACGCCCCGTACGGGTTGTTGAACGAGAACATGCGCGGCGAGACCTCGGGGAACGACACGCCGCAGGCCGCGCACGCCAGCCGCTCGGAGAAGAGGAAGGAGGGGCCGTCCACGGCTTCCACCTGCACGACGCCGTCGGCCAGGCGGAGGGCCGTCTCGAGCGAGTCGTTGAGCCGCGAGCCCAGGTTGTCGCGGACGACCAGCCGGTCGACCACCACCTCGATCGTGTGTTTCTTGTTCTTGGCGAGCTCGATCTCCTCGCTGAGCTCGTGGAACTGCCCGTTGACGCGCACGCGCACATAACCTTGCCGGCGAAGGTCGTAGAAGAGCTTGCGATATTCCCCCTTTCGCCCGCGCACGACGGGCGCCAGCACGAGGAGCCGCGCCCCCTGGGGCTGCGCCATGACGCGATCCACCATCTGCTGCACCGTCTGGGCCGAGATGACGTTGCCGCACTGCGGACAGTGAGGCACGCCGATCCTGGCGAAGAGCACGCGGAGGTAATCGTAGATCTCGGTGACCGTGCCGACGGTCGAGCGCGGGTTCTTCGAGGTGGTCTTCTGCTCGATCGAGATCGCGGGCGACAGCCCCTCGATCGAGTCAACGTCGGGCTTTTCCATCTGCTCGAGGAATTGCCGCGCGTAGGCCGAGAGCGACTCGACGTAGCGCCGCTGCCCCTCCGCGTAGATGGTGTCGAAGGCGAGCGAGGACTTGCCCGAACCGCTGAGCCCCGTGAGGACCACGAGCTGGTCACGGGGAATCTCGAGGTCTATGGACTTGAGGTTGTGCTCGCGCGCGCCGCGGATAACGATCCGGTCATTGGCCATGGAGAATCCATTCTAGCCCGTGCCGGCGCGCCCGGCGAGCCTGAGCACGAGGGCGCCGGCCGGCGCGGCTGCGACCGCGGGGAACGCCAGGACGAGGCTCGGCCAGCCCTCGGGAGCGCCCGCCCAGCGCCCCACCGCGGCGAGCGCCGCGAAGACGATGAGACCCACGAGGCCGGCCACGGTGGCCACACTCGGCCGGTTGGCTGCCGCTGGCCACAGGACGGCCGGAGCGAGCGATGAAGCGGCGAGGCCCAGCGCCCACAGCGTGATCAGCCACGGGTCCGCGGGCCAGAGGCTCGCCAGGGCCGCCGCGCCGAGGATGGCGGACCAGAGGCCCAAGTCATGGCCGATCTCGCCGCCGCCCGTGACATCAAGGGCGCCCAGCCGCTCGCGAAGCGCCACGCTCGAGGCGAGGAAGCTCGCGAGCCCCGCCAGGGGCAAGAGCGCCGCCAAGATCCGCCCTCCTGAACCGGCGCCCCGCGGCAAGGACGGCGGGCGCATCAGACGCTCGATGCTCACGCCGCCCAGGAAGATGTCGGGGGCGCCGAGCGCGCAGTAGATGGCCCAGGCGAGGCCCCAGGCAAAGACCGCGACGAGGCCCGTACCGCAGAGGGCCACGCCCCGGCGCGACATGCGGGTCGTGGTGCCGAAGCCCAGGAGCGCCGCGGCGCCGAGGACCAGCGTGAGCAGGAGTCCCCAGTGACGCGAGGCATCGCCGCGCCGCCCATCGGCCCAGGCTATCCCTGAGTGCGGCGCCCCCGGCACGGCCTTGCCGGGCTCGAAGCGGAGGCGCGCGCCCGGCGACCATGTCAGCTCGTCGCCCGGACGCAGCGTGACGGCCTGGCCGGCCCGGAGCTCCCAGTCGGTGTCCGAGACTCGTGCCCCATCGCGCGCACGCACGTGGAGCGTCGCCGGTGTCACCGCCGTCACGCGGTGCTCCTCATCGAAGATGAGGAGCGTCTGCCCGCGGGCCTGGTGAAGATCGCGTCCCTCGACCACCCAGGGACTCCCCACTGGAAACCGGAAAGCCGGCTGAGAGGCCAGGCGGCCCCAGGCGCCCAGAGGCCCGACACGGGCATCGCCCGCCAGCACGAGCATCGGCACGAGGCCAGCCACGAAAGCCGACACCAGGAGCCACGGCACGAGGCGGCGCGCGCCCGGCCAGACCACGAGGAGCCATGCCCCGGCGGCCGCCGTGGCTATGCCGTGCCACCGCGGCCGCCCGAGCCACGCCGCGACATCCGCCGCGAGCGCCAGGTTGGCCCAGAGGAGCAGCCCCACGACCAGCAGGAGTACGACCACGGAGAAGAGCGTGTCCCGTCCGCCGGGCACTGCGCGCTCGCGCGCGGCATCCAGTACCAGGAGCGGCGCCACGACCAGGACCAAGCCTGCCCAGAGACCGTCGGGTCCGCCGTCCACGACGAGGGCCGGCAACGCGAGCCACACCACCGGCGTGAGCCAGACGGCCAGGATGCGCGCGGCTGTCACCGATGCAGCACCACCGCCACCAGCCACGCCAGCGCGGGGGCGACGACAGCGCCGTACCACCAGAGGACCGACAGCCCGCCCACGCGGATCATGCCCGCCTCGGAGGGCAGCGCCGCGATCAGCGGAAAGGCGGCCAGGAGCAGCAGGAGGAGAACCGAGCGCACGGGACTCACGGCAGGCCGATTATAGCGAATCGGGGTAAAATGACCGAAGCCCTCAACCCGATCCCAGGAGAGAACATGGCCCAGCAAATCCAGCGCGTCCTGGTGGTGACGGCGCACCCCGACGATTCCGAGTTCGGGGCCGGCGGCACCGTCGCCAAGCTCACCCGTGAAGGCAAGATCGTCACGTACTGCATCGTCACCAACGGCAACAAGGGCTCGAGCGATCGGAGCATGACGCCGGAACGCCTCGTCACGATCCGCGAAGAGGAGCAGAAGAACGCCGCTCGGGTCCTGGGCGTGGACACGGTCGACTTCCTGGGTTTCCCGGACTGCGAGCTCGAGAATACCCGTGAGTCCCGGATGGCCGTCACGGCGGCCATCAGGCGGCACCGGCCGGACCTGATCATCTGCCAGAACCCGAACCGCACGAAGAATTTCGGCGCCTCCCACCGCGACCACCGGGAGGCGGCCGGCATCCTGCTCGACTGCGTCTATCCGCTCGCGCGTGACCACATGGCCTTCCCGGAGCTCCTCGAGCAGGGGCTCGAGCCGCACAAGGTCAAGGAAGTGCACATGACGTGGTGGGACGACCCCGAGATCGTGGTGGATATCACCGACACGATGGACCTCAAGATCAAGGCGCTCCAGTGCCACATGAGCCAGATCCGGGACATGGCGGCGATGGAGAAGCGCGTCCGGGACCGTAACGCGCAGCTCGGCAAGGCCAAGGGCTACGCCTTCGCCGAGACTTTCGACCAGATCGTGATCGAGCGCTAGCCGGGCCGGAGCGCCCCAGCCCTCACCGCGGAGGACTTCCTGAATGGCCGACTCGACGATCGTGCCGACCACGCTCGTGGACCTCATGGCCCGCAGGGTGGTCGCCGAGTCTGACTCGCCGTACTTCCACCTCTACGACGAGACCGTGACCTACGCGATGCTGTGGCGCGAGAGCGCCCGCTACGCCGCCGGCCTCCGCCGGGCGGGCCTCGACCGTGGCGACAAGGTCTGCCTGATCTACCCCACCTGCAAGGAGTTCTTCTTCACCTTCTTCGGCGCGCTCCGGATGGGCGCCGTGCCGGTGCCGCTCTACCCGACGCTCGGCGTCGAGGCGACGGCGAATGTCTTCCGCGACTCCGAGGCCAAGGCCGTGGTCACGATCGGCTGGTTCCGCAAGGGCGTGGAGGAGAGCCGGGCGGCCGCCGCCAACGTCAGGCATGTCCTCGAGCCGCAGGACCTCGAGGTCGACGCGCCGGCATCGTCCTTCCCGGCCATCACCGAGGAGGACCTCGCCTTCATCCAGTACACCTCGGGCAGCACCGGCAGCCCCCGTGGGGTGGTCCTGAGCCACGCCAATGTCACGCGGACCGTCGCCTTCATGGCCGAGGCCGCTCAGCTCACCCGTGACGACGTCGTGGTCTCCTGGCTGCCCCTGTACCACGACATGGGGCTGATCGGCTGCGCCTTCACGCCGCCGTCCATCGGCTCGCCGCTCTGGCTCCTGCCGCCCGATCTGAAGAACCCGCGCGCGTGGCTCGAGCTCGTGACCAAGGTCCGCGCGAGCTTCACGGTCTCGCCCGACTTCGGGTACCGCAACTGCGTGCGCAATATCGCCGACACCTCGGGCATCGACCTCTCCTCGCTCAAGCAGGCGCTCTCGGGCGCCGAGCCGGTCCGGCTCAGCACCATCGAGGCCTTCGAGAAGAAGTTCGGCGTGGAGAATGTCATCAGCCCCTGCTACGGGCTGGCCGAGGCGACGCTGGCCGTCGCCATCTGGCCGCGGAAGACGCCGCTGCGTCTCGATGCCTCGGGTCGGTTCCTCTCGGTGGGCTCCCCGTGCCGGGGTGTCTCGGTGAAGATCATGACCGAGACGGGCGAGGCCGCGGCGGGCGTCGAAGGCGAGATCTGCGTGAAGAGCCCCGGCGTCATGCAGGGGTACTACAAGAACGCCGAGGCGACGCGGAGCGTGCTCGGGCCCGACGGATGGCTCCGCACGGGCGATTTCGGATTCCTCGACCGCGAGGGCTGCCTCTTCGTGACGGGCCGCGTGAAGGACCTCATCATCATGGGCGGCGAGAACCTCGTCCCGGCCGACGTCGAGGAGATCGTGGACCACATCGCTGGCGTGCGCTACTCGGCCGCCGTCGGCATCGAGAGCGAGCGGACGGGCAGCCAGCGCCTCCACGTGGTCGCCGAGGTCCGCGAGGGCGCGGACGACACCGAGACGCTGAGCCACCTGGTCCGCGAGATCGTCCAGCGCGTGCATCAGGGCCGCGGCCATCGCCCGGCGCGGGTGCTCCTCGTCAGGCCCGGCACCATCCCGAAGACCTCGAGCGGCAAGATCCAGCGTTCGAGGCTCGCCGAGATGATCGCCGGCAATGAGCTGGGCGACCGCGTCGTGTATTCGTCCGGCGCGCACCGAGAGTAGGCCTGTGACCCGGCCCCGGGAGTAGCGCGTGGAGTTCGGCTGCCACCTGCCCGTGTTCGGTCCCGCGGCCACGCGGGGCAACCTGCTGGCCTTCGCGCGCGAGATGGAGCGGCTCGGGTATGAGAGCCTCTGGGCCAGCGATCACATCGTCATCCCCTACTCCATCGCCTCGCGGTACCCGTACAGCCCCACGGGCCAGTTCCCGCTCCCGCCCGACGCCACCTTCCTCGAGCCGCTGACGGCCCTGGCCCTGGTCGCCGGCGTCACGGAGCGCCCGCGACTCGGCACGACCATCCTCGTCCTGCCTCACCGCCATCCGGTGCTGGCGGCCAAGATGCTGGCCACCCTCGACCATCTCTCCGACGGCCGCGTCATCCTCGGTGCCGGGGTCGGCTGGATGCGCGAGGAGATCGAGCTCCTGGGCGCGCCTTTCGACAAGCGCGGGCCGTGGTCCGACGAGGCGATCCGCATCATGCGCGCCTGCTGGCGCGAGGAGCGCACGCGCTTCCACGGGCAGTTCTTCAGCTTCGACGACCTCGGCTGCTTCCCCAAGCCCGTCCGCGGCGATATCCCGATCTGGATGGGCGGGCACGCGAAGCCGGCCCTTCGCAGGATCGCCGCGCTGGCGGACGGCTGGCATGCCGCCTTTCCCACGGTCGCGTTGATGGAAGCCGGCATCGCAGAGCTCCGCCAGGAATGCGCAACGCAGGGACGGCGCTTCGAGGAGCTCACGATCACGCTCCGCGCCGGGCTCAGCATCAAGGAGAACCACGGCGGACCGGAGCGCAGGGCGCTTCAGGGCCACCCCGAGCAGATCGTGGATGACCTCCGGCGATTCAAGGCGCTCGGCGTCAGCCACGTGCTGATGGAGACGCGCTACCGGGACCTGCGCGACATGGTGCAGATCTTCGAGACTTTCGCGCGGGACATCCGCCCCCGGGTCGGGAACTAGCAGGATGCCAAAAACCCCACAGGCTGCTCAGAAGGGTCCACATGCGCGGCGGTGCCCGACGGGTGCACGCGAGGCGTACTCCCTGTACGTCGAGCGTGCGGCCGAGGGCGGCGGCGACGCAGATGGGCCCTTTTCAGCAGCCTGCTAGGCGCGGGCGTGGACTTCGGCTGGCACCTGCCGTGCTACGGCCCGCTGGCCACGCGCGCGAATGTCCTGCACGTGGCGCGCGAGGCCGAGAGGTTCGGCTTCGAATCGATCTTCGTCTCGGACCACATCGCCCTGCCCTTCGAGCAGAAGACCCCTTACGGCGCGAGCCGCTCGGGCGTCTTCCCCGTTCCGCCGACCGGCACCTTCCTCGAACCGCTCGTCACGCTGGCTCTGGTTGCCTCGGTCACCGAGCGCGTGCGCCTCGGCACATCGGTGCTCGTGCTCCCCCACCGGCACCCGGTGCTCCTGGCCAAGACCATCGCGACACTCGATCACCTCTCGGGCGGGCGCGTCATCGTCGGGGCCGGCGTCGGGTGGCTGCGCGAGGAGGTCGAGCTCTTCGGGGTCCCCTTCGAGAGGCGCGGCGCGTGGAGCGACGAGGCCCTGACGGCCATGAAGCGCTGCTGGGCCGATGAGCGCTCGAAGCACTCGGGCGAGTTCTTCCGCTTCGACGATGTGGGCTGCTTCCCCAAGCCGCGCCAGAAGCACTACCCGCCGCTCTGGATAGGCGGCCGGGCGCCCGCGGCCTTCCGCCGCGTGGCACGCTACGGCGACGGCTTCCACGCGGCATGGTCGGCCCCCGCGGTGATGGGCGAGCAGATACGCGAGGTGTTCAAGGAATGCGAGATCCTGGGCCGTCTCGGCACCGACCTCGTGTTCTCGGTTCGGGCGGGCTACGGCATTCTGGACGAGCCGCAACGGGACGACACGGCCAGCCTCGCGGGCCCGCCTGGCTTCGTCGCCGACCAGATTGCGCGCTACGCGGACGTGGGCGTCAGTCACATCGTGCTCGAAGCGCGCGGGCGCGACCTCGACGAGCATCTCATCTTGATGCGGCGCTTCGCCGAAGACATCCGCCCCCTTACCGAAACGTAATCGTCCAGACGCCCAAGCGCTGGGCAAGCGCCGGAAGGGCTTGAGGCCGCATGCTACGCGGCATTGTGGAAGATGACGCCGAGCGTGTAGCGGCGACCCGAGAGGAGGCGGCTGACGCCGTGGCGCATGTTGGCGCGGTAGGCGCCGCGCGCGCCCGCCACGGGCCGGTACCGCGTGGTGAAGATGACGGCCTCACCCTGCTCCAGGTGGACGACGCTGCCACGCGACTGCGCGCGCGGCCGCTGCTCGACCAGGAGGAACTCGCCCCCCTCGAAGTCCCTGCCGGGCTCGCTCAAGAGCACGGTCAGCTGGATCGGGAACACCATCTCGCCGTAGATGTCCTGGTGGAGGCAGTTGTAGCCGCCGGCCTCGTAGCGCAGGAGGAGGGGCGTGGGCTTCTTCTGGCGACGTCTGGCGCAGAGGGCCAGCATGCCGGCGAGATCCTCCGGATAGCGCACCCGCGTCTTGAGGGAGGTCTCCCAGCGATTGGCGATGAGCGCCAGCGCGGGATAGGCCTGGACGCGCAGCTCCTGGACGACGGGCGGCAGTGGCTCGGCGAAGTACTTGTACTCGCCCTCTCCGAAGCGGTGGCGGGCCATGTCCACGCGGCTCCGGAATCGAGCAGCGTCGGCGTAGAGAGCCCGGAGATCCGTGCACTCGCCTTGTGTCAGCAGCGCTTGTGTGCGGGCAAAGCCCAGCTCGTCGAGCGAGCACGCGATCGCGGCCCAGTCGAGCCGGGACAGCCGCCCCGCGGGGGATGCGCTCACGCGGCCTGGGGCTTGCAGACCTTGCACGGGCGATAGCCGATCGAGCGCGCGTCCTCCACCGAGGCGAAGACCACGCGATTGTCCGGACGCATGTGGCGGCCGTGGATGCAGCCGACCCGGCAGACGATGTGCGTGCTGCTGCACCCTTCGTAGACCGGCGTCGTCCGCTCGAGGGCGAGCAGCCGGCTCTTGGTGTCGGTGCCGAAGAGATAGCCGCCGAGCCCCCCGCCCGACTGCAGCACGCGGTGGCACGGCACGATGAAGGGCACCGGGTTGCGCCCCAGTGCCGTCCCCACGGCGCGGACCGCGCGCGGATGGCCTATGCTCCGCGCGACCCAGGCATAGGGCCGCACCTCGCCGAAGGGAATGCGCCGTGCCGCGGCGAGCACCTTCTTCTGGAACTCCGGCGCCCCGGAGAGATCCACCGGCACCGAGAAGAAGGCCCGCTTGCCCTCGAAGTACTCCTGGAGCTCCTCGCGTGCCCGCCCCGCCAGCCTGCGAGCGGCCGCGGTCGCGGGCTTCTCCAGGGGCTCGGCGCGGATCAGCGAGATGCCCCGGGGCGTGGCTTGAATCGAGATCGTGTCGAGGAGCCGGCCGCTCTCCTGCGCCGACCGGCGCGCGGCCCTGAGCACGGGCCCCGCCAGGTTGCCAGGCTCCGCGTCCGGCTCGAAGTATCGCTTGAGGATCAGGTCCATGCGATCGGTCTTCATGCCGCTCCTCCCTTGGCCAGCGCCGCGCGCAGCAGGCTCTTGCCGCGCTGGAGCTGGCTCTTCACCGTGTTGATCGAGATGCCGCGGATGCGGGCGAGCTCTCCATAGGACAGGCCGTCCACATAGCGCAGCGCCAGGAGCACCCGCGCCTCGGTCGGGACCCTGACCAGGGCCCGGTGGAGATCCACGTGCTGGCCCGGCGGGTCCGGCCGGGCTGGCGGCTCGAGCTCGCCCGAGCGGCTCCGGCGCCGTCGCAGCTCGTCCACGCAGACGTTGGTCAGGATGCGGTAGAGCCAGGTGGACACGGCCCACTCGGACCGGTACGTGCCCGCGCCCAGGTAACACTGCAGGAGCGCGCGCTGCACGGCATCCTCGGCGTCGGCCCGCGACCCCAGCAGGCGCCGCGCCACGCCGAGCAGCCGCCCTCCGTAGCGGCCGACGAGCTCGCCGAAGGCCGCCTCGTCGCCGCGCGCCACCCGCCCCATCAACCGCCGCTCCTCGTCCACGGCACTCATCCACCCAGGTATACGTTCCACGGACAGGGATCGGGTGGAAGCCGCAGTGGGAGACATGGACGAGAGAGGGAAACGTGAGGAATCGTCAGGGCGGCGGGGAGCCCGGGGATCTCCCCGAACCCCCATTGGCCCTCCGGGGCGACTGGGGCGCCCCGGGCTCCCCGCCGCCCGGCGCAAGCCCACAGGACGGCTACGGCCTAGATCTTCGCGCCCGACTTGTTCCAGTCGTCGAGGAACTTCTTCAACCCGATATCCGTGAGCGGATGCTTCATCAGCATCTCCAGCACCGAGAACGGCATCGTCGCCACATGCGCCCCGGCCTTGGCCGCGTCGATCACGTGCAGCGGGTTGCGGATCGATGCCGCCAGCACCTGCGTCTTGAACCCGTAGTTCCGGTAGATCTCGCAGATGTCCCGCACCAGGTCCATGCCCACCGCGGCGATGTCGTCGAGGCGCCCGAGAAACGGACTGATGTACGTCGCGCCCGCCTTGGCCGAGAGGAGCGCCTGCGTCGCCGAGAAGCAGAGCGTCTGGTTGACCCGGATGCCCTCGCCCGAGAGCTGCTTGACGGCCTTGAGCCCGTCCTTGGTCAGCGGGCACTTGACCACCACGTTGGGCGCCACCTGCGAGAGCTCCTTGGCCTCCTTGAGCATGCCGTCGAGATCGGTTGCCACGACCTCGAGGCTCACGTCGCCCGGCACGATCGAGCAGATCTCTTCCACGAGCGGGCGGAAGGGGCGTTTCTCCTTGGCGATCAGGGACGGGTTGGTCGTGCATCCGTCCACCAGCCCCATGGCCACGCCCTCGCGCAGCTCGGTGATATTCGCGCTATCGAGAAAGATCTTCATGCGACACCTCCTTTGGTGATGCCTCGCCGGCAGCTGGGGATGCCGCGCCGTCAGCTGGGGCGCGCTCGAACTGGACCGTGGCCCGGAAGCCATCGCGCACGGGCTCGGCCGTGGTCGAGCCAGCCGTGATCGGGATGCCGCGACGGGCCATCGGAGTCAAGTGTAGTCGTCCGAGGGCGACGCGGCAAGCGTCAACCCATGAGGCGGCGCCGGTAGGCCCTCACGCGTGCGTCGAGTCCCGCCCGGTCGAGGAGCGCGCTGGCGCTCGTTCCCTCGACTGCCGCGGCGCCCGCGCAGGCCGCCGCAGCCGCCGCATCCCAGGCATCGCCACTCCGCTGGTACTCGATGAGCAGCGTGGTGGCAAAGACATCCCCCGCGCCGGTCGGGTCCGTCTCCGTGGCGCGGTCCGGCTCGACATGGTACGGCTCGCCGTTGACGAAGAGCGTGGCGCCGCGACGGGCGCGCGTGACGGCGCCGACCGGCACCTGCTGGAACCACTTCACGGTCGTGTCTTCGGAGCCCGCCAGGTCTTCCTCGCTCAGCACGAGGAGCTGGGCCTGCGGCAGCAGGTCGTCGGCGTCCTCCCAGGGTTGGGGACCCATCACGCCCCCCTTGCCGCGCTTCCGCATCCAGCCCTGGGGCAGCACGGCCAGCGACGCGTCCTCGAAGGCGCCGGCCAGCGCCGGATCCACCTCCCCCGCGATGGGGCAGAGAACGACCAGGGGCGCGCGCTTCCACTCGTCCGGGAGATGCTGCGCCTCGATGTCCTCGGCGCGCGAGAGCAGTGTCAGCGAGCGGGCTCCGCCCGATCCGCCGACCCTGTAGCGGGTGGTGCGATCAGCGCGCACGCGCGCCACGCTGACGCCGGCCGCGAACACGTCGTCCGGGAAGTCGGCGGCTGCCGAGGTCAGCACTCCCACCTCGAGCCCGAGCCGGCGAGCCGCGGCTGCCACGTAATACGCGGAGCCGCCGGGTCTCACGCCCGACGGCATCTCATCGAACGTGACGTGGCCGATGGCGACGAGGTCGATCATCACGATCCTTCCTCTCCGCGCCATGGGAGAGGCTCGGGGAGGAGACGGACGTCAGAGCTCCATCTGCTTGGCGATGATCTCCTTCATGATCTCGGACGTACCGCCGCCGATGGTCAGGAGGCGCATGTCGCGGAAGAAGCGCTCGATGGGGTACTCGCGCATGTAGCCGTAGCCCCCGTGCAGCTGGACGCAGTCGTAGGCCACCTTCTGCGCCATGTCCGCGGTGAAGAGCTTGACCATGGAGATCTCTTTCACGGCGTCCTCGCCGGCGGCGAACTTCAGGCAGGCGGCATAGGTCAGCCAGCGACCCGCCTCGACCAGCGTCGCCAGATCGGCCAGCCTGTGCCGCACCACCTGCTTCTCCGAGAGCGGGCCGTCGAAGGCGTGGCGCTCACGGACGTAGCCGATGGTGTCCTCGACGGCGCGCGCGCATCCGGCTATGGCGTGAAGCCCCGCGACCAGTCGCTCGCGCTGGAACACACGCATGACCTCGTAGAAGCCGACGCCCTCGCGGCCCAGCAGGTTGTCGGCCGGCACGCGCATGTCCTCGAAGGCCAGCTCCGCCGTATCGGAGGCGCGCATGCCCATCTTGTCGAGCTTGCGACTCACGGTGAACCCTTGTGTATTGCGCTCGACGAGGAACATGCTGATGCCCAGATGCCGTTTCGCTTGAGAATCGCGCGGGCCGCTCTCGCCCGTCTCGAGCCTCGCCGCCACGAAGTAGAGGTCGGCCATGACGCCGTTGGTGATGAACATCTTGGAGCCGTTCAGCACGTAGTGGTCGCCGTCGCGCACGGCACGCGTCCGGATCGCCGCGACGTCGGAGCCCCCGCCCGGCTCCGTCACCGCGATCGCGCAGAGGAGCCGACCCTTGCAGATGCCCGGGAGGTACTCCTCCTTGAGCGCCTCGCTGCCCGTCCAGTAGAGATGCGGCGAGGCCATGTCCGTCTGGACGCCCACGGCCATGGCGAGGGAGCCGGAGCGCGAGCGCGCCATCTCCTCGCAGAGGACCATGGTCGTGCGAAAGTCGGCGCCGCCCCCGCCGTACTTCTCGTCGTACTCGACGCCCAGAAAGCCCAGCTCACCCATCCGCGGCCAGATGGACTTCGGGATCTGTCCCGCCTGCTCCCACGCCTCGACGTGAGGCTCGACCTCCTTCTCGACGAAGGCGCGGACGGCCCGGCGAAACATCTCGTGCTGGTCGTTGAAGATCTTCACGACCCGCTGCCCCACTTCGCCTTGACGGCCTCACGGTCGACGCCTCCCTCGGCTGTACGCGCGAGGGTGTCGGCGAAGACGACCACGTGAGGGCGCTTGAAGCGGGCGATCTTCGAGGCCACGAAGTCGCTCACCTGCTGGGCGCTGTATCGGTCCTGGGTCTTCACCTCGACCACAGCCTTGATCGCCTCGCCCCAGCGGGCATCGGGGATGCCGTACACGCAGACCCCGCTCACCCCGTCCATCTGCATGATGACCGTCTCGACCTCTGCGGGATATACGTTCTCCCCGCCGGGCTTGATCAGCTCCTTCTCGGGCTTGCGCTTGACGTAGTAGAGGTAGCCGTCGGCATCGAATCGCCCCACGTCTCCGGTGTGATGCCAGCCGTTGCGGAAGGTGTAGGCCGTCACGTCGGGCTGGGCGAAGTAGCCCTGGAACACGAGGGGGCCACGCACGACGATCTCGCCCGGCGTCTCCACGGATACCTCGCGGTCGTCCTCGTCCACCAGCTTGATCCGGCACAGGGGCGCCGGCTTGCCGGCGGCGCCAGGCCGCTCCGCCACGCGCTGGAGGCTGACGAACCCGCTCGTCTCCGATTGCCCGAAGCCGGTCCAGAACTGCGCCCCGGTCCTCTCGTGCAGGCGCTGGATGGTCTGCGGAGAGTCCAGGCCGGAGACGTGCTTCAGGCTCGCCAGCCGGCTGCCCAGCTTGTCGGCGGCATCCAGCAAGCTGCTCAGCACGGGGGGAAAGTCCGACACATGGGTGATGCGGTGACGATCGATGAGCCGCACCGCCTCCTCCGCGTCGAAGCGGGGCACCGACACGCTGGCGGCGCCGGCGTGCATGTGGGCCAGGGCCATGCCGAGTCCGGTGATGTGGAACAGGGGCAGCGCGAGGAGGTAGTGATCCGTCGGGGTCAGGCCGATGCAGGCCATGGCCGTCAGGTTGGCGGCGACGACATTGGCGTGCGTCAGCACAGCGCCACGCGGGATCACATCCACCGCCGCGGTGGAGATGACGGCGAACGGGTCGGCCGGCGACACATCGGCCGTAGCGGGCTCGCCGGTTGCTCCATACAGCGCGTCGAAGGGCTCGAAGCCCGCGCCGGCGGACCCCCCGAGCTGATACCAGTGAGGCACGGCCGTCTTGTTCTCCGGCCAACCCGCCACCGCGGGCAGCGTCGAGGCATCGACCACCATCATCCGGGGCGCGGCGCGCTCCACCACACGCTCCACTTCCTCCCCGGCGAGCCGCCAGTTGATGGGGTAGGCGATGATGCCCTCCCGCGCGCAGGCGCCGTACAGCTCCAGGTACGCGGCATCGTTCTGGGCCAGGACACAGATGCGCTCGCCCTTGCCGATGCCCCGGGCCGCCAGTCCTGCGCCGAGCGCGTCCACCCGGCGCTTGAACTCCCGGAACGAGGCCGAGCGCTCGCCCTGAATGATGGCGGGCGCGTCGCCATACACGGACGCGCCCCGCGCGATCATGTCGTAGACGGTGAATCCCTTTATGCTCATAGCAGGCATTCAGCCACTTCTCATTGCCCGACGATGTCCTTCTTCATGGGCCCGAGGGCGGCCAGGAGCTCCTGCTGCTCCCTGGTCCCGACCTTGAACTTGTTGAGCGACTTGACCAGGTTCTCCACCGTCGCGTTCCACTCGGCCTCGGTGATGCCCATGCCCGCATGCGCCGTCTTCATGTCGCGCCCGAGATACGCGCAGGGCCCGCCGGTGGCGTCGCAGATCTGGTCGGCGAGATTCGTCTGGAACTTCGCAATCCGCGCGGCGTCGAAGCCCCTGAAGCGCCCGTTGACGCGCGGATCGGCCGCCATGGTGACCACGAAGTCGTCGACGACCCCCTTGATAGCTTCTCGCCCGCCGAGCCGCTGATAGAGCGTCGGCTCCGGCGGCGCCGAGGCGCACGCGGCAAAGATCGAGGCAATGACCGCCGTCAGGACGGCGCGGCTCATCAATCGCATCGGGGCTCCTCCACGGTGAGGGATTGACTAGCTCAGCCAGCGTTTGCGGCGCTTGTAGTGCTTCACGTCCCGGTACGACTTGCGGGCGCCCACCTCGGTGAGCCCCAGGTAAAACTCCTTGATGTCGGCGTTGTCGCGGAGCTGGCCCGCGGGGCCGTCGAGCACGATCCGGCCGTTCTCCATGACGTAGCCGTGCTCGGCCACCTCCAGGGCCAGCGCGGCGTTCTGCTCGACCAGCAGCACGGTCAGCTTCTCATCGCGGCTCAGGCGCTGCACGATCGAGAAGATCTCCTCGACCAGGAGCGGGGCCAGCCCCAGCGAGGGCTCGTCCAGCAGCATCACGCGCGGTGCCGACATGAGCGCGCGGCCGATGACAAGCATCTGCTGCTCGCCGCCCGACAGATACCCTGCCTGGACGTGGCGCCGCTCCTTGAGCCGCGGGAAGTACTGATAGACGCGCTCGATGCCGTCCGTGAGCTCCTGTCCGGCGCGGCGGATGTGCCCGCCGGCGATGAGGTTCTCCTCGGTGGTCAGGTGCTCGAACACCCGCCGGCCTTCGAAGATCTGCACCACTCCGCGCCGGACCACCTCGTGCGGGGCGAGGCGGTCGAGCCGCTCGCCATTGAGCTCGACCGAGCCCCTCGTGACCTCCCCGCGCTCGGCGCGGAGCAGGCCCGAGATGGCCTTGAGCGTGGTCGTCTTGCCCGCGCCGTTGGCGCCCAGCAGCGTCGTGATGGCCCCCTCGCGGACCGTCAGCGACACCCCCTTGAGCACGAGGATGACGCTATCGTAGATGACCTCGATATTGTTGAGCGTGAGCATGGGTGCTACTTCTTCGCGCTCGCCTCCTTGATGTGCTTGGCGAGCACGTCGGGATAGGCCTTGTACCAGTCGGTTGTCTTCACGAACTTGCCGCCCTTGACCTGCCAGATCTGCACCCAGCCTCCGCCTTCGTGGTCCTGCGCGGTGATCTCCAGCGGCGGCACCAGGCCGCCCAGCGTGAAGCCCTTGATCTTCTCGAAGCCCGCCTTGACGTCGCTACCGGTGATGGTACCGCCGGCCTTGGCCTTGAGCGCGTTCCGGATCGCCTCCACGTGGATCGCCGCGATGAGGACGCCGCGATTGTAGAAGACGGTCGAGGCCATTTCGCTCGGCGGCTCCTTGCCCTCCTTCTTGTACATCTCCCGGATCTCGTTCAGCACGGGGAAGTCGGCCCCCACGCCCGCGAACTGCATGGCGTAGTAGCCTTCGGCCTGGGCCATGCCGCCCGCGGCCTCCACATCGGCCTCCGAGGCGCCCCAGACGAAGGAGACGACCTTGCGCAGCGGGAAGCCCACGCGCTTGAGCTCCTTGATCGACACCGACGGCGAGCGCCCGAAGAGGTGGGCGATCACGAAATCGGCCCGGTAGCGCTGGGAGATGTCGAGCACCTGGGCGCCCATCTCGATGCCGGGCGGCGGCACGGCGAAGACCTTGAGCTGGAAGCCTTCCTTCGCGGCGAGGTCCTCGAGCACCGGAAGCGGCTCGCGCCCGGCGGGGTTGTCATAGAAGAGATACGCGATCTTCTTGCCCTTGAGCCCGCCCATCTGGTCGCCGGCGAACTTCACCGCGGCGGCGCCCTGGGACCAGTAGGTGGCGGCGATCGGGAAAATGAACGGGTACTTCTGCCCGTCGGCCGCCGCCGCCGTGCCGAAGCCCGGGGACGTGCCGGGGATGCGGTCTTCAGTCAGCTTCTGGGTCAGCGCCTGGGTATGGGGAGTGCCGTAGATGCTGATGAGCACGGCACCTTCCTTCTTGTGGCGCTCGTAGGCCTCCATGCCCTGCGGCACCTTGTACTCGTGGTCGATCTCGACCACGCGGATCTTGTGGCCCTCCACGCCGCCCTTCATGTTCACGAGCTTGATGTAGTCGTGATAGCCGGGGCAGAGCTTGACGCCGACCGTCTGGGTGGCGCCCGTCCGGTCGCACTGGAGGCCGATCACGACCTCCTTCTGGGCAGCCGCGGGGCCTGGACCCGCCAGCGTCGCAACCGCCAGGACGAGCAGTCCGATCAAGACAGCGAGAGGCTTCTTCATGGATGCGTTCCTTTCCCGCGCACGGTCAGTACGCGAATGGCCAGACACGAAAGTAGCTGCGGATATTGCGCCACAGCCGATTGAGCCCCTCCGGCTCGACAACGAGAAAGAAGATGATGAGCGCGCCGAAGAGGATGAGCCGCAGGTTCGGGATGATGTTGAGCACTGCGGCGGGGGAGAAGAACATGCCGCCGAACGCCTCCATGCCCAGGCGGATCACGATGGGCAGGAGGGTGACGAAGATGGCCCCGAAGATGGAGCCGAGGACCGAGCCGAGGCCTCCGATGATGATCATCGCCAGGTAGTCGATCGAGACCGTGATCTGGAACTGCTCGTAGTTCGCGATGCCGAGGTAGTACGTGTACAGCACGCCCGTGACCCCCGCGTAGAAGGACGAGATCGCGAACGCGAGCAGCTTGTACCGGAAGATGTTGATGCCGATGATCTCGGCTGCGATGTCCTGGTCGCGGATGGCGATGAAAGCACGGCCGATCCGCGAGCGCACGAGGTTCATGGTGCCGACAATGGCCAGGACCACGAAGACCAGCAGGAAGAAGTACATCTGCCGCTGCGAGGCGATCACGTAGCCGAAGAGATCGGGCCGCGGCACCTCGATCGAGGCCTGGACGCCGCCGCTGATGAACGTCACGTGGTTGATCGTCCACTCGATGATGAGCTGGCCGGCGAGCGTGGCGATGGCGAGGTACAGACCCTTGATGCGCAGGGACGGAATGCCCACGATGGCCCCGACCAGCGCCGCCATGAGTCCCCCTGCCGGCAGGGCGACCCAGAAAGGGCAGCCGAGACGCACGGCGAAATTGGCGGCCGTGTAGGCGCCCACGGACATGAAGGCGCCGTGGCCGATCGAGATCTGTCCGGTGTAGCCGACGAGAATGTTGAGCCCGAGCGCGCCGACCACGGCGATCGAGATGAGGTTGACGATCGAGAGGTAGTACTCGTGCACGGACAGCGGCAGCGCCACGATGAAGAAGACCGCGATGACGGCCACCGCCCACCGCGCGACCGGCAGCGGGTAGAGGGCCATGTCGGCCTCGTAGGTGGTCTTGAGAATGCCGCACTCGCGGTGGAACATTCCGTCAGGCGCTCCTCACACGCGCTCGATGATGCTCTTGCCGAAGATGCCGTAGGGGCGGACCATGAGCGCGACGATCATGAGCACGTAGGGAATGAAGTCCTTGGTGCCGCCCCCCACATAGGGGTCGACGTAGCCCGCCGCCACGTTCTCCACGATCCCGACGATCAGCCCGCCCACGATGGCGCCAGGAATCGAGTCGAGCCCGCCCAGGATCACGACCGGGAAGACCTTGAAGCCGACGAGCGCCAGGTGGACGTCCACGCCGAGCAGGCTGCCCCAGATGATGCCGCCCAGCGCCGAGACCACGCCCGTCATCGCCCAGGCGAGGGCGAAGTAGCGCTCGACGTTGATACCCATGGCCATGGCGACCTGCTGGTTGTCGGCGACCGCCCGCATGGCGACGCCCTTGCGGCTCTTCAGGAAGAACCAGCCGAACCCGCCCACGAACAGCAAGCTCACGGCGGCGCCCAGGAGTTGGATCGGCGGGATGAAGAGCGGGCCCCAGACGAAGGGTTCGTCGCTGATCGGCAGCGGCAGCGGCCGGGTCTCGGCGCCCCACACCACGGGCCCGAGGCCGCGCAGCACGGCCGCCAGCCCGATGGTCGCCATGATCACCGCCACGATGGGACGGCCGATCAGTGGGCGCAGCATCACGCGCTCGAGGCCGAAGCCGAACGCAGCCATGGCCACCAGCACCGCCGCCACGGCGAGCCACAGCGGAGCCCCATAGGCGCCCAGCGCCGCGGCGGCCACGAAGCCGGAGATCATGACGAACTCGCCCTGGGCGAAGTTGATCGCGTCGGTCGCCTTGTAGACCAGCACGAAGCCCATGGCGATCAGCGAGTACATGAGACCGATCAGCACGCCGTTGGACATCAGCAGCCCGAAGAAGTGCCAGTCAAACATGCGCGGGCACTCCGGCCTCGACGTCCTCGATACGCACCCGGCTCTGGATGGTGACCTGCCGGCCGTCCTCGTAGGTCACGACGGTCGCGATCTCGACCTCGTCCTTGCCCGAGTACAGGGCGTCCGTCACGGCGGCGTACTTGTCGGCGATGAAGCTGCGCCGGAGCTTGCGGGTGCGGGTCATCTCCGCGTCGTCGGCCTCCAGGTCCTTGGTCAGCAGCAGGAAGCGCCGCACCTTGGTCGAGTCCGGCAGCGTGGCATTGCCCTTCTGCAGCTCCTCGCGGATGAGCTCCCGCACCTCGGGCTTCTGCGAGAGATCCATGTAACTGGTGTAGGGCACGCGCTGCCGCTCGGCCCAGTTGCCGACGGTGTTCGAGTCGATGGCGATCATGGCGCTCACGAACGGCCGCCCGTCCCCGAAGGCGACCGCCTCCCGGACGTACGGGCTGAACTTGAGCTTGTTCTCGATGAACTGGGGCGCGAACGGCGTGCCGTCGGCGATGGCGCCCACGTCCTTGGCGCGGTCGATGATGACGAGGTGCCCCCGCGGGTCGAGGAAGCCCGCATCCCCGGTGTGGAACCATCCGTCCGCGGTGATGACCTCCCGCGTCGCCTCGGGCGCCTTGAAGTAGCCCTTGAACACCCCGGCGCTCCGGATCAGCACCTCGCCCTTGTCGGCGATCTTGACCTCGATGCCCGGGCACGGCTTGCCCACCGTCGTCGGATTGGCCTCGCTGTCGGGCTGGACGGAGACCAGCGCCGACACCTCGGTGGAGCCGTAGACCTGTTTGAGGTTGACGCCGATCGCGCGGAAGAACCGGAACGTGTCGGGACCGAGCGGCGCGCCGCCCGTATAGCACCAGCGCGCGCGCCGCAGGCCCAACTGGTCCCGGATCGGCCGGCACACGAAGAATTCGCCGAGCGCGCAGAGCAGCCGGAGGCCGGTCGGCACCGGCGCGCCGTCGGCGCGGAGGATCTCGGCCCGCTCGGCCGCCGCGCGACAGCGCTCGAAGACCCAGCGCTTGAGCGGCGTGGCGTCGGCCGCCCGGACCTGCACCGAGGCCAGCATGTTCTCCCAGATGCGCGGAGGCGCCAGGAGCGTCGTGGGCCCGAGCTCGCGCAGGTCGCGCTGGACGGTCTCCGGGCTCTCGGGGCAATTGCAGCAGAAGCCGACCGCCAGGCTCAGCACCAGCGAATAGATCGTGTCACCCACCCACGCCATCGGCAGGTAGGACAGCCACTCGTCGTCGGGGCGAGTGTCCTCGGCTTTCATGAAGGTCCACGCCGTCTCGACGGCGTTGGCGTGGGTCAGCATGGCGCCCTTGGGATTGCCCGTCGTGCCCGAGGTATACGCGATCATGGCGACGTCGTCGGGCCGGCCCGCGTCCACCTCGCGCTCGAAGTAGCCCGGATGCGCCTGCTCGAACTCGCGTCCCAGCGCTTCCACGTCCGGGAAGGCCTTGAGCCAGTCGTGGCGATAGTGGCCCATGCCCCGGGGGTCGTCGAAGATCACGAGGCGGAGGGCTGGCAGCTGGTCCTTCAGGGACAGGACCTTGTCCACCTGCTCCTGGTCCTCGACGACGATCACGGACACGTCGGCGTGCTGCCAGACATAGGCGAGCTCGCGCGCGATCGAGTCCTGGTAGACCGGCACCGAGACGCCCCCCAGCGCCTGCGCGGCGACCTGCGCCCAGTAGAGGCGGGGCCGGTTGTCGCCGATCACCGACAGCGCGTCGCCGCGCGTGAAGCCCAGCGCCGCCAGCCCATGGGCGAAGTCGCGCACGTGGCGGTGGTATTCCTCCCACGTGTACGTCTGCCAGATCCCGCGATCCTTTTCGCGAATGGCCGGGCGCGTCCGGTGGTCGCGGGCATTTCTCTGGAGCAGCTTCGGCAGCGTCACCGACTCAGCCATGGGCGGACCCCTCCTTCTTCGCCCTGGCGTCGCCGAGGTAGGCCTTGATGACCCGCGGGTTGGCGCGGACCTCGTCCGGCGTGCCCTCGGCGATCTTCTGCCCCATGTCGAGCACGGCCACGCGGTCCGAGATGTCCATGACGACGCCCATGTCGTGCTCGATCAGGATGATGGTCGTGCCCCACTCCTCGTTGACGTCGAGGATGAAGCGCGCCATGTCCTCCTTCTCTTCCTGGTTCATGCCGCCCATGGGCTCGTCGAGCAGCAGGATCTTGGGATCGAGCGCCAGCGCGCGCCCGAGCTCGACCCGCTTCTGCAGGCCGTAGGCAAGCGAGCCCGTCGGCCGGCGGCGGAGGTCCTGGATCTTGAGGAAGTCGATCAGGTCCTCGACGCGCCTGCGGTGCTGGACCTCCTCGCGCTGGGCGAGGCCCCAGTAGACGAACGAGGAGAGGACGCCGGCCCTCATCCGCACGTGGCGGCCGAGCATCAGGTTGTCCAGCACGGTCATGCCCTTGAAGAGGGCGATGTTCTGGAACGTGCGCGCCACACCCAGCTCGGCCACGCGGCTCGGCGACAGCTCCGTCAGGTCCGCGCCGTCGAGCGTGATGCGGCCCCGGTCGGGATGGTAGAAGCCGCTGACCATGTTGAGCAGCGTGGTCTTGCCGGCGCCGTTCGGCCCGATCACCGAGGTGATCTCCCCCGCGTTCACGTCGAGGCTCACCGCGGAGACGGCCTGGACGCCGCCGAAGGACTTCGAGACCTCCCGGATCTCGATCTGCGCGCTCATGGAGCCCCGGCGGGGGGCACGCTCACGAGAGCCACCGCTTGCGGCGCTTGTAGTGCTTGACGTCGCGGTAGCTCTTGCGCTGGCCGACGCCCGAGAGCCCGAGGTAGAACTCCTTGATGTCCTCGTTCTCGCTGATGGTCGTGCGGTCGCCGTCGAGCACGATCCGGCCGGTTTCCATGACGTAGGCGTACTGTGCGGCGCGGAGCGCCATCGTGGCGTTCTGCTCGGCCAGCAGCACGGTGACCCCCTCATCGCGATTCAGCCGCGCGACGATCTCGTAGATCTCCGCGACCAGCATAGGCGCCAGCCCCATGGACGGCTCGTCCAGCAGCATGAGCTTGGGATGGGCCATGAGGGCGCGGCCGATGGCCAGCATCTGCTGCTCGCCGCCCGAGATGTAGCCGGCCTGGCTGTCGCGACGCTCCTTGAGCCGAGCGAAGTACCCGTAGACCATCTCAAGGTCGCGCTTGAGCGTGGCACCATTGCGCCGCGTGTAGGCGCCGGTCAGCAGGTTCTCCTCCACCGTCAGGTGCTCGAAGACGTGCCGCCCTTCCATGACCTGCACGATCCCGCGCCGGACCACTTCGGCCGGACCGAGCTGGTGGACCGGCTCTCCCTGGAGCTCGACGCTGCCTTTCGTCACGTCTCCACGCTCGGTTCGGAGCAGGCCCGAGATGGCCTTGAGCGTGGTGCTCTTGCCCGCGCCGTTGGCCCCGAGGAGGGCGACGATGCCCCCCTCGGGAACCTGGATCGACACGCCCTTCAACACGAGGATCACGTGGTCGTAGATCACCTCGATGTTGTTGACCGAGAGCAGCGGCCGGGCGGCGTCGCTCATGGCGCGTCGGTGCCTATTTCTCCTTGCTGCAGTCGCGCATCGTATAGCCGAGCTTTTTCCCCTCGTCGACGGCCGCCAGCTCCAGCTTCGGCCGGACCACCTCCCGCATGGACGGAATCCAGTCCGACACGATGTTCCACTTCTTGCCGTCCCACTGCTGGATGAGCACGGGGCCATTGCCCTCGTGGTCTTCGCAGGTCACCT
>WNGB01002734.1_pt1 | contig 30222 bp, 37 predicted proteins | sample 5400681 | NCBI WGS metagenome assembly WNGB01 (sample SAMN13153367, study PRJNA577476) | soil metagenome | isolation source: 115 cm soil or saprolite under grassland replicate 2 | place: USA:California | collected 2016-06-15
CCTGTTTGTAGGGTCCTCAATAGGGTTGGCACACAGATGCCATCTGTGCCAGATAGGTGCGAAGACCTCCTCTGTCGGTCTCAACGAAGGCGGTATAGCTCTGCTGGGGCAGACCCGACTCCGCCGACTTCGGCGGGGTCGGCAACCGCGAGTACCTGCGGCAGTGCGCCTACCTGAGCGCACGCTGCTCGCGGCCGCTGACCTTGACGTGGCCGGGCCGTCAGTGGCCCTTCAGCGGGGATCGACATTCCTTCTGTAGTGCCGGTCCTTGAAGAAAACGACAACTTCATCCCCGACCGACCTGGCCAGAGTCCACAACTTCCGCACGGTTCCGGGCCTGGTCAGCTTGCGGTCCGGGTGGGTGCCGCTGCGATCCGCGCGGTTACACTTCGTCGTTGTGTGCGGATCCGGGGATGAGCTGCGCCGTGTTGCCGACCATGACTGGTGGCACACGATCGAGGTCGCTCCAGGCGTGGTCACGCCCGGGGGCTGGGACCTGCGCCCCACCGCCGCGCGCATCCCGTGGCCGGCCTCACTCGAGGGCTTGCGCTGCCTTGACGTCGGGACGATGGACGGCTATTGGGCGTTCGAGCTCGAGCGCCGCGGCGCCCAGGAGGTGCTCGCCACCGACCTCGCCGACTCTGCACGGCAGGACTCCCAGCACCGCAGCCGAGGTTCGCCAGATCGCCCGACGTCGCCGGACCGGTTGCGCGGCGCGGCCTTCCGCACCGCCGCCGAGCTGCTCGGCTCACGAGTCGTCTATCAGGACCTGAACGTGTACGACCTCAACCCGGGCGACATCGGCCAGTTCGATCTCGTCTTTCTCGGGTACCTGCTCCAGCTCGTCCGTGACCCGCTGCGTGCGCTCGAGGCTGTGCGAAGCGTGTGCCGCCGGTGGGTGATCGTGCTCGACACCGTGAGCGCCCCGCTCTCGCTGCTGCCGGCGCCACTGGCACGCCTGAGTGCCCGCCGCGGTTACACGGAGTGGTTCGTGTTCAACCGGGCGGGGCTGGCTCGCGCGCTGGTGCTCACCGGGTTCGACGTCGAGGCGATCACGCCCATCCTGCGGGACCACGCCGGGCCGGGCGCCGATTCGTTGCCACTGTCGCGGCGCGTTCGCCATGCTCTCGGCGTGCTTGGCCGCTCGGTGGCGATCCGGGGAAGGAGCGCCAACCTGTCAACGTGGGTATCCGATGGAGCACCGGCCCAGGCAGATGAGCGTGGCGCGGCCCGGTAGACGTCCCCAACCCGATAGAGCAGGCCTCGCCAGCGGCTGGCTTTACCGTCGCGCTCATCACGGGCAGTGCGTCGCGCCTTCGGTGCCCTCCCAGCCACACGCCAGCTCGGTGAGCCACAGCCACGATGGGGCCGGGAGATCGCTGCTGTCGCGACGGATTCGTGCGAAGCCACCGCGCACCGGCGCACCGTTCGGGGGAGGCTTGGCGCAGCGCCATGGCTGACCGTCGCCGATGAGCCGATCGACCACAGCCGAGGTCGATGAGGTTCGCGGCCTCAGTTGTCAGAGCCGTCGTCGGGGCGCGTCGGTACTGTGATCGGGCAATGCGCGGAAATCGGCCTGGGACCTGGCCTCAGCGTGGAGGCGTGATGAGCGGGGATCGGATTGTCCACGTCAACGGTGTGCGCCTGTGTGTGGAGACGTTCGGTGAGCCGCGCGATCCTGCGGCCCTGCTGATCGGTGGTGCGGGCAGCTCGATGGATTGGTGGGAGGACGGGTTCTGTTCGCGGCTGGCGGTGGGGCTGCGGTTCGTCATCCGCTTCGACAGCCGTGACACCGGCCGCTCGACCAGCTACCCCTCTGGGACGCCGCCGTACACGGTTGCGGATCTGGCTGCGGATGCGGTGGGCCTGCTCGACCGCCTTGCCGTGGATCGCGCGCACATCGTGGGCATCTCGATGGGCGGGGCGATCGGCCAACGGCTGGCGATCGAGCACGCGGATCGGGTCGCCTCGCTCACGCTGATCTCCACAAGCCCCGCCGGTCCGGGTGGGCCTGCCAACCCCGACCTGCCGCCGATGTCCGGCGAGCTGCGAGCCTTCTTCACGCAGGACCGACCGGCGCCGGACTGGACCGACCGCGCCTCGGTGATTGACTACATCGTCCAGGGCCAGCGACCCTTCACCGGACCGCACGGGTTGGACGAGATGCACCTGCGTGAACTCGTCGGGCGGATCGTCGACCGCACGACCGATATCCAGGCGAGCATGACCAACCACTGGCTCCTTGACGGCGGCACGCCGGTCAGGTCGCGGCTCGGCGAGATCACCACCTCGACCCTGGTGATCCACGGCACCGAGGACCCATTGTTCCCCTACGGACACGCCGAAGCGCTGGCACGTGAGATCCCCGCTGCCCGCCTGCTCCCGTTGGAGGGAGTCGGCCATCAGATGCCGCCGCCCGGGGCATGGGATGTGGTCATCCCCGCGATCCTGCAGCACACCTCCGGCGGCTGGGACGAGCAAGGCGACCGATTCGCCGCTCGATCACTTGCCGCCGGCGATCCCACCGGGTGGTTCGACCGCCTCTACAGCGCGGGGGCGGCCGGGGAAGTGCCGATGCCGTGGAACCGCGCCGAGCCGCACCCACTGTTGACCCAGTGGGCGCAGGCACGTCAGCTTACCGGCACCGGTAAGCGCGCCGTTATCGTCGGCTGCGGCCTGGGCGCTGACGCCGAATACATCGCGCAGCATGGCTACGACACGGTCGCGTTCGACATTGCCGATACGGCCATTGGGCTCGTCCGGCAACGCTTTCCAGACTCACCGGTACACTACCTGACCGCCGACCTGCTCGACCCCCCTGCCCAGTGGCGGCGGGCCTTCGATCTCGTCGTCGAAGTCATCACCGTTCAGGCACTCCCCGACCCACCCCGCCACCAGGCCATCGTGAACGTCGGGCGGCTGGTCGCCCCGGGCGGGACCCTCCTCGTCGTCGCCGCAGCCCACGATGATCAGGGCCAGCCGATCCAGACACCACCCTGGCCGCTGCGCCGCGCTGAGGTCGAGGCCTTCGCCACCGACGGCCTCACTCCCCTGCGGATCGAGCAGGTCACCGACCCACGATCACCGACCGACCGTCGCTGGCGTGCCGAATTCCACCGCCAACGATAGGACCCCGCGCCGGACGTGAGCACCGCGCGTTGGCCGGACGGCAGTACGAGCACAAAGCCAACCGTGTGAGCATCACAAGGCCCTGGTCAGACACATTCACGGTGCCAAGAAGAGCGAGAACCTCCACCTGTTGTGGGTCCTCAAGCGAAGACCTGGGCTCTGCGCATGACTCGACGAACCTGATCAGCGCGGCGTTCCTGCCTCAACCTCGGCCAAGCCAGGCTGTTGGTAGATGCCAACCACATTGCCGGCGGGATCCCGGAACCACGCAAACACCTCAGATGCGTTCGGGTCAATCGGCTGCACCATCTCACCGCCAGCGGCAAGCACGGCCTCAACGGCTGCGACGGCGTCAGCGACCATGATGTACACCATGAGGCCTGGCGCGGTCGCCGGCGGGCGCTCGAGCACCCAGGCGCCGCTGACCGCGTTCACGGTGTCGTCGAAGGCGGTTGAACCGTCCCCGCGCCGCCGGATGGTCCAACCGAACGCTCGCCGGTAGAACTCCGCGGACTGCTGCACGTCAACAGCTGGGAGCTCGATGTAGCAGATCTTGCCGGTGCGGTACGTCGGAGGTGTTGCGGTGGTCACAGGCACTCTCCTTCGGGAAGGGTGGCGTCTGGTGATGGGCTGCAAGCAGACGGACGTGGGCTCCGTTGACGATCTTATGCGGTGGCAGCGACAGTCTGGTCGGCAATTTCCTTTCGGACGCCACGACCCGGTCGCGCTGCGCGAGCCAGCCGATGATGCCGCGGGCAGCTACTGGCCCCCTGCCCCGTCGATCCGCTGGCGCAGCAGGTCGGCGTGGCCGTTGTGCCGGGCGTACAGCTGGATATGCTTTGGCCTATGGAGCCGAGCAACTGGACCGTCCAAGACCATCTGCGCGACAAGCCACCGGCTGTCATCGCGCTCTACCAGCGCTTCGTCGAGCTGGTCGAGGCGTGTGGCCCGTTCGAGTATTCGGTCTCCAAGACAGCGATCACGTTCAAAGGCAGCCGGCGTGGGTTCGCCGGCGCCAAGCCCACCAGCCGCAGCCTCGACGGGTACCTGGACCTGCAACGACGCGTCGAGGACCCGCGGATCCGCACTGCGTCGCCCTACACCAAGCGCCTGTTCGTGCACCAGTACCGTGTCACGGCAGCCGACCAGCTCGACGACGAGTTCGCCGGCTGGGTCCGCGAGGCCTACGAGGTCGGCCAGGGCGGCCATCTCGAGGGACCGGCCCGCCTCTAACTAAGAGCCTGCTGAGCCGGCGCAGGTTGACCGCGGCGACCCGCAGCGACCACCACAGGTCGTTGCGCCCGATGCCACGGTAGGGCACCCGCCGGCAGCCGTCGGCGACCAGCCAGGCGATCGATCGCTCCACCATCGGCCGCCAGCGCCGGTAGCTTTCCTGGAAGCTGCATGTGGTCGCGCGGCGGCGGGCGGCGCGCAGCTCGTCCTCGTGGGGTGGACGCGGATGGTGCGGCCAGCCTTGGCGGTGGTGCAGCGCCCGCGCAGCGGGCAGCGCTGGCACCAGCGGGCGAAGCTGGCGGTTCCCGAGGCGCTGATCGGGGTCTGGTAACCCGCCGGGCACCTGACTGTGCCAGCCGTGCGGTCGATGCCGAAGTCGTGGATGTGAACCCGCCCGGCACCGCGCTCGACAGCGGCAGCGGCTTGATCGTCTGGACGTGGCCGGCAGCCCGAAGGGCCGCGCGGGTCTGCCCGCCGCCGTAGGCCGAATCGGCCAAGACCTCAAGGCCCGGGTCCTCCTCGGCCAGCAGCCCGACCCCGGTGGGCCCGTCCGCGACGTTGGCGGCGGTCAGCGCACACTCGGTCACCAGCCCGGTCTCGGGTTCGGCGGCGATGTGGGCCTTGTAGCCGTCGCGCTTGTGGGCGCTGGTCTTGCGGGCATGGCGCGCCTGCGGGTCGACGGGCAAGGTCCGCGAACAGCTCGGGTGGGAACAGCGCGTAGCGGTGGTCGGCAAGGTAGGCGTCCACCGACCCGTCAGGGACCAGATGGCGGCACCAGGTCGTCGCGTCCAACTGCTCATCGGATGGGTGGACTTGGGGCTCATACCGGGGAGTTTGCCCCTGGCAACCCTCAGCGCGAACCACAGGATCGACACGACCGACAGGATCGGCCGAACCACGCCCGATAAGCAGGCTCCTGGAGCACCATTACATCTACGGAACGCGGCCAGGATTTGACCATTCCTCGCGGCCGCGTGCAACCTTGTACTTCCTGGCCCCGATGGGCGACGCAACCCGTGGAGATGCCGCGCCGGTCGACGCCCGCTGGCTACCGCACCAGGCACGTCATATGGTCACACTGACCGATCCGGTTCCGCTGTGCTGCACACCGGGCACGGCCGTAATCAACGGAGGATCGTTGAGAAGACGCGCACTCACCTTCGTAATGTTTGGTCTCGCAACGCTGACCGTGGCTGGTTTAGTGTCGGCTGGCACCGCGATGGCCCGTACAGATTTGCCGGCCGGCGGGAAGCAGGCGTCTGCCTCATTGGGGACCACGGACCTGTCCGAAGCGTACGCTGGCGATGCCGCGGCAAGCGACGACCGGTTCCAGACAACGCGGACTGACTGGTGGGTAAGCTCCAAAGTTGACGCCGCGACATTGGCCCAACGAGTCGCCGACAACAACGCCCGGCTGACCAGTTTGACATGATGGGTGAAGGTCCTGGTCGGGCATGTCCTCATTCATGTCCTCATTATGGTGGTGGTCGCCCGTGCTGACAGGCGTCATCCTCCAGCGCCCTGATCACGCGCACGACACCGGCAGCGGTCATCATGGCGGCAACGGTATCGCTTGGCGTGTCAATGGCGAACCCCTTATTGGCAGTTCGCGACGATGCTCGGCCACGTCGGGGTCGAGGCTTCGGGTCGCGGAGTGTCAGGCCGCGGCCGCGAGGACGTCGGCCGGTTCGGCTCGGCGCGGTCGGATCATCGGTCTGCTCGCGCCTTGGCCAGCACCGCTTTCAGGAACGGGCCCTTGGCGTTGCGGTATCCAGCGATGTCGTCGTCGAACACCAGGGCCAGCGCCCTCTTCAAGTTCCCGTACGCGCTGGCGATCTGTGCGTGACCGCGGAGGTAGTCGCGGATCAGGATGAACTCCTCCCAACGCGGGCTGGAAGCTTCCATCAGGTGGACGTGATGGGTCCAAGGACCCGGGACCCCTTTCCGGAACAGCATCTCGCCTGGCAGCCATGACTCGTATTCGGCCATGTGCGTGTATCGCAACGCCTGGAGCGGCTCGGTGCAGCAGGACCGCGCTGCGGGCAGGCTGCGGACTCCGACCAGCAGATCGATGATCGGTTGGCGGCAGGGCCGGGTACCGCCGTGCTGCCGACGTGCTCGACCGTGACGACGATCGACCCGAGCGCGTCCTGCACAAGCCTTCGCTCTTGCTCGAGCATGGCAGCCCATACCGGGTCGTAGTCGCAGACCACGATCGGTCCGGCGCCATACCGTTCCATGCCAGCCATCACGCGATATCGTAGCGAGGCGGCATGTGTCGCCTGGCGTGGCGGTTCCGCCGCCTTGGCGTGACCCGCCAATCCGCTCAGCGGTCACGAGGCGGGGTGGGCGTCCGCGCCGACGGTGTCCGCAACGACCGTGTAGTGGGTGACGGTGGCGTCGTAGGTGGCCAGTGCCGCCTGGGCCTCGGGTTCGACGACGGCGTTGTCCAGGTTGGCTCCGGCGAACCGTTTGATCGCCTCCAGTGAGTACCACAGGGTGAGCACCTGCAGCTCGATGTGGCCGTCGTGGCCGCGCCGGAGGAGGTAGGCGCCCTGATAGCCGTCGATGCTCTGGAGTTCGGGCAGGACCGAGTGGGTGAAGTGCTCGCGGTATGCGTCTGCGCCCTTGGCGGTGGCTGTGGCGTGCCAGGCTCTGACGATCACATGTCCTCCCTGGTGGTTGGTGGGCCACCATCGTGCCTCGATGCACCGACGAAGCGTTATCTGCAACCGAGGGGTTGCGTTGAGGAACGACATGTGCAACCGTGGGGTAGCACGTCGTCGACAGGGAAGGGGAGACAGATGGTCCCCGATCGCATCGAGCGTGAGATCGTCGTCGCGGCACCGGCCGAACGACTCTGGGAGGTGCTGACCCGGCCAGAGCACATCGGCAGGTGGTTCGAGGGCATGGACGTGGAGGTGGACCTGCGTCCCGGCGGGACGATGGTGCTGACCAACCAGGAGTTCGGAAAGTTCCACGCCATTGTCGACAAGGTCGAGCCACCGCGCCGCTTCGCCTACCGCTGGGCCCGCCACCCGGACACACCCGTGACCGACGGCACGGCCACCAGGGTGGAGTTCACGCTCACCCCCGAAGGTAACGGCACGCGACTGCGCGTTGCCGAGAGCGGCTTCACCGGCACGGACGCGGTGAAGGTCGACCAGCAGCGGCACGCCGAGGCCAACAGCCAGGGCTGGCTGCAGGTGCTCGACAGCCTGCAGCGGTACGCGGAGCAGCGCACCGCGTGACCGAGCAGGCGCCGGAGCGACGGGGCGGGACGGCGGGCGAGGACTCCGAGGCCGACGAGGTGCTCGTCGCGCTCGCCGACCCGACCCGCCGGCGGCTCCTGGACGTACTCGCCGCCCGCGGCGAGGCGTCCGCCACCACGCTTGCGGCCAAGCTGCCGGTCAGCCGCCAGGCGGTCGTCAAGCACCTCGTCGTGCTCGACCGGGCCGGCCTCGTCCGCGGTTCCCGGCGGGGTCGCGAGGTGCGCTACACCGTACGCCCCGAACGCCTGGACGCGACCGCCCGCTGGCTCACCGGCCTCGCCGCCGAATGGGACGCCCGACTGGCGGCCATCAAACGCCTCGCCGAGACCGACGAGCCTCCGTCCTGATGCCGCCAACAACTCGACGGCCACTACTGGCGGCTTCCGTTACGAAGGTTGCGTCGAGGCGGGAACGAGACGAATCACCGGAAGAGTGCGATCTGTCTTCACTTGGTATTTCGCGTAGCGAGGTTGCGCCCGGATGATCCGCTTCCAGCACTCCTCTCGGCGAGCCCCCTCGAGTTGCTCTGCCATCACCTGCAACTTGTTCAACTTGCGCTGCGGAAGTTCGATCCAGAGCTGACCGGGATGCGCCGCGATGTTGTGGTACCAGGCCGGGTTGTGCGCCGATCCGCCGCCTGATGCCACGATCAGCCAGGCGTCGTCACCATCGGGGAACCAGGAGACCGGGGTCTCGCGCCGCTGACCCGTCTTCCTGCCGATCGTGGTGAGGAACAGGACGTCCATCCCCATGAACTTGCCGCCCTTGCGGCGATGCTGCCTGCTCATCCACTGCCCCACCCACCTGGAGATCGGGCCCGATGACGTCCGGGCTCCCCGTGTGCCAGCTGGCGTATCGAAGCTCATGCACCGCCTCCTGCGATCCTGACCTGGCGAAGCCTGCACCTCGCTGACGCCGTCGTGTGCGACGAGCTCAACGCGCGATTGGCCGAAGGTGCCGGTTGCTCACTGATCGAGCACGACCTTCTGGCCTGGCTCGGCGCAGCCCCTGGGAAGCGGCTGCGGATGCTCGACCTCGCTACCCGCCTGCGGGTCACCGCCGGTGGGCTCACCCGCATCATCGACCGCCTCGTCGATCGGGGCTGGATCGAGCGGGACCGCCCGGCGGAGAACCGCCGCGAGGTCTACGCCACGCTCACCAGGGCAGGGGCAGCGGCGCTCCGCACCGCCCGGGTCATCTACTCCCGGGTCATCGAGGAGGCCTTCGCCCGCCATTTCGATGAGCAGGACCTCGTGACCCTGGACAGCCTCGCCCAGAAGCTGCTCGATCGGCTTGGGCCGGAGGCATCACCGTTGCGCCACCACGCGGCGGAAGAGCAGCACGATGACGGCGCCGATCACCGAGCCGATGAAGCCGGCGGGTCGCAGCTCGAGGTGGTGCCAGGCGATCAGCGCCCAGAGGAAGCCACCCACGAACGAGCCGATCACCCCGAGCACGGTGGTGCCGAGGCAGCCCATCGGATCGCGGCCCGGGACCAGGAAGCGCGCGACCGCGCCGGCCAGGAACCCGATGACCAAGAACCCGATCAAGACGAACATGCCACGCACCCCTCCCCTGCGACGTCAGCAGAGCAACGATACCGTGACCGGGCGACGGTGAAGAGGGGTCAGGACGCGGGATGAGCCGGCCTACCGGCGGTGGCGGGCCAGCGCCCTGACCCCGAGGGCGGCGGCCGCCAGTCCCGCCAGGGAGGCCGTGGCGGGTTTGTGGGTGGCAGCCCAGAGCTGTGGGCTGCGGTCGTGCGCGCGCTGGTCGAAGATCCCGTGCGCGCCGTGGTCAGGGCTTGCGTCGATCGGCTCCTCGAGGTTGTCGCGCCACAGCTCGAGATCGACCGGCTCCCCGGTCTGCTGGCCCTTCACGCCGGTCCCTGCGAGGTAGCGGTCGAGCAGGCCCGGGGCCAGCCGGTTGGCCAGGCGGGTGAGGACTGTCGGCGGCCCACGTTCAGCTCCCTCACGCCGTGCTCAGCAGCCCACACGATCACCCGCGCCGCGACCTCGGGCTGGAAGATCGGTGGGACCGGCTGAGGGTGGCGGGGCAGGCGCGTGCGCACCCAGCTGAACTGCGGGGTGTTGACGGCCGGGAGCTGCACCATCCCGACACGGACACCGCTGCCGGCGTGCAGCAGCTCCGCCCGCAGCGACTCCATGCCGCCCTGGTCGCGCGGGAGCATTCTTCTCAGCGCCGCCAAGGTCCCGTGCACGACAACAGGGCGCCGCCGCTGAACAGCGCCTCTGGCCGCCCGCCGTCGAGCAGCAGGTAGGCGAGGTGCTCGGGCGCGTGACCTGGAGTGGCGATGGTGCGCAGCACAAGGCCGCCGAGGTCGACCTCCTCGCCGTCGGTGAGCCCGCGGTGCGGGAAGGCCAGACCGGCCGAGCGGGAGGCGAGCACCTCGGCGCCGCGGGCGGCCAGCTCGCGGCTGCCTGAGACGAAGTCGGCGTGCAGGTGGGTCTCGGCGGTGAAGGCGAGGCGCACTCCCCGCGCCCCGGTGGCCGCGAGGTAGGGCGCGGGTCGCGGGCCGGGTCCACCGCCAGCGCCCGCCCATCGCCCAGGTCCACCAGGTAGGAGCTGTTGCCGAGGCCCTCGTCGACGAGAGCACGGATCTCGATCATCGCGACCCTCCCCCGGGCCGGACCCACGGAGCGGACGTCGAGCCTATTCAGCCGGCTGCTCCATCCACCACTCGGTGTACTCGGTGCAGCGGCCGTCGCGGTCGAGACGGATCACCCACAGGTTGCTGTAGGTCTGGGGCGGGTCGAGGTAGACCGTCTCGCCCTGGACGACGGCGACGTCGTCGGTGACCACCAGCGGCTCCCAGGTGAAGCGGGTCTGGCCGGGCTCGTCCTTGCGGTCGAGCCAGCCCGTGACGATCTCCTCACGACCGCGCCACGGCTCGCGGTGGGGCGCGGTGTAGTAGGCTGCGTCATCGCTGAACAGCCTGCCGACGTCGTCGGGATGGTTGGAGTTCCAGGCTGCCACGTACCCGTCGATCCATGCCGTGACCTGCTCGAGGCTGGGCATTGCCGCTCCTTCTGTCGGTTTTGTGTCGATCGTCAGCCGAGTGCCTCGCCGTTGGTCAGGGTACCCATTGGGTAGGGACGGCTGGACTGGACCGGGAACTCTGTCATTGTTCGGCGGTTGCATGAAGACCTGGTAGGCTCTCTTGCTTGATCGATGCGCTCGGTTTAGATGACCTACGTTCATGAGGGGAGAGAGGTGCGTTGCTGGATGGGGCAGGTCCGGACCGCACTGATCGCGGCCAGCTCGCACAGCGGGAGCGGGACCTGGTGCTGGTCGCGGACGATGACCGCGACATCGTCCGCTTCCTCGAGGTGAACCTGGTCATCGAGGGCATCGAGGTGGTCACCGCCCACGATGGCAGGGACGCGCTGGCCAAGGCCCTGGAGCTGCGGCCGAACCTGATCCTGCTCGACGTGATGATGCCCGGCATGGACGGTTACGAGGTCTGCGCCAAGCTGCGGGCCGATCCGCGCGGTGCGAACATCCCGGTGATCATGCTGACCGCCAAGTCGCTCCAGAACGACCGGGCGGTCGGCCTCAACGCTGGCGCGGACGACTACGTGACCAAGCCGTTCGAGCCGCTCGAGCTGGTCGCCAGGGTCGCTGACACCCTGCGCCGCAACGCCGGCCGCGACGGCTGAGCCAGCCGGTCCCGGCGGTGATCGTCCTGGGTGGGCTGGCGCTGGCCGCGCTCGGCGTGTGGCTGTACCTGGTGGCCGCGCACGGCGGGTTCTGGCGCACCGACCAGCGGCTACCGGATGCAGGCTGGGACTGGCGGCCGCCCGCGGAACGCTGGCCGCGGGTGGTGGCGGTGGTGCCGGCACGGGACGAGGCGGCCATCCTGCCGCTGACGTTGCCGACCGTGCTCGGCCAGGACTATCCCGGCGACTTTCGCGTGGTGCTGGTCGACGACCGCAGCGCCGACGGCACCGCGGAGGTCGCCCGCGGGCTGGGCAGCGGGGCGCCGCGCGACCTCGCGGTGGTGCGCGGCGACGAGCCGCCGGACGGATGGGCGGGCAAGGTCTGGGCCATGGCGCAGGGCGCCGGCGCCGCGGCCGGCCCGGGTGGCACGCCCGGCCCGGGTGGCACGCCCGACCACCTGTGGTTCACCGACGCCGACGTGGCCCATGCGCCCGGCACGCTGGCTGCGCTGGTGGGCGCCGCCGAGGCCGACCGCCGCGACCTCGTCTCGCAGATGGCGCTGCTGCGCGCCGAGACCGGCTGGGAGCGCGCGGTGGTCCCGGCGTTCGTCTACCTGTTCGCCATGCTCTACCCGTTCCGGCGGGTCAACCGGCCGAGCGGCCGCACCGCCGCGGCTGCCGGCGGCTGCATGCTGGTACGACGCGAGGCCCTGGAGGTCGCCGGCGGCCTGGCGCGCATCCGGGGGGCGCGCATCGACGACGTGGCGCTCGCGCGGCTGCTGAAGCGCCGGCCTGGCGGCGGCCGTGTCTGGCTCGGCCTGGCCACCGGGGTGACCAGCCGGCGCCCGTACCCGCGCCTCGCCGACCTCTGGTCGACGATCGCGCGCAGCGCCTACACGCAGCTCCGCTACTCGCCCGCCCTGCTGGCCGGCACGGTCGCCGGGCTGCTGCTGCTCTACGCCGTGCCGCCGGTCGCGACGGTCGCGGGGCTGGGCGGGCTCGCCCTCGGCGGCGGCGCCGCCGAAGGCTGGGTGGCAAGCGCCGGTGTCACGGCCTGGGCGCTCATGTCCGCGAGCTACCTGCCGATGCTCCACTTGTACCGCCTCTCGCCACTGCGCAGCCCGACGCTTGCGCTGATCGCGCTCGTCTATGCCGCGATCACCGTGGACTCCGCCCGCCGCCACCACACCGGCCACGGAGCCACCTGGAAGGGCCGCGCGGCACCGCGGACGAGCGCCACCAGCGAATGACCGGGGCGGGTGGTGGGTGCGGCGAGCTTGATTGCTTTCACGGTTCGTCCGAGGATAGCGACCGCCATGGCAGCAGAGTTCCCGCGGTTCTCGCAGAGCGAGTACGAGCGGCGTTTTCGCCTGGTCCGACAGCTCATGGAGCGCGAGGGGGTCGAGGCGCTGCTGCTGCACGGCAGCCCCGTGGCCGTGGGGCCCGTGCACTACCTGTCGAACTACCTGCCCATACGGCCCACCTGGCTGGTGTTCGCCCTCGACCAGCCCTCCACGCTGCTGCTGCACTTCCACAACCACACCCCAAACGCCCGCGCCGCCGGCATCGTCGAGGACGTGCGCTGCTTCTGGCCGTCGGCGGCGGGCGCGGTCGCCGGCGAGCTCAGCCGGCGAGGCCTGGAGCGGGCGGCCGTCGGCGTGGTCGGCCTGGCGAGCACCATCCCGTACCAGCAGTTCGACGAGCTGCGCCGGCTCCTGCCCGAGGTCGCCTTCGCCGACCTCACCCGCGCCTACAACCACATCCGCTGGCTCCGCGGCGCCGAGGAGCTCGACTGGCTGCGGCGCAGCGCCGAGCTGACCGACCGCACCTGCGAGCTGCTGGAGGAGCGCATCCGGCCCGGCCTCAGCGAGCACGATCTCGTCGCCATCATCCACGAGGCGTTCCTCCCCCGCGGCGGTCATGCCGGCCTGCATTTCGTCGCCGCCACCTCCATGGCCGAGCCCGACCGCTTCGTGCCCTGGCAGTTCCCCTCAGAGCGCAGGCTGTCGCCGGGTGACGTGGTGATCACCGAGATCACCGTCACCTACTGGGGCTATGGCGCGCAGATCCAGCGGCCGTTCGCGGTCGCGGCTGAGCCCACCGCGCGCTACCGCGAGCTCTACCACCTGGCCCTCGAGTGCTTCGAGCGGGTCAGCCAGGCGCTGAGGGCCGGAGCGACCAGCGGCGAGGTGGTCCGCGCCGCCAGCGTGATCGAAGAGCGCGGCTTCACCGTCTACGACAGCGTGGTCCACGGCGAGGGCGGCAGGAGCCCGGAGCTCGGCATCGCCACCTCGGCGCACACCCTGGAGCCCTGGACCTTCCAGGAGAACCAGGTGATGGTCGTGCAGCCCAACCCGGTCACCCCCGACCACCGAGCGGGCCTGCAGCTGGGTTGCGCCGTCCGGGTCGGCCAGGACGCGGCCGAGCCGTTGCACCGCTACCCGTTCAAGTTCCCGGTGTGCGGCTGATTCTCGCCGAGGTGCCATCGAGCCGGGCGCCGGCAGCTCCACGTAACGCTTCACCTCGTCCACGGTGAAGAAGTGCCGCGCATCGGCGCGCGCCGCGGCGCTGGCAGGCCGGCGGCGAGCACGGCCAGGCCGGCCCCGAGCAGGCAGGGCGCGAGGGCCCGCGTGGCCGACAGGAACCGGCCGAGCAGGATGCCGTTGAGCAGCAGGCCGTACGACGCCATCAGCAGCCCGGCCCAGTCGGCCAGGCTTCGCAGCCGGAGGCTCAGCACGACCGCCACGACCAGCACGATGAACATGCCGACGATCGCCGCCGGCCCGAACGGTCCCACCGGAGCGTCGGCGACGTAGTCGCCACGCGCGACCCCGGTCAGGACGTGCGCCCATCCGGTCAGCGGCGCCGAGAACGAGTGGACGGCGGTGGTGTCGCTGGGGGTGGCTGGCACCATCCGCGCCACGTACCACCACCACAGGGCGAGGAGGACCACACCGGGCGAGGCGACCGTCAGCGCCGCCCCGACCCGCTCGCGGAACGGGCGCCAGGATCGCAGCAGCAGCCAGACGGCCGCGGCGGCCGCGAAGCCGAGGAAGGTCTCCTTGGTCAGGCCGGCCCCGGCGAAGGCCAGGCCGGCGGCTGCCAGCCGCCTGTCGAGCACCAGGCTCAGCCCGAGCGCGGCCAGGGCCAGCCCCAGCGGCTCGGCGGTGCCGAACATCACCCCGACGGCAACTCCGGGGATGAACGCGAAGCCAAGTCCCCACCAGCGCGAGCGGCCGTAGTGGACGAGCATGCGGCCGACCGCCGCGCAGCCGAGCGCGACCGCGAGCAGCTCGACCGCCAGGAGGGCGACCGGGATGGCCGCGGGCTGGCCGGCGCCGAGGACCCAGCCGGCCATCGGGAACAGTGGCCGGCGGGCCCGGTAGCGTGGCATGTCGAACCCGGCCGCGAGACGCTCGCGCAGCAGCGGGTCGTGCGCGAGCCCGAGGAACCACTGCCCGTCGTAGCCGGGCCCGCTGGTGACCGTCGCCCGGATGCCCCGGGCGGCCAGCTCCTCGTCCAGGTGCCAGCTGGTGCCCACGGCGAACGGGGCGGTGGGGTCGCTGCCCTGATGGTTTCCGGCCAACCGGACGAGCTGCAGCGTGAGCAGGATCGCGGCGACGACCAGCCCGGCGAGCGCCACGCGGAGGAGCCTGCCCCATGGCGGCTGCACGCCAGGCTGGTCCAGCGGCGCGGCGCTCGCGCTGACCATGACCGCAGTCCATTGCATAACCGCGACAGCATCACAGGCCAGAGGCTTCGGTGCAAAACGTGCACCTGCCAGAGCCGCCGTGCTCCCGATCAGGAGGGACGCGCCGTTCCTGGACCCCGATCCGCCTCACGCGCCGCGGCCCTGACGATCCTGAGCCAGCAGGTCGGCGCCGAAGTCACCCACAGGATCCCGCAGGACCGAGTGGACGTGGTTGGCGCCGTTCTGGGTGTTGTCGTACTCGATGAGCAGCCGCGGGCCCCGCACCCGGTAGTAGTGCGGCTGGCCGGGCTCGGCGCCGCCGGCCCAGGCGAAGTGGAGATCCGCCGGCGCCGGCACCGGCGCCGAGACCCGCTCGGTCTGGACCGCGGCGAGCTCGTCCGGCAGGCGGTCGAGGTACTGGCGCACCACGGTCAGCAGCAGGTCCTGCTGCGCCGCGGTCATCTGCGCCGCGGCCAGGCCCTTGGGCTCGAGCGCGCCCGGCTCGACCACCGCACGGTTGGACTGCACGATGTCGGCTGGCGCCGTGGGCGACAGCAGCGCGCCGGCCCGCTGCTCGGCGGCAAGGGAGTGGAGGAGCTGGCGGCCCAGGTCCTCCTCCCCCGCCAGAGGTCGCAGGACCCCTGGGCCGACCAGTGGCGAGACGGCGGGGTTGGCGCCCAGGAACAGCGGGCCGACCGCGATGTGACGCCCCGCGACGATCGTGTAGTTGAGGGCGACGTGATGGCCGCCGGCCCGCCAGCCCCACGAGCCGCTCGCCGGGTCGCCGAAGATGCTGAGGTAGTAGAGCTGCGGGTCGCGGTAGCGGCTCGGCGCCTGCCGCCCCGGATAGGAGCCCCGCCAGCCTTCGACCGCGTCCAGGACGTTCTCGAGCCCCATCACGGCCGACACCGCGACATAGCCGGGCCGGCTGAGGCCGCTGGCGACGAGCCGGTGCGCGAGGCGCTGCTGGACCGGGCCCATCTCGGCCATGGGAAGCCCGCCCTGCTCGGTCGGGGTGTAGTACCAGCGGGCGCGCTCGTCGGGCGCCGGGAAGCCGTAGGTCGCCTTGGCCCGCTGGGCCGGCTGAAGCGACGACAGCCAGGCGGTCGCCGCCTCCGCCATGCGCTCGACGACCGGAGCCAGCCGCGCGGGCTCGGGCGTTGGCGCCGCCGGTGTGCTCGATGTCATGGCGGATGACAGCTTGGCGTCGTCCAGGGACTTGCGCAATACCGCCTGCCTGTAACGGCCCTGCGCCGGAGCCCACACCGTGCCGGCGCAAAGGCGTCGCACAGCAGGTGAGAACCGCCATTGCCGGGGAAGAAAGGATGTGTATCGATCGGCTGGGTAGAAAGGACAGTAGAAAGGACAGACGGATGAAGCTCAGGAGCTCACTCGTCCTGGTCGTGCTCGGCGCGATCCTCAGATTCGCGGTCACTGCCGACATCAGCGGAATCAACCTCCAGATACTCGGGCTGATCCTGATGCTCGTGGGCCTGTTCAGCCTTCTCCTCTCGCTGTACCGGGCGATGGTCGCGGTGAGCCACAGGCGACGGGAGCGACTCGGAGCAGCCCTGGTCGAGCTCGGCGAGCCGGACTCGTACAAGGCGGATCAGCCCGACCCCCTGCTGATCACCGAGATCGAGAGCGCCCACCAGCTCGCCCAGGAAGCACGCTCGTTCCTGGAGGCCGAGGGCTACACCGACCAGCGCATCGACGAGCTGGCGATGGCGTTCGCCGCCAAGGAGGTCGGCCGCAGCACGGAGGAGTTCATCGACTGGGCCCTGGCGCAGGGTCGCCTCGGCCACGACCCGATCGTCGACGTCTGAGTCGTCGACGATCGGGTCGTGGTCTGTTCCCGCTTCCGGAGGCGGCTAAGCTGAGTCAATGCCAAGCACCCCGGAGCGCCCGTGGCCCGAGCCGCCGCCCAAGAGCATCGGGCCCTACGCCCGGGTCAAGGAGGGCCTGAGCAGGCCATGGCCCCGCCGGCTGCTCAAGGCCGCCGGCCTGCTCGTGCTCGCGGTGACCGCGCTGGTCGCGGTGCTGGCGGTGGTTCTGTTCGTCACGCGGACCTACAGCCTCGACACCGCCACCTATCCGGGAGCGGTCCGGCGCCTGGCGGTCGACGCCGACACTGGCGAGGTGTCCGCCGTGGGCAGCGACCGCCACGACACCCTCGCGCTGTGGCAGCGCCGCTACTCGCTGATCAGGCCGCGCGTGGACCGCGGGGTGCGCGACGGCACGCTCCAGCTCCGCTCCCGCTGTCCGACCGCCAGCTTCCACTGCGCCGTCATCATCGGCGCGCAGGTGCCCAGGGCGACCGCCACGTCGGTCCGCACGCGCTCGGCGCCGGTGACCGTGCAGGACCTGAGCGGCCCGGTCGACGTCACCACCCGGTCCGGGCAGGTGACGATCGAGCGGGTCGCCGCGCCGGTCCACATCGACACCGAGTCCGGAGGGATCACCCTGACGGACCTGCGAGGCGGTCTCGCGGCGAGGACCGTCTCCGCCCCGATCGAGCTGCGGGGCGTCCACGGCCGCGCCGACCTCACCAGCCAGTCCGGCGCGATCACCGCCAATGCGCAGGTCCTGGAGGCGTTCGTGGCGCGGACCCGCAGCGGCTGGGTGACCGCGACGTTCGACGCGCCGCCCGAGCGCGTCGACGTGCGTTCGGCTTCCGGCGAGGTCATCCTGCAGGTACCCGCCGGCCACTACCGGCTCGACCTCCATGCGCCCGCCGGCCGGGTCCACCTCGAGGGCATGGTCGATGACCCGGCCGCGGCGCGCACCATCAGGATCAGCACGGGCGGGGGCATCGACATCCGCAGCGCTTGATATGACGAAACGGCCCGCCCACCCGACGGGTGGGCGGGCGGGCGGGTCGCGGCGTGGCTACTGGCGGTCCAGCGGCCGCACGTTGGCAGCCTGAGCGCCCTTCGGCCCCGGCGTGATGTCGAACTCGACGGCCTGGCCTTCGTTGAGCGAGCGGTAGCCAGTGGCCTGGATCGCGCTGAAATGCACGAAGACGTCCTCGCCGGACTCGGCGGCGATGAAGCCGTAACCCTTGTCGGCGTTGAACCACTTGACGGTTCCAACACTCATGAACTTGTCCCTCCCTCCATCGTCTCGGAGGTCTCAGTCAACGCCGGCATCACCTGGTGCCGGCGGCAAGGGACAAGCTCGACCCGCGGGCTGCAAAGCGAAACGTGAACCTGTGCGCGGTCAGGCTACCACGACAACCGGCAACCGCCACGCTGCTGCCCGAGGGCTTCACCCCGACGTTTGCGGGCATGCCTGGAGCCCCGCCGGAGTAGACTTGGCAACCTGGTGGGCTGTCTGAAGTGGGGGCACACCGTCGCAGCCGGGAAGGTGAGCGCCCACCGTGCGAGTCGGCCTCGCCGGGTGCAACCGGGCGCTGTTTGTCGTCATGCCGGTGGCAACGCCCGAACGGCGTCCGGACAGCGAGAGCGGTGGCCATGGCGAGGAGACACAGCAACCGAGGCTGGACCGAAGGCAAGCGGATGATCCGCTCGTTCGGTGACAACCGGATCTGCACGGCCGCCGGCTGTGAGACCAGGCTGTCGCGCTACAACCCGGACGACTGTTGCTCGGTCCACCGTGACCAGGTGCCGCCGAGGCCGATGGACCGCCGCGGGCGGCCGTGACCGGCTCGCCAGGATCGAGCATGGTGCGCGAAAGGGTCATGCGGATCCGGCGGTGACGGGTGGCCTCACCGGCGACCGCGGGCGGAGCGAGGCCGCCGCCGGCGTGCCGCCCGGTCGCGCGGCCGCGCGGACGTGCCGTGGGAGTCCGGGGACGGCGCCGTCGCCACGCCCGCGCGACTGCGCAGCTTGGCGACCTCCGCGGCCTGCTCGGGCAGGACGAGCGTGACGACGCTGCCAGCGGCACCACCACGCGCGGTGCGCCCGGACCGATGCAGGTAGGTCTTGTGCTCGGCAGGCGGATCGTAGTGCATCACCAGGTCGATGGCCTCAACATGGAGGCCGCGGGCGGCGATGTCGGTGGCGACCAGGACCGGCACGGTCCCGGCGGCGAACGCCGCCAGAGCGCGCTGCCTGGCGTGCTGCGGCAGGTCGCCGTGCAGCGCGCCGGCGCGGACGCCGGCACGTTCGAGCTGGCCCGCGAGACGCGCGGCGCCACGCTTGGTGCGCACGAACACCAGCACCCGGCCGGAGCGGGCGGCGAGCTCCGCGGCGACCGCGACCTTGTCGACCGCCGCGACGGTCACGAAGCGGTGGTCCATCCGCGCCACCGCCGCGGCGGTGGCGGGCGCGACCTCGTGGCGGACCGGATGGTGCAGAAAGCGGCGCACCACCACGTCGACACCGTTGTCGAGGGTGGCCGAGAACAGCAGTCGCTGCCCGCCGACCGGGACGCGATCCAGCAGCCAGGTCACGGCGGGAAGGAAGCCCATGTCGGCCATGTGGTCGGCCTCGTCGAGCACGGTGATCCCGACCTCGTCCAGTGCGCAGGCACCCTGGCGCAGCAGGTCGGTGAGCCGCCCGGGAGTTGCCACCACCACGTCGATGCCACGCCCCAGCGCGCGGACCTGGGGGCGCATCGGGGCGCCGCCGTAGACGGCGAGCAGCCGAAGGCCGAGGGCCGCCGCCAGCGGGGCCAGCTCGTCGTGGACCTGGCGGGTCAGCTCGCGGGTGGGCAGCAGCACCAGGGCCCGAGGTCGGCCCCGACGCGCGGGCCGTCCGGGACTGGCCGCCGCGGTGCGGATCAGCAAGGGCAGCCCGAACGCCAGGGTCTTGCCCGAGCCGGTCTCCGCCCGGCCGAGGACGTCACGGCCGGCAAGCGCGTCCGGCAGCGTATGGGCCTGGATCGGACGGGGGGTGGTGATGCCCCGCCGGGCGAGCACGGCGGCCACCGCGGGCGGCACGCCGAGCTCCTGGAAGGAACTGTCGGGAAGGGGGATCGATGGGCAGGAAGCAGTGAGGGCAGCGGACAAGTAGGGGACACTCCGTTCATCAGTCGGATGGGCGCCTCAGTGGCGATACAGCGCGCGAACGACCCGCACCGGAACACCGGCGTGCATGCGTACGAACGGAGTACGTGACCTGTGACGACCGCGAGGGCGGTCGCCCTCGCCAAGATAGGCACACCGAGAGTAGCAGATCGGCCGCTGCCGTCGGCGTCAACCGGAGCCCACTCCCGCCTGGCTCTCCACCAGACGCAGGTCGTGCAGGCGCCGCAGCCGCGCCGGCGCCCACCAGTTCCAGCGACCCATCAGCGTCATCGTGGCCGGCACCAGCAGCGTGCGGACCACGGTCGCGTCAAGGACGATCGCGATCGCCATGCCGACGCCGATCTCCTTGATCGTGAGCAGCTCGCCGGCGGCGAAGCCGAGGAACACCACCACGATCAGCAGCGCCGCCGAGGTCACGATCCGCCCGGTGCGCTGCAGGCCGAGCGCGACCGCATGGTCGTTGTCGCCGGTCTCGTCCCACGCCTCCTTGATGCGCGACAGCAGGAACACCTCGTAGTCCATGGACAGCCCGAAGACGAACACGAACACCAGCACCGGCACGGTGATGTCGACCATGCCGGCCGGCTCGAAGCCCAGCACCCCGGCCAGGTGGCCCTCCTGGAACACCCACACCAGCGCGCCGAAGCTCGCGCTGAGCGAGAGCATGTTCATCACGATCGCCTTGAGCGGGACCACCACCGATCCGGTCATCACGAACAGCAGCAGCATCGTGGCCACGCCGATCAGCGCCGCAGGTTGCGCTGCCGCATCGCCTCGATCGCCTCCGCCGGCCAGGGACTCTCCACGGTGGAGACCAGGTCGCCGTAGGGGCGCACCAGCCCGAAGCTGCGCGCGCAGCTTGGCGTCGACTGGTGGGTCCCGCCGGATCCAGGACGTGGTCCACCGAGTCAGGGTCCTTCGTCCCTTCCGGCCTGAGCTGCTTGGGGCCTTACTGGTTACGAATCGGTGAACTTCGAGAAGGCTGTGGGCGAAGCCGACCGAGCCCACCGATAGCCCTAGGGTCCTCGGTATCCATTGGGGGGTGGAGAAGATGACCGGACTGAGCAGACGCCGATTCCTGCAGTACGGCGCGGGCGTTGGTGCCGCGCTGACCATACCGTGGGCGCAGGCCCCGGCGGCATTCGCGGCGATGGGCGGCAAGCTGACCAAGTACCTCGAGCAAGTACCACTGCCCGGCAACGGGATCGTGGTCGCAACCCCGACCGGCCCCAACCAGTACTCGTTCACCCAGACCCAGATCGCCAGGCGGCTGCATCCGCAGCTGCCGCCCACGCCGCTCTGGGCCTACGACGACGGCTCCGGGCTCGCCGGTCAGGCCGGCTCGTTCGGCATGGCGCTCGTGGCCCAGACCGGCAAGGCGGTGCGGGCAAGCTTCACCAACAGCCTCCCGGAAACCTACCCGGCCTGGATCCCGGTCGACACCCGCTTGACGCCGCTCGGCAACCAGGTGCGGCTGATGACCCATCTGCACGGCGGCTTCGTGGCGGCCGACAGCGACGGCAACCCGGCGATCACGCCGAACGGCTTCGGCCCCGGGGAGACGCAGACCGTCCTGTATCCCAATGAGTCACCTCAGATGCCCGCCTCGCTGCTGTGGTTCCACGACCACGGCCTCGGCACCACGCGCCTGAACGTGTTCGCCGGCTTGGCCGCCGCCTACCTCATCCGCGACGAGCTCGACACCGGCGCCGAGCCCAACCCGATCGGGATCCCCGGCGGGGCCTACGATATCCCGCTGGTCTTCCAGGACCGCCAGTTCAATCCCGACGGGACGTTCCTCTACCCGACCAGCGGAATCCCCGGGGTGACCTGGATCGGGGAGTACTTCGGCGACGTCATGCTGGTCAATGGCAAGGTCTGGCCGTTCCTGAACGTCGAGCCGCGGCTGTACCGCTTCCGGATCCTCAATGGCTGCAACGCCCGCATCCTCAACCTCGGCATCGGCGGGGCGCAGATGTGGCAGATCGGCGCGGAGGGCGGCATGTGGGACCAGCCCGTCCCGGTGAGGCAGCTGGTGCTCGCCCCGGCCGAGCGCGCCGACGTGCTGGTCGACTTCCGGCGCTCGCCCGGTAAGACCCTGGTCGTCAAGAACAGCTCGCCACCCAGGCCGGTGGTGACCCCGGCGCCCTCGCTGACCGCCGTGATGCAGCTCCGCGTCGGAGCAACTGTCTCCCAGCCCGGCCCGAGCACGATCCCGGCGAGCCTGCCCGGGCGAGCCGCCAACCTGCCCGCCCCGACCACGACTCGCTACATCACCCTCAACGAGATCGGCGTGGACACGGCCGGCTGGTTCCTGAACCTCAACGGCCTGCACTTCGAGGACGCGGCGACCGAGACGCCAACCGTCGGGACAGTGGAGGACTGGGTCTACGTCAACCTGACCGGGGACACCCACCCCATGCACACCCACCTGTTCACCCATCAGGTCATCGGGCGGACACCGTTCAATGTCGAGGCCTACGAGGAGGCGGCCGGCGAGCCCCCGGACGGGGTGCCCGGCGGGATCGACCCGGCCCCGTTCGCCACTGGGCCAATGCAACCGCCCGCGCCCGAGGAGCGCGGCTTCAAGGACACGACCAAGGCAAACCCCGGCTACTTCACCACTATCAGGGGCAAGTTCGACCTGCCGACAGGCGTGACGGTACCGCAGACCTACGTGCACCACTGCCACATCGTCGAGCACGAGGACAACGACATGATGCGGCCGTTCACCGTCATACCGTGACGATCGCCGGCCCTGGGGCTGCCGCACCAGCGGACCCCAGGGCTGGTTCGGCCGTGCTCCCTTTGTTGGATACGAGGGGTTGCACAACCCTTCGGCGCGGGTGCCACTTGTAACGGGTTCATCACACTCTCATCTCAGTGGCCTGAACCCGCTTGCATTGATCACGGTCGTATCGCTTTGATATAGCCCGCTTGGTGCGAACGCCCCCAATCCGCTCCACCTCGGGTGCTCCGGCACATGGCACCGTCGCAGTAGCCCGATATCCCCCCAAGGAGAACCCGTGCGCAAATTCCTGATTGCGCTGCTGGGTGCGCTGGTCTTGCAGCTCGGCCTGGTCCAGGCCGCAGTAGCCGACGACACCACCACCTCGTCGTCGACGCCTGCACCCTCGTCATCGACCACCACCTCGTCGTCGACGCCTGCACCCTCGTCATCGACCACCACCTCGTCGTCGACGCCTGCACCCTCGTCATCGACCACCACCACCACCACGCCCGGCGGGACCGAGCCACAGACCGGCGTGTTCGACCGCCGGCCCGCGTCGGGGCCGGTCCAGACCGTGATCGCGGTCAAGTCGATCACGCCATGCGTCCCGCCCCAGGGCGCCTCCAGCCCCGAGGTTGAGGTTGTGCTCTTCAACGAGCGGGACCTCCAGCAGGGTGTGTTGACGATCGACGAGCTGTTCCAGGTCAACGCCGACGGCACCTGGTCCGGCAAGGTGACCGTGCCGGCCGACGCCGCACTGGGCCAGAACGTCATCGTCGCGGCCTGCTTCGCCTCGCCGACGGACGTCGAGCCGTTTCTCATCTACCAGCCGCAGGGGTTCACCGTGACCGCCGCGGCAGTGCCCCCGCCCGCCCCGCCGGGCGCGGTCTCTGAAAACCCGACGTTCGTCGGATGATTCGGCAGGACCACTGAGCATGCTCGCAGAGAACCCTCAGGGCCGGAGGCCAGTACGGCGCGCCGCAGTTGTCGCACTGCTCGGTGTGTGCGTGCTGGCCTCCGGCTGCACGTCCTCGCACAAGCGCGGGGCGCCGCTCACCGCGCCTTCGACCACCCTCGCGGCGGTCGATTGGAACAAGCTGCACCAGAAGGGCAAGCCGTCGACGCGGAGCACCGTCGCGCAGGCGACCGTGCGCCGGGTCGGTGTCTACACCACCCTTGGCGCGGCGGCGCCCTCGCGGACCCTGGCCAATCCGCAGCCATCCGGCGCGCCGCTGGTGTTCCTCGTCCAGGAGCAGCGCCAAGGCTGGGTGCGGGTGCTGCTGCCGGTGCGCCCCAACGGATCCAGCGGCTGGATCCGTGCCGCTCAGGTGCACCTGTCGCACCACGACTACCGCATCGTCGTCGCGCTTGGCGCCCACACGATCACGGTCTACCGCGGCACGCGGGTCATCGACCGCGAGCCGGTCGGGGTCGGACGCAAGGACACCCCCACCCCTGGCGGCCTGTACTACATCAAGGAATTGCTGCGACCGCCGGACCCCAACGGCCCCTACGGCGTCTACGCCTACGGACTGTCGGGCTTCTCCAACGTCCTGACCAGTTTCGCCGGTGGCGATGGCGTGGTCGGCATCCATGGCACCAACGACCCGTCGGGGCTCGGCAAGGATGTCAGCCATGGATGCATCCGCATGAGCAACGCGGGCATCAGCAAGCTCGCCCGGACCCTGCCGCTGGGCGTTCCCGTCCAGATCGTCGCCTAGCACCCGGGTCCCGGATCGGGACACCCTTGCCTCCTCGGTCGAGCCGGATGCTCAGGGATGCTCAGGCAGGGATGCTCAGGCTCGGGTGCCTGCCAGACCGGGCTGGACGCGTGGGAGATGCAACTCGAAGCGCTCGCCCGCACCGCTCGGCGCCGCGCCAGCCAGTAGCCGGCTGCCGTGCTGGCAAGCGAGCCGTCTGGCATCATCCAGGTCGAGCTCGCCGCGAGAAGGCCACTCCGGTGCGGAGGGCGGCGGCGCACCAGCCACGGCGTGCTGCGTGGCCGTGCGCGCATCGCTGACCTCGACGGCGAGCACCACCACCGGGTCCCGAGCATTGGCCAGGACACAGACCGGCACGCCAGGCGCGACCGCCTCACAGGCGTAGTCGAGCAGAGGGCCGAGGGTTCTGGCGATGCTGCTGGTCGCGGCCATCACCAGCAGCTCATCGTCGACCTGGACCGTGATGGCCTGCTGGGGATGGCGAAGGCGCGCCTGGTCAGTCAGTTCCCGCACCACGATCGCGGCGTCTGCTGGCCGGCTCGTCGGCGGCCGCACCGTGGTGGGGGCTTCCTCCCCGGCGTGTTCGGCGAGCAGCGCGGTGGCCATGTCGCTGTGGGCCGCCTGATCGATGCCCATCACCTCCTGGTGGCCGTCGAGCACAGCCAGCCAGTGCTCGACGTACTCGGTCAGGACCGCGGACCGGTAGCGAACCTCGGCCATGTGCTTTTCGAAGTGGCCCTCGACCCGATGACCCTTCGGGGCTCCGACGGCTGGTGGCTGCTGGAGCTGCCTGAGCATCTGCGTCGCCGTATCCACGCGCCGGACCAGGACCCGGGCGAGCACCACGAGCTGCTGGCTTTCGTGTTGGAGCTGCTTGCTGAGCTGCTGCCACGCCTGTTGTGAGGCCACAAGCCGGCTGCGCATCGCCACCAACCGGGCGCCGAGTTGCTCACGCTGGCTGGTCAGCCGTGCCAGCGCGGCATCCGCGGACTCCGGCCCGGCACCGGCGGCCGTAAGGGTCCCAGCGCCGGCTGGGGGTGACGACTGCCCGGGGAGGCCGTGGAGCAGCAGGCCGCCATGCCCATTCTGGGCGACGACCAACGCCGTGGTCGCAGCCAGAGGAGACTGGTCTGGCAGGTCGAGGTCGACATCACGCCGGTCGTGCAGTGCCGTCAGCAGCTTCGCCAGCACGACTGGGGCGACACACAGCACGGCGCCCTCCAGACCCGGTGCGGCCCACTGCTGACAGAGCTGCTCGGCGCCGTCGTGGGTGGCCAGCCGGTCGGTGGGCTCGACCATGCGCCGTTTGCGGGCCGCGCTGGGCAGCAGGGTCTGGCGGCATGCCAGCGCGGGGGCGGCCAGCAGGTGGGTGATCGGCAGATCGGTCACCCGGTCGGCGAGGGCTTCGGCCTGCCGCCAGCCGTCCTCGCTCAGGCATGGCCCGCCTGCGGTGTTGGGTCGGGCGACGGTGGTGATGTCGCCGTGTTGAAGCACCACAGCCATGCCGCTCTCCTACGCCGGCCCTATGCTGCCGGCCCGCCCGAGAAGGGGATCAGTAAGGGAGCGAGGTTATGGGCTGCCGCGCTTTTTGACAACTTCCAGCAGATCTGGATCTATACGCCAAAATGTCTGGTTCACGCCTCCGGCACAAGTCGGGAAGCTCTTGTTTGGTGGACTGTGGGATCGGTGTGATCCTGCTCCCGCGCTGTTAGGCTGCCGGAACGCTGGGAAGTCGTCGGGCCGCTTGCGGCGCCGAGCAGAGCGGAAGGACGCACCTATGCTTGGAGAGCACCCCATCCATCCGGTGTTGCTGGCGACGGATCTCGCCGCAACGAGAGACTTCTACCACTCCCAGCTTGGCCTGGAGATCCTGAGCGAGAGTGAGGCCGCCATCGTGTTTCGGTGTGGCGGCGGGACGCAACTGGACGTGACCAAGAGCACCACGGGGACCGCGGACACGCAGACGCAGGTATCGTGGCTTGTGAAGGACGTGCGTGCCGAGGTGGCGGAGCTCCGGTCACGCGGCGTCAAGGTGGAGGAATACGACATGCCCGGCTTGAAGACCCAAGACGGCATCGCCGACATCGGGTTCGCCTGGGCAGCGTGGATCATCGACCCAGGGAAGAACGCGTTGGGCATCCTCCAGATCAAGGAGTGAGGCGGCCACCGGGGCTTCCGCTATCGACAGACGGCGACGCGATCACGCGGGCGTGGTGACTGTCGTCGTCAGGCACGGGCGGGGGAATTCGTCTCGTCGAACAGCAGCAGCCACGCGACGTTGACACCGAGGAACACGAGGACCGTGAGCAGGACCGCCTCGACGCGCAGCGGCCGAGCCGAGATGCCAAGGTCGGCGACGACGCTGGGCGCGAACGCGACGACCGCGATCAGGACGTACAGGACGATGGCTGCCAGGTAGGCCGCCACGCCGAGTCTCGTGGGCGCAGGACCGCGCACGAAGGCGAGGACGATGGCGCCACCGCCGGCGACGATCGCGAAGGAGATCCGCCAAAGGGCCGTGCTGGCCGGATCGACCAGTGAGAGCAGGCTCATCAGCCCGGGCAGTGAGAAATGCAACGCGACTCCGTAGGTCCGCCGTCGATGGAGCGCAAGTTGTCGCCACTCGGCATGCCGGGTCTGGACGACGATTATCCAGAGGCCGAGCAGCGTGAAGCACACCGTCGCGAATGTGACGTAGAAGTCGGTGAGCATGGCCTACCCCTCTCGTCTCGGCCCGCACACTGATGATGTCGCGGCCGCCCCGCGGCACACCGCATCCACCGCCTTGGTGTTGGCGAGCTGCTCACCGAACCCCGCTGGCCAACGGCACAGGGCTGTACCAGGCTGTTCCTGAGTTGTTGGTGACCCTCCGTCACTGTTGGTAACGGACTGTACGGCATCCGAACTCCTGGCGCCCGAATGGGACATGCTGGACGTCCACGCAGACCACTTGACCTTGCCGAGGGTGTCCTGGTCCAGGATTGACCAAGCGGGTAGGCTCCAGCGATCCCGGCCAGAGGGGGCGCGCGTGGCCAGCAACCAAGGGCAGGCGTTCGAGCGGTTCTCCCGCCTGCACCACATCCCCGACCTGATCATCGTGCTGGTTCGGACCTCATCTCACCCACAACGCCTCCGAGAGATGGGAGACGTTGGGCATGATCGTCATATCAGTGCTGTTGCCGTCCATGCACGGTCGGGCTGTCGTGCCCATCCGACATGGTCCCCTTATGTCATCGACCACCCCCTTCGTCTGGATGGTTCAGGTTCTCGGTCTGAAGGGGAGGTCACTCGCGTAACTCGCCGGACGTGCTACGGCAGGACATCAGACTCGGACTCCTCGGGCTCGTCAGGATGGGCTTGGGCCACTCGCTCCAGGGCCAGCCTGACATCGGTGATCCCGAAGTGGTCGCACAGACGCTCGTACAGTTCATCGCTCACCGGACGGCCAGTCCGGGCCTCAACGTGCCGGATGGCATCCGCCATGTAGCCCTCAAGGGGGCGAAAGTGCTTCAGCTCGGCTTCCAGCAGGTCGGCATAGCCACAGACACGAGTGCAGGTTGAGCGCAAGACCTGTAGCAGGCTCGGTTGTTCCGCCGTGATCTGGGCCGCCAGCCAGGCCGTCTCATCCTCAGCGGCTGGTGCAGGTAGCTGGTGGATCGTCATCATCGGTACTCCCTGCTGGGTGGAGGCCCGGCGCCCGAGCCCTGGGGGCTGTCGCTCGGGCGCCGGGCCATCGCACCGTCCGGATAGCGCTCGTGCCTTCCTGTGGCAGGCACGAGCCCGGACGATCACAAGGTCTGCGTAGCGGTACTTCCCTCAGCGAAGTGCGACGCTTGCCTTCGGCACCTCCCGGCCCGACCCGCATACCGTAGAGTCCCTGTTCACATCAGGCGGTACAGTTTGTCTACCCCTGTACGGCCGCTCGGTAGTTGCCTTCGCTTGGGGACGAGAGAGAAGCCACGCGCATGCAGGGACCAGACCATGAACGAGCAGAACGACGAACGCCGTAAGGAGATCGCCCGGCGCGTCGAGTACTGGCGGCGACGGCGGGGACTGACCCGGAACATCTTTGCTGACCGCATGGGGCGTTCCCTCAGTTGGGCACGCAAGATCAGCAACGGGGATCGGCAGCTTGACCGGTTCTCGGTGCTGGAGCAGATCGCTGGTGTCCTCAACGTACCCCTTGCCACCCTCATCGAGGCTGAGGAAGCCGAACGAGTTGCCCAATGTCCTGACCCGGCCGAAGTGGCAGCCCTGGCCGCCGCGCTCCAACGCTACGACGGGATCATCGCGGATGGCTCGCCGCGTGAGCCGCCGAACCTGAACCGGTTGGGGCAGCGCGTGCAGTACGTCTGGTCCTCGTTCCAAGCCTCTAACTACACCGCCCTCGGCGCGGCTCTGCCGGACCTCTTGGTCAACCTTCAGCATGCAGAACGAGTTTGCTCAGGCTCCGAATACGACCAAGCCATCGAGCTGCTGATCCAGACGTACCAACTGGCTGCCGAAGCCGGCTTCAAGCTGGGTCGTAGTGACCTCGGCTGGCTGGCAGCCGATCGAGCACTGATCCTTAGCGAGCGGTTTGGCGATCTCACCCTCATCGGCGCCACCGCTCGACGAGTCGCCCACGCGCTGATGGCGACTGGCAGCGCACCGCGCGCCATTGAGCTAGTCCAGAGCACGGCCGAGCGGCTTGCGCCAGGGCTGGGCGACGCATCGCCCGCCTACCTCTCGGCCTACGGCATGTTGTTCCTCAAGGGCAGTATTGCAGCCGCCCGGAGCAGCAAGGCCGGACTCGCCCGGGACCTACATGTCGAGGCCCGGCAGGTGGCCCTACGGCTCGGTCCCAATCCGAACGTACACTGGAGCAACTTCGGTACAGCCAACGTGGCAGTACATCGCGTCGCAGCCCTGGCCGACCTGCAAGAGGGTGGTCGGGTTGTCGAAGAGGCTAGCCGCCTTGATCCTGCCGAGCTGAATACCCTTGCGCGGGAGCGACGAGCGAATCACTTCCTTGACGTTGCCCGTGGGTACGCACAGTGGGGCAAGCGCGAGCAGGCGGTGACCGTACTGCTCGATGCAGACCAGCTCGCGCCGCAGGAGGTCCGCTGTCGTCCGGTGGCGCACCAGCTCATCACCGAGCTGGTACACAGCTATCCGCGTGGCACCAGTCCAAGCGTGCCGTTTCAACGGCTCGCTCGCGCGGCTGGGGTGCCGGCGTGAGCACTCGGCGCGGAGTGTTGTACGTCATCGTCTGCGGGACCTTGGCAGCACGCGACGCGGGCAAGCTCATCAGCCTGGCGCAAGCCGAAGGGTGGGAGGTCTGCGTGGTGGCGACACCGCAGGCGCTCAACTTCATCGACCGGGCAGCACTGGAAGTTCAGACGGGCCATACCGTGCGGCATGAGTACAAGCAACTCGAGATGGAAGACGTTTTGCCGCCGGCTGATGCCATCATCGTGGGCGGAGCGAGCTTCAACACCATCAACAAATGGGCCAATGGCATCAGCGACACGCTGGCGCTGGGCATTCTGAATCAGGCGATCGGGCTGAGGTTGCCGATCGTGGTGCTGCCGTTCCTGGACTCAGCGCTGGCCGCGCATCCTACCTTCGAGAGCAGCATTGCCGTGCTGCGCAAGGCCGGGGTGATAGTGCTTCTTGGACCCGATGTCTACGAGCCGCAGGCGCCGGGGACTGGACCACAGGTGCTGGCGTCGTATCCGTGGGAGGCTGGGGTGGAGGCGTTGGAGGCGCAAGCCGAGCATTAGACGGCATGAC
>WNGB01002612.1_pt1 | contig 30220 bp, 19 predicted proteins | sample 5400681 | NCBI WGS metagenome assembly WNGB01 (sample SAMN13153367, study PRJNA577476) | soil metagenome | isolation source: 115 cm soil or saprolite under grassland replicate 2 | place: USA:California | collected 2016-06-15
AGGAAGTAGTACTACGGAGAGCTCCGACGTCCTGCCGTCCCTCCCGCCGCGCTTCGTTGCCTTCGCTTGGCGGTACCAGCCGCGCTCGCTTGTTCGCTCCCGCGGGCGTGGAGCGCCACGGCCCGCTCCCTGACTACGGTGAGGCCTCGGCGCCTGCGACTTCTGCTCGGCGCGCTAGCCGGGGGAGAGGGAGGATCTTACGAGCCGAGGTTGCCGGGGGGCTTCTCAACAGCCTGCGCTAGCGCAGACTCGCGCCGGCGACCTGCAGCACGCGCAGCGCGGCAAGCTGTGCGTTCAGCGCCTCGGCGGTCTGCGCGAGCTCCGCGTTCCGCAGCTGCGCGATCGCGTCCGCCTGCTCGACCGCGGTGGCGGCGCCGGCGCGGTAGGAGACGTCGACGAGCCGCTGGTTCTCCGCGGCGAGCTCGCGCTGCTCCTTCGCCTTGGCTGCGTTCGCGCGCGCGCTCTCGAGGTCGAGCAGGGACTGCGCCACCTCGAGCCGGACCCGCGACTCGGCGCTCGCGACGTTCGCCTCCGCCTCGTCGATCCTCGCGTTCGCCTCGCGGAGCTCCGCCTCGCGCAGGCCGCCGTCGAGGAGCTTCCACTGCAGGGACAGCCCGACCGACCACAGCTCCTTGCCGGTCAGGCCAGCGACGTTCGCGTTCTGGTAGTGGCCGAAGGCGGCGACGTTCGGCACGTACCGCGAGGCCTGGGCGTTCCGTGCGGCCGAGGCGGCGTCGCGCGCGCTGCGCACGGCGAGCAAATCCTTGCGATCGCGGAGCGCCGCCGCGTGGAGCGTCGAGGTGTCCGCCGGGAGCTTCGGCTCGTCCGGATCGACGACCTCGAAGTCGGCGGGGCGATCGAGCAGCGTCGCGAGCGCGAGCCGCGCGGACTCGTAGGCGTTGCGCGCGCGGCGGAGGTCCTGCTCGGCGCGGGCGCGGTCGATCTCCGCCCGGAGGAGCCCCACCTTGGCGATCGTCCCCGCCTGGTAGCGGATCTTCGCGTCCTTCTCCTGGCGCTGCGCGATCTCGAGGAGCCGCGCCGAAACCTGCGACGATTGCCGCAGCGCCGCGACGCCGTAGTAGGCCTGCGCCGTGCCGAACAGGATGGCGCGCCGGACGTTCTCGGTCGCCGCGCGTGCCGAGTCCGAGCCGCGCGATGCCGCCTGGATGCCGAACCAGAGCGCGGGCGAGAAGAGGACCTGCGAGGCATCGAGAGTCCCCTGCAGCTGCGTCTTCGGGACGACTGCGACGTTCTGGGTGACGAACTCCTGCCGCTCGGACGCAGGGAGCGGCGACAGCGCCGGATGCGTGAGGTCGACCGGGAACTGGAGAGCGACCTCCTCCCCATTCCGCGTGTACGTGCCCTGCGCGGTCACCTGTGGCAGGTACCCCGAGAACGCCTTCCAGTATCCCTGCTCCGCCTGCCTGAGCCGCGCGGCCGCCGCCTTGAGGTCGAGGTTCCGCTGTTCGGCGAGCTTCAGCGCCTCGTCGAGCGTCAGCACCGCCGCCGGCTGCGCGGGAGCGGCCTGCGGGGACTGCGCGGGAGCGCCCTGCGGCGCCTGCTGCGGCGCGGTGGGCTGGGCGGGCGCCTGCGCGAGCGCGAGCGCGAGCGCGAACGGAGAGAGGGAGATCATGGCCGAGCGAAGTATCGCCCGGGACGCGGCGCGTCAAGAGGCTCGGCGAGGCCGGAGTGCTACTTCGCGCCGCCGGAGAGGTCCTCGATCTCCGCCTCGATGTCCTTCTTCTCGTCGGCCTCCGGCTTGAGCTGCAGGAAGCGCTTGAACTCGGCGACCGCCCTCGCCTTCTGCCCGCGCTCCTTGCACATGTAGCCGAGGTAGTAGTGCGGCATCGGGTTGTCCTTCTCCTCCTTCGCCGCGCGCTCGTACCACGGGAGCGCCGCCTTCGCGCCCTCGGACTCGTGCACCGCGCGGCCGAGCTTGTAGAAGACCTGGACCGCGGCGGGGTCGACCTTCATCACCTCGCGGTAGTTGCGGACCGCGTCTTCGTACTTGCCGAGCTTCGCCTTGCAGTCCGCGAGCGCGATGCGATGGCGCGAGACCCTGGGCGCGGCGAAGATCGCCTTCTCGAAGGCCGCGACGGCGTCCTCGAACCGGCCGTTGCCGGCGAACAGGAGGCCGAGCCGCTCGTGCGCCTCGGCGTACCTCGGGTCGGCGGCTGCGGCGGCGCGGTACTCCTCGACGGCCTCGGCGAGCCCACCCGAGCGCTCGAGCGCGACGCCAAGGTGGACGTGGTGCTCGGGGTTTCGCGGATCGAGCTCCACCGCCTTGCGGAGCATCGCGATCGCCAAGGGCGTCTCGCCCTTCTTGAGGAGGGCGCGGCCGAGCCACTGGCGGGCCTCGGCGAGCTGGGGGTCCTCGTTCGTCGCGGCGGTGAGGCGCGTCACCGCGCCCTCGACGTCGCCGCGCTCGAGCTTCACCGCCCCGAGCCGCATGAGGGCGAGCGCATTCCTCGGCTGCAGGTCGACCGCCGCCTGGAGCTCCTTCTCCGACGCGGCGAGATCCTTCGCGCGCCAGAGGATGGTGCCCTGCGCGAGGTGGCCCTCGACGTTGCGAGGGTCGATCGTGAGCGCGCGCCCGAGCCGCGCCCGCGCCGCCGCCTCGTCCCCCTTCGCGATCGCGAGCTTCGCGAGACCGATCTCGGCCGGCGCGTACTCCGCGTCGAGCGCCAGCGCGGCCAGGAACCCGCGCTCGGCGCCCGCGGCGTCGCCTTCGGCCGCGGCGAGCTCGCCGAGGGCCGCCTGCGCCGCAGGCTCGCGCGGCCCCTTCTCGACCGCCGCCTGGAGCTCGACGCGCGCCTGCGCGAGCTCGCGGCGGGCGAGGGCGAGCCGACCGAGCGCGAGCCGCGGCTCGAACGCTCCGAGGTCGCGCGCCGCCGCGTCGCGGAAGAGGGGCAGCGCCTCGTCCGCCTTTCCGGCGGCCTCTAGCGCCGCCGCCTTTGCGAGGAGGAGGGCGGGATCGCCGGGGATCTTCGCGAGCGCCTGGTCCGCGAGGCTCGACGCGTCGAGCGCGCGCCCCGCGGCGGCGAGGGCGCGGATCCGCAGCGCGCCGAGCGCGGGCACCGCCGCCGCCTGCGCGGCGAGCGGCTCGAGCGCCGTCACCGCGCCCGCCGCGTCGCCGCGCCGCAGACGATGGCGCGCGAGCGCGAGCCGCGCCTCCACGAGGCGCGGATCGGCCTTCACGGCGGCGTCGAGCACCTGGTCCGCCTCGACGGACCGCGACACGGCGCGCGCGAGCAGGATCCCGCGCAGCGCGAGCGCCCGCGCCCGCTCCGCCGGCGCGAGCTTCAGGTCGGCGCCGTCCGCGAAGAGAGACGCGAGCTGCGCCTCCGCGTCCGCTGCGTCGCCCGCACCCTCGGCGATGGCCGCGAGCTCGAGCCGCGATGGGAGGTGCCCGGGCGCCGCCTGGAGCACCTTCTCGAACGCAGCCTTCCCGCCCGCGGCGTCGCGCTTCCCGAGGAGCGCGAGCCCGGCGCCGTGGCCTGCCCTCACCGAGCCGGGCTGGAGCGTCTCGAGCCGCGCGTACAGGGCGGCCGCCCGCGGTGCGTCGCCCCGCTCGAGCGCGGCGCGCGCGAGCAGCGCGACGAGCTCCGCGTCCGGCGGCGCCTTCGCGGACGCCTGCTCGAGCGCGGTCTCCTGCTGGAGCGTCGTCGGACCCGGGACGGTCGCGAGCGTGACCGCGAGCCGGGTGGCGAGCGTCGGCACCTTCCCCTTCTCGTCCGCGTCGAGCCGGTCGGCCGCGCGGCGCGCCTGCTCGAGCGCCTCCGCGGGTGCGCCGTGGCGGACCTCGAGCGCCGCGACGACGACCGCGTGGAGCGCGGCCGCTTCGGGGGAGTCGGGGTCGGCCGCGACGGCACGCGAGGCCGCGTCGAGGGCCGCGCGATCGCCCGGGTACTCCGCTCGCTGCAGGGCGGTCCGCGCCTCGGCGAGGAGCGCCGGGACCTTCGCGACGTCGCCGCGCCGGAACACCTTCACGAAGAAGAAGCCGTACCGCGTGAACCCCGCGCCCGCGCCGAGCGCGGCGACGAGCAGCAGCGCGGCCGCGGGCGCGAGGACCTTCTTCCAGGGGCGGGGGGTGGGCTCGTCGTCGTCCTCGTCCTCCCGGACCGTCCCCTCGACGACCTTCGCGCCCGCCATCCGGTCGCCGAACGCCACCGCGCGCTGCACCTCGCGCCCCCGGGTCGACGCGGCGGGCTCTGCGGAGACCTTGCGGAGCGCCTCGCCGAACGCGGGCACCGCGCCGATCGCCGACCACGTGGCGCCGCCGTCGGGCGAGACGTCCTCGTTGCCCATGAGCTCGCCCTTCGAGAGCATCTCGACGATCTGCGCCTCGTCGAACGGTCCGAAGATCTTCCCGGAGCGGCGGCGCACCTTGTAGCCCGCCCCGCCCGGAGCCGCGGCGCCCGGCGCCGGTGCGCGCTTGCCGGTGCCCTCCCCGAAGAGCATCTCGAGCTCCTCGCCGGGAGGGGGCGGCCGCGCGGGCGCGGCGGGCGGAGGTGCCGGCGGCCCGACGCGTTCGAACGGGTCCGGCGACATCTCCGCGCCAAGCGGCGGGTTCGAGAAGTCCACCTCGCCGAACGTGAGCGGCTCGACCGCGGCCGGCGCGGGCGGCGGCGTCGTCGGCTCGGGGGGCGCGAGGTCGGGGAGCGGGATGTCGTCGGAGAACGTCGGGGGCGGGAGGTCCCCGGTCGGCTCGTCGAACTGCACGTCGTCCGGCGGCTCGGCGGGGACCGGGAGCGGTTCGTCGGCCGCCGCGAAGTCGGCGGAGGGAAACGCGAAGGGGTCGGGCCCTGGGGGTGCGGGAAGCGGGACGGCGGCGTCCGATGGCGGCGGCGGCAGCGGCGCGAACGCGCCCTCCGAAGGCGCCGGGAGCGGGACGGGCGCCTGCGCGAAGGGGGACGCGTCGTGCGGCGCAGCGATCGCGGCCCGCGCCGGAGCATGGGAGGGCGCGGGCAGCGGCACCGGGGCGCCTTCGGCGGGGGGCTCCGCCCTTCGCACCGGGAACGTGCTCCGGCACTTCGGGCAGCGGACGTTCAGCCCGGTCGCCGGCACCCGGCGATCGTCGATGCTGTACGCGGCGCTGCAGTGCGGGCAGGCGACCTTCATGGCGCGTTCCTCGCGGAGGGCTCGTCCGGCTCGAACCGCCGCCGGAGTGCCAGGTAGTCGTCGAACTCTGCGGTTCCCCGGCCGCCGGCGATCCCGCCGTCGGGCCCGAGGCGTGCGTGCAGCAGCTCCGCCGCGATCCCGTCGGCGCCCTCGATCTCGACGTCGGGGGCCTCGGACAGCTCGCCCGCGGCGATGGCGTGATAGCGGGCGCGCAGGTCGAGGTAGCGGAGGAACGAGTCGACCACCTCGGCGGGCGCGAGCTGCGCGTCCTGCCCGACCTCGCGGACGAGCCGCGCGCGGCGCAGGCGCAGCCACAGCGCAGGATCGCCCGCCGGCGCCCCGGCCCGAAGCGCGAGCCCCTCCGGACCGATCTCGCGCGGGATGAGGCGAAAGCCGTCGTCGTCCGCGGGGCCGCAGAGCGCGCGCAGCACCTCGACGGCGCGCCCCATCGCGTCCGCCGAGAGGAAGTTGCGGATCTGCCGGTTCGCCTCGCGCAGCCGCGCCGAGAGGCGGCGCAGGAGGCGCAGCGCGATCTCCCCGTTCCGGCGGACGAGATCCCCGAACGCGCCCTCGTCGATCTCGAGGATGCGAGCGGGGCTCTCGACGATCGCGGTGGCCGAGCGCGGCTGCGCCTCGAGGAGCGCCATCTCCCCGAACGCCTCCCCGGGTCCGAGCCGCGCGAGCGTGATCTCGCGCGCCCCGACCCGCTTCACGATGCGGACCTCGCCGGACTGGATGACGTACATCCGGCTGCCCGGATCGCCCTCCTCGAACACCACCGCCCCGGCGCGGAAGTCGCGACCGTAGATTTCGGCGGCGGAGAGCTCCGAGGGCATGGGTGGTGGCCGGGTTCGGGCGCGAGGGAAAAAGCGTGAGTTGACGCGACGGTACCACCCGCTCACCGGCCCGTTCAAGGACGGCTCGGACGCGCGCGGCGTGCTAAACGAGAGGGATGGCGGGCCTCGGCGACGCGCTGCGGGAGCGGCTCAAGGCCTGGACCTTCGAGCTCGGCGGCCCCGGCACGCGCGCGCGCCTCGAGAAGCTCACGCCGCCGAGAAACGAGTACGGCGTCGATCCGTACGGGCTCGACGTGGACTTCGTCGTGGCCGCGATCGCGCCGCTCCTGTGGCTCTACAAGCGCTACTTCCGCGTCCAGCTCCACGGCGTCGACCGCGTGCCGAGCGAGGGACGCGCCGTCATCGTCTCGAACCACTCGGGCCAGCTGCCGTTCGATGCGGCGATGATCGAGGTGGGGCTCCTCGTCGACAAGGACCCTCCGCGCGTCGCTCGCGCGCTCGTCGAGAGGTGGGTCCCGACCCTGCCGTTCGTCTCGACCTTCATGGCGCGCTGCGGACAGATCGTCGGGACGCCCGAGAACTGCCGGCGGCTGCTCGCGGCGGACGAGGCGATCCTCGTGTTCCCGGAGGGCGTGCGCGGCCTCAACAAGCCGTTCCGCGAGCGGTACCGGCTCCAGAAGTTCGGGCTCGGGTTCATGCGGCTCGCCCTCGAGTCGGGCGCCCCGATCGTGCCGTGCGCGGTCGTCGGGGCCGAGGAGCAGGCTCCCGCCCTCGCCGATCTGAAGCCGCTCGCGAAGCTCTTCGGCTTCCCGGCGTTCCCTCTGACGCCGACGATCCTCCCTTTCCCGCTCCCCGCCCGCTACCACATCCGGTTCGGCGAGCCGCTCCGCTTCACCGGCTCGCCCGACGACGAAGACGCGGAGCTCGAGAAGAAGGTGGGCGAGGTGGAGCGCGCGGTGCGCGGGCTCGTCGAGCGCGGCCTCGCCGAGCGCCGGAGCATCTTCCTGTGACTGCCGCGGGAGGGCCATCGGACGCGCCGCCGCCCGGGACCGCCGCCGACGCGGACGGCCCGGACGCGGCCCCGCCCGCGACCGTCCTCGTCACCGGGATCTCGGGGAACCTCGGGCGCGCGCTCGCGAAGCTCCTCCATACCGAGGCGCGGGTCGTGGGCGTCGACCGGCGCCCGTTCGCCGGGCGGCCGAAGGACATCGCCCACCACGAGGTCGACATCCGGAAGGCGAAGGTCGAGGAGGCGTTCCGGCACGGACGGATCGACGCGCTCATCCACCTCGGGATCATGCACGACCCACGGATGCCGCGGAGCGAGGCCCACTCCTTCAACGTCGTCGGGACCCACAAGATCCTCGACCTCTGCGTCCGCCACGGCGTGCGCAAGGTGGTCGTCCTCTCGTCGGGAAACGTCTACGGCCCACGCCCGGACAACTCGAACTTCCTGCCGGAGGAGACGCCGCTCATGGCGGCGGAGCGGTTCAGCGAGATGCGGGACCTCATCGAGCTCGACATGTACGCCCAGTCGTTCATGTGGCGGCACCCCGAGCACGAGACGGTCATCCTGCGGCCGGTGAACATCGTCGGCCCGACCGTCCGCAACGCCCCCTCGAACTACCTGCGCCTCGCCCGGCCGATCACCGTCCTCGGGTTCGACCCGATGGTGCAGCTCATCCACGAGGAGGACGTCTGCCGTGCCCTCGCGCTCGCGCTCCGCCCCGGGTTGCGCGGCGTCTTCAACGTGACCGGCCCGGGCGAGATTCCGCTCTCGTCGGTGCTGCGCGAGCTCGGCCGCCGCCCGGTGGCGATCCCGCACCCGCTCGTGCGCCCGCTCGTCCGCCGTGCGTTCGAGGCGCACCTCACCGGCTTCCCTCCGGAGGAGGTCGATCACATCCAGTACCTGTGCGTCGTCGACGGGGCCCGCTTCGCGCGCGAGGCGGGCTGGGCACCGTCACGATCGCTGCGCGAGACGATCCGCAGCGTGACGTGACGTTCCGCGGTAAAGAACAGCCGATGATGGACCGGCTCTGCCGCGGAACTTTCCCCTCGCGCGGGCTCCGCGCCGTGTTCGTGCGCGTCGGCGACACCGCCCGGATGGCTCGGATGCTCCACGGGCTCCATCCGACGAGCGCCCGCCTGTTCGCCGAGGCGCTGGCGGCGGGGGCGCTCCTCGGTGCGCTCCAGAAGCAGAAGGGGCGCGTGAACCTGCAGCTCCTGTGCGACGGGCCGCTCGGTGGGCTCTTCGTCGACGCCGACCCCGACGGGAACGTCCGGGGGTACGTGCAGAGACCGGCCGTGAACTTCCCGGGCGACCCGACGCGCGGGGCGCGCGCCGCGCTCGGCGGGTCGGGTACCCTCTCGGTCCTGCGCGACCTCGGCGGGGGACAGCACTACCGGAGCGCGGTCCAGCTCGAGGCGCTCGACCTCGCCGGCGACCTGCGCCGCTGGTTCGAGGCGAGCGAGCAGGTCGCGACCGCGCTCGAGCTCTCCGTCGCGCCCGCCGGAGACGAGTCGCTCGGCGAGGTCGTGGGACTCCTCGTGCAGCGGCTGCCGGACGGCGACCTCGCGGCCGTCGAGGAGGCGCGCCGCCGGATCGCCGACGGCGCCGTCCACCGCGCGGTGGCCGCGGGGCTCGGCGCCCAGGAGGTCATCCACGCCGTCGCGGGCGACGGGTTCGATCTGCTCGCCGACGTCGAGGTCGCGTATCGCTGCGGCTGCAGCGTCGAGCGGGCGCGCGTTGCCGTCTCGGCGCTCGGCGCCGACGGCGTCGCGGACGTCCTCGCGAAGGAGCGCGAGGCGGTGATCACCTGCGAGTTCTGCCGGACCCGGTTCGTCGTGACCGAGCCGGAGCTCCGCGACATCCGGCGCCGCCTCCTCGAGCGGCAGCAGACGAACTAGTGCGCCGCACCAGGACGGCCGCACCGTCGCGGGGGGGCGCGTGGTAGATTCTCTCTTTCCGGCCGCACGCCCGGCCGCCCCCGGAGGCCTCGCCATCGCCACCGCGAAGAACGCGAAGAAGAGGAAGACCCGCGCGTCCGCGAAGCGCACTCGCACCGCCCGCCCGCGTGCGCGCGCGACGCGCCGCGACGCCGACTCCGATCACCCGATCGGCGAGGGGGTCGCGGATGGGTTCGCGCTCGATCGGCTCGCCGCGCCGGCGCGCCTCAAGCGGGCGCCGAAGAAGGCGATGCGCGAGCTCGGCTGGGCGGCGTTCGGCGAGGTGGCGCGCACCCTCGCCCTCGAGATCGGGCGCAAGTTCCGGCCGTCGGTCGTCGTCGGGATCGCAAAGGGCGGGGTCTTCGTCGGCGGGGCGCTCGCCGCCGCGCTCGGGACGGACTTCTACCCGATCCGCATCGAGAAGCGGCGCCGCGACGCGGGCGCGCTCCCCGAGCCCATCCAGGAGCTGCCCGACCTCACCGGCAAGCGGGTCCTCGTGGTGGATGACGTCGCCGCGACGGGCGCCACGCTCGCGAAGGCGCGCGCGCTCGCGCGCAAGGCCGGTGCGCGCGAGGTCCGCACCGCGGTGCTCGTCGCGCGTCCGCGCGGCGCCCGGCCCGACTTCACGGCCTTCGCGACCGACGAGCTCATGCTGTTCGGCTGGGACTACCAGCTCGACGCGGCCGGCTCCGGCCCCGATGACCCCGGAGAGGTGGGCGTCTAGAGCGTCCCGCTCTCTGGCGCGCCGCCCGTGCGGGCATGAAGCGGGTCGTCCTCGGGACCGCGGGCCACATCGACCACGGCAAGACCGCGCTCGTGCGGGCGCTCACCGGGATCGACACGGACCGGCTGCGCGAGGAGAAGCGGCGCGGCATCACCATCGAGCTCGGGTTCGCGCACCTCGCGCTCCCGGACGGCTCGGTCGCGGGCGTCGTCGACGTTCCCGGCCACGAGCGGTTCGTCCGCGCGATGGCCGCGGGCGCGGGCGGGGTCGACCTCGTCGTCCTCGTCGTCGCGGCGGACGAGGGGGTCATGCCGCAGACCCGCGAACACCTCGACATCTGCCGCCTGCTCGGCGTCCCGCGGGGCCTCGTCGCGGTGACGAAGGCGGACCTCCTCCCCGCTCTCGGCGCGGACTGGCTCCCCCTGCTCGAGCAGGACGTCCGGACCGCGACGAAGGGGACCTTCCTCGAGGCGAGCCCGATCGTGCCGGTGTCGGCGACGACGCGGGAAGGCCTCGACCGGCTCGTCGCGGAGCTCGGTCGGCTCGCGGCGGAGGTGCCCGAGCGCCCGGCGGACGGCCCGACCTTCCTCCCGATCGACCGCGCCTTCTCGATGAAGGGCTTCGGCACGGTCGTGACGGGGACGCTCCTCTCGGGCCAGATCGGCGAGGGCGACGAGACAGCGCTCCTCCCGCCGACGCCGGGCGTGGGGCCCCTCCGCGTCCGGTCGGTGCAGGTGCACGGGAAGGCGACGCCGCGGGCGCTCGCGGGGCAGCGCACCGCCGTGAACCTCGCCGGCGTCGATCCGGCGGCGATCCGGCGGGGCCAGGCGCTCGTGCATCCGGGCGTCGTCCCCGCCTCGTCGATCCTCGACGTCGAGCTCACGCTCCTCGCCGTCGCCGCGCGGCCGCTCCGCCACCGCGCGCGGCTGCTGCTCCACGTCGGCACGGCCCAGGTCTCCGCCACCGTGGCGCTCCTCGACCGCGGCGAGCTCGCGCCCGGCGCGACCGCCCTCGCGCAGCTCCGGCTCGGCGAGCGGGTGGCGGCGCTGCCCGGCCACCGCTTCATCCTGCGCGGCTTCGCGCCGCTCGAGGGGCGTGGCCGAACCGTGGCGGGCGGGCGCGTGCTCGCGGTCGCCGCGCCGAAGCGGCGCCGCGGCCGGGCGGAGGTGCTGCGGCAGCTCCAGGCGCTCGCGGGGGTCGACCCGGACGCGCGCCTCGAGGCGGTCCTCGAGACGGCGGGCCCGGCGGGGCTCGACGTGCCGGCGCTCGTCGGGCGGACGGCGCTCTCGCCGAAGGCGACGCAGGCCGCGCTCGAGCGGCTCGGCTCCCGCGGCGGTGCGCTGCTCTTCGATCGCGACCGGCGCGCCTGGGTGGCGGGGCCGGTCGCGCGCGACCTCGCCTCGCGCCTCGTCGCGGCGGTGGACGCGTTCCACCGCACGCACCCGCTCGCGGCCGGAATGGGACGCGAGGAGCTGCGCGGCCGACTGCCGCCCGTCACCGACGCGCGCCTGTTCCAGCGCCTGCTCGCCCAGCTCGGCGAGCGCGGGGAGCTCGTCGTCGAGGGGGACCACGTTCGAAGGAAGGGACATGAGGCGGCGGGGTCGAAAGGCGCGGGCGCGGCGCTGAAGGACGAGGTCGCCGCGGCGCTCGGGCGGGGCGGCCTCGCGCCGCCGCGGCTCGCGGAGCTGCCGGCGGCGGTGCACGCGACCGAGGCGGACGTGCAGGCGGTGCTGAAGCTGCTCGCCGCCGAGGGCCGCGCCGTGCGCGTCTCCGCGGAGCTCTGGTACGACGCGGCGCAGCTCGCGGCGCTCCGCGCCCGGCTCGTCGCGTTCCTGCGCGAGCGGAAGTCGATCACCACCCAGGAGTTCAAGGACCTCGTGGGCGCGACGCGCAAGCACGTCATCCCGCTCGCAGAGCACTTCGACCAGGAGAAGATCACGCTCCGCGTCGGCGAGAAGCGGGTGCTGCGCGGGGAGGGGCGGACGTGAGCGAGGCGGCCGCGCGCGCGGGGACGCTCATCGTGCGAGGCGAGTGCGTCGTGTACGCGAGCGACGGCCTCGCGGCGCTCGCCGGCCGGGCGGTGCGCGAGATCGTCGGCGGCTCGCCGCTCGACCTGCTCGTGCCGGAGGACCGCCCGCGTCTCGTGGCCCTGCGCGCGCGCGGGGCGGCGGGCGAGCCCGTCCCGAGCTCGCTCGAGCTCACGCTGCTCCTGCCGGATGGCGCGCGGCAGCCGGTCGAGTGCCAGGTGGACGCGGACGGTCCGGAGCTCATCGTCCACCTCCGTGATCTCGGCGCGCGGGAGGCGCGCCGGCTCCGGCTCGAGGCGCTCGCCGCGGTTGCCGCCGAGATCCGGAACGAGCGGAGCGTCGAGGCCGTCCACGCCCGCGTCCGCAGCGAGCTCGAGAAGCTCGGCGTCGCCGCAGCGATGCTGCGACACGGCGCGGCGGGCGCGCAGGTCGTCTGGATCTCGGTCCCGGAGCCGCTCCGGGCGGAGGTCGACGCGCGAACGGGCGGCGCGCCGGAGGGCTTCACGGGGCCGCTCACCGCGTTCGGTCGCGCCGTCGTCGCCGACGGCGGCGCCTTCACCGACCGCTGGGCGGCGGACGTCGCGGCCTTCGTCCCGCCTGGGCTCGCTCCGGCGGCGCACGCGCTGCTGCATCGCGAGGGCTTCTCCCGCGCGGTGGGCGTCCGGGTCGAGGCGCCCGGCGAGGGCGCGCTCCACCTCGTCGTCGCGGCCCCGTGGCTCCGCGGGGAGGACGTCCCCGCGATGCGCCTCTTCGGGGCCCAGGTCGCGGCGGCGCTCGACGCCGCGCGCACGATCGCCGACCTGTCGCGGCGCAACGCCACGCTCGGCGTGCTCGCGCGGATCGCCGAGCTCGCGGGTGAAGCGACCGACCTCGCCGCCTTCTTCGCGCGCGCGTCGGAGGTCCTCCGCCCGGTGGCGGGGTACGCGGGCTGCGCGATCTACGTGCCGGACGAGGCCGGCGGCGCGCTCCTGCGCGTCTACAGCGAGGGCGGGCCGCCGGAGCTCGAGGAGCGCAGCGAGCGCCTCCCGCTCGCCGGGCCGCTCGGCGACGTCGTGCGCGAGCGCGTGCCCCGCGTCACGGCGGTCCCCTACCCGGGCGGCGATCCGGAGCACACGGGGAGCCTCGGGTTCGAGGCGCTCGCCTGGATCCCGCTCGTCTCGCAGTCGCGCGGCGTCGGGGCGCTCGTCGCCGGCTTCCGGGGCGACGAGGCGCTCGCGCGCGCCGCGGTGGACCTTCTCTGCGCCGTGGGCGCCCACTTCGCGAGCGCGATCACCTCGCACGGGCTGCTCGGCGATCTGCGCCGCCGCCTCGGGGAGCTCACGCTCCTCGTCGACGTCGCCCGGGCGTCCGCGCAGCTCGACCCCGCCCTCCTCCTCGACGCCTCCCTCCGCCGGATCTGCGACACGATCGGCGCGGACGCGGGCGCGGCGTTCCTGCGCGACGGCGACCGGCTCGTCCTCCTCTCCGCGACCGGGCTCGATCCCGCATGCGCCCAGGCGGTGGCCCAGCTCGAAGCGAGCGACGGTGCGCCCGGCCTCGCGATGACGCGCCGCGCGCCCGTCCTCGCGGCGTCCGGCGACGCCTTCGGCGGCCGCTGCCCGCACTTCGGCGCCGCCGGCGCGGGGGGGGCCGTGATCGCGGTCCCGCTCCTCGCGAAGGCGGAGGCGGTCGGCGCGCTCGTGCTCGGGCGCAGCGGCGGGGCGCCCTTCTCGGAAGGCGACTCCGCCCTCCTCTCGTCGATCGGCGTGCAGCTCGGGCTGGCGGTCGACGCGGCGCGCCTCTTCTCGGACGTCCGGCGCCGCCTCTCGGACCTCGAGGCCGTCCACGCCCTCGCCCTGCGCGTGTTCGCGAACGCGCCGGGCGACGCGCGCGCGCTCCTCCAGGATGCCTGCAAGGAGCTCGTGCAGGCGCTCTCGGCCCGCGCCGCCGCGATCTTCGTGCCCGCCGGAGACGGGACGCTCCGCGTGGGCGCCTCGGTCGGACTCTCGACCGCGCTCGGCGGGGTGACGGTCGACCTCGGCCGCGACGGCGTCTCGAAGGAGGTCATGCGCACCCGCCTCCCGGTCGTCTCCGAGGACGTGACGCGCGATCCGCGCTCGCAGCTGCGTGGCCGGGCGGACATCGAGCCCCTCGCCGTGCTGGCGGTCCCGCTCGCGTCGCGCCAGGACGTCCGCGGCGTCGTCTACATCGGGGACCGGCCCGGGCGCACCTTCAGCCAGGCCGACGTGGCGCTCGCGAACGCGCTCGCCGGCGCCCTCGGCGTCGGCGTCGAGAACGCCGAGCTGTACGCGGACGCGCGGCGGCGCGTCGACGAGCTCTCGCTCCTCAACGAGGCGAACGCCCGCCTCTACCTCGAGACGCGGCGCCGCGCGGAGGAGCTGGGGCTCCTGCACGAGGTCGGCCGCTCGCTCGTCGAGACGCTCGACATCGAGCAGGTGCTCTCGGCCGGCGTCCGGAACCTCGCGCGGATCGTGGACGCGCCCGACGCCTACCTCGCGCTCGCCACGCCCGACGGCGCCCACCTCGAGCTGCGCGCGGTGGCGGGCGCGCGCCGCGATCGCGTCGGGCAGCGCGTCCCGCTCGAGCCGCCGACCCCGCTCCTCGCGACCCTCGTCTACCGGCTGCGCGAGCCGATCCTCGTCGAGGACGCGCTCACCGATCCGCGGGTGGCGGACGAGCTCCGGCTCGCGTCGGGCGCCCGCGCCTACCTCGGCCTTCCCCTCATCGTCCGCGACCAGGTCATCGGCACGGCCGTGATCGTCGAGACGCGCGGCCCGCGGCTCTTCACGCCGGCGGAGGTCGAGCGCGCCGCGGCGATCGCGAACCAGCTCGCGGTCGCCGCCGACAACGCGCGCCTCTATGAGGACCTGCGCCGCAGCTACGCCGACCTCGCGCGCGCGCAACAGCAGCTCATCCAGGGCGAGCGGCTCGCGGCCCTCGGCGAGCTCTCGGCGGTGGTCGCGCACGAGGTGCGCAACCCGCTCGGCGTCATCTTCAACTCGATCGGCTCCCTGCGGCGGCTCGTGCGGCCGAGCGGCGACGCGAAGATGCTCTTCGACATCGTCGAGGAGGAGGCCGACCGACTCAACCGCATCGTCGGCGATCTGCTCGACTTCGCGCGCCCCTCCACGCCGCAGGTGCGCCCCGAGTCGCTCGATCGCGTGGTCGAGGACGCGGTCGGGGCGGCGCTCGCGCAGCACGGCGCCGGGGTCGAGCTCGCGCGCGACCTCGACCCGCAGCTGCCGCCCGTCGCGATCGACGCGCGGCTCGTCCGCCAGGCGGTCCTGAACGTCGCCGTGAACGCGGTGCAGGCGATGCCGCGGGGCGGCCGGATCACCATCCGCACGCGGCGGGAGCCGACGGCCGCGCGCGTCGAGATCGAGGACACCGGTGCCGGCATCCCGGACGAGGTCCGCGAGCGGATCTTCGAGCCCTTCTTCACGACCAAGGCGAGCGGCACCGGCCTCGGGCTCGCGGTCGTCCGGCGGATCGTCGAGGGACACGGCGGCCAGGTGGCGGTGCGCAGCACGCCCGGTTCCGGCACCATCTTCGTCCTGCGCTTCCCGCTCGGCGGGCCGCCGGTTGAAAACGGGGCGGTGATGCGTTGAGATCCCGCCGGTGACCACCGACGCCGCGCCCGGGCTCCCCCCCCGAACCGAAGTACAGCCCGGCGACGGGTCCGCGCCCGCCCCGACCGCCGACGCCGGTCGCGGCAAGCTGCTCGTCGTCGACGACCAGCGGAACATGCGCACCACGACCGCCATCGTCCTGCGCAGCGCGGGGCACATCGTCGAGGAGGCGGAGGACGGCGCCGCGGCGATCCAGCGGATCCAGCAGGAGGCGTTCGACGTCGTCCTCACGGACCTCCGCATGTCGAGCGTGGACGGCATGGAGGTGCTGCGCGAGGCGCAGCGGCTCGCGCCCGAGACGCAGGTCATCGTCATGACCGCGTACGGCACCATCGACTCGGCGGTGGACGCGATCCGGCGCGGCGCGTACGACTTCCTCGCGAAGCCCTTCAAGGAGGACGAGCTGCTCCTGCGCGTCTCGAAGGCGCTCGAGAAGCGGCGCCTCGTCGGCGAGGTGAGCCTGCTCGCCGGCGAGCTCCGCCGGCGCTACGGGCTCGAGCACATCATCGGCCGCTCCGGCGCGATGCGGGACCTCCTCGATCGCGTGGTGCGGGTCGCGCCGACCGACGCCACGGTCCTCATCTCGGGCGAATCGGGCACCGGCAAGGAGCTCGTCGCGCGCGCGCTCCACGTCTCGAGCCGGCGCGGCGAACGCCCGTTCGTCCCGGTGAACTGCGCGGCCATCACCGAGACCCTCCTCGAATCCGAGCTGTTCGGCCACGCCAAGGGCGCCTTCACCGGCGCGTCGCGCGCGCGGCGCGGCCTCTTCGAGGAGGCGCACGGCGGCACGCTCTTCATCGACGAGATCGGCGAGACGAGCCCGGGCTTCCAGGCGAAGCTCCTGCGCGCCCTGCAGGAGGGCGAGATCCGGCGCGTCGGCGAGTCGAGCCCGGTCCAGGTGGACGTGCGGGTCATCGCCGCGACGAACCAGGACCTCCGCCGCGCGATCTCGGAGCGCCGCTTCCGCGAGGACCTCTACTACCGGCTCGCGGTGGTGCCGATCCGGATCCCGCCGCTCCGCGAGCGGCGCGAGGACGTGCCGCTCCTCGCGGCCCACTTCCTCGCGCGGTTCGTCCGGCGCACCGGGGCGACGAAGACGCTCTCGCCCGAGGCGGTGGCGCTGCTCCTCGAGCACGCGTGGCCGGGGAACGTGCGCGAGCTCGAGAACGTGATCGAGCACTCGGCGGCGCTCTCGCCCGGGACGGAGATCCGGGCCGGCGACGTCCAGATCGAGCCGCACGGCGCGCCGGCGCTCGCCGACGAGGCCCGCACCCTCGCGGCGACGATCGAGGACGCGGAGCGGCGCGCCATCGAGGCGGCGCTCCTGCGGGCCGCGGGCGATCTCGGAAAGGTCGCGCGCGAGCTCGGCGTCTCGGCGACGACGCTCTGGCGGAAGATGAAGCGGCTTGGCCTCGAGGCGAGAGGCCCCGGGAACCCGGGGCCATTGCACACCTGAAACGAACATTTCAGCCCTGCAATGGCGCGGGGTTCCCAGCGCGGGCGCGCCGGCCGCCGAGCTCGCAACCACCCGAAATCAGGGCAGCGCGCAGCGCCACGGCGGCCGCAGCGCTTGGCACCCCTGTTGCTCTTCCAGCTGGACAGAAGTGCAAAGCTGCCTGTTGAGGTCGGTCCCCCCCCGCCACTTCAGCTGCGCTTTGCACTTCGTTTTTTTTGGGTGCCCCATGCCCGCGTTCCTGATCGTCGACGAGGACCGGAACTTTCGCGACGCGCTCGCCATCGGGTTGCGCCTCGACGGCCACATCGCCGTCGCGACCGGTGACGCCGAGGACGCCCGGGCGCGGCTCGCCGCCGGCTGGTTCGACTGCTGCCTCGTCGACGCGCACCTCGCGGGGGCGGACGAGCTCCTCGAGATCGCCGCGCGCGCTGGGCTGCGCGCCATCGCGACGGGCCCGTATGCCGAGCTGCTCACGGCCGCCGCCGCGCGCCATCCGCACGCGCAGGCGCTCCCTAAGCCGTTCCGCGCCGCGGATCTGGTCGCGCGCGTCCAGCGCGCCGCGAGCGCGGCTTAGCTCGACGTGAGCCCTACAGCAGGATCGCGCTCGCCGCTTGCGCGAGCTTCACCACCGGGTCGGCGATGAGGCCGAGCCCCACGACGACGGCGACCGCCGCGGCGAGCGCGACCGAGGTCGCCGGCGCGGAGAGCGTCTCGCTCTCGCCCTCGGCGGGGCGCATGTACATGTAGACGATGACGCGCAGGTAGTAGTACGCGCCGAGCACGCTCGTGAGGACGCCGATCACGGCGAGCCCGTAGAGCTGTGCGCCGACCGCGGCCTGGAAGATGTAGAGCTTCCCGAGGAACCCGGCGGTCGGGGGGATGCCGGCGAGCGAGAGAAGGAAGACCGCCATCGCGAACGCCAGCACCGGGCGGCGCCGCGCGAGCCCGGAGAACCGCTCGAGGTCCCAGGTGTCGGCGGGCTCGTCCTCCGCGCGCCCCCGCCGCTCGACCGAGCCGACCACGGCGAAGGCGCCGATCGCGGTCGCGCTGTAGGCCGCGAGGTAGAAGAGGATCCCGCCGAGTGCCTTCTCGCGCGCGCCGGCGACCGCCGACGAGACGATGCCGACGAGCAGGTACCCGGCGTGGGCGACCGAGGAGTACGCGAGCATCCGCTTCACGCTCCGCTGCGGGAGCGCGAGCAGGTTGCCGAAGATCATCGTGAGGACGGCGAGCGTGGAGATGATCCCGCCGAACGCGGTCGCCTGCGCGGCCGCCCCGCCCTCCGCGGCGAGGAAGATGCGGGCGAGGAGCGCGAAGGCCGCCGTCTTCACGCCCGCGGCCATGAACGCGGTGACCGGCGTCGGCGCGCCCTCGTAGACGTCCGGCGTCCAGGAGTGGAAGGGCACCGCCGCGATCTTGAACGCGACGCCCGCGACGACGAGGCCGAGCCCGGCGAGGTAGAGCGGCGAGCCCTGCCCGCGCGGGAGCGCCGAGAAGAGCGTCGAGCCGGTCGCGCCGTACAGGAGCGCCGCGCCGTACAGCAACAGCGCGGAGGAGATCGCGCCGAGGACGAGGTACTTGAACGCCGCCTCGGCGGGCCGCCGGCCGCGGCGCAGATAGGCGGCGAGCGCGTACGTCGACAGGCTCATCGTCTCGATCGCGATGAAGGCGACGAGGAAGTCCGAGGCCATGCCGAGGAGCGACATCCCGGCCGCGCCGAAGAGCGCGAGGGCGTAGAACTCGCCGCGCTCGGCGTCGCGCGCCTCGAGCCAGCCCGCCCCGACGAGCGCGGAGAGCGCGAGCCCGGCGCAGACGATCACGGTCACGAACGCGGAGAAGCCGTCCGCCGTCGCCTGCCTCCCGAAGACGGGGCCGGCCGCGGGCGCCCAGGCCGCGAAGAGCGCGGCGGCGGCGGCGAAGCCGACCGTGAGGAACGCCTGGTACGTGCGCCGCCCGGAGACGAGGAACACCTCGGAGAGGAGGAGCGCGATCGCGCCGGCGGTCAGGATCGCGACCGGCACGAGCGCGACGAAGTCCTTGGTGGGAAAGCCGGGCATGTCAGTGGACCTCGGGGGCGGCGTGCTGGGTCGGGAGCGGCGCGGGCACCTGGAGCAGCTCGCCGAGCGGCGCCGCGCGCGGCGGCAGCGCCGGGCGCGCGGCGATCGCGGTCGTCTGCGTGCCGACCGTGGTCGGAAGCCCGAGCCGCTGCTCGGTGGCCTGGAACCGCTGCACGAGGCGATCGACGGCCGGCTTCGCCGGCGCGAGGAACGGCTGGGGCACGAGCCCCATCACGACGATGAGGGCGATCATCGGGGCGAGCACGAACGCCTCGCGCACCGAGAGATCGCTCAGGTGGCGGTTGTGCTCGTTCCGGAGCTTGCCGAAGAAGACGCGCTCGACGAGGAGGAGCATGTAGACGGCGCCGAGGATGACGCCGAGCGCCGCGAGTGTCGAGAGGAGCGCGGAGGAGCGCATCCGGGAGAGCCAGGTGCCGGAGAGGATGAGGAACTCGCCGACGAACCCGTTCGTCCCCGGGAGGCCGACCGAGGAGAGCGTGACGATGACGAACACCGTCGCGATCGCGGGCACCTGCTTCGCGAGGCCGCCGTACTCGGAGATGAGGCGGGTGTGGCGCCGCTCGTAGAGCATCCCGACGAGGAGGAAGAGCGCGCCCGTCGAGACGCCGTGGTTCAGCATCTGGTAGACGCCGCCGGTGAGCCCCTCCGGCGAGATCGCCATGAGCCCCAGCATCACGAAGCCGAGGTGCGAGACCGACGAGTAGGCGACGAGCCGCTTCATGTCCGTCTGGACGAGCGACATGAGCGCGCCGTAGATGATGCCGATGACGGCGAGCACCGCGATGGCGGTGCGGTACCGGAGCGCCGCCTCCGGGAAGAGCGGCATCGCGTACCGGAAGAAGCCGAACGTCCCCATCTTGAGGAGCACGCCCGCGAGGATCACCGATCCGGCCGTCGGGGCCTCGGTGTGCGCGTCGGGCAGCCAGGTGTGGAGCGGGAACATCGGCACCTTCACCGCGAAGGCGAGGGCGAAGGCGAGGAAGAGCCAGCGGCCCGCCTCGGGGGTGACTTGAAGGGCGCGGCGCGCCTCGAGGTAGTCGAAAGTCCCGCCGTCATGGAAGTAGACGTACAGGATCGCGAGCAGCATGAGCACGCTCGCCGCGAAGGTGTAGATGAAGAACTTCACCGTCGCGTAGAGCCGGTTCTGCGAGCCCCACACGCCGATGAGCAGGTACATCGGGATGAGGATGAGCTCCCAGAACACGTAGAAGAGGACGAGGTCGAGCGCCCCGAAGGTGCCGATCATCGCCGTCTCGAGAACGAGCAGCGCGATCATGAACTCCTTCACGCGGTCCTCGACGGCCTTCCACGTCGAGAGGATCACGATCGGCGCGAGCACCGTCGTGAGCATGACGAGCAGCAGGGCGACCCCGTCGAGCCCGACGTGATAGCCGATCCCGATCGAGGCGACCCAGGGGACGAACTGCTCAAACTGGAACTCGGGCGCCGCCGGCGACGCGTCGAACCCGAACCAGAGGCCGAGCGACACGAGGAAGGTGAGGACGGAGAGGGCAAGGGCGAGCGCCTTGTGCTGGCGCGCCTCGGTGCCGGGGAGGAGCACGAGGGCGAGGGCGCCCGCGGCGGGGAGGAACGTGACGACGGTGAGCAGGTTCACGGGCTAGCGCCCTCCGACGCCGAGAATCGTCCAGAGGATGACCGCCGCCGCCATCGCCATGATGGCGCCGTAGCGCTGCACGTCGCCGTTCTGCGCGAGGCGCGCGACCGAGCTCGTGAACGCCACCACCCGGGCCAGCCCATTCACGAAGAGCCCGTCGATCGCGAAGACGTCCACGATCCGCCAGAGGACGTAGGCGAGGTAACGGACGGGCTCGATGACGAGGACGCCGTAGAGCTCGTCCACGCGGAACTTGTCCACCATGAGCGAGTAGACGCCGGGGAACGCGGTCGCGAGCCGTGCCGGCAGCTCCTTCGCCGCCCCCTGGTACATGGCCCACGCGATCGCGGTGCCCATGGCCGCTATGAGCCAGGCGAACCCGAATGGCGCCCAGGTCTCCTCGGCGTGGACGAGGTGTCCGATGGCGTGCAGCCGCTCGTTCGCGAGCGCGAAGACCGGCTCGGTATACCTGCCGAAGACATCGGCGAGGTGCTCGGGGATCGGCGCGATCTCCGGGAGCCCGAGCACCGCGGCGACGACGGCGGCGATGGCGAGGACCCAGAGCGGCAGGTACATGACCGGCGAGGACTCGTGCGCGTGCTCCGCGGCGCCGGTGCGCGGTTTTCCGAGGAACGTGAGCACGAACAGGCGCGTCATGTAGAACGCGGTCCCGAGCGCCGCGAGGGTGCCGATCCAGTACGCGGCCGGCCCGGCCCAGTGCACGAGCGGGTTGTGCGAGTGGTGCGCGCCGGCGAGGATCCCGTCCTTCGAGAAGAAGCCGGAGAGCGGGAGGATGCCGGTCGCTGCGATCGTCGCGATGCCGAACGTCGCCGCGGTGTGCGGCATCTTCCTGAGGAGGCCCCCCATCTTGCGGATGTCGGTCTCGTCCCCCATCCCGTGCATCACCGACCCCGCGCCGAGGAAGAGGCAGCCCTTGAAGAAGGCGTGGGTGACGAGGTGCAGGACGCCCGCCCACCAGACGCCGGCGCCGACGCCGATGAACATGAAGCCGAGCTGGCTGACGGTGGAGTAGGCGAGGACCTTCTTGATGTCGGTCTGGACGAAGGCGATGACCGCCGCGAAGAGCGCGGTGGCCGCGCCGACGAGCGTGACCGTCGCCATCGCCGCGGGGGCGAGGCTGAAGAGGTACGCGTTGCGCGCGACGAGGTAGACGCCCGCGGTGACCATCGTCGCGGCGTGGATGAGGGCGGAGACCGGGGTCGGGCCGGCCATCGCGTCGGGCAGCCAGATGTAGAGCGGCAGCTGGGCGGACTTGCCGCACGCGCCGACGAAGAGGCCGAGGAGCGCGAACGTGATCGCGAACTGGAAGGTCTTGCCGGCGAAGAGCCCGCCCTGGATCACGGCGGAGGGGTCGATCGACCGCGCGGCGGCGGTGAGGTCCGTGTAGCTCGCGGTCCCGAAGATCGAGAGCAGGGCGAAGAGGCCGACGAGGAAGCCGAAGTCGCCGACGCGGTTCGTGACGAACGCCTTGCGGCCCGCGAACGCCTTCGCCTCGTCGGTGTACCAGAAGCCGATGAGGAGGTAGCTGCAGAGGCCGACGCCCTCCCAGCCGACGAAGGTGAGCACGAGCGAGTCGCCGAGGACGAGCGTGAGCATCGCCGCGACGAACAGGTTCAGGTAGGTGAAGAACCTCGCGAATCCGGCGTCGTCCTCGTGCGACATGTACGAGGCGGAGTAGACGTGGATGAGCGAGCCGACGCCGGTGACGACCATGATCATCGTCCCGGAGAGCCGGTCGACGAGCAGGCCCCACGAGATCGAGACGATGGCGCGACCTTCCGCCCCGACGACGCTGAACCATGGATCGCCGCGGAAGCGCAGCACCGCGTGCGGATCGCGGACGACCCACGAGAAGGCGATCGCCGAGACGATGAACGACCCGACCATCACGCCGATTGCGACGAGCGCGACGTTCCCCCGCCCGATGCGGCGCCCGAAGACGCCGTTGAAGAGGGCGCCCGCGAGCGGGAGGAGGATGATGGCCCACAAATAGGACTCTGCCGCTGCGGAAGAGGCTACGATCGGGGGCATAGGAGTGGGGCGAAGGATTACCTTCTTGCGTCCGCTTAGACAAGCCTCTTCTCCGTCGAAAACCGCCCGGAGTATGCAGACATGACCGCTCCAAAATCAGCCGGCGCCGCGCCGCTCTCGGAGCTTCGGAAGCTGCCGAAGGCGGACCGGCTGCTCGAGGCGGCGGATCGGGCCGGGCTGCTCGCGCGACTCGGGCACGGGCCGGTGATGGAGGCGATCCGCTCGGATCTCGACCGGATCAGGAAGCAGGTGCTCGGGGGCGCTCCCTGCCCGTCCCCCGAGGCGCTCGAGGAGGCGCTCGTCGTCCGGCTCGCCGGCGCGGCGAGGGGGACGCTCCGGCCGGTCGTGAACGCGACCGGCGTCGTCATCCACACGAACCTCGGGCGCGCGCCGCTCTCCGACGAGGCGATCGACGCGATGCGCCGGGCCTCCGAGGGCTACACGAACCTCGAGTACGACCTCGCCCAAGGCGAGCGCGGGGACCGGCACGGCCACGCCGAGGGGGCGCTTTGCCGGCTGACGGGGGCGGAGGGAGCCGTCGCGGTGAACAACAACGCCGCCGCCGTCATGCTCGCCCTCGCCGCGCTCATGGAGGCGCGCCCCTCGGGGGAGGCGCCGCTGGACGGGCCGCCGGAGGTCGTCGTCTCCCGCGGGCAGCTCGTCGAGATCGGCGGCGGTTTCCGGATCCCCGACGTCCTGCGCCGCTCCGGCGCCACGCTCGTCGAGGTGGGGACGACGAACCGGACGTACCTCGGGGACTACGCCGAGGTCATCCGCCCGCGGACGCGGGTCCTGCTCGCGGTGCACCGCTCGAACTTCAGGATCTCGGGGTTCACCCACGACGCGTCGCTCGAGGAGCTCGTCGGGCTCGCGCGGGCGAGGGACCTCTGGATGGTGGACGATCTCGGCTCGGGCTCCCTCCTCGAGACGGCGCCGCTCGGCCTCGGCGACGAGCCGACGGTGCAGGTGCGCGTCCGCGCCGGCCCGGACCTCGTCTGCTTCTCGGGTGACAAGCTCCTCGGCGGCCCGCAGGCGGGGATCCTCGCGGGGCGCCGCGAGGCGATCCGGCGCGTGAAGCGCCACCCGCTCGTGCGAGCGCTCAGGCTCGACAAGGTGACGCTCGCGGCGCTCTCCGCGACGCTCGCCCACTACGAGCGCGGCGAGGCGGCGGCGCGAATCCCCATCTGGCGGGCGATCGGGCTCGCGCCGGAGGCGCTTCGCGAGCGCGCCGAGCGCTGGCGCGCGGCGCTCGGCCACGCGGGCGAGCGCTGCGAGGTTCGCGAGGCGCGCTCCGCCGTCGGCGGCGGATCGCTCCCGGAGGTGACGCTCCCGACCTTCGTGCTCGCGCTCCCGCCGGGCGACCCGGACGGGCTCGCGGCGCGGCTCCGGAAGGCGGACCCGCCGGTCGTCGCGCGCATCGAGGAGGACCGGGTGGTGCTCGATCCGCGCACGGTGATGCCGTGCGAGGACGACGCGGTCGTCCGCGCCGTCCGCGCCGTCCTGGAGTAATACGAGCGCTGGATGAGGCTGCCCCGTAGCGAGCGGGGGGATCGGGGGGGCGCGAGCTCCGGGGAGGCGGAGCGAGTGGCCCCCCGCCCTCACGGATTGAAGCGGTAGCCGACCCCGCGCACGGTCTCGAGGTGGCGCGGATGGTCGGCGTCATCGCCGACGTGCGATCGCAGGCGCGCGACGAAGTTGTCCACCGTGCGCGCGGTGCCGAAGTAACGCGAGCCCCAGACCGCCTCCATGAGCTGCTCGCGCGAGAAGACGCGATCGGGGTGGGCGACGAAGAACGCGAGCAGGTCGAACTCGCGGCTCGTGAGCTCGAGCTCTCTCCCCTGCGCGCGCGCCTTGCGCGCGTCGAGGTCCACCTCGACGTCGCCCGCCCTGCGCACCGCGCGGTTCGGCCCGGTCTCGCCGCGGGAGCGGCGCCGGCGCAGGAGCGCGTCGATCCGGGCGATGAGCTCCTTCAGCCCGAACGGCTTCACCATGTAGTCGTCGGCGCCGAGGTGGAGCCCCGCGACCTTGTCCGACTCCTGCCCCTTCGCGGAGAGGATGAGGACCGGGAGGTCGGGATCCTCGCTCCGGATCTCCTTCACCACCTCGAGGCCGCCGAGCCGCGGCAGCATCACGTCCACGACGACGAGGTCGGGCTTCTCGCTGCGCGCCATCGCGAGGCCGGTCTCGCCGTCGATCGCGGACCGGACGAGGTAGCCCTCCATCCCGAGGTTGAGCTGGAGCCCGCGGAGGATCGACGGGTCGTCCTCGATGATCAGGATCTTCTCGGCCATCACTGCTGCTCCGCGACCGGCAGCGCGATCGAGAACGTGGCGCCGTGGCCGACCTCGCTCTCGACCGAGATCTTCCCGCCGTGGGCGCCGACGATGTGCTTCACCATCGCGAGGCCGAGGCCGGTCCCCTCGATGGTGCGCGCGAGCGGGTCCTGGGCCCGGTAGAACTTGTCGAAGATCCGCTTGTGCTCGCGCCGCGCGATGCCCGGGCCGTTGTCGGTGATCCGGACGAAGATCGTCGGCCCATCGCGCGTGGCGGTGACGGCGATCTTCTTCTCGACCCCGGTGTACTTGTGGGCGTTGTTGAGGAGGTTCAGGAGCGCCTCGGCGAGCGCCTGCGGGTCCGCCCAGATCCCCGGCAGGTCGGGATCCACGCGCCGGGTCACCTCGGCGCCGCCGAGGAGCCGCTGCGGCTCGAACGCCTGGAGCGCGGCGTCCACGATGGGCTCCACGCGGTTGTGCCGGAGCTGGTAGCTCCGCTTGCCGGACTCCATGCGGGCCCAGTCGAGCAGCCGGTTGATGAGCGTCGAGAGGCGGGCCGTCTCATCGGCGATGATCTCGAGCGCCTCCGACTGCCGCGCCGGATCCTGGATGCGGCCGAGCTGGAGCGTCTCCACGAACATCCGGATCGACGTGAGCGGCGTGCGCAGGTCGTGCGAGACCTTGTTCACGAAGTCGGTCTGGAGCTTCGCGACCTGCGCCTCCCGGTAGAGCACGGCGAGCACCGCCGCGGTGCCGGCGACGGTGGTCGTGACGAGCGCGAGGATGAGCCCGCCGAACAGGTAGTCGCGCGCGACCGACCCGTACACGAGGATGAGGATCCCGACACCGAGCATGAGCCCGGCAGGCACGAACACGAAGGTGATGACGAGCGGGATGACGCGCCGGAGCTTCACGGGTGGCCTCGGGACGACGAGCGCATCTTAGCGGAAGCGCGGGCGATCTGCCGCCCGCGCCCTCCACCGGGCACGTCCCGACGCGTCAACCCGCGGCGCTACGACGGGTGGCAGGCGAGGCACATCGAGTTGTTCGTCCGGTTGTAGTCCCGGTGCTTTCGCACGAACCGCGCCGGGTGCGGACCGTTCGGGTTTCCGGACGCGCTCGCGGTCCCGCCGACCCGGTGGCAGCCGACGCAGGTCGCGGCGGCGCCCTGGTCGTGGCAGCCGGCGCACGCGAGGATGTCGCGCCGCGCGGCGTCGCCGTGGAAGTGGCCGCTCGACCGGTCGGTCGCCCAGCCGACCGGGTGCGGATCGCGCACGGTCGCCGAGAACTTCGAGAGCCCCTGCAGCTCGTGGCACGCCGCGCAGAACGGCGACCCGTGGCAGCGGCGGCAGCTCGCCGGGCTCGCGCCCGCGTCGATCATGTGCCGCGAGACGTAGTCGCCGCGGTGGATGAAAGTCCGGTCGACGCGCTCGGGGAAGATCACCGACGGGCGCGCCGCGGTCGTAGCGGCGGCGTGGCACTCGGCGCAGTAGGTCTGGTCGTGGCACTGCGCGCAGGTCTCGGCGCTCGGCCGCGCCAGCGCGCCGTGGCTGCGGAGCCAGTCGCCCTCGTGCCGGAACGCCGACTCGGGCTTGTAGCCGCGCAGGTCGACGTGGCACGGCATGCAGCGCGCGTTGGCGAACTCCTGCTGGTGGTAGTGGCACGCCGTGCACGTCGCCATCGGCGGGCGCTTCGGCGCGGTGTCGCCCGGCTCGGTGAGCTGCGTGTGGCAGCGCTTGCAGTCGCCGCCGACCTTCGGGAGGTGGTCCGCGTGGGAGAAGGTGAGCCGCGGGGGCGCCGTCCGCGCCGGGACCTTCGCCTTCGGGTCCTTGTCGTGGCAGTCGGAGCAGGGCTTCCGCTTCGACGCGCCCGCGGGCGGGCTCACGTGGCGGACGCCGGCCTCGAGCTTGCGCGCCTCGGCGATGCCGGCGTGGCAGGCGGAGCACGGCACGTCCGCGTCCGCGTGGGTCCCGTGCGGGAAGACGTACGCGGGCTGCGCCTCGGGGGCGCGCTCGGGCGCGAGCTTGCGCGAGCACCCCGCCGCGGCGAGCAGGACGCCGAGGACGATCGGGAGCTTCGAATTCATCACCGGATCTCCGTCGACCGGTAGGTCTGACCGTAGACGAGCTTCGCCATGACGTCGAACGTCCGCTCGAGGAGGGGCGTCATCCCGGCGCGGCCCGACAGGACCGCGCTGAAGCCCTTCGCGAGCTGGACGCCCGCGGTGAGCGTCCCGGTGACGGCGGTGGACCCGCCGTTCACCTCCTCGCGGAAGAGGTGGCCCAGCACGTCGGCCGCCGCGAAGAACCGCCCGAGCTCGCACCGCCCGAACACCCGGGAGGCGACGTAGCCGTTCTCGAACGCGTCGAGGAACAGCACCTCGATCCCGGCGAGCGTGTGACCGTGCTCCCACTCCGCGGACGCCTCGGCCTCGTGGCCGAGGAAGCTCGAGGCCGACTCCTTCGCGCCGGGCTCGATCTGCAGGTGGTAGGCGCCGCCGAAGGTGACGTTCCTGCCGTACGCGTACGTCGCGGCGAGGCCCACCTCGTTCCGCTCCTCCGCCGAGAACACCGACAGGATCGAGTTCCGCGCGAGCAGGAGCTCGGGCGCGAGGAACCGCCAGTCCGCGTCGACGTGGAGCTTGCGGGTCACCTCCCAGCCGGTCCGGAGCGACGCCTCCGAGAAGCGCCCGTCGTAGACGCTGTAGGCGCCGAGGCCGACCACCGTCACGCCAGCGCCGGGGCGCAGGCGGAAGTCGCCGCCGACCTCGCGCCGCACCGGATCGCCGTTGTCCTCGACGACGTTCGCGGACGCGCCGAGGTCGAGCCCGCGCCCCGGGACGCCCGGGAGCGCGAGCGACCAGCCGAGCCGGCCGCCGAAGGCGAGATCGCCGGGCACCGGGTTCCAGCTCTGCAGCCCGCTGCGCGACGCGAACCGCTGTGAGACGGGCGCGCCCGCGTACCCCGACGCGCGGAAGCCGAGCGGCAGGAGCAGCACCGCCTCGCCGCCGTCGATCTGGATCATCCGCCCGACGCCGGTCGCGACCTGCTCGCGGCCGAGCCGCAGGGTGAGGTGGCGGTCGAGGAGCCGGCCCTGGAGGTAGCCCGTGACGACGTCGCCCGTGAGGGTCGCGCCGGTGCCGGCGTCCCAGCGCCGGTCGGCGAGCTCCCAGGCGCCCCAGGTCGAGACCACGACCTGCAGGTCGTCGAGGACGGGGTTCCGCACGTCGCGCGCGGAGATGGTGAGGATCTCGAAGGCGGGCGCGACGGTGACGAGCTCGGGCTTCTGCCCGGCCACGCCGCCGCGCGTCTGCTGGCTCGTGTTGAGGAGCGTGGTCGAGCTGACCTCGACCGTGTCGGCGCGGACCGCCGCCGCGGCGAGACAGGCCGCCGCTGCGAGAATGACACGTCTCGAAACTCCCATCGGGACTCCCCTCCCCCGCGCGGCGCGACGCCGAGACGGCGTGCGCCTGAGACGAGACGTGGGCGGACCCGGAAGGATCCGCCCGCGTCGCTACGGTCAAGCCGCCGGGGACGGAGTCCCGTCCCCGGCGACGCTCAGCCTACTGTATGTGCAGGGCGCTCAGCCTACTGATTGTGCACGTCCTGGATCGCCGCGACCTTGCCCTTGCCGTGGCACATCAGGCAGGTCTCGGTCGTCCCCACGACGGCGGAGAGCGGCTCGTACATCTGGCCGCCGAACTGGGCGATGTGGCCCTTCGCCAGCTCCGAGTCGTGGCACGCGACGCACGCCGCCGCGATCGGCGAGGTGACGAGGGTCGTGAGGCCCGTCGCGGCGAGCGCCGGATCCCACCACGTGCCGCTCGAGGCCGTGAACGAGAACCCGGTGCCGTAGTTGGTGACGTTGTCCACCGCGACGTACGGGGAGAACGCGAAGGAGGTCGGGCTCGCCGGGTCGAACTTGCCAGTCGCATCGACGCTCGGGAGCAGCGACTCGAGCGCGGAGGCGTTCGCGCTGTAGTCGAACGTCGAGTCACCAGCCGCCGTCTGATCGAGGTGGCAGGTCGTGCACCGCCTCAGGATGCCCGGGAACGTGACCTCCGCGAACGTGTCCGTCGCGGAGACCGCGTGCCAGGTGAACGGCACCTCGCGCTTCGCCCCGCCGTGGATGGCGTGGATGAAGTCCTTGGCGTTCGCGGACCAGCCGCTGCTCGTCCGGTTCGGCGTGTGGCAGAACGCGCAGGTCGGCGCGTCGTTCCGCTGCCCGGCGTGGAACGTCGGGGAGCCGAGCTGGTCGTGGCAGGCGTTGCACTTCGCGTTCGACACGATCGTGCGACGGGCGGTGTGGTTCTTCGCCGTCTTCCAGACGTTCGGCGCCGCGACGACGAGGCCGCCCATCTTCGGGGAGAGGACCGTCGGAGCGGACGCGTCGCAGAGGACCGTGGCGCCGCCGACCCCGATTGTCGGGCCGCACGTCACCGCCGCACCCGTGGCGTTGTACGGGTACTTCGGCACGTTCGTCTGCGTGAGCGGCTGCGTCGTCTGCAGCGAGTACGAGTACCCGACGCCGCCGGTGAGGAGCCGTGCCGAGGCCGGGACCTTGCCGTTCGTGATCGTGGCCGTGTACCAGCCGCCCGTCGCCGGCGTCGTACCCGACGCCGCCTTCGTGACCGGGCCGGTGAGGGTGGCGTTCGTGCCCTTCCAGACGTTCTTCAGGTACGCGTTGATCGTCGAGTTCCAGTCGGCGGGCTTCTCGATGCCGCTCTGGGAGACGGCGAACGCGAAGTAGATGCTCGAGGACCCGACGAAGTTGTCCATCATCTCGGCGGACGTCGTCGAGTTGAACGTGACGAAGTCAGCGGTCGCGCCCGGATCCTGCTTCATCATCCGGAACACGATCTGCGGGTTCGACGTCGCGGTCGTCGTGACGCTGTCGACCTCGTACCAGATCTTCGCGGCGTTCGCGGGGAGCGCGTTCACGGCAGGCACCCAGCCGGCGTTGACGTTGTTGTCGAGCGTCGAGCCGGTCGCGTAATAGTTCTTCGGGTTCGGGCGGGCGACCGGCGTGTGATAGCCGGCGATCAACGCCGCCGGGTGGCAGCCGTTGCAGCCCGCCGAGCCGGGGGCGCCGGTGACGTCGTTGTCGACCTGCCCGCCGTCGTGGCCCGTGCGGGCGTTCAGCACCAGGCCGGTGAAGGTGACGCCGTCGTGGCAGGCGCCGCAGGCGCGGCGGCTCGGGACGTCCTTCCAGTTCGTCGCCCGGCCGTTCGTCTTGTGGCACTTCGCGCAGTTGCGCACGTCCTGGGGATAGGTGACCTCCCAGGGCTTCGCGACCGCCCGGTAGTTGCCCCCGTTCAGCGTCAGCTCCTCACCCATGTGGATCTTGTGGATGAAGACCGGCAGGTTGAAGGTCGACTCGCCGTTCAGCTTGACGAGGTTGCCCGTCCAGACGCCGGACGGATCGATCGCGGAGTCGTCCCGGTTGTTCCCGCTGATCGCGAGGAACCGGCTCTGGTCGTTGTGGCAGAGCACGCAGCCCGAG
>WNGB01002412.1_pt1 | contig 30215 bp, 22 predicted proteins | sample 5400681 | NCBI WGS metagenome assembly WNGB01 (sample SAMN13153367, study PRJNA577476) | soil metagenome | isolation source: 115 cm soil or saprolite under grassland replicate 2 | place: USA:California | collected 2016-06-15
TACGCGGGAAACCGTTGGCGGCAGCATCGAGGAACGCGGCGCGGCGTTTGGATGCGCCACGTGGCATTTGAGCGACGACGACCCGGACTTCTGTCACGAGGTAGCCGCTATCGTGGCCGAGGTACGAGCGGCGGGTCGGCCCGGATTTCTCGTCCTCGATACTCGCCGCATGGGGCCACACAGCAAGGGCGATGATCTGCGCGCCGGTGAGGAGATGGACGAAATTCGCAGCCGCGATCCATTGGCCGCGCTCGGCCGTCGCCTTCCCGACACAACACGCCGTCGCATCGAAGCGCGCAACGCCGGCTTCATCGACGAGATCAAGGCGTTGGCCGAAGCGTCGCCTGAGGCTCGGTACAGCGAAGTACCCGAGCACATCTTCGGCGCCTCCCTGCCGGTCCAGGCACGCATAAACTATCCCGAACCTGCGGCAGGCAGGAACGTACGCCAGTCGATCAATGCAGCGCTGCGGCACCTGCTGGAGACCATTCCGGAGGTGCTGTTGCTCGGGGAGGACCTGCATGATCCCTACGGCGGCGCGTTCAAGGTGACCCAGGGCCTTTCGACCGACTTCCCCGGTCGGGTGATCTCGACGCCGATCAGCGAGGCAGGCGTTACGGGTGCTTCCATCGGCCTTGCGCTCGCCGGATTCAAGCCGGTGACCGAAGTGATGTTCGCCGACTTTCTCACCCTGTGCATGGATCAGATTTACAACCATGCCGTGAAATTTCCAGGCATGTTCAGCGATATGGCGGTGCCGCTGGTCATCCGCGCGCCGAGCGGCGGGCGGCGTGGTTACGGCGCCACTCACAGTCAGAGCCCCGAGCATCTCTTCGTCTCAGTGCCGGGGCTTACCGTTGTGTATGGCAGCCATCGGCACGATGTAAGCCGGTTGCTCATCGACGCCACGTTGCGCTGGGCCTTCCCCGTGCTTTTCCTGGAGCACAAGCTGCTCTACGGAGAGAAGCAGGACCGCGCGGATTACGTGGAGTTGCCGGTCGTCGGAGACGACGTGGCCGCCCATCTGTTTCCGACGTTGCGCCGTGGCGACGACGATCCGGACGCCACACTGCTGACCTACGGCGGCATGCTGCCGGTCGTCGAGGCAGCAGCGAAGCGCCTGGGGGACGAAGAGGAACTGAAAATTGAAATCGTGGTGCCCTCGCTGCTGGCACCCCTTCCCAGGGAAACGCTCATCGGCCACCTGTTGACACGCAGGCGCGTGGTGACGGTGGAAGAATCTCACCACCACTACGGCATCGCCGCCGAGATGGCCGCAACTCTCCTGGAGCGCGGCTACCGCGGCCAGCTGCTGCGCATCGGCGCCCCGCCGTTGCCGATCCCTTCGGCGCGCAGCCTGGAGCGACAGATGCTGCCGGACGCAATGCGTGTGGTCGAACAAGTTCTGCGCATGATCTGAAAAGACTCATGCCCAACCCCTTGCACGTTCCCCGCGTCAACAATAACGACGACAGCGTTCGCATCGTCGATCTCGGTGTGAAGGAAGGCGACTTCGTCACCCGCGGTCAGGTGGTCGGCGCCGTGGAGACGGACAAGGCCGTGCTCGACGTGCCTGTGGAGCAAGACGGTTACGTGCTCAAGATTCTCTATGGCAAGGGAGAGACGGCGAGCGTCGGCTCGGTGCTGCTCTGGCTCGGCGAGATCGCGGACGAGCGCGTGCCCGAGCAAGCGCCTGCAGCGGCCACCGCCGCTTCCGGCTCCGCCGCGACAGGTCGTCCGACCGCGAAAGCCCAGGCGATGTTGCGGGAACTAGGTCTCGACGCGAAAGCAATCCCGGCCGCCGGCGAGCGACTCACCGTTGCTGACATCGAGGCATGGCGGGCGAAGCAACGATCGCCGATTCGCGCGCCCGCCCCCGATACGGGTGGAGCGCCGGAAGCTGCGCCGAGCGTGCCGGGCGAATATCACGAGCTCTCCTCCGAAGAGCGCGGGATGCTTTTCACCGTCCGTTGGCACCGAGATCGCGCCGCGCCCGGTTATCTGGAGATCGAATACGATCCGAAGCCATGGAGCGACTACGCCGCGCACTACGCGGAGCAAAACAAACTGCTACTTTCCCCGCTGCTCGCGCTGCTCGCGTTCCGCCTCGTCGAGCTGGCCAAGGCCAACCCGCGCATCAACGCCACGGTCATCAGCGATCGGCGCTACCAGTATCATCCGGTCAATCTCGGCTTCACCGTGCAGGCCGGGCATACCCTCTACCTCGCCGTCGTGCACGGCGCGCACGAGATGAGCACAGCCCGCTTCATCGACGCCCTCGGTGAAGTGCAACGTCACGCCATCGCGCACAAGCTGCGGCCCGGCGAATCCTCGGGCGCAACGCTCGCTTTCTCCAGCATGGCGCGGTGGAACGTGAGCCGCCACGTGCCCGTCCTGCCGCCGTATGCAAGCCTGATCGTTTCCCATGCCGCGCCGCGCGCATCCGGCAAGGCCGTGCTGGGCGCGAGCTACGATCACCGCCAGCTGACCGGATTCGATGTCGCCAATGTGCTGCAGGCGCTTGCGCAGCTGCCTGCCTGATTCGACCTGACCCCGTGCAGCTGGATCGAGAAGCCATCAAAGCCGCCATTCGCGCCAAGGTCATCGAGTTGGCTAAGGCCTTGAACATCGATGCCAGCGCCCTGGCGGACGCCGACATCATTCCCGCCGCCGGCTACCTCGACTCGACCGCGATCCTGGAGCTCGTAGTCTGGTACGAGCAGGCCTACGATTTCCCGCTCAAACAAGAGGAGATCAACATCGACAATCTGGGCTCGATCAACGCCATGACCGACTTTCTTCTGTCCCGCAAGCGTGGACAGGCGCTTCGCTGATGCGGAGCACGGCGATGGGCCGACCTCTCGTGGAATACCGCGAGTTCCCTGAACCGGGCCGTGCTTGACGATGCCAGTGATCGCGGCGGCAATTCTCTGGCTGGCGGTCAGCAGCGTGCTGCTTGCCCTTGCGTATCGCCGGGCCCTGTCCGCGGCATGGCGGGAGCCCGTGCTGCGTGTGCCCGTGCTGATCCTCGAAAGCGACGACTGGGGTTATGGGCCGGTCGAGCAGGCGCAGCGCCTGGATCAGATCGGAGCGCTGCTCGCGCGGTTTCGCGATTCGCGTGGGTCGCATCCGGTGATGACCTTGGGTGTAGTGCTCGCCGGCCCCGATACCGAACGTATGCGCGCGGAGCGGTGCCGCACGTATCATCGAGTGACACTTGCGGATCCGCGCCTCGCTCCGGTGCGCGAGGCAATGCTGCGCGGAGCGGCACGTGGAGTGTTCGCATTACAGCTTCATGGCATGGAGCATTTCTGGCCGGCATGCCTGATGCATGCAGCTTTGGACAATGAAAAGCTTCGCGACTGGCTCACGCGGAGCGGCTTTCCCTGCACCGAGGCCCTCCCCGCCCCGCTGCAAAGCCGCTGGATCGACGTGAGCACACTTCCATCCAAGCCCCTGCCGATCGACGAAGCGACTGCAGCAGCAACCGGGGAAATCGCAGCCTTCACCGAGGTGTTTGACGCGAACCCGGAAGTCGTGGTGCCTGCGACCTTCGTTTGGACCGACGCGGTGGAATCCGCATGGGCTCGCGCCGGCGCACGAGTCGTGGTCACTCCGGGCCTGCGCAACGAAAGCCGCGACGCGGAGGGTCGCGTCGTCGCCGGCGACCGAACGTATTTCAACGCGGCGACGGGACTGCAAGGCGTTTTATACATAGTGCGTGACTGCTACTTCGAGCCGGCCTTGGGCCACACCCATCGGAATGCCATTCAAGCTCTGGAGTACAACACCCGTGTCGGTCGTCCGACTCTGCTCGAAATTCATCGCGCAAACTTCATTGCAGAAGAGCAGCCGACACAGCGCGCCTTCGAGGAAGTGACTCGCCTGCTGGACGCGGCGTGTGCACAAGTTTCGGACATCCGGTTCATGGACACCGCCGAGCTTGCACAACATTACCGCGATCGGTCGGATCTGGTGGAGACGCGCATCGGCGCACGGATACACTTCCTGTTGCGTCGCCTGGCGAAGATCTCTCGACTGCGCAAGCTGGCGTGGGCAACCTGCATCATGCTGCCGGCATGGCTCGCGTACCTGGTCACGCGGCCTGTGGCTCTCCGGGAATTGCGCTGATGCGCCAACAACGCGATGGATAGAAGAGGCGACCTTAGATGACCGCTATACCGCTCGCAGGTACTGGGAAGGCAGTAGGCGACCAAGCGCCCGCCCAAGGCCGCATCGGGGTCACGCCCTATATCGTAATCCTCCTGCAGCTTGGCCTCCTCACCGTGTTGTTGCGCCAGTTCCAGATAGAAAGCGCGGCATTTCTGCGGCTGGCCCTTCTGGCGTTCGGCGGCTTCGCCATTCATGCCGTACTGCCAATGCGCTATCGTCTGCCCTTCTTTCTGGCTCTTTCCCTGATCGGAATCGTCCTCGTCCTCGATATAGCGAACGGCTTATCCATCATTGGCATCGGGCTCGTCCTCATCGGCATCTGCCATTTGCCGCTGTCCTTTCGGCTGCGCGGCACCTTGCTCGTGCTCGTCGGCGCGTTATTGGCCACCCTGCGTGCAAAATGGCTGCAGGTGCCTGTATCCGATGCCATTTGGCCGATCCTGGGGTCCATGTTCATGTTCAGGCTGATCGTCTATTTCTACGATCTTCGTCACAACACGGCGCCGGTTTCGCCGGTACGTACGCTGGCGTATTTTTTCATGCTGCCGAACGCCTGTTTTCCACTCTTTCCGGTGGTCGATTACAAGGCGTTTCAGCGCAACTATTACGACGATGACGCGTATCGAACCTACCAGGTTGGCGTGGACTGGATGGTCCGCGGCGTAATCCATCTGATCCTGTATCGCTTCGTCTACTATCAAGTCACATTGGCGCCGTCCGAAGTCACCGGGCCGGCGCAGCTGCTCCAATTCCTGGTAGCGAACTTCGCGCTCTATCTGCGCGTGTCCGGATTATTCCATCTGATCGTCGGCATGTTGTATCTGTTCGGCTTCCGGCTGCCGGAGACGCACAACCAATACTTCCTGGCGTCGAGCTTCACCGATTTTTGGCGACGCATTAATATCTACTGGAAAGAGTTCATGCTGAGGATCTTTTATTACCCCGCGGTGTTCAAGCTTCGGAAGTGGGGAACCACAAGGGCTATGGTCGTGGCAACACTGTTCGTTTTCATGCTGACGTGGTTCCTGCATGCCTATCAGTGGTTTTGGCTACGCGGTACGGCGCTCCTCGAAGGGCGGGATGCACTGTTTTGGGTGATCCTCGGTGGCCTAGTCGTCGCCAACGCGCTTTACGAAATCAGATATGGGCGCAACCGAAGCCTTGGCACATCGGCGAAGACCTGGCGCAGCTTTGCGTTACTCACGGTCAAGACCTTTGCAACCTTCTGGATCATTTGCGTGCTGTGGTCTTTCTGGACTGCAGAATCGCTATCCGATTGGGTGTCGCTATGGCAGGCCCTTGGCGGCAAGTACACCGTCGACGTCCTGATCTTTCCCGCGATCGTGCTAATCGTCATCGTCGTAGGGAACCTGGAACACAACCCTCTTCGCAACAGGCGAGCATCGGAGGTGGAAAGCAGTGCGTGGCTCCGCGCCCGCATGGTGACCGTGGCGTCGCTGGTCGCCTTGGTTGGAGTGAGCATTGAAGCAGTCCATCAACACTTCGGCACGGAGCTCGCCACAACGATTCACGAGTTACGCTCGGGCCGTCTCAGTCGCCTGGACACCGCGAAGCTCGAGCGCGGCTACTACGAGAACCTGCTGTCCGTCGACCGGTTCAATTCTCAGCTATGGGAGGTGTACACGAAGAAGCCAGCGAACTGGCTCGACGTGCAGGGCGTCGGCCTCAAGCGTTTTACCGGCGGCTTCGCGCAAACGGAGCTCATCCCCTCTTTCGTTTCCAGAACGCCGTACGGGACGATAAGCGTCAACCGATGGGGTATGCGCGACAAGGACTACGAACGTACGCCGCCTGCCAATACGTATCGCATCGCAATGCTAGGAGCATCCTCGGTGATGGGCTGGGGAGTGGGCGATGGCGAAACATTCGAGGCGCTGCTGGAGGACCGCTTGAACCGCGAAAGACGGGACGTGTCGAACGCAAGGTACGAGATACTGAATTTTGGCGTTCCCGGTTATCAGCCACCACAGCAGCTCGTCACGCTCGACAACGCACTGAGTTTCGCCCCCAACGCCGTCTTCTATGTAGCGACGGGTCAGGAGATTTCACGCGCGGCATCGTATATGGTGGAGGTTGTGCAGAAGAGGATCGAGATTCCGTACCAACCCTTACAGGAGATTGTAAAGCAGGCCGGCCTCGAGCCCTCCATGGATAATGCCACCGCACTCAAGCGACTCGATCCGTTCGATGGCGCGATCTTGACCTGGACCTACCAGCGCATCGCGGACCAGGTGCGTGGCAGTGGCGCTGTGCCGGTATTTATTTTTCTTCCGCAAGTAAGAGAAGAGATAGGACAGGACGAAACGCCAGCGATCTTGAGGATGGCCGACAGCGCTGGCTTCGCCGTCATCAATCTGGCCGGCGTATTCAGGGGTCAAGACATCGATGCGCTCCGTCTCGCCGACTGGGATCAACACCCCAATCAGCGTGGGCATCAACTCATCGCGTCGCGCCTGTACGACGAACTGCAGAAGATGCAGCCGAACGTCCTGGGTGCGCGCGACCGCACGCCGACAAACTGATCTTTTGGTGAACAGGGACAGTACATGACCGATGACATCAAGACCGTTATCAAGGACGTCATCCTCAAGGAGTTTCTGCCGGGGGAAGACCCTTCCGAGCTTACGGACACGACACCGCTGATCACTGGAGGCATCCTCGATTCCATCGCGACGCTCAAGCTGGTGATGTTTATCGAAGAACGGTATGGCATAAGCCTGCAAGCGCATGAGGTCGACGCGGAACACCTGGATACGATCTCCCAGATCGCGCAGCTGATTCGCTCGAAGAAACCGTAGGGACGCTGGCTATGGAAACGCTTGCCGGGTTGCACGCAGCATTTATCCGCGCTGCCCGCGAGTACCCCGACAGCACGGCCGTGGTCGAACCCGGTGAGGGCAGTGTGACCTATCGTGAGCTCGCAACCCTCTCGGACCGGGTTCGCGACCGTCTGCACGCGAGCGGCGTCCGCCCAGGTGATCGGGTGGGCATCTACCTGCACAAGTCAATCGACACGGTGGCCACGATTTACGGGATTCTGAAGCTCGGCGCAGCCTACGTGCCCGTCGATCCCGGTGCTCCCTCTGCACGCAACGCTTACATCTTGAACAACTGCGCCGTCAAGCTCGCGGTGGTCGAGCGTCGCTTCGCGGACAGACTGCGGGCTGAGCTGGACGCTATTGGTGCGGCTCCCGCCCTCTGGCTCGTCGATGATCCGGGTGGCGGCGATGCGCTGCGCAGGTCGCTGGATGACGCCGATGCCAAGGCCGCGGCGCCGGCCGCCGCCGATGCGACCGCCGAGCCACAGGACCTGGCCTACATACTGTATACGTCCGGCTCGACCGGGAAGCCCAAGGGAGTGATGCTGTCGCACGAGAACGCGGTCAGCTTCGTCGACTGGTGCTCGGAGGTCTTCGCGCCACAAAGCCGGGATCGATTTTCGTCACACGCCCCGTTTCATTTCGATCTTTCGATTCTCGATATTCACGTACCGCTCAAGCACGGAGCGACGCTGGTACTGGTCAACGAAGACGTCGGCAAGGACCCGGTACGGCTCGCCCCGCTGATTGCCGAGGAAAGGATCACGTGCTGGTATTCGGCTCCTTCGATCCTCAGCCTGCTCGCGCAGTTCGGAAATCTCACCAGTCATGACTACTCCGCGCTGCGCCTGGTGCTTTTTGCCGGAGAGGTATTCCCGGTCAAGCATTTGCGGACGCTGACCACGCTGTTGCCGAGGCCGAAGTACTTCAATCTGTACGGGCCTACGGAAACCAACGTGTGCACGTTCTACGAGGTTCCGCTGCCGATACCGCAGGAGCGCAGTGTTCCCTTCCCCATAGGCAAGGTCTGCTCGCATCTGTTGGCAAGAGTCGTGGAGGCTGACGGGCGCGATGTTCCGCGCGGCGAAGAGGGAGAGCTGTGCATCGCGGGCCGCGGGGTGATGCAGGGCTACTGGTCCCTCGCCGACCAGACCTCGCGCGCCTTCTACGAGGACGGATCCGGAACCCGCTGGTACAAAACCGGTGACATCATTGTCGAGGCGCCCGACGGCAACTACACCTATCTGGGACGCCGCGACCGCATGGTCAAAAGGCGCGGCTATCGCGTCGAGCTGGGCGAAATCGAGGCGGGCCTGTATCGCCATGCGTCGATCAAGGAGGCCGCGGTCATCGCCGTTCCCGACGAAGAAGCCGGCGTCAGGATCAAGGCCTTCCTCAGCTGCCGCGAAGCCAAGCATCCGTCGGTCATCGCGTTGAAGCGCTTCTGCTCGGAAAACCTGCCTCTATACATGATCCCGGATCAATTCACCTGGTGCGAAGCACTACCGAAGACGTCGACCGACAAGGTGGACTATCAGCGACTCAAGGAGATGGCGTGATGGACTTCTCCTTGAGCGACGATCAGAAGCTGCTGCGCGACAACATCATCAAGTTTGCACAGCGCGAGCTGAACGAGGGCGCCCGAGATCGCGACCGCGAACAGGCATTCTCGCGAGAGCTATGGCGAAAGTGCGCCGACATCGGGATCCAGGGGTTGCCGGTACCCGAAGAATACGGAGGGAGCGGCTTCGATCCACTGTCCTGTGCGGTTGCTCTCGAAGCGCTCGGATATGGTTGCCGCGACGGCGGCCTGGTGTTCTCGCTCTGCGCGCATCTTCTCGCCTGCGTCGTGCCGATATTGGCGCACGGCAGCGCAGAACAAAAGCGGCGCTATCTGCCGGGGTTATGCGACGGCAGTCTGATCGGCATGCACGCGATCACGGAGCCCGGCTCGGGGTCGGATACCTTCGCCATGCGCACCAAGGCCCAGAGGCAAGGCGATCGCTGGGAGATCAACGGTACCAAGACCTTCGTCTCGAACGGTCCGCTCGGTGACCTGGCGATTGTCTTTGCCGTAACCGATCCGGGGAAGGGATTTCATGGAGGGGTCACCGCGTTTCTAGTCCCGGCGGGAAGTCCCGGGTTCTCGGTCGGAAAGAAGTTCGAAAAGATGGGACTGCGCACATCGCACGTGGGCGAATTGGTGTTTCAGGATCTGGACGCTGCCGACGACGCGGTGCTCGGGACGGTGGGCGGCGGCTCGGCGGTGTTCGCCACCGCCATGGACTGGGAACGCAGCCTGCTCGTAGCAAGCCACGTCGGCGTCATCGAGCGTCTCATGGAGACGTCGATCGCTTACGCCCGGACGCGTTCCCAGTTTGGCCAGCCGATCGGCAAATTCCAGGCCGTCGCCCACAAGATCGCCGACATGAAGACTCAGCTCGAGGCCGCGCGTTTGCTGACCTATCGCTCTGCGTGGCGTCTGGACCATGCCCGCAACGCTTCCCTCGATGCGTCGATTACCAAGCTGTTCGTGAGCGAGACTTTGCTCAAGGTGGCTCTCGATACCGTTCAGGTCCACGGCGGCTACGGCTTCATGGCGGAATACGATGTGGAACGCACGCTTCGCGATGCCGTCGGCGGTACGATCTATTCGGGGACGTCCGAGATGCAGCGCAATATCATCGCGCGGTGGTTAGGGTTGTAGCCTCGCGGCTCCGCAGACGAGCCTCATGAGCGGAATTTGCGGCTGGATCAGCGGTCCGCAGGAGGCCGGGCAGGCGCAAGCATCCGTGGACGGCATGCGGCGCGCGCTGCGCGACGGAGAAGGCGCAGCGCCACCGCCGCTCCTCCGCCACGCCTGTGCCCTGGCGGTCGAGCCGGGAATTCGCCCTGTGAGCCTGTATCAAGCGGAAGACTTGCTGGCTGCGGTCGAAGGACGGGTCCGCTGGCGGTCTGCGCGCCTCGGTGCGTTGGCGGTCGAGCGGGGTGCGGCTGCCGCGCTCGCCGAGGCGTATCGACAGCATGGCTCCGACTGCCTGAAGGAGATGTCGGGGCCGTTTGCGATCGCGGTCGTCGACACGCACAGTGCCAGCGGCCTGCTCGCGATCGACCGCATGGGCACGCGAACGATGTGCTATGCGAGTTTATCCGGCCCGCTCGTCTTTGCCTCCAATGCGGAAAGCGTCGTTGCCCATCCGGCTGTCGGGCGGGAGCTCAGCCGACAAGCCATCTTCAATTATCTCTTCTGCCATGTGATCCCGAGCCCGGGCACGATCTACCGTGAGGTGCAGAAGCTCCAGCCCGGGGAATGCGTCACGTTCGAGAGCGGTGTCATCGAAAGGCGCTTCTACTGGCATCTCCCCTACCACGACGACGTGACCGACTCGATCGAGGATCTCGAGCGCCGATTCCGGTTGCGGTTGAGGGACGCCGCGCGGTACGCCATCGACGGCCCGTCCGCAGTCGGCACGTTTCTCAGCGGCGGTACCGACAGTTCCACCGTAACCGCGTTGCTGACCGAGCTGACCGGAGAGCCTGCGCGAACGTACTCGATCGGCTTTGCCTGGGAGGGCTTCGATGAGATGAAGTATGCGCGCATCACCGCGCAGCATCTGGGTGCCCGTGCCCATGAGTATTACGTCACGCCCCGGGACATCGTCGAAGCCATACCCATCATCGCGCGCGCGTACGACGAGCCTTTCGGCAACGATTCCGCGGCGCCCACCTACTTCTGCGCGAAGATGGCGCGCGAGGATGGGGTGCAGGTTCTGCTGGCCGGCGACGGCGGCGACGAGATCTTCGGCGGCAACACGCGCTACGCCAAACAGAAGCTGTTCGAGGCATACGGCCGCGTACCGAGGGCGTTGCGGCGCGCGCTGATCGAGCCTCTGGCATTTTCATTTCCCGGCAGCGACCGCATCGCGCCACTGCGCAAGCTCGGCAGCTACATCCGCCAGGCATCCGTGCCGCTGCCGGATCGTCTTGAGACGTACAACTTTCTTCACCGCTCGCCGCTGGCCGAGGTGTTCGAACCGGATTTCCTGGCCGCGGTCGACGTCGACGAGCCCCTCACCATGCAACGCGAGGTCTACCAGCGCGCAGCCTCCACCTCTCCGCTCAACCGGATGATGCACCTGGACCTCAAGCTGGCGCTGGCCGACAACGATCTACGCAAGGTTTCGCGCATGTGCGATGTGGCGGGCATCGAAGTGCGCTATCCGTTGCTCGACGACGAGCTCGTGGAATTCTCGGGAGAGATTCCGGCCTTGCTCAAGGTAAAGGGACTCAAGCTCCGCTATTTTTTCAAGCAGGCGCTGAAGGACGTCCTTCCGCCGGAAACCATCGCCAAGACCAAGCACGGATTCGGCATGCCTTTCGGGCTATGGCTGCGCAGTCACCCGCCGCTGGCGGAACTGGTGCACGGCAGTCTCGACGCCTTCCAGCGGCGCGGAATCCTGCGGCCGAGCTACCTGCAGGATTTGCGCCGCCAGCATCACGCCGAGCACGCGACGTACTTCGGCATCATGATCTGGGTCGTCGCCCTGCTCGAATGCTGGCTCGGCGCGCGCAGGCTGTAGCGCGCGGAACCCGGACACCTTGATTATCGGGAACCGAGCAATGTTCTGCTCGAAAGCAATCGATCGTACGTCCGCTCGAGGTCTCGAACCGGTCGCTCGGTAAACCGCTCCTCGACGATCTGCCGGGCTCGCTCTCCCATGCGTTGCCTGAGTTCGCGATCGTTGATCAGCAACCTCGTGTGATGGACCAGCCCGGCGAGGTCCTCGCGTTCGACCAGGAACCCGTTCTCCCCGTGCTGGATCACCTCCGGAAGGCCGCCGTCGCGCGTCGCCACTACCGGTTTCCGCGATGCGCCCGCTTCGATGGTGATCAGTCCGAACGGCTCGCCCCCGCGCGAGGGCATGACGACCACATCGGAGGCGCGGTAGACGTTCTCGACATCCGTGCGATACCCCACGTACTTGATTCGCGAGTCGCTACTGATCTCGCTGCGCAGGCGCTCCTCGGTATACGATCCAAGGAACTTGTCGGGGTCGCGGCATTCGCCCACGATCAGAAACTTGATCGATGGCCCCGGAGTGGCATGCGCCATCCGAATGAACAGGTCAACTCCTTTGATGTCGCGGATTTGGCCGACGAAAGTGACCACTACATCATCGGGCGAGAGATCCAGTTCGTCGCGGATGTCGTGGGCGTGATCGAATCGCGCGAGTACGACGCAATTGTGCACGATGGCTTTCGGCACCGACTTTGGCTGCGAAGCCTCGGCCGTGAAGGCGGAGACCGCGATGATCAGGTCCGAGTATTTGACGAACGGCCCGGGCTTGTCGACGACCACGTGGTAATGGGTGACGATCGGAATGCGCAGCAGCTTGGCCGCAAGAACCTCTGCCGGGCGCCAATAATTTGCACCGTTGATGTGCAGCAAATCGACTCGGCGCTGGCGGAACAGTCGAATCGACGCTGCCATCGCCATGGCGTAGCGAAAGGCGCCATCAGGTTCATGCTCCTGGCCCCAGATGAGATAGGGCACGCCGATCTGGTCCAGCAGCGGCAGGACCGGACCCTTCGACGGCAGCAAGACGAGCGGCTCGAATCGCGTTCTGTCGATCAGGCGCAGGTTCGAGAAGAGCACGCGACTCGCACCGCCCCAATCGCCCGCGCTTTCGGTCAGATAGCAGATTACATGCTTGTGCGGCTGGCTCATGCATTCGGCGCCGTCGGCGAATCGGGGTGTCAGAACGCGACCTTCATCCGCGTTCTCTGCGTAATGTGCGCACAACCCCGCGCGACTTCAACGCCGAGCAGTCCGGTCAAAGCTTCTGTACGTAGTACTTCCATGTGCATTTTTCATGTGGAACCACCGATTCCGGCTTGCCGGCAAAGAATTCGTCGATGGCCTTTCTCGCACCCGGCCAGCGCGGATCGGCATATTCGTCGAACATGATGATTCCGCCGCTGACAACCTTGTTGTAGAGGGTCTCGAGCGGCACCTTGTATGACTCATACAGATCACCATCCAGGTGCAGCAGCGCAATCCTTCCCTCGTAGGATGACAATGTTTTATCGAAGAAGCCTTTAACGAGCCTCACGCGATCTTGAATGGTTTTCTCCGGAACCCGGCCGTCGTGCAGGACGCGCAGCACGGTTTCAGGGGGATTTACCCAGAAACCCTTGCCGGTGATCGGCGTGGTCTCGTCCTTCGCGACGGGATCCGGAAAGCCTTCGAATGAGTCGAAGCCGTAGTAGGTGCGCTCGACGCCGAGATACTGGCTCAGTAGCAGGAAAACGAGCGCGCCGTGGCCGATGGAGACCCCGCATTCGACGATGTCACCCTCGACGCCTCGAATCTTTTCGAGCTGATTCAGAAAGTACAGACACCTGTCGAGGCTGCCTCGAGAAATGCGCGGGAGAAACGGAGAGTGGTCGTAGTCGCCCGGGATCGATTCTTCGAGCGGATCGCGGCGCTCGATCTTCAAGCCGACCGTAAGGAACCCGCGCTTAATCAATTGTTTGAGCACAATGTATTGTCTGGTAATCGCGAGCCCAGCGCCGCAACCTTCTTGCGCGCTTTCCCCTTGCCAGCGACCAACGCAGCGATTTTTTGTATAGCCAGTACGCGTTCTTTGCCAAACGGTCGGCGATACGTTGGCGATACGCCTTGAAATAATCGGCGAGCTCCCGCTCCGACTTGGCGCGCCCGGTTGTCCGCGTACTTGGCGACGAACGGAGTGAAATCCGGGTAAAGGCGCCCGGGACCCCAGGTGCCGTGCAGCGTCGTCTTCATGAAATTGCCGATAAGCAGGTCGTCGAAGATCTCGTAGTGAAGCGCCGTGACCAGCGAGTGCCGCGGCGCCTCGAACGTGACGCCCCGGTTGAATTTCCGTTTGCCCAGGGTGATGAAGTTGTCCCTGCCGCCGACGCGCAGATTGACGAAGTCGAGAACCGCGCTAAGGCGCTCGATCGAACTGAAGTAGCGCTCGGCGGCGGCGACGTCGGCAGCCTCGAGCGGCTCGTCCCAATCATCGCCGAATTCGGCCGGATCGCGGACTACGACCGGCAGTTCGGCCGGACGGATTTCTTCGGTCCGGTCGGTCTCGCAGTCGTAACGAAGATAGGCCGGAAGAATGTCGCAGCGCTTGGACCGGAACCCAGCCGCATAGTCGGCCAACGAAGTGCGATACTGATTCGCCCAGATCGAGTCGCTGCGCTGGTAGACGTGCATCGAGCTGAACGGCACGAAGTAGCGCGCACCGACCGTCTCCGTGCGGTGCGCGTTGCGTGCGCCAAGGCTCGGCACGTTCTCGCGTGCCGGTATGCGGCGGCCATCCTCGTCGAAATAGTTGATCATGTCGGCATCGCCGAAGCGGCTCGACAGGGCGAGAAGAAAGGACACGTCGTAGCGCTTGATGGTCTTTCGAGCGAAGCTCTCCCAGCCGTGATCGCTGGCGTCGTTACGGTTGAACACGAGCCGTCCGTTGATATCGACGAGCAGAATGGCGTCCTGGTTCAGATCCGAGATGCACAACGCCCTGACACGATCGGAAAGCGGATACCACTGGCGGTCCGTCATGGTCCGGACGTCGAAGCCCTGTTCGCGCAGCGAATCATGGATCCGCTTGCCGACATGGTCCGGCAGGAGAATGGTCTTGCTGCGCAGCTGCTCGAGCGACTCCGCCTGCAGATGGTCGGGGTGACCGTGCGACAGCCACACATACTTGGTATTCCGGATCGCCGTCAGCTGCTCAGGTGGGATCTCGTGCGAGAAGCTCCAACTGCCGAGGTACGCACTTCCGGTGATCCACGGATCGGTGACCAGGACAGGCAAGCCTCGGTCGTAGCAGATGAGGATGGCATTGCCGATCGTGTCGAAGCCAATGTCCACCGGGGTCACTCCCGCAGGCCACGCGGCGGCCCGCCCGGTTTGAGCGCTGACCAACCCGGCATCGTGGCGGGCCGCTTGACGAGAGGCGGCTCCGCGACGCTCACGGCGGGCTCTACAACGCGGCTCGCGGCGTCCGAGCCGAGTATCGTCTTGCACAGGACGACCAGCGCGATCAGCGTGTAGTAGTAATCGAAGTACGCGAGCCCGAGAAACGCACCGGCACTCGCGTACCCCACCAGACTCACCTGTATCATCGCCGCAAGGTCGGCGAGCCAGCGCTTTTCGCGATCACGGTGTGCCCGGCTGATCACCCATGACGCGGTACGCCACGTCATCAGAGCCAGCATGAGGAAGATTCCGAGGCCGACGAACCCGTGATCCCCGAGGACCTCGAAGTAGATGCTGTGAGAGTCGTGCACGTCGCCGGGGTTCGGAGCGTACAAGGCGAACGTATAGTCATGGAACGAGTCGAAGCCACCTCCCAGCGGCCTGTCCTTCGCCATATTGAACGCCATTTTCCAGGCATTGATGCGGCCCACGGCCGAGGGGTCGGTCTCGTAGTTCTTCATTGTGTTCATGCGATCGTACCACTGCTGTGGCATCACCGAGAGCACCAGGCCGATCGCGACGATCGCCAATACTGCGGTGAAGAACTTGTTGCGGCTTTTCAGCCAGAGGAATGCACCCATCGCGACGAGCCCGACCAGAGCTCCACGCGACTGACTTCCCACGGTGGCAATCGCGCTCAGAACCATGGTGGCGTTCATCGCGCCGCGCAACCAGATATTCCGCACCGCGAGCTGCAAATAGCGCAGCAGCGGAATGGTCATGATCAGAGCGAGCCCCATCTCGTTGTCGCCCCCGATGAAGCTGCCCTCCGGCCCTCTTACGTGGTAAACGCCACCATGGACGATGGTGAATATGCCTCCCTTCACGCCATAGAATCCGATCGAAAGCGCGATCACCCACACCAGTTGATTGATCCGCTCCTTGCTCTGCATGAGCATCATCGTGACGTAGATCATGAGCAGGATCTTCCAGAGCTGGTTGAGTTTTAACCACGCCAGCGCCGGGTAGATCGCATTGATCGTGGTGAGCAGCATCCATGTGAGAAAGACGAGAAGCAGAATCGACTCTCGGGTCCAGGGAATCTTCTTCGGTTCGCGGGAGATGAGCAATCCAACCAGCGTGAACAGCGCTACGATCATGGCAAACGGCATGTCGTACGCGAATGTCCAGGTCAGCCGGTGCGGATTCATGAACCCGATCCAGGTCCATACCAGGATGCCGATATGCGGCCGCCAGAGAATGAACGGGAGCGTACTAAAGATCACCAGGGTGAGGGCTATATCTCTCATTGTTCTTGACGCTCGGGCAGTTTCACGTGCCGCTCGGCCGCGGTCGCCTCGGTCTCCGGGTCAGTGAACCAGCGCACGCGCGCTGGAAGTTTCATTCCGCGCAGCAGACCATCCTCCATCAGCGTCGCCAACCGACGTTCCTCCCGCCAGCCGCGTTGTTTGACCTGATACAGCCTGCCCTTCTCCGCTTGCGGCTGGCCCAGGACTTCTCCGCGCTCGAGCCGTTCAAGCATCTGGGCATAGACCTCGGCGCTGTCGCGGATCCCGCGCCAGAACAGCGTCAGCTCGTCGTCGCGCTCTCCTACTTCCGGACGGACATGGGCGATGAGCTTTCCGGTATCGATGCCCGAGTCGATCCGGTGCAGGGTACATCCGACCTGATCGGGTTCCCCGTTAGAGAGCGCCCAAAAGGTGCAATCGGCGCCACGGTAATGCGGTGAGAGCCCACCGTGCAAATTGAAGATCCCGAGTCGCCCGCGGTCGAGCAGAGGGCCGCGGATCAGCGAGGTGCCGAAGACCGCGATGACGTCGGGCTGCAATCGATCGGCCAGCGCGACGACATCCGGATGGTTGATATGCGGCACTTCGACGAGCAGGTCTTTCCGCACCAGCCCGGGCACAGCCGAACCGAAGAAAAAGCGAGCCTCGCCACCACCGACGTAGCGGCGCCGTTCGCGCAGCCAGCGCGACGCTTTGCGCCACAGGTTCTCGGGCCTCAGTCGCTTGAGCAGCTTTCGGCCGCTCAACTGCGTTCCCGTCTCCTGCACGATGGCCACTGGGCGAGCGCTTGCGCAGAGCCGGTTGGCTACGTACAGATGCCGTGGCGACCGTCCGCACAGGATCATCACCGAGAGGCTAGACATAGGCCACGATTTCCGGCCGCGGTTGAGAGAGATCCAACACCGACGGCACCGGGCTGCCGTCGTGATCCATCATCAGCGCGTCGGCGAAGAACTTCGCCGCCCAGTTGGGGAATTCGAACCTTGAATAAGCGCCCCAGATCGGCGCCGAGCCCGCGATCGCGCCGCGTGCGACCTCATCGCGATCGTCCAGCCGCTGAGCGCGTTTCAGGAATGACAATGCCGTGCGTGCGTTGTCGCACAACTCGACCGCGCCTGCTGCTTGCACGCAGCGCATCCAGTTGACGCTCATCTGGGCGACGCCGGTCAGACAACAATAGCCTGCGCGCGGGATCCATTTGCAGTCATAGGTTCCTGCAAGCCAGCCGTCGGCGCGCTGCGCATGGGCCAGCGCGCGCGCCGCTTTGGCCGCGGCGTCGACGTAGCGGCTGCTGCCGAGCAGCACGCCGGATTCCACAAGTCCACGGACGGTATATGCGATCGTGTGCGTGAACGGCTCGCGACCCGGGGCGAACGCATTGTTGGCGAACCACCCGGATTCATGCTGCTGCGCCAGTGCCCAATCGAGGTTGCGGATCGCGGCCGTTCTCTGGGATGCATCGCCGGCGATGAGCGCGGTCTCGAGGAGCGCCCAGCTTGCGCGCGTGTTGTATGTGTGCGGCACGCCGTTATGCTCGAACTGCCGCCAGCAACCGTCCGGATCCTGCAGCCGGGCCAGCCAGCGACCGGCTCGCACCGCCGCGTCCAGACATTCTGGCCGCTGCAATCGCAGATAGCCCGCCAGCATACCGTGCATGATCTGGCCGGTATTGAACACTACGGGCTGGCTGCCCGGCTCGCCGAAGTGCCCGGGAAACGCACCATCAGATCGCTGGATGGAAAGTTCCCAGTCGATGATGCGCCGAGCGCGATCGATGAGATCGGGACGATCGAGCACTCCGGCTGCCGCAATGAATGTCTCGACGATGTATCCGCTCGTTTCCGGATAACTCGGGAGCCAGCCATCTTCGAAGCTCCATCCCGCCGACACTCCGCCGGAGTCGGGCTGGTCGTTGCGCACGTCCTGCGCCAGACAAAGCCAGTCGATCGCCGCGCGAAGGTGGTCGACATGGGGATACTCGGGTTGCGCGCCTCTGCCGACGAGGTCACGTGCGATCAAGCGCACGTGGCGCGGATGCCACGGCCGATACCGGAACGGTGCAGCGACAAGCTTGAGCAGACTCATGGGTTCGCAGACGCGAAGCTTGCCCGCGCCGCCTCGACCATTCGCATTTCGTCTTCGAGTCCGCGCTGCGGCGGCACGTGGCTGACGACGTAACGATATTTGCCGGAGGCCTCGACGGGAATGGCATCCACCAGCCGGATGCTGACGCGCACGTCATTCCCCAGCCGGGCGGCCAGACCCGCGATCACCTTGGCGTGGCTGACCTCGCTCCATTGGCTCGCGGGTACGATCAGGACTTCAACATCGTGCAGCGCCTGCTGGATGAATTTGAACTGCGCAATACCTTCCACGGCTCGAAGCACGTAGATGACGGCCAGCGCGTGCATGACGACCCCGTCCGGCCGGACGACGAAGTCCGTCGTGCGGCCCACCACCTCGCTCAGCACGTGCAGCCCTCGCCCGTCGGAACAACTCGCCGGGCGCATGCGCACCATGTCGCCCGTGCGATAACGGATGAACGGCTGTGCGTCGGAACACAATCCGGTCGCCACCGCTTCTCCAAGCTCACCGGGTGCAACGGCGCACCCTGCATCGTCCAGAACTTCCAGGATGATACTTTCGCTGATCAGCAACATCTGACCGTGCGGCGTCTCGTGCGCGGTGAAGCCGATATCCCGGCTTCCGAATTCGTTGGCGGCAGGAACGCCGAATACCTCCTCGATGAGCTGCCGCTGGTGCGGATAGAGCGGTTCGCCGGTCGCGCACACGACCCGCAGCTCAGGCAGGCGCAGTCGGATCCCGCGCGCGCGCGCGCGGGCGGCTAGCAAGGCGACGCTGCTCGCATAACCGTAGATGCACTTCGGCCGAAACGCCTGTACCGCTTCGAGGTACGCGTCCATGCCAGCCGCGGACATTGCGAAGGCGTTCAGCACGAGCTGGTTGAGCAAGCCATCGCGGATGGTCTTGATGCGATCGGTCTTGTTCAGCTCCGCTGGTGCGCCCCACAAATAAGCCTCGCGATCCCCGACGTCGACACCCCACCAGCGACGAGCCCGGATCCGGCCCGCTGCATCGGAGGCCTGTCGCCAACGACCGAAATAGAACACGAGAGGCTCGCCGCTGGAGCCGCCAGTGTTGTACCGGAACGCGCCGCCAGGCGCGCCCATCCAGCGAATGCGATCGACGTTGGTACGCGCGTCCTGCTTAGTCATGAGTGGAAGACGACGCAGTTCGTCGAGTGTGACGGGCGTACTCCCATCCGCAACGTCGAGTCCGGCAGCCGCAATGCGCGCGGCGTGCCACGGGCTATGCTGTGCTGCGGTCCGAAGCAGCGCGCCAAGCTTTTCCATCTGCAAGCGCTCGAGCGCCGATCGGGATAGCCACTGGCTCCGCTCCAGGCTCTCCAGATAGGGAATTGTCGGCCGCTTCATGAGGCGCTCCTGAAGCGGATAGATCAGCCGGCGGGAAAGCAAGGGATGCGGCACAAGTAGGCCGAAGCGTAATCGGTGGACGGGTTAGCCGCTTGCGACGCGCGACCGGCAGCAGTTGGAGATCATGCAGGCCGCACCTCGATGCGGTCACGGGAGAGCACCGACGCATAGAGGTCCAGCCACGTCTGCCGCACTCGGGACCACGTATATTGCTGAACCTCGATCAGCGCCGCATCGCGAAGACGCGCGGCCAACGCTTGATCGCGCAGTATCCGCTGTACCGCGGCAGCGATCGCTGCATGGTCACCTGCCCGGCATAGAAGACCGGTGATGCCGTCCCGCACGATGAACGGTATTCCGCCGACGTCCGTACTTACCACGGGCACACCGCTGGCCATCGCCTCCAAAACCGAATTTGGCATGTTGTCGATGCGACTCGGGTTGATCATCACGGAAGCCGAACGATACAGTTCCGCCATCCGGCCCCGGTCGAGCCGGCCGCTGAACGTTACAGCTTCGGAGATACCAAGCTCACCGGCCAGCGACGTCAGTGCCTGATGATCCGGCCCGGATCCGGCCACGGTGAGCTTCGCATGGGGCGTATCCTGCAGAATGAGCGAGAAGGCGCGCAAGGCCATGGCAATGTCGTAGATCGGTTCGAGATTCCGGGTGACGATCAGATGGGGAGTTGCGGACCCCGCGCGCGCCGGTCGGAACAGCTCCGTATCGATGATGTTGGGCACGATCTCGCTCGGGATCCCATGCCGTCCAAAAACCTGCTGCAGAAATGCCGACGGAACGGCGACCACGCTCGCGTGGCGAAGCGTGCCCAACACGCGCGCGCGGGAGCGGGCAAGGAACGGCTCTGCTGCTCCGCCGCGGTAATTCACCACCGCGGGGACACCGCGCATTCTTGCCACCCACACCGCCGGGGAAACAAACAGATGCCATGACCAGCCGGAGTTGGCCATGACATGAAAGACATCGGCGCGGCCGGCGACTCTCCACAAAGTCAACACGTAAGGTACGAGGCGGAACAACGCCCGGACGCCGCGGATCGATTCGATGTACCGCGGCCGATACGCCGCGTTGGTCTGCACTATCGTAATCTTCGCGCCGTCCCTCTGCAGCAGATCACCGAGTTGCCGCGTCTGATTCGCCATACCGCCCGCAGGCGGGGGCAACGGACCCACGAGCGCGATTCTCAGCTCGGCAAGATTCATCGTGCGGCCGGCGACAGCCGTCCGAAGACATCGCGATATCTCGCCACACTGCCTTCCCAATTGCGCTCCTGCTCGACAAAGCGCCGGCCTTGTTCGCGCATCTGCGGCCAGCGCTCACGCTGGGTGAGCAGACGAACAATCGCTTCGGCGAGGGAGACCGTATTTCCCGCGCGGAACAGCACCCCCGTCTCGCCATCGCGGATGAGCTCCCTGTGGCCACCGACGTCGGAGGCGACCAGCAGCCGTCCCTGCGCCATGGCTTCCAGAGGTTTGAGCGGCGTTACCAGATCGGTCAGACGCATTGGATGTCGCGGATAGACGAATACGTCGACGATGCTGTAATAGCGCCAAACCTCGCTGTGCGGAACTCGGCCGGCGAACACGATCTTGTCCGCGATTCCCAGCTTCGCGGCCCGCGCCTTTAGCTCTTGCTCTTGCGGGCCGCCGCCGACCAGAAGCACTCGAACCTTAGGTAATTGCTCCAGAACACGCGGCAAGGCAGCCAGCAGAAGGTCGAGGCCTTCATACGCATAGAACGAACCAATGAAACCGATGACGGTATGGCCAAGCAAACCGAGCTCTCCACTGAGGGCTGCGTCGGGGCTCAAGCCGAATTCGAACGCGGCAATGTCCACCGCGTTGGGAACAACCGTTACGTTGCCCTCGGGAACACCCCGCGAAATGATGTCGCGCTTCAAGCCATCGCAAATCGTCGTTACGTGAGCCGCGCGACGCAGGGCGAATGTCTCCAGGGCATGAGTGGCTCGGTAGCGCAGCCCGCCTTCGGAGCTCGTGCCATGATCCACGGCGGCGTCCTCCCAGAATGCGCGGACTTCGTAGACGACCGGGATCCGAAGCCGCCGGCCGATCAGCAGCGCCGGGAGAGCGTTCAGGACGGGCGAATGCGCATGAATGACATCAGGCCGAACGATGCGCGCCACTTGGTCGAGACGCCGTGCCGTGGCCCGCATCATGCCGAATTCTCCGAACCATGGCAGACTGCTCAATGCGCCCGGATTCCAGTGCGTCCGATAAAAACGAAGCCCGTCGACTTCTTCTTCGAGCTCGCTTGGCGTCGTGTGTTTGGGGCTGGTTAGCTGAAATGTCTCCCACCCCATGCGCCGCTGCTCGCCAAGGATCGCGCTCGTACGGTAGGCATAGCCGCTCTGCAACGGAATCGAATGATCGAGCACGTGCAATACGCGCAGACTCATCCCGCCGCCTGCTCTTGAAGGCTAAGTGTTTCATGCTGGACGCTGTGCTTGAGGAAAGCATCGAACATGAGCAGCGTCCACAGCGGCGCGCTGTAATCACGCGCGCCTGAAACGTGGGCGTCAACGAGATGCTTGAGATAATGCGGATTGAAGGCGCCGGTGCTCGCGAGTCTGGGGCCGAGGATCGCGTCGGTAACTCGCTGCCGCAATGGACCACGGAACCAGCGCTCCAAGGGAATGGCGAACCCTTGTTTTGGCCGGTACATGACCTCCCTTGGCAGGTAGGGCTCCATCGCTTTTTTGAGCAGGAACTTGCCCTCCTGACCGCGAACCTTGAGTGAAGACGGCAGGCTAGCCAGCCATTCGACCAGCGGATGATCCATCAATGGCTCGCGGACTTCCAGTGAGTGCGCCATGCTGGCTCGATCGACCTTGGTATTGATATCGCCGATCAGGTAGGTCTTGAGATCGAGATATTGGACGAGCGCCAGCGCATCATCCGTTTCGGCGCGGCGCGCGTGGCGGCGGAAGACGTCCACCGCTGAATAACCACCCAGCCGCGCCTTGAACGCGTTGCTGTAAAGCTGGCGGCGCATGTCGTCGCGCAGGATAGAGACGCTGTGAAAATAGGCGTCCGCCGACGTTCTGGCCAACGCCTGAAATGTGGACTTGGCCCGCAACACGCGCGGGGCCCAGTCGGCTTTCGGATACATCCGTCCGAGAAATCCGAAAGCGGGGCGCCGAAACGACAGCGGCAGTGTGCTGCGCAGGCGCTCTTCCATCGCGTGCAGCCGATAACGACGATAGCCTGCAAAGTTCTCATCGCCGCCGTCGCCCGATAATGCGACTGTCACATGGGTACGGGCGAGTTGGCACACGCGGTAGGTGGGCACTGCGGAGCTGTCCGCGTACGGCTCATCGTAGACGCCGGCGAGCGTATCGATCAGATCGAAGTCGTCGCTCTCGACGGTGTCCACAAAATGGCGCGTCCGGTAGCGGGCCGCGACCGCTCTGGCGTACCTCGACTCGTCATAGGTCGGATCGCTGAACGCGATCGAGCACGTGTTCACCGGATCGGGAGAGACGCCTGCCATCATCGCAACGACCGCGCTGGAGTCCACGCCGCCGGAAAGAAATGCACCGAGTGGAACCTCGGCGATCATGCGCAAGCGTATCGATTCCTGGAGGCGCTCGACCAGTTCCACACGCGCATCGCGCTCGGCAATGGCGTTATCGAGGGTGAACCGGACATCCCAATACTCGCGCGACTCGGGCACGGCGCGGCCACGTCGAATCGTAAGGGTATGCGCGGGCGAGAGCTTGCGCGCTGAAGCGTAGATGGTGCGCGGCTCGGGAATGTAGCCAAGCGCAAGGTACTCTTCGATTGCCAACGGATCGAGATCGCGCTTGAGGTCCGGATGAGTCACGAGCGACTTGAGCTCGGATCCGAACACGAACCAGCCACCCGGGAGTACCGCGTAATAAAGCGGCTTCACGCCTAGCCGGTCGCGGGCGAGAAACAGTGTTTCGCGATTGCGGTCCCAGAGGGCGAAGGCGAACATGCCGCGGAAGCGCTGGACGCAATCCTCGCGCCATTGTTCCCAGCCATGGACGATCACCTCGGTGTCGCTCTTCGTCCGGAAGACGTGGCCGAGGCGCGTAAGCTCGGGAATCAGTTCCCGATAGTTGTAGATCTCGCCGTTGTACACGATGACCACGCTGCGGTCCTCGTTGTAGAGCGGTTGCTGCCCCGTCGATAGATCGATGATCGAAAGCCGGCGATGACCCAGGCCGAGCCCCGGCTCGAAATGCAACCCATGTTCATCCGGCCCGCGATGGAACTGACTTTCGTTCATGCGCGATACGACATCGCGCGGGATCGTCCGCTTGCCGGAAACATCGAAGACGCCGACGATGCCGCACATGGAGGGCTCGCTTAAGAGTGCGACACGCTTTGCAGCGGTGTCGCTTCGGGTGAGCCCAGCGGCGCGTCGAGCCCGCCTTCCGATGGCGGAAGGGCGACGCCTGCGGCGGCGAGCGCGCGCTCGTACACGCGCGCGTACGCGGCCACCATCGTCTCCACACTGAAGCGCGTCAACGCGACGTGATGCGCTGCCTTCGCATGGCGGCGCGCCGTTGCGCGATCGCCGAAGTAGGCGAGGATGGCCCGGGCGAGCGCATCGGGGTGGGCTGAAGGCACCAGCGTCCCTGTCATTCCCGATTCGATCAGCTCGGCATTGCCGCCGACGCGCGTTGCGATGACGGGGAGCCGCGTCGCCATCGCTTCGAGAATCGTATTCGATACGCCTTCGGCGAGCGAGGGCAGCACGAAGCAGTCCAGGCCGCGCATGAATTGAGGCACGTCGGCACGCTCGCCGGCGAACCAGGCGAGCTCCCGAACGCCCGCCTCCGCCAGCACCGACTCCGCTTCCTGCTTGAGCGCGCCGCCACCCGCTACGACTAGTCGCAACTGGCTCGCGGCGGCAGGTTGCATCTCGAGCGCGAGGACGAACGCACGCGCGAGGTTGAGCGGGTCCTTGATTCCCTCGAGCCGGCCGACGCTGCCAATCAACCAGTGGTCCGGCGCTTGGAACGGACAGCCGGCAATCGAGGCGCGTGCGCCGGCGGCAGGATAAAACCGCGCGGTGTCGACGCCGTTGTAGATCTGAGTGATCGACGTTGCCGTCACGCCCACCTGGTGTTCCAGATACTCCGACAGGTGCCGCGACAGGGCGATGTAGTGGTTGACGAACGGCCGATAGAGCCTGCGCAACAGCCGGTACCGATGGCGGCGTCCCTCGGGATCGTGAATGTCCCAGCCGTGCTCGCCATGGATTCGCACCGGCACGCCCGCGGCCCATGCCGGTACCACCGCTTCCAGCGCCGCCAGGTTGCGGGTATGCACGACCACCGGGCGCAGCGCCTTGAACACGCGCCAGAGCTGCGGGTAATCGCGCACGAGGTGGCCGGGCCGCTTGCCCAGGGCGATATAGTGCACGTCGGGACGAATGATCCGCTCCGTGAACTCATCCGAAACGTCAGTGAGCGATACGATGACGTGCCGCCAGCGCTCACGCGACAGGTGATTGACCAGGTTGACGATCCCGTTCTCGAGCCCCCCGACGCCGAAGCGGAAGACCACGTGTGCGAGCAGCGGTTGTGCGATTTTCATATGTTGGTCGCGCACGTTACTGCCCGCTCGCCATGATCTCCGCCTCCACGCGGGCCAGCGCGGCGTTGATCGACGGGATCATGTCGCGCGCGAACTCGCGCAGCGTCGCCGCGGGAGGCTGGTTGGGGTCGTCGTACGGCGCGGCGAGAATGATTGCGGTTCCGTCGTCGCCGCGACCGGACAGCTTCTGCCACGCGAGCATCCCCTTGGCGACATACGGATTGACGACATCGTGTCCAGCGATGCGAAACCAGTCCCATACCAGCAGACGCTGCTGCGGCGAGCGCAACCGCGTTTCCCGCACTTCGAGCGTTCCCGCGCCCAGCGCATCTTTCACGCGGGACTCGCTGAGATTGATCATGACCTGCTTTTGCAGCACCATGATGTTCGTCGAGCTGATTAGCTGTGCTCCAGGCCGCTGACGGTGGTAATAACCCAGGTGCAGCGCAACCGTGCGATCTTCCTTGCGATAGACCTGAAAGACCGTCGCCGAAGCAGGATCGTAATGCGGCCGCCAATCGGTCAATGGCGCGGGATCGGCGACCCAGCCGCCGGCCGGCGTGGGCGCGGCCAGGGTCAGGGTTGCTCGGTTGTCTGCATCGTTGCGGTCCAGGTATGCGGCATACGCAGGCCAGGCGCCGACGATTGCGATCGCGGCAATGGCATATCTCGCAAGGCCTGCGCGCGGCGGCGCGTGCGTCGGTGACGGCGCGCGGCCCTCCGCGCTCTGCGGCTCCGTGTCCGGATCGCGCCAGAACGAGCCGATCCAGAAGAGCAGCAACATCACCACCCCGAAAAAGACCCATCCGTAAATGAAATGGTCGATACCGTGCGCGAGCCGGTTGTCGCTCAAATGCGCGATCATGACGATCAGGTACGCGCGGAAGCCGTTCGCGATAATCGGCACGATGATCGACATCGCGGCGAAAAGCAGCCGCTTCCATGGCCGCCGGTAGGAAAGATACGCGAAGAGCACCCCAACGGTGAACGAGGCGATCAGGTAGCGCACGCCGCTGCAGCCTTCGACGATCGACCAGTTTCCCGAAGGTATGGAGAAAAACATGCCTTCGCGAAACACGGGAATTCCGGAAAGCTGCAACGCGGTCACCGTGAAATCCGCGGTCCAGTCCATCAGCGGCGGGATCAGCGCCTCGCCCATCGGCACGCCCAGCACCAGAAAGCCCAGGGGAAACATGATTGCGCGCGCCACCTCGCGTCCCAGGATTGCGATCACCGTGGCCCAGATCGTCGCGACCAGCGCGAGCTGTTTCACGACCTGAACCTCGCCGGCGTAGGCTACGAGCCAGATCGCTCCGGCGCACGCGAGCAGCGCCAGCCCCAGCCAGTCGGGAGAGGGCTTGAGCATCGCCAGCGTACGGCGGCGCTGCCAGATCAGCACCAGCACGATGGGAACGATCAGGAAGCCGTGAGCGAAAGTCTCCGAGCGCGACCAGATTGCGACGATCGATTCGACAGTCGGCCAGTGAATGGCAAGAATGCCGATGATCGCGCCGACGACCAGTGGCAGCGCGCGCCGCCAGCCGGGATCGACGGCGGCGCTCGTGCCGGGCGCCGCCGATGCGGCCAGCACGCTTCCGGTCCCGGCGTTCATCGCGTGCTCACTGCGGCTGTCGCAGTGCCCGGCGGCGCGAAAGCGGGCGTTGGCGCCGGACGCGTTGTTTCGCCACGCGCCATGAGTTCATCGAGCCGCGCGAATCTAGACGTCCATGCGTAGTCCGCAAGGATACGGGCGCGGGCGCGCCTACCCATGCCGTCGCCCGCCGCAGGATCCATGACGGCGAGCACCCTTGCCGCAAAGGAGGCGGCGTCGTCGGCGACCTCCAGATCGACGCCAGGCCGCGCGCTCAGCGCCGCTGCGGCGGCAGACGTGACGACGACGGGTCGCTCCATCGCCATCGCTTCGAGCACTTTGTTCTGGATGCCGCGAGCCACGCGGAGCGGCGCAACCACGACGCGGGCATGGCGGAGATAGGGGCGCACGTCATCCACGCGTCCGGTGACCTTGATCGCAGCATCGCTCTCCAGCGCTCGCACCGTGCGATGCGGGTTCATGCCGACGACGTGAAAGCGCGCGCAGGTGTCATGCCGGCGGATGCGCGGCATAACCTCCCGCGCGAACCAGACTACAGCATCCACGTTGGGCCAGTAGTCCATGGTGCCGGTAAACACGATCGCGTGCTCGCTGGCCGAGAAGGGCGACTCGAGGCCGTGCGCGGGCGAGAAGTATTCGCTGTCCACGCCGTTTTCGATCGCGACGATGCGATTCGCGCATTCCGGCGCCGCATCGCTGAGGAGTCGGGCTTCCTCGCGGGTGACGAACAGGCTTGTCTCGACGCGCGCGGCGACATGCTTCTCGAAGGCGAGCAGCCGCCGCGCCTCAAGCTCGTAGAGCGCCGAGACCGGCCAGGGCCTACGCCGCGCGTAGTCGCCCCACTTTGCCGAGTCCAGGTCGACAAAATCGACGATGGATCGCATGCGTGGCAGATCGAGCACGTACTGAGCCATGGGTGAAGAAAAGATGAACGCGCGCTCGATGCGCTCGCGCCGCACCACGTCCTTGACCCATTCGTCCAATGCGCTGCTGCGGAAATAAGGCAGCGTCAGCGCCTCGCCGGTGAGAACGGCTCCGGCACAGCGCATCCGCCTCGACCAGCGGACGATCGGCTCGACGTGAACCTCGGCGCATAGCGCTCCGAGTTTCTCCACATGCTGCCAGTCCAGGGGATCGTCGATAAAGCTACCCAGAACGACTCGGTAGCGTTGCGCCAGGTGCTGCAGCAGATGATGCGAACGAACCTTGTCGCCCTTGGTCGGCGGATACGGCAACCGGTGGGCCAGGAAAAGAAGAGTCTCCATGGGCATCGGGTACTTCAACCAAGGCTCTTGACCAGATGCGGACCGACGATATTCGCAACCGGGATGGGCAGCCTGCGCCACAACGCCATCAGCAGGCGATACTTCGGATTGAGCGGATTGTGTTCGGGGATGCTGTCGCGGCGGTACAGCCAGTATTCGTAGGCGAGCGGCGTCGGCTCCAGCCCCCAGTGCTTCTTGAAAGCGAACGCACCGGTCCCGCGCTTGCTGCGGCCGTAATCGAAGATGCGCAAGCCGCGCTCGCATGCCCTGCGCAGCAGCTCCCAGTACTTGAAATCGTTGGCGGCAAGATCGCGCGCAGCCGCGACGTCGCCGGCGTAATACGGCAGTGCCTCGTCCCGGAAGTAGAAGGAGAGCACGCTCGATACGGGCTTGCCGCCAGGCTCGGTGACAGTGAGCACCTCGCAGTCAGGCTCGAAGCTCTTAAGCAGCGCCTGGAAATAGCGCTTCGGCAGCGGGGGCGTGCCATGCCGGTGCACGTTGTCCGCGTAGAGCGCAAAGAAGCGGTCCACGTCGGTATCGATCCGGCTCTGAAGGCCGTGTCCGATGCCCTTGCGAATCATCGCCCGCTGCTTGCGCGGAATGGCGAGCAGGTTGGCGTCGACGTCCGGCATGATCATCTTGCGAAAGGTCACATACAGATCCTGGCGAGGCCAGTCGGCTTCGCGCACGGCTCGATTACGCAGCTCGAGATGCTCGACACCCATTCTTTCACCAAGCTCCCGGGCGACTCTGTTCAGCGCCGCGACTGCCTCGGTCTCGACCGCAGCCGCACCTCCGTACGCACAGAACGGCAGCGACACCAGCGCATGCCCGAACAGGAAACTCTTCACTTCGACGAGCGGAAGGACGCCGACGATCTCATCGCCCCGCTCGGCGAGAAGGTAATGCGTTCGGTGGCCGAAGCATTCTTCGACGATTTCCTTCCACCCGATGCGATGGAAGAACGTCGCGTCGGGGCATCGGTAGACGAACGCGTCCCAATGGGCGCGGTCATCGTGCGCGTAGCCACGCACGCAAATGGGGACGACCGCGGCCGGGCGCAACGATTCCGCGGTCGCTAGCGAATTCATGCCACGCCGAAGACGACGCGGTCCATCCGATCCCAGCGGAAGTCCTGCAGCAGCAACTTCAGTCGGTCCGCGGTGCACCGCAGGTTCACGTAATGACGAAACCGCGTCTTCGCGTCCACGCCTGACACGCGAGGCTGCTCGGGATCGATTTCCCAGGGATGGAAGTAGAAAATCGCCGATTCCTCGTCGCAGCGATTCACATGCCGGATCAGCCAGCGGGATACGGCGTACGGCATAAGGCGAAAGTAGCCCCCGCCTCCTGCCGGCCAATTGGTCCGAAACAAGCGCGCGGTGGTTATCGGAACCTCGAGGACATGGGTGTTGACGACGTGCGTAAAGCGGGACGCGGCCGGCGATCCGTAGTGATCGTGCCGGATCGGATAGACGCTGGAGCTGTATCGATAACCGGCCCTCGCCAGGCAATCGTAGGCCCAGAGATTGCCGTCGCCGATGGAGAAGCTCGGCGCCCGATAGCCTTGTACGTCGGTTCCGGCGATGTCCTCGAGGACCGCCTTCGCCAGCGCGACGTCGGCGAAGAACGCGCCCGCCTCCAGCGCGCTCACCCGCTCGTGGGCATAGCCGTGACTCGCCAGCTCGTGTCCGCACGCCACGATTCGCTGCACCATCTTCGGATAGCGCTCGGCGATCCAGCCCAGAGTGAAGAACGTAGCGTGAGCCCCGCCATCCGAGAGCAACTCCAGGATCCGGTCGATATTCTGCTCAATCCGGCACGGCCGCGCTTCCCACGTCGAACGCGCGATGTACTGAGCGAATGCCGAGACTTGAAAGTAATCCTCGACGTCGATCGTCAGCGCGTTGACGACAGTGCTCCCGTTTGCCGCGGATGCTTCCATGGCTTCAGGCGTAGACCGGCTCCGCGCGCCGGGCAAGCCACGGCACGAGGTG
>WNGB01002413.1_pt1 | contig 30214 bp, 21 predicted proteins | sample 5400681 | NCBI WGS metagenome assembly WNGB01 (sample SAMN13153367, study PRJNA577476) | soil metagenome | isolation source: 115 cm soil or saprolite under grassland replicate 2 | place: USA:California | collected 2016-06-15
AGCCGGTTGGACCGCCGCTCCAGCTCCCGGTAGGTCAGCTCAGCACCCTGGAACCGGACCGCCACCCGGTGGGGGTCCTTGCCGGCCGTCACGTCATGCAGCAGCCCCGGGCGGTACGGCGTCGCAGGCGGGTTCCAGGTGTGCAGGAGCAGCTCGCGTTCGGCCGGGGGCAGGATGTCGATGTCCGCGAACGCACGGCTGGGCTCGGCGAGCCCGCCGGCCAGCGCGGCGCTGACGTGGTTGACCAGCCTCTCGACCCAACCGGCGTCGAACCGGTCCGGGGAGTACGCCACGGAGACGTCGATCTGGCCGTCGGCCGTCGCGGTCAGCGCGATGAGGAGGTCCGAGCTGTGGCTGTCGTCCCCGGTCGGACCGTTGCGCCCCTGCCGGTCCAGGCCGACCCGGAACGACGCGGCTTGCCCGGCGCCGTCGAGATAGCGGGCCACCAGGTCGGCGAAGGTGGGCTCGCCACTCAGGTCGGCCCGCAGCACGCCGGTGGCACCGTACCCAATGGCCAGCTCTGTGCTGCCGGTGTGCCGGTGCAGCACGGTCAGCAGGGCCGCCAGCCATACCGCCGGCAACGGCACGCCGTGCGTAGCGGCGTAGCCGTGGGCCGTGGCGGCCAGGTCGTCGGGCAGGCGGCGGGCCACGACCTGCGCCCCGTTCGGGACAACAGCATGGGGCCGATCGACCAGACTGCTGCTCATTGCGGCTCCTCGGCTCAGGAGGATCGGGCCAGGTCATGGCCGATCGTTTGGATCACCCGACGTTCGGCATCCCGGTCAAAGAAGTGTCCACTCTGGAGCACGTCAAGGTCGAAGCGTGCGGTCGTCTCGGCCTGCCAGGCGGTCATCCGGTCAGGCGGTGCCGACGGGTCGTCCTTGCCGGCGAACGCGTGGATCCGTACGTCGAGCGGCGTGTCCGGGCGGAACCGGTGTGTGCTGAGCACGGTGAGGTCAGCCCGCAACGTCGGCAGCAGGGTGCGTACCAGCTCCGGTTCGGCCAGGACCTCGGGCGGCGTGCCACCCATCTCCCGCATGTAGCCCTCGAGCCCGTCCGCCCGCCCTTCCCACGGCCACGTGCCGGCGTCGTGGACCGGCGCGATGTCACAGGCCAGGAAGAGCTGGCTCGGCATCGGCATCGACCGTTCCTGAAGGGCGTGGGTCAGTGTCCAGGCCACCCGCGACCCCATGCTCACGCCGTAGCAGGCGAAGGGCCGGTCCAGCAGCGGTTTGAGCACCTCGACGAGTTCGTCCACGAGCGGTGCCATCCGGTCGAACGCCGGCTCGCCGAACCGGTCGGCCCGCCCGGGCAGCTGCACGGCGACCGGCTCGATCGACGGCGGCAGCAGGCGGGACCAGTGCCGGTACATCGCGACGCTGCCGCCCGCGTGGTGAAAACACAATAGACGGAGGTCGGCGGATCCGTCGCGTCGGCCGAACCGCTTGAACCAGTGGCGGTCCCAGTCCCCCGGGTAGGCCATTGTGGAGTGGGCGTCGGTCAGCTCGTCGTGACCGGGGCGCGGCGGGCACTGCGTGGACGGATGTCGGTCCAGTTCGCCTCGACGTAGTCCAGGCAGGCCTGCCGACCGTCCGGTCCGTGCACCACGCGCCATCCGGCCGGGACGGCCAGCGTCGCCAGCCAGAGCGAGTGCTGGTCCTCGTCATTGACGAGCACGACGAACGTGCCGTCGGGGTCATCGAACGGATTCATGCCGCCGACCCTAATCAGGGCGTCCGGTCGGTAGCTGTCACGTGAAACGAGGACGGGTCCGCCAATGGCCTGGCCGCATACCTTGGCGGTGGCGCCAGCGCAGATGGGACGGACCTCGGTATGAACCTTGCGATCGCCCGGCTCGAGGCGTGGATGCGCGATTACTACCACAAGGTCGACCACGACATCGGCAGCAGCGGTGTCCGTGACCTGACCATGGCAGAGCTGCGCGCGCTGTGCGGGTTTGACCTCTCCGAGCTGGATCCAATGATCTTCCACGACAGCGAGAGCTACGGCGGGCAGCGGCTGCGGGCCGCCCTCGCCGACCGCTGGACCGGCGGCGATGTCGACCGGATGATGGTCACTCACGGCTCCAGTGAGGCCATCTACCTGGTCATGCACCTCGCGCTGGAGCCCGGCGACGAGGTCATCGTGCCGGAACCGGCCTACCAGCAGCTGCACGACATCGCCGCCGCCCGCGGCTGCCGGGTCACCCGGTGGCGGCTCGACGCGGGCGCCGGCTTCGCGGCCGACCTGTCGACCCTGCGCGGGCTGGCGGCGAACCGGCCCCGGATGATCGTCGCGAACTTCCCGCACAACCCCACCGGGGTGTCGATCACCCGCGAGGAACAGAAGGAGCTCGTCGCCATCGCCGCCGAGGCGGGCAGTTGGCTCGTGTGGGACCACGCCTTCGGCGAGCTGACCTACACCGCCGACCCGCTCCCGCTCCCCATCGACGACTACCGGCGACACATCGCATTCGGCACCTTCTCCAAGAGCTACGGCCTGGCCGGGCTCCGGGTCGGCTGGTGTGTGGCGCCGCCCGACCTGTTGGCCCGGATGGCCCTGCTGCGCGACTACATCGCGCTCTACGTCTCGCCCGTGCTGGAGTTCTTCGCCGAGCACGCGGTCCGGCACGCCGACCGGATCGTGGCCCTGCAGCGCGAGCACGCCGCCGGCAACCGGCAACTGTTGATCGACTGGGCGGCCGACCGGCCGGAGCTGGTGCGCCTCACCCCGCCCGAGGGCGGGGTGACGTCCTTTGTCGAGCTGCTCGGCCAGCCGGACGTGGTCCGGTCCTGCCGGCGCCTGGCCGAGCAGCATCGCGTGCTGCTGGTGCCTGGCGCGTGTTTCGGCGACCGCTACCGCGACTATGTACGGCTCGGCTTCGGAGGCCCCACGGCCGAGTTGACCGCCGGCCTGCAACGCCTGGAGCTCGTGCTCCGGGAAGACAACGGGATGGGATGACCCATGACTGACCTGCACCAGCGCATCGCGGCCCTGTCACCGGGCCAGCGGGCCTTGTTGGAGGAGCGCCTCGCGGAGCTGGCGACGGCCCGTGGCTGGCGGCCGGGCGCCCGGATCGCTCCCCGCGACCGCTCCCGACCCACGCCGCTGGCGATCCAGCAACAGCGGGAGTGGACGCTGTCCCAGATCCAGTCCACCTACAACATCCCGGGCGCCTTCCGGGTCGAGGGCGAGCTGGATCACGAGCTGCTCGGCCGGGTCCTCACCGAGGTGGTCGAGCGACATGAGGGGCTTCGATCCACTGTGGAGCTTCAGCCCGACGGAACCCCGGCGCAGGTCGTGCACCCGACAACGCCGGTGCCGGTTCCGGTGGTGGACCTGTCGCACTTGACCGCCGACGAGCAGCGGGCCAGCGTGCGCGACCGCTGGCAGGCCGAGATCGAGACGCCCTTCGACCCCCGGCAGCACCTGCGGCTGCGGAGCTGCCTGTCTCGACTGGCCGATCGGACCCACATCGTCTTCATCACCGTCGACCATGTGGCCGCCGACGCGGTCTCGGTGGGTCTCCTGGTGCAGGAGTTCGCCGCCCTCTACGTCGGTGCCCGGCTGGAACCACTGGAGATCCAGTTCGGCGATTTCGCGGCCTGGCAGCGGAGCGTCGAGAAGGAGCGGATCGCCGACGAGGTGCAGCACTGGCGGGCGACCCTGGCCGACATCCCGGCCGGACTGGCGCTGCCCAGCGACCGGCCGTACCCGGCCCGCCCGACGTTCGCCGGTGCCGCCCATCACACCGAGCTCCCGGCCGAGCTCTCCACCGAGCTGCGCCGCTTCGGCGAGCGCGAAAGCGCATCGCCGGGGATCATCCTGATCGCCGCGGCCGCCGTACTGCTCTACCGCTACACCGGCCGCCAGGACATCGTCATCGGCGAGAACGTCTCCGGACGCAACCGGGCCGAGCTCGAGTCGCTCATCGGCTGCTTCGTCGGGGTCCTCCCGATGCGCATGCGGGTCGCGGATGACCAGAGCCTGCGCGAGGTCGTCCGGCAGGCCCGGGAGACCGTGATGACCGCGTACGACCATCAGGACCTGCCCATCGACGCCCTGCTCAACCAGCTCGACCTCGGGCCGGAGGCCGCGCCGGCGACGCTGATCGACATGTGGCTGGACGTGCGCACGCCCGAGACCCGTCTCGAGGTGCCCGGCCTGCGCATCAGCGCCGAGCCGATCGAGTCCAACTTGCGGGTGGGCAGCCCGCTCGCCCTGGATGCCGATCCGAACGGGGATACGCTACGGCTGCAGTGGATCTACATGACGGAGCTGTTCGACGCCGGGACCGTGCAGGTGCTCGCCGACCAGTTCCAGCGCGTCCTGCGAGCGCTCGTCACCGCGCCCGACACCCCGGTGGGGGAGATCGAGCTGGCGGTCGCGCCGGCTGGGGTGTCGGTTGGGGTGTCGGCGGGAGCCGAACCGGGCTTTGTCCAGCTGTTCCAGCGCCGGGTCGCCCTGGCCCCGCACGCTGCGGCGGTGGTCCACGACGGTGTCCCGACGAGCTACGGCGAGCTCAACCGGGCCGCCAACCGGCTCGCCCACCGGCTGCGGGCCCTCGGGGTCGGTCGGGACACACCGGTGGGAATCCTCGTGGACCGCTCGCCCCGACTGGCCGAGGCCATCCTGGGTGTGCTCAAGGCCGGCGGTGGCTACCTCCCGATCGACCCGGCGTACCCGCCCGAGCGCATCGCCGGCATGCTCGCCGACGCGGGCGCCCGGGTGCTGGTCACCCAGGCGGAGCTGGCGTCGGTCGTCACCGCGCCGAGGACCGTGCTTGTAGAGGACGTTGTCGGCGGAGCCGACGGTGACCCGGCGGACGCACCGGATCCATTCGCGCTGGCGTATGTGGTCTACACGTCCGGCTCGACCGGTCGGCCCAAGGGCACCATGATCGAGCACCGGTCATTGGTGACGTACGCCCGCGACGTCGTGGACCGGCTCGGGCTCGGCGCCGGCGACCGGTTCCTCCAGTTCGCGTCGCCCAGCTTCGATGTGCTGGCGGAGGAGCTGTTCCCGATCTGGCTGGCCGGGGGCTGCGTGGTCATCCCGCCCCGGCCGCTGCTGGGCAGCGGCGAGGACCTCGCCGACCTAATCGAGCGCGAGCGGCTGACCGTGATCGAGCTACCTACCGCGTACTGGCACGAATGGGTCCGCGAGCTCGACCGGCGCGGCCGCGGGCTGCCGAGCTGCCTGCGGCTGGTCATCATCGGCGGGGAGCCTGTGCTCCCGGATCGCCTGGCCCGGTGGCGGGCGCTCGGCGTGACGCTGATGAACTGCTACGGGCTGACCGAGACCACGGTCACGTCGACCTTCTTCCGACTGGACCCGACCGATCCGGTCATCGACTGGCCCAACCTGCCGATCGGGTCGCCATTGCCGTCGGCGGACCTGCGCGTGCTCGACCATCGGCTGCGACCGGTGCCGGTGGGCGGCACCGGCGAGCTCTACATCGGCGGCGTCGGCGTCGGCCGCGGCTACCTGGGTCAGCCCGGCCTGACCGCGCACCGCTTCCTCGCCGATCCGGATCCGGCCCGGCCGGGACAGCGGCTCTACCGCACCGGCGACCTGATCCGCCAGCGGGTCGACGGCAACCTGGAGTTCATCTCCCGGGTAGACCGGCAGGTCAAGATCCGCGGCTTCCGGGTGGAGCCGTTGGAGATTGAGTCCGTGCTCAGCCGGCACCCGGGGGTCGCCGAGACCGTCGTGTCCATGCACGAACCCGTTCCCGGCGACCGCCGCCTGATCGCTTACGTGGTGCCCGGGCCGGACGGTATGCCCGCCGTCGCCGAGCTGCGGCGCTACCTCGACGGCGAGTTGCCGGCGTACCTGGTGCCGTCCGCGTTCGTCGAACTCGCCGCGATTCCACTGACCTCCAACGGCAAGGTCGACCGGGACCGCCTCCCCGCGCCGGAGGACGGCCGGCCGACTCTGGGCGGGGCGTACCAGGCGCCGGAGTCGCCGGTCCAGCGCACGCTGGCCGACATCGTGTCCGCGGTTGTCGGCGTCGAGCCGGTCGGCATCGCCGACAACTTCTTCGAGATCGGTGGTGACTCCATCCTGGCGATCCAGGTCGTCGCCCGGGCCAGGGAGGCCGGCCTGCGGCTGTCTCCGCAGGACCTCGTCACCCACCCGACGATCGCCGCACTGGCCGAGGCGGCCGGCGCCGGACCCGTGGTCGATGCCGAGCAGGCCGACGTGACCGGCCCGGTGCCCGTCGCGCCCAACCAGCGCTGGTTCGGCGCCGCCGGCATCACCGACCCGCACCACTGGAACCGGTCCGTGCTGCTGGAGATCCGGGCGGACACGCCGCCCATCCTGGTCGAGCGTGCCGTCGAGCACCTGATGATCCACCACGACGGCCTGCGCCAGCGCGTCCTGCTGGCCGGGGCCGGCCCGATGCGCGTGCGACTCGCGCAACGCGGCGACGTCACGCCCTTCGCCGCGTACGACCTGACCGGGCTCGAGGAGGCCGAGCAGCGACACCGGATCGAGGAGCTGGCCATCGAGATCCAGACTGGCCTCGACCCGGCCGTCGGCCCGCTGGTGCGATTCGCCCAGTTCCGCCTCGGCGGCGACCGACCGGACCGGCTCGCCATCGTCGCGCACCGGCTGGTCGCGGACGCCGCGTCGATGGGCATCCTGGTCGAGGACCTGCACCGCGCGCTGACCCAACTGGTCGCTGGTGAGGCGGTGACGCTGCCGCCGAAGACGACATCGTGGCAGTCGTGGGTGCGCCGTCTGATCGCGTACGCGGCCACGCCGACCGTGCAGTCACAGCGCGGGTACTGGTCGGAGCTGGTCGCCGCGCCGGCCGGCCGGCTGCCGGTCGACCGCCCGACGGAGCCGGCGGCCGACACCGCGGCCACCGAGCGGACGGTCGTCGTGGCACTCGACACCAGCGAAACGGCCGACCTCCTCGCCGCCCCCGAAGCGCTCGCCTGCGGAATCGACGAGGTCCTGCTCGCGGCGCTGGGTCGGGCCCTGCGCGGGTGGAGCGGGGCCGACCGGCATCTGGTCGACGTCGAGCGCCCCGGCCGCGCCACCTTGTTCGACGAGGTCGACCTGAGCCGGACCGTGGGCTGGGTCAGCCGGACCCATCCGGTGGCCCTGACCGGCGACCCGCACGACGCACCCGAGACGACGCTGAAGGCGGTCAAGGAGGCGCTGCGTACGGTGCCGGCCGACGGAGTCGGGTGGCAGCTGCTGCGGGCCGACCCGGAGCCGGTGCCGGTGGCGCCGGTGGAGCTGGCCTTTGCATATCTCGGCGACGTGGACCCACCGGGCTTCACCCTGGTGCCCGAGTCGATCGCACCCGACGCCAGCCCGCGGGGACGGCGGCCGTACCCGATCGTCGTCGAGGCGTCGCTGGCCGGCGGCACGCTGGTGGTGCACTGGCGCTACAGCGAGAGCCGGCACGAGCGCTCGACCGTGCTGGGGCTGGGCGAGCGCTACCTGGGCGAGCTGCGGGCGTTCATCGACGCGGCTGCGCACCCGGTCGAGACCATGTTCACGCCGGCCGACTTCCCGCTCGCCCGGCTCGACCAGGCGCGCCTGGACGACCTGCTCAGCCGGATCTGACCCCGACGGGAGTTGTGGTGGACCTCAGCCTGTTCTTCTTCGCCGACAGCGGCGCCGCCGACGACGGCTACCACCTGCTGTTGGAGAGTGCCCGCTTCGCCGACGCCAACGGCTTCGCGGCGGTGTGGACGCCGGAGCGCCACTTCCACTCGTTCGGCGGCCTGTACCCGAACCCCGCGGTCACCGGCGCCGCCGTGGCCGCGGTGACCGAGCGGGTGGGCGTGCGCGCGGGCAGCGTGGTCGCACCGCTGCACCACCCGGCCCGCATCGCCGAGGAGTGGTCGGTCGTCGACAACCTGTCCAAGGGTCGGGTCGGCGTCTCGTTCGCCTCCGGGTGGAACGCGGCCGACTTCGTGCTCCAACCGGAGAACTACGCCGAGCGCAAGAGCGTGATGGTGGAGGTGGTGGAGACGGTACGGCGGCTGTGGCGGGGTGACCAGGTCGAGTTCCCCGACGGGGCCGGCGAGAAGCGGGCCGTGCGGATCTTTCCGGCTCCGGTGCAACCCGAGCTGCCGGTCTGGATCACCAGCGCCGGCTCGCCCGAGACGTTCCGGACCGCCGGCCGCCTGGGCGCCGGGCTGCTGACCCACATGCTCGGGCAGGACCGCGACCGGCTGGCGCAGAACATCGCCGCCTACCGCGAGGAGTGCCCGGACGAGCGCGGGCACGTCGTCCTCATGCTGCACACGCTGATCGGCCCGGACCGGGCCGCGGTGCGCGAGACGGTCCGCGAGCCGTTCAGTGACTACCTGCGCAGCTCGGTCGACCTGGTGGTCAAGGCCTCGTCGGGCCTGTTGCCACCCGGGTTCGACCCGGACCGGCTGCCGGCGCGGGACAAGGAGTTCCTCATCGCGCATGCCTTCGACCGCTACTTCACCACCAGCGGTCTGTTCGGCACCGTGGCCGACGGCGCCGAGATGGTGCAAGGGCTCAAGGCGATCGGTGTTGACGAGGTCGCCTGCCTGATCGACTTCGGCGTGCCGCGCGACGATGTCCTCGGGTCCCTGCGGTACCTGGCCGAGCTGCGCGAGCGTGCGGATCAACAGACCTTGTGAACCCAGCCGAACGGGTCGGGGCCCCGGCCGTACTGGATGCCGAGCAGTTCGTCGCGGAGCTGGAGGGTGACCGGGCCCGGCCCGCCGTCGCCGATGCGCCAGTCGTGCGCGACGCTCCGGACCGTGCCAACCGGCGCCATCACCGCCGCCGTGCCGCAGGCGAACACCTCGGTCAGCCGGCCGGACGCGCAGTCCTCGCGCCAATGCTCGGTGGAGATCCGGCCCTCTTCGGCGGCGATGCCGAGCTGGGGCGCCAGGGTGAGCAGGCTGTCGCGGGTGACCCCGGGGAGCAGCGTGCCGGTCAGCGCGGGAGTCATGATGCGCGGCGTGGAGCCGGGGGGCGCGTAGACGAAGAACAGGTTCATGCCACCCATCTCCTCTACCCAGGTGTGCTCGACCGAATCAAGCCAGACCACCTGGTCGCATCCCCGCCCCGTAGCCTGCGCTCCGGCGAGGAACGCCCCGGCGTAGTTGCCGCCGGCCTTGGCGAAGCCGGTGCCGCCCGGGGCGGCCCGAGTGTAGTCCTCGCAGAGCCACACGGTCACCGCCCGTAGCCGGGCGCCGAAGTACGCGGCCGCGGGAGACGCGATGACGCAGAACAGGTAGCTGTCCGAGGGATGGGTGAAGCCGAGCCCCCGCTGGGTGGCGATCATCATCGGTCGCAGGTAGAGGCTTTCGCCCAGACCGCCCGGCACCCAGGCTCTGTCCTGGGTGACGAGCAGTTCGAGGGCGCGGATGAAGCTCTCTTCGTCAATCTCGGGCATGGCCATCCGCCGCGCCGACCGGTTGAACCGGGCCGCGTTCTCCTCCGGCCGGAACAGCGCGATTGACCCGCCTTCCTGCCGGTACGCCTTCATGCCCTCGAAGATCTCCTGACCGTAGTGGAACACCTTCGCCGCCGGGTCGAGCGTGACCGGCCCGTACGGCTCGAGGCGGCCGTCGTGCCAGCCGCGGGCGGCCGACCAGCGGAGCGTGATCATGTGGTCGGTGAAGACCTGGCCGAACTCGGGTGCGGCGAGGATCGCCTCGCGCTCGGCCGCCGGTACGGGTTGACGCGATGGCTGGATCTCGAAGTCGATCATGGGCCTGGTCACCTTGTCTCAGACGGTCGCCAACAGTTCCCGGTAGGACCGGGCCATCGTGCGGGCGGCAGTCGCGACGGTGTCGAACGGCCGGGCCAGCGACACCCGGATGTAGCGCAGGCCGCTCTTCGGGTCGGCCCAGTGGAAGGGCGCGCACGGCAGGACGTGGACGCCGCGGCACAGCATGTCCTTGTACAGCAGGGACGAGTCGGGGCCATCGGCGGGCAGCTCGATCCGGGCGACGCTGATCTGCGAGGCCGGATCGGCCAGCCGCAGTCCTACCGCCTCGATGGCCTCCTTCACCACGGCCCGGTTGCGCTCCAGCAGATCCCGGGCCCGCTCGAAGCCACCGTCCACCCAGTCCGCCGCCAGCGCCCTGATCAACTGCAGAACGACCGGCGAGGCGGCCAGCAGCGACTCGGAGAAGGCCCGTTCGATCGGCAGCGTCGTGCGCTCGCTGTAGGCCAGCATGCCTATCTTGAGCTCGTGCGTCGGCCACAGCTTGCCGGTGTCCTCGATGATGATCCAGTCGGCTCCGGCGGCATCGAGGATCCGGTAGGTGTCGTACTGGGCGTCCCGCACCTGACCGCGGAAGCTGGCGTCGACGATGACTGTCTGTCCATATCGGACGGTGTGCTCGGCGAGTGATCTGAGGTGACCCTCGGGCGTGACCAGGCCGGTCGGGTTGTTCGGGTGGGTGACCACTATCGCGCTGACCGGAGGGCCGGGCCAGTCACGGTCCAGCAGCGCCTCCTCGGAGAACGGCACGAGCGACAAGCCGCGGGTCACGAAGAGGTCGGCGATGTTGTCGAAGGTCGGGTGCAGGACCGCGATCGTCGCCCCGGCCGGCAGGGCCCGCGCCACGATGTCGGTGGCGAGCGTCGACGAGTAGCAGCTGAGGATGCGGCCCGAGCCGACCGGAGCGCTGTGTTGTCCTATGGCGCCGAGGAAGGCGGCATGTGCTTCGCTCTCGATGTCCGGGAAGGGGCGGCGCGACGCCTCGACGAACATCTCAGGGATCCGGGCGACGATCGCCGCCTGCTCCGAGGAAAGGACGAGTCGGGCGTGCCCATCGGTGAGGTTGAGTCCGCCGTCGACGTCGGTCAGCGCTTCAACCTCCATTGTGGTCAGGTTGGCCAGGTCGCCCATCCTCAGTCCCCTGTATCCCGCCGGAGAGCCGCTGCCCATGGGTGCCACAGCGGCATGGTTCGGCTACAGCAACGCGCTGCCGATGAGCGTAGGTGGCGTCCTCGGCGGCGCACCTGTCCCTTCTAACGGGGACCGACGGGCCAACACCGCCCCTCATAGACTGCGGCCCGGGAGGTGAGCCGACGATGCATCGCCTGAGGCTTACGCCGGAGGACAACGCGGTGATCGGCCCGATGCTCACTGAGCTGGCCAAGGGCTACGACACCATCGAGAATGTCGATCTGATCCGGCGGGCCCCCGTGCTCGCTCTGTCCCTGCCGACCCCCCTGTTGGAGTTCCTGGAGGAGTTCCGCGTCGGTGAGCCTTCCGCGCTCTGCCTGGTCTCCGGCCTCGACGTCGACGAGCAGCGGCTGGGACCCACGCCGGCGCACTGGCGGGACAGTCAGTACGGCTCGCCGGCCTTTCCGCAGGAGATCTTCTTCCTGTTGTGCGCCATGAGGCTTGGCGACCCGTTCGGCTGGGCCACCCAGCAGGACGGCCGGATCATGCACGACGTCCTGCCGATCCGTGGGCATGAACACTATGAACTCGGCTCCAACAGCCTTCAGCACCTGTCCTGGCACACCGAGGACGCGTTCCATCCGTGCCGAGGCGACTATGTGGCGTTGATGTGTCTCAAGAACCCCGACCTGGTCGAGACGGTGGTCTGCGATGCCGTCGACCTCGATTGGTCCACACTGGACACCAAGGTGCTGTTCGAGCCGGCGTTCACCCAGATGCCCGACAACTCGCATCAACCCCAGAACACCGGGCAGTCCACCGGTGACCCGGTCGTCGACCGACTGCGGGCGCAGAGCTTCGCTCTGATCCAGTCCTGGAACGACGACCCGGTCAAGCGGCCGGTACTGTTCGGGGACTGCGAGGATCCCTACCTGGCCCTCGACCCGTACCACATGAAGACCGACGGCTGGTCCGACGAGGCACTGCAGGCGTTCCAGGGGCTCTGCGACCAGATCGAGTCGCACCTCAGGGGCGTGAGCCTGCGGCCCGGTGACTGCATGTTCATCGACAACTTCCGCGCCGTGCACGGGCGTAAGGCCTTCCGGCCGCGCTACGACGGATCGGACCGGTGGCTCAAACGGCTCAACATCACCCGCAACATCCGCGGGTCCCGAGCCTGGCGACGGTCGCCGGATGACCGCATCATCTACTGAGCCCATCGCCGTCTCCGCGGCCACCACCGGTAGCGACGCCGCGCCGGTGCCCGTGGCCGTCGCCGAGGAGCACCTGCGGCGACTGCTGCGCCGCCGGGCGGCCACGGTGACCGTGGTCACCGCCACCGACGGCGGTCGGCCGGTCGGCTTCACCGCCACGTCGTTCACCTCGGTGTCGATGCACCCGCCGCTGGTCTCGTTCTGCGTGAGCCGACGGTCGTCCTTTTGGTTGGTGCTGCAGGCGACCGAGCACGTGGCCGTGCATGTCCTGGATGCTGGCCAGGCCGATCTTGCCCGCACCTTCGCCACCCGCGGCATCGACCGCTTCGCCGCGGTCGGGTGGCGGCCCGGGCCGTGCGGTGTGCCGCTGCTCAAACGGACCCTGGGCTGGCTGGTCGGCCGGATCGCGGCCCGGGTCATCGCCGGTGACCATGCGATCGTGCTGGCTGAGCCGGTGACCATCGGGTGGGTCGATGGCAGCCCGCTGCTGTACCACAATGGACAGTACACGGGCCTGCGCTGATCTGCTCCCCGCTTTATGGGACAGCTACCCACCGACGTTGCTGGATAGGTTGCTGTACATGGCAGACCCGCCCCTGACCGACGCCCTGTTGGTCCGGGCCGACGCGACGCCGACCGCGGTCGCGTACGAGTTGGTCGACCCCTCGGGAAGGGTCATTGCACTCAGCTACGCCCAGGTGGCCGCCCGGGCGTCCGCCCTGGCCGAGCAGCTCGCGCGGTGCCCGGGCGACGGTCCGGTGCTGTTGGCCTGCGCGGCCGGGCTGGAGTACCCGGTGGCGGTCTTCGCCGCGTTCCTCGCCGGCCGGCCGGTGATCCCAGCCTATCCACCCGGGCCGACCGCGCCTGACCGCGACCGGCTGGCCAGGATCGTCGCCGACGCCCGTCCGCCGGTCGTGGTCACCGGGCCGGGTCAGCCCGACCTTGGCGTGCCCACGGTCCTGGCGGTGCCCGGTCCGGAGGTCGACGGCACGCCCTGGGGCCGGCCGGCCGGGGCCGCCGAGGCGGACGTCGCGATCGTCCAGTACACCTCGGGCAGCACGGGACGACCGCGCGGCGTGCTGGTCCGGCCCGGCAGCGTCGCCGCGAACGTCGCGGCCATCAGCGACCGGTTCGGGCTGACCGACGCCTCGCGCGCGCTGGTGTGGCTGCCACCCTTCCACGACATGGGCCTCATCGGTGGCCTGCTGACCCCGATCGCGGCCGGCATTCCGGTGCGCATCATGCCGCCCGGCGACTTCCTCAAGTCGCCGCTGTGGTGGCTGCGGCAGATCACCGAAAGTGGCGCGACGCACAGCGGCGGGCCCGACTTCGCGTACGCCCTGTGCGTGCGCCGAGCCCAGGCGCGTGGGGAGGACGCGCTCGCCGGGCTGAACCTGTCGCGCTGGCGGGTGGCCTTCAACGGTGGCGAGTCGGTCCGGCGCCGCACGCTGGCCGAGTTCTCGGCGACCTTCGCCCCGGCGGGCTTCCGTCCCGAGTCGTTCCTGCCCTGCTACGGGCTGGCCGAGGCGACCCTGATGGTCAGCGCCAGCCGTTGGCGCGCTACCGACGGCGCCGCCGGCGCACCGGTCAGTTGTGGGACGCCGGTGCCGGGCCAGCGGATCGCGTTGGTGGACCCGGAGCGCCTGGTGCCGGTCGACGATGGCGACGAGGGCGAGATCTGGGTCGCGGGAGAACACGTCACGCCGGGTTACCTGTCCGGCCGCGACCAGGAGGACCTGTTCGGCGACCTCGATGGGGAGCGCTACCTGCGCACCGGAGATCTGGGCTACCGGGCCGGCGGCGAGCTGTTCGTGACCGGCCGGGTGAAGGACATCATCATCGTCCGCGGCGTCAACCATCACGCGGTCGACGTGGAGGCGGCGGCCATCGGCACGGAAGCCCGGTCGGTTGGTACGGCGGCCGCGTTCGCGGTCGACATCGAGCCCGAGCCGGTCGCCGCCCTCGTCCTGGAGGTGCGTGGCCGGCCCGACCCGTCGCTCGCCGCCGCGGTCCGGGCGGCGGTGCTGGCGCAGACCGGTCTGCGACTGGGCATCGTGGCGCTGGTGCCACCGCGTTCGGTTCCCCGCACGTCCAGCGGGAAGGTGCGCCGGTCCGCGTGTCGCGAGGCTCTGACGGCGGGTGCGTTCGACGGCTCGCTGGACGGGGACCCGGCCCTGCTGGCCGCGCTGGCCGACGTGCGGGTCCGGAACACCGCGGTCGCCGAGCTGGCCACCGTGATCTGCGGCGTCGTCGCCGGAGTGTGCGACGCCGAGGACTGCCGGCCGGCTGAGAACCTGGTCGACCTGGGCGTTGACTCGGTGCGCGCGGCCGAGGCGGCCGCCGTGCTGGAGGACGCCCTCGGCCTGGACCTGCCGCTGGAAACCGTCCTCACCGCGGCTACGCCGCGGGCGCTGGCGGACGCACTGATGGCCCGCTGGTGCGGCGATGGCCGCACCCCGAGCCTGATCCGTGAGCGGCTGGCCCGCACGGACGACCGGACCGGGGTGCGCTGATGGATCTGGCTGTGGGGCGGCACCTCGTTCAGCGCTGGCGTTCCGGCGGTGAGGCAGCGGCGCCGGCCGGCCCCGCTCCGGTGTCGACCGCCCAACGCGGGGTCCTGGTGTTCGAGCGGCTCCATCCCGGCACCGGGGTGTTCAACCTGCACCATGTGGCCCGCCATGCCGGGGCCCTCGACGAGGATCGGTTCGACCGGGCGCTGTCCACCCTCCTGCGCCGGCATCCGGCCCTGCGGAGCACGTTCGCGGAAACGGGCGACGATGGGCCGGTCCGCACGGTGCACGACTGGACCGCACTCAGAGCACAGTGGACGGACCTTCGGCAGCTGCCGCCGGCCCGGCGGGCAATCGCCGCTCGGGAACTGGCGCGGCGGTTTGCCGCCGAGCCGTTCGATCTCGCCCGCGGGCCGCTGGTCCGGGTGCAGGTCTGTCGGCTGGCCGAGGACGAGCGGCTGGTCGTCTTCGTCGCCCACCACCTCGTCTGCGACGGCGGCTCGATGCAGGTGCTGGTCACCGAGCTCGACGCCGCGTACCGCGGGGAGCTGACCGGCGGGCCCGGCGACACGGTGCCCGATCCCGACCTCGAGCTGGCCGGGCCGGCCGCCCTGGACTACTGGCGGGCCCAGCTCGCCGGCCTGCCCGAGTTGGATCTGCCGGCCGACCGCGGACGCCCGGCGCGGCCGACGTTCTCGGCGGGGTCGGTTCCGCTGAGCGTCGGGCCGGACCTGGTCGCGGCGGCCGAGCGGCTGGGCCGGGCGGAGCAGGCGACCCTCTTCATGGTCGTTCTGGCGGCGTTCCAGCTGCTGCTCTCCGTGCACAGCGGACAGGATGACTTCGCCGTTGGCTCGCCCGAGGCGGGACGGTCGGGACGGGGCCGGTACGGCGCGGTCGGTTTGCTGGCCGACATGCTCGTGCTCCGGGCCGACCTGACCGGTCGCCCGACGTTCCGCCAGCTGATCGGGCGCGTCCGGGCCACCTGCCTGGCCGCGTTCGCCCACCGCGGGGTGCCGTTCGAGGAGCTGGTCGCCGCGCTGGCGCCGGGCCGAAACCTCGATGGCGCGCTCGTCTCCGCCGGCCTGGTCTTCCATGGCGAGACCGGCGAACCGACGCTGGCGGGTGCGCCCCTCGAGCCGGTGACGGTCGCCCGCCCGGGCCTGCGCTACGACGTGGATCTGCACCTGTGGCAGGAACGGGGACGGCTGCGGGGCAACTGGGACTACCGGACCGAGGTCTTCGACCCCGAAACCGCGACCCGGATGGCCGAGGGTCTAGCCACGCTGCTGGCGGGGGCGCTGGCCGAGCCGGACCGGCCGGTCGATCAGCTCGATCCGCTCACCGACGCGGACCGGACCCTGCTCGAGCGCTGGGGGCGGGGCGCGGTCACCGAGGACCCGGATCTCAGCCTGCCCGGGTTGTTCGCCGAACAGGTCGCCCGCACGCCCTACGCGGTCGCCGTCTGCGACCCGCGCCGCGCGCTCACCTACCGACAGCTGGACGAACGCTCCAACCAGCTCGCCCACCACCTGCGCGGCCAGGGCATCGGCGCCGGCGACGTGGTCGGCATCCGGCTGGGCCGGTCCGTCGACCTGACCGTGGCCATGCTGGGCATCCTCAAGGCCGGCGCGGCGTACCTTCCGCTCGATCCCGCCTACCCGGCCGACCGGACGGCCTTCATGCTCCGCGACAGCTCGGCCCGAACGGTCGTCACGGCCGCGGAGCTCGCAATGCTGGACCGGCAGCCACTGTCTGCCCTGGACGATCGACCGGTGCCCCCCGCCAGCCCGGCCTATGTGCTGTATACCTCGGGGTCGACCGGGCGCCCCAAGGGCGTCCTGCTCACGCACCGCAACGCGGTGACGATGGTGGCCTGGGCCCTGCGGCACTTCTCGTCGGCGCAGCTGTCCCGGGTGCTGGCGTCGACGTCAGTCTGCTTCGACGTGTCGGTCTTCGAGCTCTTCGCGCCGCTGGGCGCCGGCGGCACGGCAGTGGTCGTCGACAACGCGCTCTCATTGCTCGCCGACACGCCGGACGTGACGATGGTCAGCGCGGTGCCCTCGGCGGCCAAGGCCCTCGTCGAGGCGGGCGCGCTGCCGCGCAGCGTGCAGGTGGTGGGGCTGGGTGGCGAGGCCGTCACCGGGACCCTGGTCGACGACCTCTACGCCACCGGACACGTCGAGTCCGTGATCAACCTCTACGGCCCGACGGAGGACACCACCTACTCGACCCACGCTCGCCTGCTCCCCGGGGTGCAGCCACCGCCCATCGGCGCGTTGTTGCCACACTCGCGCGGGTACGTCCTCAACCGTGCGCTGCGGCCAGTACCGGTTGGCGCGGTCGGGGAGCTGTACCTGGCCGGCCGCGGACTGAGCCGCGGCTACATCAACCGGCCCGGCCTGACCGCCGCGCGGTACGTCGCCGACCCCTTCGCGCCGGTGCCCGGCGAGCGCATGTACCGGACGGGCGACCTGGTGCGCTACCGCTCCGACGGCGCCCTGCTCTACCTCGGCCGGCAGGACTTCCAGGTCAAGGTGCGCGGGCAGCGAATCGAGCTGGGTGAGATCGAGACCACGCTGCAGAACCATCCCGATGTCCGCGACGCGGTGGTCGCGCTGCACGGCGACCGGCTCGTCGGCTACCTGGTCGCGCGCCCACCGGACGGCATCGACCTCGACGGGGTGCGGGCGTACCTGCGCCAGACGCTGCCGGTCGTCATGGTCCCGGGCAGCCTGGTCGTGCTCGACGAGCTGCCGCACACGCCGAACGGCAAGGTAGACCGCCGAGCGTTGCCGGCGCCGGACGACCCGACCGGGACGCACAGCGATCCGCCGCGGGGGGCCGACGAGGAGCTGGTCGCCGAAGTGTGGCGGCAGGTCCTCGAACTCGACAGCGTCAGCCGGGACGACGACTTCTTCGACCTCGGCGGGGACTCCCTGCTGGCCGGTCAGGTGCTCGGCCGCCTACGCGAGCGGGCCGGCTCAGCCCTGTCGCTGCGGCTGGTGTTCGAGAACTCCCGCCTGGCCGACCTGGCCGCCGCGCTGCCCGCGGCGGCGACCGCCGATGGCGCGGCCGGCCGGCCCACGGTGACGCCCCGTCCGCCGGACGCCGAGCCCGTCCTCTCCTTCGACCAGGAGCGGCTGTGGCTGGAGTGCCAGCTCCGACCCGGCGCCTACCACGTGCACGGTCGCCGCTGGCTGCGCGGCGCGCTCGACGTGCCGGCGCTCGAGCGCAGCGTCGCAGCGATCGTCAACCGCCACGACGTCCTCCGGACGACCTTCCCGGTGATCGGCGGCCGGCCGGAGCCGTGCGTGACACCGCCCGACCCGGCCTGGCGGATCGAGACGGCCGACGCTGAACGGGCGGAGGAGGCCGAGCGACTGGCCGACGTGCACGCGGCTGCCCCGCTCGACCTGGCCGGCGGGCCCCTGTTCCGCTGCCTGCTGGTCCGGCTGAGCGACGCATCCCACCTGTTGAGTGTCACGATCCACCACATCATCTCCGACGCGTGGTCGATCGGCCTGCTCCTGGGCGAGCTGTCCGCCCTCTACCGGATCGGCGGGGACGTCGACGCGGCCGAGCTGCCCGCCCTGCCCGTCCAGTACGCCGACTACGCCCTGTGGCAGCGACGTTGGCTGACCGGCGACCGGCGCACGGCCGAGGTCGAGTACTGGCGTGACCGGTTGGCCGGGGCGCCCCCGGCGGTGGACCTGCCGGTGGCGCGCCGCCGGTTGCCGGCGCAGGGCGCGGTCGGAGGCCGCGTGCAGACCACGTTGGGTGCCGCGGACGCGGCGGCGCTGCGGCGTTTGTGCCGCGAGCATGAGGTGACGCCGTTTATGGCCACGGTCGCCCTGCTCGCCACGGTGCTGCGCCGGTGGTCCGGCCAGGACGATGTGGTCATCGGTGTTGCCGTGAACACCCGCCGCGACGCCGGGGTGGACGCGCTGCTCGGACTGTTCGTCAACACCGTTGCGCTGCGCGTCGACCTCTCCGCCGACCCCGCGTTCGACCAGCTGCTCCGCCGGGTGCGCCGGGCCTGTCTCGACGACTGCGTCAACCACGGCGAGACACAGCTCGACCACCTGCTCCGGAAGTTGCCGGTGGTGCGCGACCCGTCGCGGACACCGCTGTTCCAGGTGCTGCTGAGCATGGTCGACACCGCCGAGGGCAACTGGCAGCTTCCCGGCATCTCGGTGGAGGAGAGCGCTTACCCGCCGCCCCAGCCCGGCAAGGTCGACCTCAACCTGAACGTGCACCACAGCGACGGCTCGCTCCGGCTGGAGCTGGTCTTCCACGCCGACCGCTACGACGGTGCGGCGATGCAGGTGTTCCTAAACCAGATTGCCGCCCTTCTCACGGCAGTCGCGGCTGACCCGGCGCGTGGCATCCTCGAGTACGAGCTGCCGGGCCCCGCGATGGTGGCCGCACCGCCGGCCTCGGTCGCGGGCCCCCGTACCGCCCTCGAGCGCCGGGCGGAGCAGACGCCGGACCGGATCGCGGTGGTCGACCCGGACGGCGCATGGACCTATCGGCAGCTCGCGGACGCGGGCGCCGGTCCGGCCGACGCGGGCCGCCGGCCGATCGGGCGCCGGTCGGCCGCGTTCGCCGCCGCGCTGCTCCGGCCGGCCGAGACCGATGAGACCGTGGCGGCCGGCGCCGCCGAGCCGTCCGACTGGGCGGTCGAGCGGTTCGGCCTCACGGGCGAGGACCGGTTGGCCGTCCTGTCCGGCCCACCCGACCTGATGATGTCGGCACTGTCCACGGCCATCGCCGCCGGCGCCGTGCTGCACCTGCCGGCCGACGATGAACCCGAGGCGGTGCTGGACCGGCTGCGTCTGGACGCCATCACCGCGATCTACCTCACCCCGCCGCTGCTGCGGGCGCTGGCCGCGCACCGGGCCGGTCCAGCGGTGCCGCGACTGCGGTACGCCTTCGTGGCCAACCGCGGCGACCTGACCTCGCAGGACGTGGAGCGACTCCGCCAGCTCGCGCCGGCATGCCGGGTCGTCGGGGTCTACGGCGTGCAACCGACGGGTGCTCCGCTGGCCAGCTATGTCGTCCCGGCGACCTGGTCGGCGGCGAGCGCTCCGTTGCGCGTGCCGATCGGCACGGAGCTGGCCGGCGGCAGCGCGAAGGTACGGAACGAGGCCGGTCGGCCGGCGGCGATCGGTGAGGTGGGCGCGCTGCACTTCGGCGAGCTGGCCACCGGCGATCGGGTCCGGTGGCGGCCCGATCACGTGCTCGAGTTCGCCGGCGGCGGTCCGGCCGGGATGCCGTACGCGGATCCGCTCGAGACGGTGGCGGCCCTGCGCGACCTGCCGGACGTGGAGGACGCGCTGGTGATCGACGCGCCGGGGACCGGGTCGGCGAGCGCCTCCGTGGCGTACGTGGCCGGCACCGGCGGTGCGGTGGACCTCGCCCGTCTGCGCCAGCACCTGCTGACGCGGCTGCCGGAGTACCTGCTGCCAGCCCGGGTGGTCCTGGTCGGAGCGCTCCCGCGAACCATTGACGGCGAATACGACCTGGATTTGCTGCCCGATCCTCCCGCCGATCGCGACCAGAGGGAACCGACACCAGAAAGGAGCGGCGAGCTATGACCGACACCGCCCACGCACAGTTCTCGCTCACTGCCGCGGAGCAGGAAACGTTCTGGACGCAGGGCTACTTCGGCCCTTTCCACGTTCTCGATGAGGACGTGATGGTGAAACCTGGCGGACCGAGCGGCTTTCCATCCTGGATCGAAGCAACGCCGTCTACACCGAGGACTGGGCACTCTCAGGCAATACCAATATCTCCAACTATGACCGGCACCTGGACAATGGCCTCCTGGCCGACGTCATCACCAATCCGCGGATCACCGACCGGGTGGCCAGCGTGTCGTGGTGAGCGGCGAGAACCGCTACGACCACAACCGCATCGCCACGCACACCACGACCGGGCGCCCGTTCCGCCGACCCGCGTCTCGACCCGCGCGTCCCCACCCGGTCCGGTCGGTCAGTGACTCCGGCGCCCACTCGGGCGCGTGTGGTCCAGGTCCTGGCGCACCGCCGGGGTCACGAGTCGATGGGGCTCCGGCTGCGCCAGAAGTCCCCGGTCGGACCGTCGTCCGGCAAGGTGGCGAGCCATACGGGCGTGTCGGCTGACATGGAGGGATCCGCCAGCCCGCGGCCATCGGGTTGATCGACGCTGACCACCGGGCAGCAGGCGTTGACGAGGATCCCGTCGCCGGCCAACTCATCCGCGAACACGCGGGTCAGCGCGTTGACGGCGGACTTGGAGACGCGGTAGGCCGATGCTCCGCGCGGGATGAAGGCCAGCCCGCACGAGATGTTGACGATCCGTCCGTAGCCGCCGGCGCGCATCAGCGGCGTGACCGCCTGGACGAGCTGCCACATACCGAACAGGTTGGTTTCGAGGGTTCGGCGGACCAGTTCCAGGTCGACGCTCGCCGCGGCCACGTCGTCGTCGAGCAGCACGCTGGCGTTGTTCACCAGCACATCGCACCGGCCGAGGCGCCGATCCAACCAGGTCACGAGCCACGCGATGCTGTCCGCGTCGCTGACGTCCAGCTGGCGCACCGCCACCCGGTCGGCGAGGCCGCCCAGCCGCTCGATCGCCGCGCGACCGTGCTCCGCGACGCGACAGGCGAGCACGACCCGCATGCCGAGCTCGGCGAGCCGCCGGACCAGCTCCAGGCCGAGCCCGCGGTTGCCGCCGGTGACCACTGCGACCCTTTGCGGAGCCAACGTCTTGCCCATCCTCCAGTTGCCGGACTCGGTCGGGATGATCAACCTCAATGTCGAGGCGTCGGTAGTTGCCCTCGCTGTCATGCAACCGCGCATCGACCATGATTGGTCCGGCAGAGCAGGAAAAGTCACAGAATACGGCCACCCGTCATGTCGTTCGAGGGGTGGACGAGGGCGACCCGGCGGTGACGGTCCCCCAAAGCAGGGACCGTCATCAGGCTCCGGATTGGTGCTAGCGTCATTGGCGTTCTTGAAAGAACGAAACCCCGAGCAAGCTCCTCCCCGGGCGCGACGGGCAGAACCTGATGGGCCGCCGCGACGCGAGGTGCTCCAACGGCGTTGTCGAGTGATCTCGCGGATGCGGGGGGTCAGTGTGATTCGCGTCGATGTTCTCGTCAGCTCACCGGTCTTCCTCGTCGGACTCGTCGATCTGCTGACCAAGGCCGGGATACGGGTGGTAGCGATGAGAACCTCGCCCGACGAGGAGCCGTCCTGGCTCGCGGACGCCGTGCTCATCGACGTCGACTCCCTGACCTCGCGCGACGATCTGTCGCACATCACAGAAGCGGCGCGATACACCTCGGTCCTGGTGCTCGACAACGAGGCCGTCCCGGACGCGGACCGCTTCGCTCAGGCCGGAGCCTCCGGCGTGATCACGAAGCGGGCCATGCCCGAGCGGATCGTGGGAGCGGTGCACACCGTGATCCGCGGTACGACGGGCACCGCCGGCGCGGCGGTTCCGGCTCCGGTCGTCGAACGGACGGCGGCCACCGACCAGGGCGATGCCGCCTGCCGCCGCCTCTCGAGCCGGGAGCTGCAAGTGCTGCGGCAGATCTCCCGCGGTCTGACCCACGGGCAGATCGCCACGCGATTGGGGATCAGCCCACACACGGTGGACACGTACGTCAAGCGCATCCGGGCCAAACTCGGAGTGGGCAACAAGGCCGAGCTGACCCGGGTAGCGCTGGTCGACCACCACGTCGCCGGCCTGTTGACGACCGTCGAGGCCGAGACGTCGTGGTCCGAACAGCCCGACATCGGCTCCCTGGCCAACGGCGCGGCCTAGCACCCGACCCGCCGCCCGGCTCACTCCGCGGCGACCGCGAGGCGTTCGGCGAGGTCGGCCACCGCCGTCCGGTCGAGGTTGCTGATGCTCACCCGGAAGGTACGACGGTCGTCGGGCATGAAGGCCGTTCCGGGTACGACCAGGAGATCGTACGTGAGGGCCAGCTCTCGGACCACATCCTCCGTTGAGCGCGCGCCGAACGGGTGTCGGACCCAGCCGAAGAACCCGCCGGCCGAGAGCAGCTCGAACCCGCCCGGCCGCGCAGCCATCGCGGCCACCAGATCCCGCCGCACCTCGGCGACCTCCCGCGCCCGCTCCCGTCGCCATGGTCCGGCCCACGTCAAGCCAGCCCACGCGGCCTCCTGACCGATCCGGGGCGCGCAGATCGCCACGCAGTCGAGCAGCTTGCGCACCTCGCGGTTGAGCTCCGGGGAGGCGACCACTGCACCGACCCGGTAGCCGGGCAGGGCGAGGTCCTTGGAGAAGCTGTGCAAGCTGACCAGCGTCCGCGGCCAGTCCGGATCGGTGAACAGCCGGTGGGCCGGTCCGTCGTCCGCGCGGAACGAGCGGTACGTCTCGTCGAGGATTAGGGCGATGTCGTGCCGCCCGGCCATCATCGCGAAGGCGGCGATCGCGTCGGCGCCCAACGTCACGCCGCTAGGGTTGCCCGGCGACACCAGGAGGATCGCCCGGGTCCGCCGGGTGATCAGCGCTTCGGCCGCCTCGGCCGTGGGGACGAGGTCCGGCCCGGGCTCGAGGTACACCGGCACGACTCCGTTCAGCCGCAGCCACATGTCGTGGTTGAAGTAGTACGGCAGGGCGACGACTACCTCGTCGCCGGGCTCCGCGAGCGCCGAGGCGACCAGGCAGAACGCCTGGTTGCAGCCGGCGGTGACGGTGACGTGCTCGGCGCGGACGTCGCCCTGATATGCCTCGCGGAGCTCGGCCGCGAACGCGTCGCGCAGTGGGGGCAGACCGGCGATCTCGACATACTCCGCGCCGTGCCGGTTGCGGGCGGCCGCGGCGATGTGCTCCACCACGACCGGCGGTGGTGCGTACCGCGGCGCCGCCTGCGCCAGATCGAGCAGCGGGCGTTGCCCGCGACGACCATCCAGGAGCGCATACGCGGCACCGATCGGGGAGTCGATCTGGCCGACCGTCCGCAGACTCAGTCGCACGCAATGCCCCCTTCGCGGGCGTCTACCCACCGGTCGCCAGCAGCGGACGGGCTGTTCCCGCGCTCGTGTACCGGTCGCTGCGCTCGAGGACCTCGCCGTACCGGTGTATGTCGTTGTTCCCCCCGGACAGCACGCACACCACCGCCCCACGAAGGCGGCTGTGCAGCGGCATCCGCAACGCGGCGCTCGCGAGCGCTCCGGCCGGCTCGGCGATGATGCCGTCGGTCTGGTACAGGTCGACCATCTCCGCGCATACCGCATCCTCGGGTACGGACACCAGCTCGTCCAGGAGGTCGCGCACGATCCGGTAGCCGATCCGCCCGACGGAGGAAACCGCGGCACCGTCGACGAACGTGTCGATGGGACGCAGCGGTGTAGGCCCGCCGTGGTCGATCGCCGCCCGCATGCTCGCCGCGCCCGCCGGCTCCGCGCCGACGACGGTCACGTGCGGCAGCTTGTGCTTGAGCCACGTCAGCATCCCCGCAACCAGCCCGCCGCCGCCGATCGGGACGATGACCGTGTCGACGTCGCTCCCGAGCTGCTCGACGACCTCGACGGCGACCGTGGCCTGGCCCGCCACGACCGCGGGATGATCGAACGGATGCACGAAGGTCGCACAAGTCCGTTCGCTGGCGTGCAGCGCGGCGAGGTTGGCGTCGTCGAAGTCGTCGCCCGTCACCACCGTGCGCACCAGGTCGTCGCCCAACGCCGCGATGCGATCCCGCTTCTGCCGCGTCGTCCCGGCCGGCAGGTAGACGCGTCCCGGGATTCCCAGCTGGCGGCAGGTGAACGCGACGCCCTGCCCGTAATTGCCCGCACTGGCGCACACCACGCCACGAGCGCGCTCGGCCGCGGTGAGCGAGGAGATCATGGCATAGGCGCCGCGGACCTTGTACGAGCGGCACAGCTGGAGGTCCTCGCGCTTGAGCCACACGGGTACGCCGGCGGCGGTGGTCAACCGCGCGTTCCGCTCGAGCGGAGTGCGGCGTACCACCGGACGGAGGGCGTCAGCGGCCCGGCCGACAGCCGCGACGGTCAGCTCACCGCTCATGTCGCCTCGTCGGCGGAGGCGTTCATAGGTCGACTCCTCACGATGGGACCGATGCGAGCGTAGGCACGGGATCATCGCCGGTCCCGTCACCGCTTCACGCGACGCCCGCCAGCCCGAGTGCCTCGTACACTCGGGACCATGGGGACGGGCCGGCGTCGCGCGTGGCGGACCGTCGCCTCGTACCTCAGCGAACCCGTCTCGCCGGTATGAATGCCGGCTCGCGGTTGCTCGCCATCAGCGACCTCCACGTCGGTCACGCGGACAACCGTGAGCTGGTTGCAGGTCTCGTGCCCGACTCGCCCACCGACTGGCTCATCGTGGCCGGCGACGTTGCCGAGCGGATGGCCGACGTCGTGTGGGCGCTCCGGCTGCTCACCCAACGGTTCGGCCGGGTGATATGGGTGCCCGGGAACCATGAGCTCTGGACCACGCCCGGTGATCCGGTGACCCTGCGTGGTGAGCAGCGGTACCGGCGGCTGGTGGAGGCGTGCCGGGCGCTGGGCGTGATCACGCCGGAGGATCCGTATCCGGTGTGGGAAGGACCCGGGGGACCGGTCACGGTGGCACCTCTGTTCCTGCTGTACGACTACACGTTCCGGCCACCGGGCGTCCGGACCAAGGAGGACGCGCTCGCTCTCGCGTACGAGTCGGGGGTGCTCTGCACCGACGAGGTGTTGCTGCATCCCGACCCGTACGGGAGCCGCGACGCCTGGTCGGCGGCACGCGTCGGGGCCACGGAGCGCCGGCTGGCGGCCCTCGGCGGCCGGCCGGTGGTGCTGGTGAACCACTTCCCGCTGGTGCGGGAGCCGACCAGCGTGCTGCGGTACCCGCAGTTCGCTCTCTGGTGCGGCACCACGCGCACGGCCGACTGGCACCGCCGGTTCAACGCGGTCGCGGTCGTGTACGGGCACCTGCACATCCGACGGACCACCTGGCACGACGGCCGGCCGTTCATGGACGTCTCGGTCGGTTACCCCAGGGAGTGGAGTACGCGGAACCGCTCCACCGGACCGTGCCAGGTGTTGCCGTTGCCGGGAGCATAAGGTGCTCGAGCAGTTGCTGCCGAGGTCGGCCCGCGCGGTCGAGGTCTTCGCGGACCCGCCGGGCGCCACGCTCTATCCCGAGGAGGAGGCGTGCGTCGCCCGCGCGGTGGATAGCCGCCGGCGTGAGTTCACGACCGGACGGTACTGTGCGCGGGCCGCGCTGGTACGGCTCGGATTGGTGCCGGCCGCGATCATCAAAGGGGCGCGCGGCGCACCGCACTGGCCCGACGGCGTAGTCGGCAGCATCACGCACTGCGCCGGCTACCGTGGGGCCGCGGTGGCGCGAACTGCCGATATGCTGGCCATCGGAATCGACGCCGAGCCCAACGAGCCCCTGCCGGGTGGCGTCACCGAGCTGGTCTCGTTGCCGGGCGAACGGGCCCGCCTCGCATCGCTCGCCGACGCCTTTCCCCGGGTCGCCTGGGACCGATTGCTGTTCAGCGCCAAGGAGTCGGTCTACAAGGCGTGGGCGCCGATCACCGGCTCGTTCCTGGATTTCGTGGAGGCCGACGTGACCTTCGATCCGGCGGCGTGTTCCTTCGTGGCCCGCCTTCTGGTGCCGGATCCGGCCCTGGTCGGTGGGTCCCGGGGCGAGCTCCGCGGCCGGTTCGCCGTCCGCGATGGTCTGACCGTGACGGCAGTCTTCCGGACATCGACAGCGGCGGAAGGCTAGCACCATCGGGCGGACGAGCGTCGTCCTCCATTCGCGCGCGCTGTACAGCCGCCTGTACGGGGGCTGTTGTCCCGGAGAAGTGCACTTCTCGCGAGCGGGCATACGGGTCCGGGCCGCGTGCACCACGCGGTCTCCGGCTCGGCCCGCAAGGGCGGACGGGGGAAGCGGTCATCGCTCGGGGGCCGCGTTCGTCAGGTCGCGGTCCTCGAGCTCCCAGGCGTGATCCAGCATGTGCCAGGCACAGCGCCGGATCAGGAACTGCAGGGCCCAGGACCGCGCGGGCTCGCCGCGGACGTGGCGGTCGCGGATCCCCTCGACGACGGCCTCGCGGTAGGCGCGCAGGGCCGCGGGGTCGTCGCGGGTATCGACCGGGACCTTCACACCGACCTTCGGCGCGAATTCGTCGATCTCGGCGCCGTTGACGTGCCGGATGATCTCCTCTCGGCTGCGGCCGCCGCCGCGCGGGCCTTTGCGGAGCTCGGGCGAGACGCGGGCGGCCGTGTCGTCGAACGTAGTCCAGGCCGCGCGGAGCAGTGCGACCTTCCGTTCGCAGTCGGCGTCGGTCATTGGGTCGTTCTCGGGTGTGGCCGGCCGGCCGGAGACGCCGTAGTAGTCGGTCATCCCGATCCCGTCGACCTGCTCGACCACCTCGAAGTCGCCGGTGGCGGTGAACTCGGCGCCGTAGCCGGCCAGTTCGGCGACCTTCGCATAGCGGGTTCGGTAGGCGGCGAGGACGTCGAGCACGTCATGGCCGATCCGGGCGCTACGGTCCCATCCGGGCCAGTCGAAGGCGCAGGCCACCACCCGTTTCTTCCTGCCGTGCTCGAGCATGACGCGTATCGGCTCGGTCATACCGAAACAGTAGGGTCTCAGCGGGCGGCACACCACAGTGCACCCGCGCTCCTGCACCGCGTGGATCCACGCCGTGGCCTCACCGACGCGTACTATTCCGCTATAGCAGAATGGCTGCTGAAGGTGGGTTGTACGCGATCTTGAGCCCGGCCTGCGGTAGATCTCGGCCTTGCGGTCCGGGTCGGTGGGCTCGTCACGTGGATCGCCGCTGTTAACGGCGCCAGGTGTTCACGGCCGGCCGTACCGATGATCACGCTCGCGGTGCGGGTCATCCCGGGCTCGGTCAGGAGGTACGAGAGGATCACCAAAGCGGCACCCGCCGCCTAACAAACCCGTGTCCACGCAACCGGGTCAACTTCACACCCGCACCACTGTCACCCCTTCACTTGACAACGCCGACGCGCGCCCGGTCGGTGGTGGGCGTGTCTCCCCGGCAGCGCGGCGGCTTCGGCCAGGTGAATGTGCGGCTGCCGGCGCACCCGGATCGGTCGCTCAGCCGGCTGCCCGCCCTTACCGGAGGCCCACAATGACGAACACACCTCCCCTCCGCTGGTGCGGGTACCCGACCGTGACGGCGAGACGCTTCAATCGCGGCTCGACCCGCGCGTTCTGGACCGGGACCTCACGACGCACGGGGCGATTCTGTACCGGGGATTCGCCGACAGCCCCGCCAGTGGCCTGAGCGAGTTGGTCAGCGAGTGTGGAGATACCCCATTGACCTATGAGGACCCTGCCACTCCGCGCACGGCTCTCGGCGGCGGCGTGTACACGTCGACCGACTACCCGGCAAGCGAGCTGATTCCGCCGCACCACGAGGCGGTGTATGCGGTGACCTGGCCACGGCGGCTCTACTTCGCGTGTGTCCGCCCGGCGACCCATGGTGGCGCTACAACTCTGGCCGACGCCGGCGAGGTCCTGGCTGATCTGTCCCCGTCCACGGTGCGTCGGTTCGGGGAACTCGGGCGTCACCTATCTCAGGACCTTTCATCCACGGCTGGGAATCCCATGGCAGACGGCGTTCGGCTCGCAGAACCCCGACGACGTGCTGGCGATCTGTGCCCGGCGTGGCACCTCGGCGTGTTGGATCCGGCGCGATGTCTTGCAAACGCGACAGACCCGACCCGCGGTGATTCGCAGCCCTTCCAACGGCGACGAGCTCTTCTTCAATCAGGTGCTGGCACATCATCCACGATCGCTGCCCGGTGAGGTCCGCGAGGTGCTGACCGACCTGGTCGGAGCGGACCTGCTGCCCAAACAGGTTCGGTTCGGCAATGACGAGGTCGTCGACGACGAGGTCGTCGACGAGATTGCCGCCGCGTACGCGGGGGGGGGAACGAGGCGCGTTCACTGGCAGCAGGACGACGTGTTGGTCGTCGACAACATGAGGATGGCGCACGGCCGTGAGCCGTTCTCCGGTGAACGAGCGGTTCGGGCGGTTCTGGCCGGGGCGATGAGCTGGGCGTCGCTGCCCGTTGGCGAACCGGCTGCCACGGCGCCTCCCGGAGGCGCGAGGTGACCGAAGCGAGTTACGTTGACCTGATTCTCGACCGTGCCGAACGTGATCCGGACCGGTGTGCGGTCACCGGCGCAGTTGAGTTGACCTACGGTGAGCTGGTCGATCGCGCCCGCGACCTGGCCAGCCGGTTGGCGTCGGCAGGATGTCTGCCCGGCGACGGCGTCGCTCTCATAACCGGACGGAACCTGGCCTACGTGGTCGGGATGCTCGGCATCGCGATCGCAGGCGGTGCCGCCGTGCCGATCTCAGCGGAGGAGCCGCCGCTGCGCCGCGGGCGACTTCTCCGTCGCCTGCCGTTGCGCGCGACGGTCACCGGCGACGCGGCCGGCAACATGAGTATTGATCAGGTCGAACCGGACGGGAAGCCTCCGGTGACATTGATCCGGCATGGCCTGCACGGCATCTCGTACGTGCTTTTCACGTCCGGGTCGACCGGAACGCCTCGCCCCGTTGCGGTGGGGCGCGAGGCGCTTCGGCGCTATCTGCTGTGGGCGGCCGAGACGCTGGTACACCCGCAGGCGGCGATGCCAGTACTCGCCGCACCCAGCTTCGACGCGATCCTCAAACAGGCGCTCGCACCGCTGGTACGCGGTAGCGCCGTGCTGCTGCTCTCCGATCAGACGGCACGAAGCCCCAGCGAGCTGGTGCGACTGTTGACCGACTCCACGACGACCTCCCTCACGGTCGGCCTACCACCACACCCCACGGCATGGTGGACCTGACGGGGTTTCCACATTCCGCACGCATCAGATACGACCGGGTCGGGTGCCAGCTTTACCCCGGGAGCAGCGGTGTCCACGCGACCGTAGATCCGTGCTCGGTCGCCGCCTGCCGATTCTCAACGGCCCGCTCCTTGTCATCCCCATCATCACGGCCCGACCTGGGAAGTTGCGTAACGAGGCATCACCACTGGTTCACTCACGCTCACCCTTTCGGTCTTCTCCTCACCTGTGACACCCGGTCGGCGCGCGCGGCCTTGGGCTTCCCTCTGGGCTTCGCACCCGGCCATTGCTAGCCACGCACGCCAGAGGCGGAGACCGGTCCAGGACACTGACCGAAGTCACGTCTTCGACATCAAGTCGAACCTCCAATCGACCGACTACTCATAACGTGCGACTCCGTGTCGCACCGGATCGCGGCAGAAGAGTGCACGACCGATGAGATCGCCGCCGCGGTCTGGTCATACTGAACGACGACGCAAGCGCGAAGGGACCTGTGACCATGAGACTGACGACCGTCACGAACGTCTCCCTCGACGGAGTGACGCAGGGGCATCGGCGGATTGATGCAGGGACACGACGCGAAGCCGGCGCGCCGGACGAGGAGGGCAGCGGCGGATTCGAGCGCTTCGGGTGGGCCCCGCCGCTGCTCGACGACGAGGCCTCGACGTTCATCAGCCAGGCTTTCCAGCGCGCCGACGCGTTCCTGTTCGGCCGGCGGACCTACGAGATCTTCGCCGGCTCCTGGGGAGCAGGCATGGATCCCGGAAACC
>WNGB01005267.1_pt1 | contig 30205 bp, 27 predicted proteins | sample 5400681 | NCBI WGS metagenome assembly WNGB01 (sample SAMN13153367, study PRJNA577476) | soil metagenome | isolation source: 115 cm soil or saprolite under grassland replicate 2 | place: USA:California | collected 2016-06-15
GTTTGCATTCGAGTAAGTTCGCACCTGTTCCCGAGCCAACGATCCGCATCGGCGTTATCGGAATGACGGACGCGGTGCTGGAGTTGATGAAGAAGTAACTCGGGCTTCCCAGCCTGTCTCGTCGAGCCGCCATCCTGCCCGGGAGTAATCGCCAGGCTGGAAGCCTGCGCGACTTGTCAGGCAAGATGCCTGAGTTACTTCACTTTGATATTTTTTCGCAGATAGGTCGGAATATCGAGATCTTCCCCTTCGACGATAGTCGGCTCGCTTTTTTCAAAGCGGCCGCGTGTGGCCGGTTCGAATTGCAAGACTTCCTGTTTCGCCTGTGCGGATTTTTCAACCGGTGGTTTTTCTTCCTTCACGGGCGCCGGCTTTTTGTGCGGTGTGCTTACAATCGGCTCAGGTTTGTTGAGGACGGGTTCCGCTGGCGGCGGTTCGTCAATCGGGATCATCTCCGCAGGCTGGAAGTCTTCCATCGGCATTGGTTCCGGTTCGAAGTCGATGTTTGGGGGGACCTCCTGGGGTTGCTCCCAGACTGGCGGCGTCGCCGGTGCGCTGCTCTGCGCAGATTGAGCCGGCTGTGAAATCAAATCTTCGTCCGCCGCAAGCGAACTGATAATGGTGACGCTCAAGCGATCTCCCAATCGTCCGTCCACGGCAACGCCGAACAGAATCTGTGTTTGCTCGTTAACGTGACGGCCAAGTTCCTGCATCAGGATTTCGACTTCAGAAAGCGTCATGCCCAGCCCACCCGCCACCTGGACCAGCACTCGCGCCGCGTCCGCCAGCATGCGGCCGCGGTCCATCAACGGATTTTTGAGCGCCTGCGTGAGCGCCTCATGCGCGCGGTTATCCGAATCGGATTCGCCGAAGCCAAACAGGCAACGGCTGTTTCGGCTGCGCAACGCGGCAAGCAAATCATCGAAGCCAATGCGAATGAGTCCCGGCCGCTGAATGAGGTTCACAATCGAACGAACGCTTTGGCTGACGGTGCTATCGGCCACGGCAAAGGCCTGATGAATGCCCGCCTGCGGCGCGACGATGTCGCCCATCTGATCGTTCTCGAAGCAGATCACCGCGTTGGCAACCTCGTTGAGCCGGGCGAGCGCCTCGCGTGCCTGGGCGTTGCGGCGTTTGCCCTCGAACGAAAATGGAAGAGTAGAGAACGCCACTACCAGCGCACCTACTTCACGGGCCAGTTGCGCGACGTATGGCGCCGCACCCGACCCGGTGCCGCCACCGAGCCCTGCGCAAATGAAAATCATTCGTGCGTCGGCAAGCGCCTCGCGGATTTCATCAGCCGATTCCACGGCCGCTTGATAGCCGAGTTCGGGATCGCCGCCCGCGCCCAATCCACGCGTCACAGTACGGCCTAGCTGCACTTTATGCGCCGCAACGGAACTGGCCAGTGACTGCACATCAGTGTTGATTGCAACCGCTTCGGCTCTCTCCAAGCCATCGAGCAAGATCCGATCGAGCGCGTTTAAGCCGGCCCCGCCGACACTTACAATTTTGATCGGAATAAAATCCGCCGCACGTTCGGGAAGACTGTAATTTTTGCTGAGTTGAATCATATCGATCTTTCTGTTGTTGCTCTTGTCATGACGTTTCGTGATCTGTCATCCCGCGCGAAAGTCGAACGGGTCGAGGAATCCCGCGAATAACCCAACTAATGCCACGGGATCCCTCGACTGCACTTCCGCTTCGCTCGGGATGACAGGCAGTACGGCGCTCGGCGTGATCATGTTCATCTCATTCCGCTAAAAAGCTTTCCAAAGATTCGGCCGATTCCGCGGCCACGCGGCCGATCCGTTTGCACAGCTTGCGCGTACTTGATCAAACCGATTGAAGTTGAGAACTGTGGGTTTTCCACCGCGGACGTCACGCCGGAGGTGGTTTGTGCGTGGGCTACGTGCGCGGGCATTTCGAAAATTTCTTCGGCGAGATGATCGATGCCGTTGAGAAGACTACATCCGCCGGTGATGAAAATCCCTGCGCCCAGATAATTGATGAATGGTTCCTCATCGAGCCTGCGTTTGAGAAGCTCAAAGGTCTCGCGCAGTCGCAAGTGAATGATCGTGTTGAGCGTCTCCCGCTCGATCTCCTTGCCGGCAAAGCCGGAATCGTCCTTTAGCAAAATCATTTCCCCGGGCAGAGAATTGCCGAGAATGCAACTGCCTTCCTCGACTTTTAATTTCTCTGCGCGCGCCATGGGGATACGCAACCCCATCGAAATATCATTTGTGATATGGTCGCCGCCGATCGCCACGCAACCGCTCTGCTTCACTGCGCCGTCAGCATATAAAATATAGTCGATCGTCCCGCCGCCGATATCGATCACCAGCGCCCCGAGATCTTTTTGATGCTGAGTGAGGACCACCTGCGCAGAAGCGAGCCCGCCGAAGACGACATCCTCGACGTCGAGCGGCAACTCTTTCACGCATCGGATGGTGTTCTGAATGCGCGTGCGGACACCGTGGATGATATGAAAATCGGCTTCCAATTTCTGCCCAAGCATCCCGACCGGATTGAGTACGCCATCCTGTCCATCGACATGATAATGTTGAATGATCGAATGCAGGAAAGCGTTTTGTGCAGGGATGCTCACCTCGCGTGCGTTGATTTTTACATCCTCAGCGTCCCCTTCATCAATCTCATCGCGGTCTTCGGGCAGTATCACGCACCCGCGATTATTGAAACTTTGAAGGTGTGATCCGGCGACCGCGACGTAAACGCTCCGGATCATGACGTCGCTCTTCTGTTCGGCATCGACCACTGCTTCGTGCACGCATTTCATCGCGGTTTCAAAATCGACGATCTCACCTTTGCGCACGCCGCGCGAGGGCGTCTGACCCACACCGAGAATTTTGACCGTGCCATCGGGTCGGCTCTCACCGACAACGACGCAAATTTTGGAGGTGCCAATCTCAAGACCAATGATCAAATTATTACTCGCCATCGTTGTTAATCCTTTCTCTGCCGTTTGACCGGAATTACCTTGGCAATCGGCGTTGAACTGGCGTGCGCCTTCGATGGCGGCGCTGCGGTCTTTGCCGAATGCACCGGGATCGCTTTCAAAACTCTCGGTTCCACAAGGGGATCAATCGTGTCATTGATGACCGCGGCCGGAGGTGTGGCAAAAGTGACGGGGATATTTCGTTGCACAATCAAGTTCACAGTTTCCAGTTCCTGCTTTGAGTCATCACAGTAAACAAGAAATTGCTCCAGCCGCTGCAATTGAGTTTCGAGATCGTTGAGCCCAAACGTGACACGCGTGTGATTTTTGTCCGTCACGAGCAGGCAATAGCTTCTGGAAACGTCAATCTCGCGAATCTGAAAGCGCGTTTGCATGAAGCTGCGCGTGCTTAAACGCAGCAGATCCAGCGCGGTTTTTGCTTCAGGCGACTCGACGACTTTTCCCGCTTCGAGCGATTCGCTCGAGCATCCCAGAATGAGAGGCAATCCCAGATATTCGGGCAACAGCTTCTTTTGTCTCATCAAAACCCCTCGCGCGTCCACTAGAAAAGCAGCATCTGATACAAAAGGATCGGAAATTTCTTTGTTACTTGTAATCCACGCGACCGGCTTCCGTTCCACCACACGGATGTCGATCTCCCCAGGCAACTTTCGCACGACCTGTACTTCATCGACTTGAGGCAGCTGCTGTATGCGATCATGCACGCGGGCCAGGTTTACGCTGAAACTGTTCTCGCCCTCACGCAGATCGGCCGCTTTCAAAACCTGCTCGCGCTGCAAGGTCCCGTCCGTCTGAAGCTCAATTGTCTTCACTTGATAATCTGGATTCTCGAAAAAGAGACGCCTTGCGCCTTCGCGTGCCCCGACGTAAACGGCACTGCAGAGCCCGGCCACCAAAACCACTCGGGAGAGAACGCCCAGAGCCCTCCGAATGCGATGCTGGGTCACTCTGCGGGAGCGGACTTTCACGTCTAGCAGGTGCTGCTGGCGCCGGTGGCGCACCTTGGACACGCGCCGATTTTTCGACCGGGAGCTTTTTTGGACCAGCTTCATTTCCGGTTCCCTTCTGTTCTGGCGCTGGAAAGCGCGATGATGCGCGCGCAAAGATCGACATAGCTGATGCCAGCGGCCGCGGCGGCTTCGGGAAGCAGACTCGCCTCGGTCATTCCGGGAATCGTGTTAATCTCCAGCACAAACGGCCGGCCGGTCTCCGCCAAAATCACATCGACGCGCGAATACACCTGCAGCGCGAGGGCGCGACACGCGCGCAATGCCAGGTCTTGAATCTCTTTCGTTTTGTTCGGATCGATCTTCGCCGGGCAAACATGTTGCGCCCCGCCGCCAGCCTGGGGATTTAAGAAGGGATACTTATTCGTGAAATCGTAAAAACCGCCCTTTGGAATAATCTCCAGAATCGGCAAGGCCTGCTCCCCAAGGACGCCAATCGTCAGTTCTCGGCCAGGCACAAATTTTTCTATCAACAATTCGCGGTCATACTTCGCCGCTTCGACGAGCGCAGGCTCGAGTTCCTCCGCCTTTTTTACGATATAAACGCCGACGGTGGACCCCTGTCGCGGCGCCTTAACCACAAGCGGCGGTTGCATGCGCGGACGCTGATGCGCTCCGATGATTTCCCACTCCGGAGTGCTTACGTCATGCTCGCGGAATTTCTCTTTCGATCGGATTTTATCGAAAGCCAACCGGCTCTCTTCAACTCCTTCGCCGGTGTAAGCAACGCCGCGCGCTTCGAGAATTTGCTGCACCTGACCGTCTTCGCCAAAGGTTCCGTGCAACGCATTGAAGGCAAGATCAACATCGTCCGGTAATTCAAACTTCGCGTCCCGCACATCGACATCGACGACATCCGCGCCGAGCGAGCGCAACGCCTTTGCGATTCCACGACCGGTCGCCAGCGAAACTTCGCGCTCGCTACTCGGCCCGCCCATCAGCACCGCGATTTTTTTGGGAATACCCGTCTTCCTTTTCACGCCGGCTCCCCCACGATTTGCACTTCTGTTTCCAGTTCGATCCCGCGCTTCGCACGCGCCACGCTTTTGATCGTCTCAATCAACTCGAGCATGTCCGCTGCGGTCGCATCGCCGTCATTGACGATGAAATTGCCGTGCACGTCCGACACCCGTGCTTTTCCAACGCGCGAATTTTTTAGTCCCAATTCATCAACCAGTTTTCCCGCCGGGCACGAATCGGGATTCTTGAAAATACATCCTGCGCTCTTGGCCGCTGGCTGCGAAGTGCGGCGCTTTTCCTGCGATGTCTTTAGCTTGCGGATGATTTCTTCACTGGGCGCGGGTTCTCCGCGAAAAACCGCCGAGACCGCAAAATTATTCTCGAGTAACGGGAAATTTCGGTAATTCACTTCCAGCTCCTCGCGTATTTTTGTGTGCGCCGCGCCATTTGCATCGAGATAGCGAACACGCACGACGTTTTCAAAAGTTTGCGCCCCCATTGCCCCAGCGTTCATCCTCAAGCCGCCGCCGACTGCGCCCGGAATCCCCTCCATCCACTCCAATCCACCGAGGCCGGCCGCCTTACCGGCGTAGGCGACCTCTTTCAGTTTTGCGCCGGCACCGGCTGTGATTTCATTGCCAATGACTTCGATCTTGTCGAAATCGCCACCGCAGGGATGGACCACAACACCGCGAATGCCGCCATCGCGGACGAGCAGATTTGAGCCGCGCCCGATTATGAAAAGCGGAAGATTTTCGCGCTGGCAAAAACGAATCAGTTCCGCAAGCGAGTTCTCGTTACGCGGCTCGACCCAAAATTGTGCTGGGCCACCCACGCGCAGCGTGGTGTGTTTTGAGAGCGGCTCGTAGAGCCGGACATCGCCGTCCCCACCAACGATCGCTTTTAATTCCTCCGCAATCACCAGATCGGCGGCCAGGATCGCCAATTGCTCATGAATGTTCCCAGCGCCCAAGCTCATCACGAGATCGCCGGAGCCGAGCATATTGCCGACATCGCGATGAACCCATTCTAAACGCGGCTGATAACTCACGCCCGGATGTCCGTGCGTGGCAATTTTATCCGCAATCGTTGCACCGCTGATTCCGGGAATCGGCACTTCACTCGCGGGATATACGTCCGTCACGACCACGTAGTCGGCATCATCGAAGGAGCGGCCAAATTCATTGCTCAGCGCTTTCGTGCGCGAATAACGATGCGGTTGAAACATGGTCAGCACGCGCCCGCGACCAGTCGATCTCGCGGTTTTCAACGTCGCGCGAATCTCGGTGGGGTGATGGGCGTAGTCGTCAACAAGCAGAAAACGATCGCTCTCATATTTGATTTCAAAGCGGCGACGCGCGTGCTCGAATTTGCGCAGCGAAGCGGCAATTTTTTCAAATGGAATTCCAAGCTCGGTGGCGAGGGCGATCACACCGACGGCATTCTGAACGTTGTGCTGGCCGGGAACATTCAGAACCGCCTCACCGAGTTGCATGCCGCGCTGACAAACGCAAAAGACTGAGGCAGAATTCTGGAGCTCTATATCGGTACCGCGATAATCGGCCTTTTCAGAGAAGCCGAACGAGATTGAGCCCTTCCGTTTTGCGCATAATCGCGCCGTGTTCGCGTCGTCGATATTGTAAAAAACCGTGCCAACGGTTTGTTCGATGAGTTGCGCAAAAACTTTCTCAATCGCGGCAAGATCGACATAAAAATCGAGATGCTCTTCCTCGATATTTAGAATGAGGGAATGCTCGGGATGAAAGCAGCGCAGAGTTCCATCGCTTTCGTCTCCTTCCGCGACGAAATATTCGCCGCGCGGATCCCAATGCGCGTTTGTCCCAAGAATCGGACTCTCGGCGCCGACGTAATGCGCTGGGTGCAGCCCGCCTTCGCGCAAAACGTGCGCGGCCATCGCTGAGGTTGTCGTCTTGCCGTGCATTCCGGCGATGACAATGCCGCGCTTGCCCCGCATGATCGCGGCGAGGGCTTCAGCGCGGCGCACGACCGGTTTTCCAGAATCGCGCGCGCTCATCAGAATCGGATTCTCGATCTTGATCGCGGAGGAAAAGACAATCAGATCGGCGTCGGCCGCATCTTCCGCGCGATGTTGCTCACGAAAACGCAGGCCCAGGCGTTGCAATCGATCCGTCTCGAGCGTGCTCACTTTATCCGAGCCGCTGACGTTGTGCCCAAGCTGGAGCAAAAGCGCCGCGATGCCGCTCATGCCGCTCCCGGCCACGCCGACGAGGTGAATCCTGTGATGCTCATGCGTAAGCAACTTTGGCAAATCGAGCTCAGAGACGGGCTTCATGAGTCGTATATTTTTCCATGGTCGTGACCACACGCCCAGCCGCGTCTGTTGGTGCGAGACGCGAACAACTCGCAGCCATTCGTTGAATTTGCTCCGGGCTTTCGATCAACTCCCGAATCTTGCTTGCAAGCAATTCACCGGAAAGTTCGGATTCCTTCAGGAGAACCGCCGCCTGGGCGCGAGCATAAATTTCTGCGTTGCGTGTTTGGTGGTCGTCGGCGGCATAGGGAAACGGAATCAGAATTCCCGGCAATGAGAAGGCCGCGAACTCAGCGAGACTCGCCGCGCCGGCCCGTGCGACGAGGAGGTCCGCAGCGCTATAAACTTCCTCCATCCGATGATGAAAAGGGGCGACGTAAGCCGGGACACTTTCGCGGCGATAGTTATCGGCGACGAGACGCTCATCCCGCGCGCCGGAAAGATGAATCACCTGCAGCGGGACGCCTTGCAAGAATGGCAACGATTTGATCATGGCCTGGTTAATTCCGCTCGCACCCTGACTACCTCCCATCACGAGCAGCGTCGTGAGATCGTCACGTAGTCCGAGCTTTTGACGCGCAAGATGCGAGTCTAAAGGCTTCAACTCAGTCCGGATCGGCGTTCCGGTAATTTCCGTGCGCGCTGCCGGAAAAAAGGGCGCGCATTCCTTGAAGCCGAGCATCACAGCGCGCACCATGCGTGCGGTCAATCGGTTCGCTTTTCCCGGGACGGCATTCGATTCGTGTATGAAGGTAGTAATGCCGCGCATCCGTCCAGCCAACACCGGTGCGGTAGAAGTGAACCCGCCCATGCCGAGCACTACTTGGGGTTTAAATTTGCGGTAGATAGAGCGACAAAGCGACAGGCTTTCGTAAAAGCGGCGAACGAAACCGAGAATGGCCGGCGAAAATGGCGAAGGCAGTCCTACAGTCGGCAATCTTTCGAACGGGAAACTCGTCCGGCCGGAGAGTGCAAGTGCGTCGATATCTTTTTCGGAGACCAGCAGCATGACTTTGTGGCCGCGATCACGAAGCACTTCTGCCACGGCAATGCCGGGAAAGAGATGTCCACCAGTCCCTCCGCATGCGATCACTGCATTCATAAAGGCTGGTTTTCGATCTTTGGTTGGCACATAGGACTTATGGAAATCATCAGTCGCATCTAAATCCGCGGTGTTACCCGAGCGTGCATGGTGGCACGTTTTTTATGTGGCGGTTCAAGAATGCCCTGCCGATAAATATTCAGCAACAAACCGACCCCGAACATACATGCGACGAGATTCGAACCTCCATAACTGATAAAGGGCAGCGGCAGCCCTTTGTTGGGCAAGAGCGAGGTCGTCACGCCAATGTTCATCGCTGCTTGCAGAGCCAGGAGCGATACAACGCCGCACCCGAGCAGCAAGCCGAAACGATCTTTGGCGTGCAACGCAATCATGATCCCGCAAACAATGATGACGATGAATAAAAAGACCACGAGCAGACTGACCCGCAGACCGAGCTCTTCGCCGATGATCGGAAAAATGAAATCGGTGTGCGCGTAAGGCAGATAAAGCATCTTCTGGCGACCATTGCCCAGGCCAAGCCCTTCCATTCCACCGCTGCCCCACGCGATTAAGGCCTGCATCTGCTGCAAACCAGCATCTTCCTTGAAATTTTGCGGATGAAGAAAGGCGGAAAGTCTTCCCATCCGTTCCGAGATTTGCGTGGCAACGATGAGAATGGCCCCGAGAGCGGCCAACGACATGATACCAAGCAACAGCGGATTCGCTCCGGCGACGAACATCACGACAAACGCAGTCGTTCCGAGCAAAGCCGTCGTCCCAAGATCGACTTCGGCCAGAATAAGCCCAGCCAGCAAACCTACGATTGCGAGCGGAAACACAAACCCAGAGAGCAGATTGCCGCCCGCTTTTTCGTGCCGCGTAAACCATGCGGCGAGAAAAAAGATCGCGGCAAGCTTTGCCAGCTCGGAGGGCTGAAAGGTAACTGGTCCCAGTCCAACCCAGCGGCGTGAACCATTGATGCGCATCCCGATATGCGGGAAATAGCAGAGCGCCAAAGCGACAAGCGCGAGCGCAAACCAAAGCCACCATGTCCGTTGCCAGAAGTGATAGTCAACCAGCGCAGCAAACGTGCAGACGACAAGGCCTATCCCGAACCAGATCGCCTGCCGTCTTATGAAAAAATAAATGTCTCCATGACTGTCGCGCGCAAACGCACTTGTGCTGAAAAGCATGACAATGCCAATGACGAGCAATCCCAGCACAGCAAGAAAAAGGATATAGGCGCTTTTACGATGCATAATTAGTTATGCGCGGCATGCTTGTTGTTCTGGGTAGCGCACGCGACCCAGAATCTTGCGTCAGAATTCATTTGTCCGATTTTTTTGTTTTCGGCGTTTGCGTTGTCTTCGGGACCAAAAGTCTTTGGCCAATCTGCAATTTGCGCGGGTCCTCGATGTGATTGAGCGCCATTAGATCGTCGTAAGAGACTTTTAGTTTTTTTGCGATCGTCACTGGCTTATCGCCTTTCCCTACCGTGTAGACTTTTCCAGAGGAGACGGGCACTTTCCCATGTCCGGCCGGTTTCGCGTGCTCGTCTTTCGCAGGCGCTTTCGAAAGCAAACCTGACGTCCTCGTCTCATCACGCGGCGCGTTTTCCTTTTGTGCCGCCGCCGATCGCGGACTTGAAGCATCCGAGCTACCTGTCGATCCAAGGGAGGCGGTCGAATTATTTTCGGCATTTTCCGGGGCGGCGGGCACAAACGAGCTCTGTCGCGTTTTGATTGCGTTGAACGCGATGATTCCAGACACCGCAACGACGTGAAGAAGCAATACAATCAGCAACGCCCGAGACAGCTTCATGTTTGGCTCCAGCTCTTCGTAACCGAGTTCGGCAGATGCGCCGGCGGCGCGGCGCGCGGTCGCGGCCAGGAGTCTTTTGCGCCTGAGAAGCTTGGGAATTCTCAATTTCATTTAGGGAGAGCTCGCACCAGGGCGCGAAATTGATCGCCGCGATCGGCGTAGCTTTTAAACATGTCGAAGGATGATGTGCCCGGGGAAAAAAGGACGACTTCGCCCGGCTTGGCGACCGCATGTGCGCGCTCGACTGCATCCGCGAGCGAATTCGCAATTTCAGAGGTGACCGCGCCGCTCCAGGAGCTCCTAATGCTCTCGGCAATCTCGCCGATTAAGATCGTCGATCTCACTTTTTCTTTCACCAGGGCTCGAAGCGGATCGAACGTGAACCCCTTGTCCTTGCCGCCCGCGATGAGGATGACCGGTTTGCTTTGCGCGCGCAGCGCCTTCTCCACCGCGTCGAGGTTCGTCGCCTTGGAATCGTTTACGTAACCAACGCCACCGAGTTCGCGCACGAATTCGCAGCGATGCGGACGCGGCTCATAAGCACTAAGAGGCGGCACCATCTCGCGAAATGACAGCCCTCGCGCCATCCCTGCGGCAAGTGTTGCCATCAAGTTTTCGATGTTATGCAAGCCGCGCAGTTTCGTATCGGATAACCGCTGAACAGTCTCGTTTCGATAAACGATCGCTCCTTCGGAGAGGCGAAAGTCCGCCTGATCGATATAAGCACTAAACGTGATCGTGCGTGCGCGAATCCCGGGCACCTTTTCAATCGCATTGACAACTGCGACGTCGTCGCCGGTTTGATTCTCGAAAATGCGCAGCTTGGCCGCGCGATAGTCGGCCACGCAGCGATAACGGTCGAGATGATCGGGGGCGAAGTTGAGCCAGAGACTGATTGACGGATGAAATCTGCGGATAGTTTCCAGTTGAAATGAGCTCACTTCGACCGTCAGCACGTCGAATGGTTTCTTTTCGCGCGCCACTTCGGAGAGCGGTTTTCCGATGTTCCCGCAAGCGATTGTTCGCTGGCCGCACGCGTTCAACATCTGGGCGAGTAACTCGGTCGTCGTGGTTTTGCCGTTTGTGCCCGTAATGGCGATGACCGGAATTTCACAGGACCGCCAACCGAGTTCGAGCTCGCCGATTATGTCGATCTTGCGCGAGGAAAATTCGCGCGCGAGCCGAGAGGCAGGATCGATACCCGGACTTAAGACAGCCAATTGGTAAGTGGAAGAATCTTCATCCGCCGCCGTGCCGCAGATGACGCGAATCCCTTGTGCCCGGAGACTGTCAATCGTCGATTTGAGTAAATTCTTTTCTTCAGCGCTATCGAGCACCGTAACCTGTGCGCCCTCCGAGCTGAGTAAGAGCGCTGCGGCGGTCCCGCTCAAGCCCGCGCCAAGAACGGCGATATTTTGATTTTTGTACCGCAACTTTTACCTCAATTTCAGTGTCGCCAAACCAAGCAGTGCAAAGATGATCGAGAGAATCCAAAACCGAACGATTACGGTGTTTTCCTTCCAGCCAGTCAGTTCGAAATGGTGATGAAGCGGAGACATGACGAGAATCCGTCTGCCCGTCAGTTTGAAACTGATCACCTGCAAGATCACTGAGACGGCTTCGATCACGAAAACGCCGCCCACGACAGTCAAAAGCAGCTCCTGCTTACAACAGATCGCGACCACGCCGATCATGCCGCCGATGGCCAGCGATCCGGTATCGCCCATGAAAACTTTGGCTGGATGACAGTTAAACCAGAGAAAACCAAGACCCGCGCCAATCAGTGCCGAGCAGACGACCGTAAGTTCTCCGGCAAAGGCATAAAACGGAACCTGCAAGTATTCCGCGATCCGAAAATTGCCAGCCGCATAAGAGAGCAAGGCGTAATCAAACGCCACTGTGATGCTGCAACCGATCGCCAGGCCGTCCAGTCCGTCGGTGAGGTTGACGGCATTCGAGGAACCCACGATGACCAGAGCAAAAAACGCGAAGGTAAACCAGCCCATATTCGCGATGACCGGCGCCTTAACGAACGGGACGTAAAGCGAGCGCGCCTGCACTTCGAGCAACGGGCTGCTGAGGAAAACGCTCGTGACAATAGCCGCCAGGGCAATTTGAAAAATAAGTTTGAGCCGGCCGCTTATCCCTTCGGACTTCTTCTTCGTGACCTTGAGGTAATCATCGGCGAAGCCGAGCGCGCCGAGATAAATCATGCTGAACAAGGCGAGCCAAACAAAACGATTGTCTGGGCGGGCCCAAATGAAGCTCGATACAAAGACGGCTCCGATGACCAGTACGCCACCCATGGTTGGCGTGCCCTGTTTACCGCCATGCAGCTCGGCTAGGCGATGAACCTCTGCCGCCAAACGAATGGGTTGTCCCAGCTTTAGCGCGGTCAGTTTTTGAATGATGAAATTTCCACAAGCCAACGTGACCAGGAAAGCTGTCACCGCCGCGGCGATGGCGCGGAACGTGACATAAAGGAAAACATTGAACCCGATGAAGCGATCGCTCAGGTGATGGAGGTAGTACATCATGGGAAAATAACGGGTGACGAATCACGAAGTCCGAAAGCCTCGATGACTCGCTCGGTGCGGGCGGACCGGCTCCCTTTGACGAGAATGAGATCGCCTGGCTCGGCAATTTCGCCTAACAACTCTGCAGCTTCACTTGTCGATCTTACGGCCGTAGTTTTTTCCAGGCCGCCGGCCTGCGCCGCCCGCGCTATAAGTTCTCCCAGATCGCCGATGGTAATGAGTTGATCGATCCCAAATGTCGCCGCGGTTTCGCCAACTTCTCGATGGCCGCGCTCCGATTCGGAACCAAGTTCTCCCATCTCGCCGAGCACAGCAATGCGCTTTCCATCGGCATCGAGTTCCACCAGCGTGCGCAATGCCGCTTTCATGGACTCGGGATTTGCGTTGTAGGTGTCGTCGATAAAGTGCACGCCGTGAATTTCCTTGATCTGCAAACGGGCCTTTGTGAGCGGCGCGGCGACCAGGCCAGCGGCGCAATCCTCGAGGGAGAGACCAAAGACGCGGCCTGCGGCGACTGCGAGCATCGCGTTCTGGACCATGTGCAGCCCCGGCACAGGCAATTGCGCGCGGCAACGGTGGGCGCCCTCGAGCATGGTAAAGTCCGTTCCGCTGCCGCTTTGACTAATTTCGCTGGCGCGAATCATCCCGGCCGTTGTGCCCGCTAAAATTACTTTGGCGCGCGCGCGCGCCGCGATGCTCGCCGTAAATGGATCGTCCGCATTCAGAATGACCGTTCCCTGAGCGTCAACGGCTTCCACAAGTGCCCCTTTCTCCACCGCAATTGCTTCGCGCGATCCCATAAACTCGATGTGCGCCACACCGATGTTTGTAAGGATTGCGACGTCCGGCGCAGCCAGCTTCGCCAACGCCGCAACTTCGCCGGGATGATTCATGCCGATCTCCCAAACAGCGACTTCATCTTGCGACGTCGCCTCCAAAATTGTTCGGGGAAGGCCGACATGGTTGTTGAAATTTCCTTCTGTTTTTGTGACTCGAAAACCGCGGGCAAGGACGGCCGCGGCGAAATCTTTCGTGCTTGTCTTGCCATTACTTCCAGTAATGGCGACCACCTTAAGCGACAGTGATCTCCTGTAGTTGGCGGCGAGTTTTTGGTACGCCTGCAACGGATCCTCCGCCAGGATGAGCGCGAAGTTCTCCGGAACTTTTCCCTTCCAAGTGGAATCTACGATTGCCCCGGCTGCCCCGGCTTTTGCGGCGGATTCAACGAAATTGTGTCCGTCGAAATTTTCGCCGCGCAAGGCGACGAATAATTCGCCGCGTTTCAGCGTGCGCGAATCCGTGCTGATCTTATCGATGAAACGTTTGCCGTCTCCGGAAGAGACGACCGCCCCTGCAAACTCAGCAATCTGAAAGATTGACAATCGATTCATGAAAACTCCACCGGATGGTCCTCGATCGCGCGTCGTGCGACTTGAATATCATCGAACGGGACGGTGTGATCTGCGAACTCCTGATAATTTTCGTGCCCCTTGCCCGCGATCAAGACAATGTCGCGCGGCTGAGCGAGCATGATTGCGCGATCAATCGCTTGCGTTCGATCGACCATTTTTTCATAGCGATTTGAGCGAAAGCCTTTCTCGATCTCGACGATGATCGCGTCCGGGTCCTCTTTGCGCGGATTATCGGAGGTGATAATCGCGTAATCAGCATGTCGATCCACCATTTCGCCCATCAGCGGACGCTTTTCCCGGTCGCGATTCCCGCCGCAGCCAAAGACGACAATCAATCGATGCGGCTCGAGTTCCCGCAGAGTTTTGAGAACGTTCCGGAGCGCGTCCGGTGTGTGCGCGTAATCGACAAAAACCTGAAATTGTCGCTTCGCCGGAACTAATTCCAATCGTCCGGGCACTTGTGGCGATTTACCGAGACTAAGTACTGCATCGCGCAGACTGATTCCCAAAGCATTTGCCGCCGTCAGCGCCGCCACCGAGTTTGCGACGTTAAACCCGCCAATCAATGGGACACGAACCAGATAACTCTTGCCGTGGGCATCGAGCTGATAGGAAGTGCCGCTGAACTCCACGCGATAATTTGAAGCGCGAAAATCCGCCCGAACGCTCCTGCCATAAGTGACGACAGCGACGCGGGGATCGATCTTTTTAAGCAGTGGTTCGCCGTAGCGGTCATCAATGTTGACAATTGCGACCGGTTTTCGCTTTTTTTCCTGGCTGCCAAGTCGTGCGAAAAGTTTCGCCTTTGAATCGAAGTAGCTTTCCATCGTCCCGTGAAAATCCAGATGGTCCTGAGTGAGATTAGTAAAGACAGCGACATTCCATTCGAGGCCACGCGTGCGGTCTTGCGCGAGCGCATGCGAGGAAACTTCCATCGCGGCAGCGCGACAACCCGCGTTAACGATCTGCGCCAGCAACTCCTGCAAATCGAGCGATTCCGGCGTTGTGCGAATGGCAGGCAGAATGCGTTCACCGATTTCGTAGCGAACCGTTCCGATCAATCCACAACGCAAACCGGCATTTTCACAGATATGCTTGATCAGAAACGTCGTGGTGGTTTTTCCATTCGTGCCAGTTACCGCGGCCAGTTTTAGTTTCCACGCGGGATGTCCGTAAAAATTGGCCGAAAGAGCAGCGAGCGTAGCGCGCGTGTTTTCGACAACAAGACAGGTAACGCGCGGATGTTGTTCCTCGCGTTCTGTAACGATCACCGATGCGCCTTTTTCGATCGCTGAGCCGATGAATTCGTGGCCATCGGATTTCTCGCCTCGCAATGCCACGAACAAGCCATTCCTTTGCACTCGCCGCGAGTCATACGCGATGCTTTCCACCGTGCGATCAAGTGTCCCGATGACCTGGCGAGTTGGAAGCGCGGCGACGAGAGTTTTGAGCTGCATGAGGGTTCAACATGTCCACCAGTGGACGGATTCGCTGCGGCGAACCGGGGGAAGGCGTTCAATGGTGCGGAGCATTGGTTAAGGCGACTCGTTCCGCTGGCACGGCCTTGCGAACTCGCTCCACCGGCATCGGTTTTCTAGCCCGTTCTACGGGAATCGCTTTGCGAATTTCCTCATGCGGCTCAAGATCGAGATATCGGGCAGCCTTTTCGGCGACCCGGGAAAAGATCGGTCCCGCGATGAGCCCACCGTAATTCAACTCTGGTTTGCTCGTGTGCGCATCGTCGAGCACCACAAGACCGACAAACTCGGGATGCTCGGCCGGCAGATAGCCGACGAAAGAAACGACGTACTTTCCGTGTTCATATCCGCCTTTGGGATCAACTTTCTGCGCGGTTCCGGTCTTGCCGGCGATCGTAAAACCTGGAACAGCAGCTGCGGCTGCGGTGCCGCGATCGCTTACGACACCTCGAAGTGCATCCCCAATTTCTCTGGCGGTTTCAGGAGAAATTACCTGACGCAATACTGCCGAGGAAAGTGAGCTGACGATTTTTCCTTCGGAGGTGGTAATCGATTTTACGATGCGCGGTGTGACCAATTTGCCGCCGTTGGCAATCGCCGCGATTGCCAACGTCATTTGCAATGGTGTGACCCCGATTTCGTGCCCCATCGGGATACGCGTGATCGAAATTTTGCTCCACGATTGCGGAGCACGAATGAGGCCGTTGATCTCACCGGGAAGTTCAACTCCGGTGCGCTCGCCAAATCCAAAGCGCCGGATGTACTCGTAAAACTTTTGTTCGCCGACGCTCAGCGCAAGCTTGGCTGCCCCGATGTTGCTGGACTTGACGAGAATGTCGCGCACGCTCAGGTACGAAAACGAGCGATGATCGTGCAGCGCGGCGCCGCCGAAATTCCACAGACCATTTTCGCAGAAGATCGTCGAATCAGGCCGGAGCTTATGTTCATTGAGTGCGGCGGCCGCGGCCACGATTTTAAACGTGGAACCCGGCTCCATCATGTCGATGATGGCGCGGTTCTTCATTTCCTCGGGCTTTGCTTCGGAGCGGAGGTTTAAATCGAAATTCGGGCGATTAGCTATTGCCAGGATTTCGCCTGTCTGCGGCCGCATCAGAATAATAGTCGCCTTTTGGGGAGTGTATTCTTGCATCGCGGCGTCGATTTCGTTCTCAACAATATTCTGTAAACTAAGATCGACGGTAAGATGGATTTGGTAGCCGTCGCGCGGCGCGCGCTCCTGGCCTCGGTAAGGCACGATCTCCTGACCGGCCCGATTATGTTCGATGAAGCGATAACCGTCCTGCCCATGGAGGTATTCCTCCATCGACGCTTCCACGCCTTGAATACCGTGATGTTCGAAGTCGGTGAATCCGATGACATGGCAAAGCATGGAGCCATTCGGGTAGATGCGCGTGGCGTCGTGCTCGAAATAAATCCCGTGCAAATTTCTGGCGCGGAGTTTTTCGCGCAGCGTGCTTGCCAGCGCTTCCGGCACTTCACGCTTAATCACGATGTATCGGCGTTCGTTGCTTAATTTTTCCGTGAGCTGCTCGGCCGGAATGCCGAGTTCATTGCTGACAAGATCGACAACTGCTTGCCGATTATTAAAATGCGTGGCATCCGCCACTACCGTTTCGACAGGAATGTTGTGCGCGAGTACTTCGTTGTTCGCATCAAGGATCGTGCCGCGTTCTGCATAGATAATTTGTTTGTAAACGTGTTTCTCAGCAGCAAGCCCGGCGTATTCGTCGTGCTTTATCACTTGCAGATAAATCAGACGGAATGAGAAGACGCTGAAGAGCGCGATAAAAGCGGCGCAAACCAAGGCACAGCGGGTTCGGCTATTCGGGATCATCTTGGGCCGGACGGATTTGCCACTGGTTGAACTGCGTTTTCCTCCGCCGATCGGGCAGGAATTGTAAGCCGGACGATGCTGTTCTCGGAAATCGGGATCATTTTCAAGTAGCCCTCTTTCAATCGGCGCTGTAACGCAGAGCGCGAAGTCAAAGCCGCGATTTGCGCGCTAGCCACGTCATTTTGAGTGCGGAGACTGGCCAGCTCGTTCTCGATCGCCTTCTTGCGCTCACCCAAATGATAGAGTTGCAGCGTCAAATAGACGTAGCCCAGTCCGGCGAGGGCGAGAAACGCGGTTACAACAATCCAGCGCGCAAGCGAGGCGGCGTTTACCGCATTCCAGTTTCTTCGACGCGAACGGTTCATTTAGATTTTTTCAGCCACGCGCAACTTTGCGCTGCGTGAGCGGGGATTGGTGCGTTGCTCGTCTTCACTCGGCTCCACGGGTTTCGGTGTAACTAGCTTGAGGTCGTAGTCAGGGTTGCGCTGCGGCGCGGGCCACTCTGGTCGGTCGAGCCATTCCCGGCTGTGATCGCGAAAGAAGTTCTTCACGATCCGATCCTCCAGTGAATGAAAAGCGATCACTGCAATGCGCGCCCCGGGATGGAGACGTGTAATCAAAACGCGCAGGCCCTCTTCGAGCGCGCCAAGCTCGTCATTCACTTCCATGCGCAGCGCTTGAAAAACCTGAGTAGCCGGATGACGCCGACCATGCCGGCCGGCAAGTTTTTCGATCGCACGCGCCAGTGGAAGAGTCTCACGGAGCGGGAATCTTTTGCGCATTTTTACGATCAAGCTAGCGATACGGCGCGCAGCCGGTTCCTCTCCCAGCTCGCGGAATAATCGGGTCAGTTCTTCTGCGCTGTACTCGTTTACGATAGTAGCAGCAGTCAGTTCGGTTCGTGGATCCATGCGCATGTCGAGCGGTCCGTTGCGCACCAGGCTGAAACCGCGCTCGGCATTTTCGAGTTGCCGCGACGAGACACCGAGATCAAGAAGGGCACCGCCGATAGCACGAATCCCAAGCTCGTCGAGAATCTTGGCCGCGTTCCGAAAATTCGCCTGCCGCACCGTGACGCGTCGGCCGAAGCTTGCCAGTTGCTCGCTCACATGTTGGACTGCATCGGGATCCTGATCCAATGCCAGAACATCTGCGCCGCTTTCCAATAGCGCTTCCGTGTGGCCACCGCCGCCACAGGTGCCATCGACGATGAAAGAACCGGGTTTCGGCTCGAGCAACTCCACCACTTCCTTCTCGAGCACTGGACGATGATAAATAAAATCCTCCATTTCGTGGGCCTCTTCTTCAACAATCAGCGGATCCGTGGCGAACCAGACGGGCCGCTCAAACAACAGTGCGTTCATAACGTTTTGACCAAATCATCCGCTTACAAACCAATTACATTGGCGACGTGCTCATAAGTGGGCGTTTCCTCCTCGTGCGCTCGTTTCCAGCGTTGCAAATTCCAGATCTCAAAACGCCCGCGGCCGCCCACGAGGGCGACTTCACCTTTTAGTCCCACTCTCCTGCAAAGCTCTTCGGGCAAAACAAGACGCCCTTGTCGATCCGAAATGGCGTGCTGAGCGCGGGAGTGCAACTGGCGCAGGAAAACGCGCCGATCGCGTGCGGAAACGCCCTCGTTTGATTCGACCGCTGAGCTCATCCGGGCAAAATCCTCCGGCGATATGACAAGCAGAAATTGCTGATTTGCCTGAGGTAAAAGAATGAACTCTTCCCCCTGGTCCCGCCGCCAGCGCGATGGGATGGTAACGCGATTCTTCTCGTCAAGGGAATGGCGGAACTCTCCGGCGTAGAATCGTTCAGATTGAGGAAGGGAATCCATGCGTCGGTGGAGAATTCATCCATTTTACCCCACTTGCCCCCATCTTTAACCACTTCCGCGATACTGGGTCAATAAAAATTTTACGCTCATTTGCAGCCCCTTCCCTTAACCGTAAGCTCCTCAAGGCATGAAATTTTCTCACGCTGGGGTGACGATTATAACTGAGAGCGACGCTGTCCGAGTGACCGTGTCAATGAACACGGATGGCTCACGCACCGTTTACAAATTCAATGATGCACAGCACACGGCGGTCGCGACGATCACTGATCAGGGCGGCAAACTTCGTGAGAAAATTCGTTACGAACTGGATGATGCGGGGCGTTTCTCCACCGGACAAATTTTCGGACCTGATGGGCACTTTCGATTCAAGAGTCAGTACAAATACGACAATGCGGGCCGTCTCCAGGAAGAAACCCAAAGCACGGAAGACGGCACCATTCTGCATAAGATCGTTTACAGTTACGATCAAAACGGGAAACGAACGGGCTATTCCATTTTCGATGCATCCGGCAAGTTGCTGGGCCGCGTAACTCCGCTAATCACCGGCCCGTCGTCTGCACCAAAGTCGCGCGAGAAAAGCTCGCGGTAGGGCGAGCCTCACCGAGATCATCTTTTGTTGCTGGCTTGCCACAGTTGCCAAAAAGAGCTACAAAAACCGGCGTGATTGAGTACATTCAAAAGGGTGGGTTGTTGATGTGGCCAATTCTGGCCTGCAGCATCGTTTCGATCGCCGTCTTTGCCGAGCGCCTCTTCTACTTTCATCGTGCTACGATTCACGTGGGCGAATTCTTAAAAGGACTCTCGAACCTTATTCGGCGTCGCAATTTCGCTGAGGCCTTGCATGAATCGGCCGGAACACCCGGCCCGGTCGCACGCGTGATTCATGCCGCGATCATCCGGCACGATGCGCCGCGTGCGGAATTGCGCGATATCGTGCAGGAAGCCGCTCAACTCGAAGTACCGAAGTTGGAACGGTTTCTCGGAGTGCTGGCTACGATCGCCTTCCTCGCGCCGTTGCTTGGATTGCTTGGGACCGTTGCTGGAATGATTGACGCCTTTGGCACCATTGCCTCAAGCGGCGGTTATGCGACGGTCACTGAGCTTTCGAGCGGCGTCTATAAGAGTTTACTGACAACCGCGGCGGGCCTGGTCGTAGCCACGCCAACCTTTGTCGCGTATAGTTATCTTTCTTCGCGCGTGAACACGATGCTCCACGACATGGAGCGCGCGGGGATTGAGATCGTCCATATGTTGACGGAGAGCCAGCCGATCAGTGGCATCATCAGCTTCCAACAGCCCGGACAGATGGCCGAATCCGAGACACGAATTGATTCTTAAGCGACGATTCGGGTGAAATCGATAAGCACTGCAGCGCTTCATGAAGCTTAGCCGTACGAAGGAATATAACTTCGGTTGGCTCGTTTTCCTGGCGGTGGTGGACGTGACTTTCCTCCTCGTTTTTTTTCTCCTGCTCAGTTCGAATTTTATTTTGCAGCAAGGCATTTCCGTTTCGTTGCCGTTCTCGCGCTTTACGCTTGGCCCGCAGACTAACCAGCAAATCATTAGCATTACCGGCGGCACAGTCCCGGCCATCTATTACCGGGAGCAGAAAGTCACCATCGCGCAACTTGGACCATTACTGGATGCTGCGAAGCGTGAGGGCGTGTCGATTATCATTAGGGCCGACCGCTCGACTCCCTATGAAATAGTTGCACAGGTGACAAACGCTGTGCTTGAGCACGGCATCACATCTGTCGCGTTGGCTGCGACTCCGTCGCGATGAACGCATCCACCCCTGAATTTGCTGCCGAGCCGCTTCTTTTTAATTGGGAGTCGCCTCGGCGCCGAAAAGTAGCGATCGCCGTTTTCCTAGCGCTTTCTTTAGTCGCACATGCTTTCTGTTTCTATGTTTTCCAAATTGTTTACCCGCCAACAGTAGCGCTTCTCCCACCCCCGGCCCGGGTAAATATGATCACACCCAACTCCGAGGAAGGCCGCACGTTGCTTCGCTGGATCGATGCGGAAGATCCTGCGCTCGCCTTCACAACGCAGCGTCCACCTGATGCGCCGCGCCGCGCCGCGCCCAGGGTCGAGCACATACCATCTTACCTCGCGACGGAGCCGGTCTTAAAGGAGGTTCCACCGCAAGATGTCGACTTGCGCATTCCGAGCTCCCAGCCACCAGGCGCCGTGCCGTTCCGCCATCGACAAGCTCCTCCTGCCATTAGCCCGATTACAACGTCTGTCTCGTTTTCCCAAGAGCTCGGTGCTCTTGGCGCTCCCATGCTGCCAGATCGGGTTTTTGCCGCTTCTACCAACGAGACACCGGAAACGATCCGCTTCCGGGTCGCCGTGAGTAAGCTCGGAGAAATTCGCTATTGCTTTCATCTCAATTCCTCGGGCGATCCTGCACTGGACGAACAGGCTCGCCGCTATCTCACGCGCTGCCGTTTTCCCCAAAGCTCGGAAAACGCCGCGAAACTCGATCCATTTCTGACCTGGGGAATCGCGACGATCGAATGGGGCAGCGATGTCACGCACCCGCGGGCAACGCCGACAGAAACCGCGACCCCGTGATTCGCGTCAGTCTCACCGCCCTCGTCACGATTTATTTGCTGCTTTTTCTTGCGGCAGTTTTTCTCCTCTGGATAGTGGGAGAGTGGAATCGGCGGCGACGCGAGCGGCAGGCTTTACAGCACCGCTTGCGCTGCGTGATTTGCGCGTTTGAATTTGAGGATCGAACTGACGCATTGCTTCCCCGGTGCCCGCGCTGTGGAAGTTTAAACGAACGATTTAAGATGGAGAAGATTTAATATGGGAATGTGGATTGGCCGCAATCGCAAAGCACGCGTGACCTACGGGTTCGATGAAATCGCGCTCGTGCCTGGCCGTGTGACGATTAATCCTAATGAAGTCGATATAACCTTCCGTTTGGCGCGCAAAGAAGCGGAGCCGCTCGAGCTAAAAATTCCGATTCTCGCCAGCGCGATGGACGGTGTGGTCGATGTCCGTTTCGCCACTTCCATGAGCAGGCTCGGCGGGCTGGCCGTTCTGAATCTTGAAGGAGTGCAAACGCGCTATAAAAACCCGCAGGAAGTGCTGCAAAAAATCGTCGAAGCTGACAAATCCGATATTACTGCGTTGCTGCAAAGAATTTACCAGGAACCGGTCCAGGAAGATTTAATCGCCGGGCGCGTACGCCAGATCAAAGACGGCGGTGTGTTGGCCGCGGTTAGTTCCATCCCCCAGCGCGCGGCTGAATTCGGCAGGATCGCGCAAGAAGCAGGTGCCGACGTTTTCGTTGTGCAAAGCACGGTCTCCACCGCCAGGCATATTTCGTCGGAATATAAATCGCTCGATCTGGCAAAATTTTGCCGCGAAATGCGGATCCCGGTCATCGTCGGAAACACGGTAGGCTACGATGTGACATTCGAGATCATGGAATGCGGACCGGCCGCGGTTTTGGTCGGCGTCGGACCAGGAGCGGCTTGCACTTCACGCGGCGTACTCGGCCTCGGTGTCCCGCAAGTGACCGCGACGGTCGATTGCGCGGCGGCACGCGATGCTTACTTCAAAAAAACTTCGCGCTATGTACCGATCATCGCGGATGGCGGGATGAGTAGAGGCGGTGACGTTTGCAAAGCGCTCGCTTGCGGCGCGGACGCCGTAATGGTCGGCAGCGCGTTTGCCAAAGCGCAGGAAGCTCCCGGGTGCGGATACCATTGGGGCATGGCCACTCCGCACGCAAATCTCCCACGGGGAACGCGCATCAAAGTCGGCACGACCGGGTCACTGAAGCAGATCCTCTTCGGTCCGGCAGAAGTTGATGATGGCAGCCAAAATCTAGTCGGTGCAATTACCACTTGCATGGGTAACGTCGGTGCTCGCAGTATCGCCGAATTTCAGCAAACCGAGATTATTATCGCGCCTTCTATTAAGACCGAAGGAAAGCTCTTCCAGACCGTGCAAAGCGTCGGGATGGGAACGAGCTAAGATATTAAGCGCATTAGCGATTTAAAGATTGAGCGATTGTGCTTTGACCTCGAACCATCAGCACCAAAACTTCGCGCGTTAAATCGCTAAATCGTTAAACCACCACTCAATGAACAACGATCGCAGAGTCGTCATTACTGGATTGGGCGCCATCACGCCACTTGGCAACGACGTGGAGACCTTTTGGTCGAATCTGAAGAACGGCGTCAGCGGTATTCGCAAGATCGAAGCGTTCGATACCAGCGCTTACGACTGCAAGATCGGCGGCGAAGTACGCGGCTTCGACCCGAAAGCATTCTTTAAAAATCCGAAGGATGTCCGGCGCACGGATCGATTTGCTCAGCTCGCATTGGCAGCGGCAAAAATGGCGCTCGACGACAGCGGGATCGATCTCGAGAAGCTGAGGTGCCGCGATCGCTTCGGTGTCATTGTTAGCAGCGGAATCGGTGGACTGAAAACGCTGCAGGATCAGTTGACGATCCTTTTGACAAAGGGACCCTCGCGAACTTCACCGTTCACGATTCCGATGTTGATCAGCAACATGGCCAGCGGACTCATCTCGATGGAGTTCGACCTGCGAGGACCCAACATGTGCATCGTTACCGCCTGCGCGACATCGAACAACGCCATCGGTGAATCCTGGCGGACCATCAAGTTTGGCGATGCCGATATTTTCCTCGCTGGCGGTTCGGAAGCTTCGATTGTCGCAATTGGCCTTGCAGGATTTTCAGCTATGAGAGCGCTTAGCAAACGCAATGACGAACCCGACCGCGCTTCGAGACCGTTTGATCGCGACCGCGACGGTTTTGTTATAGGCGAGGGTGCAGGGATCGCGGTGGTGGAGGAACTGGAACACGCCAAGGCGCGTGGCGCCAAGATTTATTGCGAGCTCACAGGCTACGGGCTTTCTTCAGACGCGTACCACATGACGGCACCGCCTCCGGACGGCGAAGGCGCCGTGCGCGCCATGCAACTGGCGCTCGATCATGCCCGCGTTTCTCCAGACGAGGTTGATTACATCAACGCACACGCAACTTCCACCGACATCGGCGATCTTTGCGAAACGCGCGCAATTAAACAAGTGTTCGGCGAACAAGCTTACAAGGTGTCCATTAGCTCCACCAAATCGATGACCGGCCATTTGTTAGGCGGAGCTGGTGGAATAGAAATGGCGGCGTGCGCACTGGCCATTCGCGATTCCGTAATCCCGCCAACGATCAATCTGGAAAATCCCGGAGAGGGATGCGACCTGGATTACACGCCGAACGTCGCTCGCGAGAAGAAAGTGCGGGTGGCGTTAACCAACTCTTTCGGTTTTGGCGGCCACAACGCCACGCTGGTCGCGACCGCATTCGAGAAATAGCGGGAGCGCGCGCCTTCGCATGTTTGCGATTGGCGCCCCTCGCCCAATCGCTATTCTTTTATCGCCGTGCGAAGGGGCTGGTTGGCTTTGACTATTCACCATTCACCGCTCACTATTTACTTCTGATCCGGCAGCTGCCGGACGCGGGCATAGCTTAATGGTAAAGTTCCAGCCTTCCAAGCTGGCCATGCGGGTTCGATTCCCGTTGCCCGCTATTTTACCTATGAAAACGAGGCTAAAAAAGTCCGTTTGAATCCCGAAAATCAGAACGCAAAGTCGGACAACGAAGGATGGGTAAGGAGTTGCTGTGCCGAAATTGGAGTCTACATAGGATTATAAACACGGGACCCTCAGCAATAATTGCCCTGATCCTTTGGGTATGCACGTTAGGCGACATTTCGGCAGCCGAGCGCTCTGATACGATGCAAGTCACGATGCTCGGTACGGGAACTCCTTTCCCAAATGCTGAGCGATTTGGCTCGGCCATTCTCATCGAAGTCGCCGGCAAGAGGCTCCTGTTTGATTGTGGCCGCGGTGCCGTGATTCGCCTGAAGCAGGCCGGAGTGAGTCCGAGCGAAATCGACGGCCTCTTTCTCACTCATCTTCACTCCGACCATGTTGTGGGAATTCCGGATTAGTGGCTTTCGGGGTGGTTTTTGGGGCGCGATAGACCTCTCCGGGTCTGGGGACCGAAAGGAACCCGCCACATGTCGGAGCACCTTACCCAGGCATTCGCGTTTGACGTTGCAATTCGTACGTCGACGGAGGGGCTCTCGTCCGCGGGAGCAAAAATCGATGCGCGGGATATCGAGCAAGGAGATGCGTACAATGAAGGCTCCATTCGGGTCTCTCCATTTCTCGTGGATCACGGTTCTGTAAAGCCAGCTTTTGGATACCGCGTGGAATACGAAGGACATTCAGTTGTGATCTCCGGCGATACGAAATTCTCGCAAAATCTAATAAAGTTCGCTGAACATGCCGGCTGCCTGATTCATGCTGCTTGGAGTCCTAGTTCGAAAAATCCAACGCCTCCGTCCTTACGCTCGCTTGCGTCCGCAGAGGATGCAGGGCGCGCCTTCGCGATTGTAAGGCCAAAGCTGGGTGTCATCTATCACTACAAGCACGAAACGGGGCTTTGGGATGCGGTGCAGAAAGAATACAAAGGCGCGTTTGTCGTCGCCAAGGATCTAATGGTCATCAACGTTGGTAGGACCGTCACCTGGCACGAAAAGATATGACTTATCGACTCTAAGGACGACGCGGTGGTCTACGGGGAGTTATCCCCGGTGCTCGCGATACAAAAACACTCACCAGCGTTGGTATCGCTCAGAAGACAAAGCTTCCGTGCATACACATTGGGGCTTCTGGCAGTCGTGCAAGGCGTTTCCGCTGCGTTGCCCGCTATTGGTCCGGCGCAATCAACTCGCGATTTCGCCAGGTGAGGCCCAAACCGGAGTAAATCGTTAGCGCCACTGTAACCCATACCAAGACTGGACCGGCTTCGTCGCGTGCCCGCAACCACCATGTCGATGTTTCAGTCGCATGTTGCAGCTCGGCTATTGAAAAAAGTGTAAGGAAAAAAATCACCGTGATGATCTGCCAGGAGGTTTTCTGTTTGCCGAGCCGCTCGGCTGGAAGGACCCGCCCTTCGGCGCTGGCTATCAAACGCAAACCGGTAATCAAAAAATCTCGCGCGACCACTGTCGTGGCTGCCCATGCCGGCACAGCCTTGAGAGGCACCAGCGAAATGAACGCCGCTGCCATCATGATCTTGTCCACCAGCGGATCCATCAATTTGCCGAAATTCGTGATGACTCCGTAGCGCCGGGCGATTTCTCCATCGATAAAATCTGTTAGTCCGGCGATGAGAAAAATCACAAGGGCAGACGTGCGCGCATATTCCCAGGAGGAATTTAACGCCAGAACAAAAAGCACCGTCAGCGCCAGCCGGCTAAGGGTTAAACGATTGGCCCAATTCATTCTGCTGTAGCCGGGATCGGTGATCCCGGGCCTCTGTGCGTCTGCTTGGCAACGCGATTATCGACCTGGAATCGCGGTCGCTTCCAGATTGGCACGTTTTTCTTTAGCTCGTCCACAATCCACTTGCTCGCCTCGAAGGCAGCCTCGCGATGCTGCGCGCAGACTTGAAGAAACAATGATGGCTCCCCAGCGCGCACAAAACCGAGCCGATGATGAGCCATGACCTTCTTCAATTGGAACTTTTCCGTCGCGGCCCCCGCGACCAATTGCAATTGGTGCTCGGCCATTGCCTGGTGCGCTTCGTAATCGATGCCCTCGATCTTGCGTCCATCCTCAAGCTCGCGAACAACGCCCCAAAAAACGACAATGGCGCCGGCTGCAGGATCGGCATCGTTCTCTGGCGCTTTAAGCAGCGCTTCGGTCAATAAAACTTTGCAAACGGGATTTGCCATGCGCTCTGTGTGCTCGCTACATTGAGTCATCTCTGTTTCGAGTACTCAGGCAAGAAGATACTAAAATGACCCCGAATCAATGTGATATTGGAATTATCGGTCTGGCTGTGATGGGCGAAAACCTCGCCTTGAACATGGAATCAAAGGGATTTTCGGTCGCCGTCTTCAATCGCACCACTGAAGTCACGGAGAAATTCGCCAGCGGTCGCGGCAAGGGAAAAAATATTCAGCCAGCGCGCACGATGGAGGAATTTGTCGAGGCGCTCAAGAAACCGCGCAAAGCCATGATCATGGTCAAAGCGGGCGCGCCAGTTGATGCTGTTATCAATCAACTCGCGCCGTTGTTCGACAAAGGCGACGTCATCATCGACGGCGGAAATTCTCTCTTCACCGACACGCAACGGCGCGGCAAAGAATTAGAAGACCGCGGCATTCATTTCGTCGGTTGCGGTGTCTCGGGCGGCGAAGAAGGGGCGCTCAAAGGTCCATCCCTCATGCCGGGCGGCTCGCGCGAATCCTGGGAGATCATCGCGCCCATTTTGCGCAAGATCGCCGCGCAAGTGGATGGCGAACCGTGCTGCCGTTACATGGGACCAGACGGTGCCGGTCATTACGTCAAGATGGTCCACAACGGAATCGAGTACGGCGACATCCAATTGATCTGCGAAGCCTATGCAATCCTCAAGGACATCGTGGAGATGGACGCTGCGCAACTCGCCGAGACTTTCGCAGAATGGAACAAAGGTGAACTCGACAGTTATCTCATTGAGATCACGTCCCAAATATTTCGAAAGATCGATCCCGAGACCGGCAAGCCTCTGGTCGATATGATCCTCGACAAGGCTGGGCAGAAGGGAACCGGCATTTGGACGCTTCAATCCGCCATCAGGCAGTCTGTCGTCATTTCGACAATTAACGCTGCCGTCGAAGCGCGCGTTATTTCGTCGCGGAAAGAGGAGCGTGTCGCCGCATCGAAAATTCTGCCGCAACCGAGGGCGCGAAAGTTTAGAGGCAACCGGAGACGTCTCATCGATGCAGTGCGTGACGCGCTTTATGCGTCCAAAATTGTTTCTTACGCGCAGGGAATGGAGCTTCTTCGAGCGGCTAGCACCGAATACAAGTGGAACTTGAACCTTAGCGACATCGCCATTATCTGGCGAGGCGGCTGCATCATTCGCGCTAAATTTCTCAATCGGATTGTCGAGGCATATCAGCGCGACCCCGCTCTGCATAATCTCCTGCTCGATCGCTATTTCACGAAGATCATCAGAAAGACGCAGCGTAATTGGCGCGTCGCCGTTTCAACAGCTATCAAGCACGGCGTCGCCGTTCCCGCGTTTTCTGCTTCGCTCGCTTATTTCGATAGTTATCGCCAGGCGCGTTTGCCTGCGAATCTATTGCAAGCGCAACGCGATTTCTTCGGTGCGCACACTTACGAGCGCATCGATAGGCCGGGCGTTTTTCACACCGAGTGGATCGAATCGGAGCGTGAACCCGTCGGAAAACCGGCCGAGCCAAAAGCGCCCGCGCCACATCACGCCGGTGAATAATGCGGTGGAGCGAGACTCTGTCGAGCCGACGAAAGATTTTAGTGAAAATCGTGCGAATCAGACCCGACGAGTTCCTCGTGCGGCAGCGGCCTGATATCCCGCGTCTTGATTAAAACAACCCCATCAGAATTCTGCACTTCGCCTTCGATGAGTAGAAATGCTTCTTCAGTGATTAAAAGACGAAACCGTTCGAACAAATTTGGATCGACAATCGCATTTGAGACACCGGTCTCATCTTCTAAACTGATAAAAACAAATCCCTTCGCTGTCCCCGGGCGCTGACGGCAAATCACATTGCCGGCGATTTGGACAGTTGTACCCTGCGGCGCCTGCGGCAGATCGCTGGCCCGCCAAATATTAGGCAAACTTGGTCGCAAAAGTTTCATTGGATGCGGCCCGGTCGTCAGGTTCATCGTCTCGTAATCGGCCCGCACGCGCTCAGGCACGGTCATTGGCGCAAGCGGTGATCGCAGAGTCTGGGGAGCACAGGCTGCTAGCCTGTTGCGTCGGGCAGCTTGCCGGACGCTCTGTATGTTTGCACCCCAGGAATGAAAAGATGTTTGCGGCAAGCTGCCGCAAACTGCAGGCTGGCAGCCTGCGCTCCCCAGAGCTCCGCGATCGAGCAAATCGTCATGCATTGTCTCCTCCACGTTCCACATTGCCGCTCGGCGATGTTCGGCGAAACAATTGAGCGCACCGAGTTCCGCAAGCGTGCGGAGTTCCTCTCTCGAAAGCGGCACACGCCGCTTGAAATCTTCGAGCGAGTTGAATTGCCGATCCTGGCGTTGCCGCACAAGTTCGTCTGCGTGTTCCTGTCGCAATCCATTTACCACGCAAAATCCCAGGCGCAGGCTGTCATCCGAAATGACCACGCAACGCCAGTTCGATTGCATAACACACACTGGCTTGATCTTGATCCCATGCCGGTGGGCATCTTTAACAATCGTCGCCGAGGTGTAAAAACCCATCGGCTGATTATTGAGCAGGCTGGCGTAAAATTCCGACGCGCGATGCACTTTTAAATATGCGCTGCCATACGCAAGAATGGCGAAGCTGATTGCGTGCGATTCCGGAAAACCGTAAAGCGCAAATGAGGTAATCGAGTGAATAATTTTGTCGATCTTGTCAGGCGCGACGCCCTTGCGTTCCATCGCCGCGCGTAATTTCAAACTCACTTTTTGCATTCGTTCCTCCGAGCGATGAAAACTAAGGGCGCGCCGCAGTTCCTCGGCTTCGTTCCCGGAAAAATCGGCCATGATCATCGCGATCTTGAGCATTTGTTCTTGAAACAACGGAACACCGAGCGTCCGTCCCAGGATTGGTTCCAATCGCGGATCGAAATATGTAACTGGCTCGCGGCCAGCGCGGCGCGCCAGGTACGGATGCACCATGTCACCCTGGATCGGTCCCGGCCGAATAATCGCCACTTCGATGACCACATCATAAAAACATTTCGGCTTCATCCGCGGGAGAGTCGCCATTTGCGCGCGGCTCTCGATTTGAAAAACGCCGATCGTGTCAGCGTTCTGCATCATTTCAAAGGTGGCGGCGTCATCTTTTGGAATGTGGGCAAGATCGAGAGGGCGTCCACGCTCGCGACAGAGCTCAAACGCATCTTGCATCACCGACATCATCCCGA
>WNGB01002414.1_pt1 | contig 30201 bp, 28 predicted proteins | sample 5400681 | NCBI WGS metagenome assembly WNGB01 (sample SAMN13153367, study PRJNA577476) | soil metagenome | isolation source: 115 cm soil or saprolite under grassland replicate 2 | place: USA:California | collected 2016-06-15
GTCGGGATCGGGGCCGCGTGAGGAAAGGGGGTCATCATGGCCGGGCATGCCGATCTGGTGTTGGTGAGCGGTGGCGTCTACACCCTGGACGCGGCGCGACCGTGGGCGCGGGCCGTGGCCGTTCGAGGCGGTCGCATCGTGCACGTCGGCGACGACCGTCAGGCGCGCGAGCTGATCGGTCCCCGCAGCGACGTGATCGACCTGCACGGCAGGATGCTGCTGCCCGGGTTCCAGGACGCGCACGCGCACCCGATGCAGGGCGGCGTCGAGCGGCTCCAGTGCGACCTGTCCGGCGGCCAGACGATCGCCGAGTACCGCGACCTGGTCGGCGCCTACGCGCGCCAGCACCCCGACCGGCGCCACCACATCGCGCACATCCAGGTCGTCCACCCGCATGACCTGCCGCGCTTCGGGGCGCTCGGGGTCACCGCCAACGCCCAGCCGCTGTGGGCCTGCCTGGAGCCGCGGATGACCGAGCTGACCATCCCCTTCCTCGGGCCCGAGCGCACCACGTGGCAGTACCCGTTCGCGGATCTGGTCCGCCACGGCGCCAGGCTCGCCTGCGGCAGCGACTGGCCGGTGTCGAGCCCGAACCCGCTCTGGGGCATGCACGTCGCCGTCACTCGCCGCCGCGTACGTGAACCACCTCGACGCCGAGACCGGCTCCATCGAGGTCGGCAAGCTGGCCGACCTGGTGGTGCTCGACCGCAACCTCTTCGAGCACCCCGCCGACGAGATCGCGGAGGCCCGGGCCCTGCTCACCCTCGTCGACGGGCGGAAGGTCCACGAGGCCCCAGGTCTGTGACCGGCCAGGTCAGGCACCACCTCCGGAGATGGCGGGCAGGAGCCAGACCTCGTCGCCCTCGCCGAGCGAGGTCGCCAGACCGGAGAGGTGCCGGATGTTCTCGCCGTTGACGAAGACGTTGACGTGCGGGCGGAGGCTGCCAAGCTCGTCGACGACTCGCTGGTGCACGCCCGGGTAGGCGCCGCCCAGCGCCTCGAGCAGCTCGGCCACGGTGGCGCCGCCGGGCGCCAGCTCAAGCCGCCGCGACCCGCCGGCGTACTGCCGCAGCGCCCCAGGGAGGTGCAGGCTCACGAGCATCGTCGTCAGCGCACGGTCGCGGCCTTGACGCACATGATCGGTGGGAGCCACTCGGCCAGCAGGTTCCAGGAGTCGCCCTCGTCGGCGCTGGCGAACAGATCGCCGGTCCTGGTCCCGAAGTAGAGCCCGACCGGGTCGCCGTCGTCGCTGGAGAAGCCGTCGCGCAGGACCGTGAGGAAGGCGTTCTCCTGCGGCAGCCCGGCGGTCAGCGGCTCCCACGAGCCGCCGGCGTCGCGTGTTCGGAACACCCGCGCCCTTGCCTCGGCGGTACATCGGAAACCGTCCGACGTCAGCGGGATGCACCAGGCCGTCTCCGGATCCGAAGGGTGCGCCACCATCGGGAACCCGAAGTCGCTGGGGACGCCGTTGGCGATGTCGACCCACTGGGCGCCCGCATCGTCGCTGCGGTACAAGCCCCAGTGGTTCTGCAGGAACATGCGCTGCGGCCGGCCCGCCGCCGGGGCGATCTTGTGGACGCACTGACCGAACTCGGGGTGCGGGTCCGGCATAAACTGCGCCCGGACCCCCTGGTGCCGTGTGCGCCACGACTTGCCGCCGTCCTCGGAGTGGTAGACGCCCGCCGCCGAGATGGCCACCCAGATCCGATCGGGGTCGTCAGGGTCCACCAGCACCGTATGCAGGCACAGCCCGCCGCCGCCCGGCTCCCACTGTGGCCGGTGGGGATGGTCCCACAGGCCCTGGACCAGCTCGAACGTCTCGCCGCTGTCGCTGGAGCGGAACAGCGCCGCCGGCTCGACCCCGGCGTAGACGACCTCGGGATGGTCGTCGTCGGCCGGGACGAGCTGCCAGACCCGGGTCAGCGCCGCTCCGGCGGCAGCCGGGAAGCGCACGTTGCCCTCGGCCGGGTCGGTCCACGTCCCGCCCAGATCGTCGGAATGGCGGATCACCGAGCCCCAATGGCTGCTCTGGGTGCCCGCGAACACGCGGCGGCGCCCGGCCCTGCCGTCGTAGGCCAGCGCATAGATCGCCTCTCCGGGGAAGTGCGGGCCTGACACCTCGGTACGGGCCCGCTCCGGATCGGTCCTGAACAGCCAGGCGCCCTTGGTCGTGCCGACCAGGACGATGATGTCTCCACTCTGGACCGCAAGCTGCTCGGTCAATGTCCCACCCCCAGGTCACGCGCTCTCACTGGGACGCATGATCGCACGCCGGCCCGACAAAGCATCGAACCGGCGTGCTGGGAGTCGGGCCCTGCCAACGGCCCTGGTCAGGAGTGCTCAGGCGGGGCCGCCACTACCCGATTCCTCGAGCATCCGCCGGTAGATGGTCTCGTAGCCCTCCACCATGTCCGCCACGTCGAAGCAGTCGAACACCCGCCGCCGGCACGCCTTCGGGTCCAGCTCCTCGACCCGCCGGATCGCGTCCGGCAACTCCTCCGGCTCGTGGCAGATGAAGCCGGTCACCCCGTCGATGACCACCTCGGGCACCGAACCACGGTCCAGCGCCACCACCGGGGTGCCGCAGGCCATCGCCTCGACCATCACGATCCCGAACGGCTCGTCCCACTGGATCGGGAACACCAGGCAGCGCGCCCGCGCCAGCAGGTCCTTCTTCTGCTCAGTGGTGGCCTCGCCATACCACTCGGCGTCGCTGCCCAGCAGGGGCCGAACGCGCTCGTCGAAGTAACGCTTCTCTGGGGGCTCGTTGCACTTGGCGGCCACCACGATCGGGTAACCGGCCTTGCGAGCGGCCTTGATCGCCAGGTCAGGGGCCTTCTCGGGGCTTATACGCCCGAGGAACAGGCAGAAATCCTCCTTCTGCTCCTGGAACGGGTACTCGTCGACCGGAATGGCGTTGTAGACCCGGCCCTCCCAGGCCATGTCGGGGCCCTTGGCGCGCTGCCCGTCGGAGATCGCCACCAGGCCGGTGTAGCGCGAAAGCACCCGGTAGCAGATGGCCATCTCGCCGGTGATCGGGCCGTGCGCGGTGACCACCGTCGGAGTGCGCCGCCAGCCCGAGGTCAAAGGGCCAGCCAGGGAGTGGTCGTGCACCACGTCGATGTCGAGGTCCTCCAGATGGTCCGCCGCCACCAGCGCGTGTACCACCTCGGGAAACGCCTCGCCCATGCGGTCCAGCGGGGCCTTGTCGTAGGTCTGGAGGAACTTGGCACTGCGGTGATGCGTCCCGGCTCCCACCAGGACGATGTCGTGGCCGCGGGTGACGAGTCCTTCGACCAGGGTGTGCACCATTGCTTCGATCCCGCCGTATCCGCCTGGAGGAATCGGGAACCACGGGGGCGCGACGATCGCGATCCTGAGCGGCGGATGGCTGGGATTCTCGAGCACAGGGCCTCCTTCCTTCGGGGGCAATGCCGCCGAGCAGGATGGGCGGGGCTTCCCCTTCAGGCGGCTGCTAGCATCCACAGCAATGAGCAGCCATCTCAGTCCAGTCCGAACCCGGTTCGCGCCCAGCCCGACCGGCTACTTGCACGTCGGCACCGCGCGGACCGCTCTTTACAGCTACCTGTTCGCCCGCCGCCACGGCGGGTCCTTTGTGCTGCGTATCGAGGACACCGACGTGGCGCGCAACGTCGAGGGCGGAGCCGACGAGATCGCCGAAATGCTCTCCTGGATTGGTTTGAAGTGGGACGAGGGGTACGGGGTCGGCGGCCCGCACGGCCCCTACCGGCAGTCCGAGCGCCTCGATCGTTATCACACCGCCGTCAACGCCCTCATCGCCCACGGCCAGGCGTACCCGTGCTACTGCACCCAGCAGGAATTGGAGGAGCGCCGCCTGGCGGCCGCGGCCAGGGGCCTGCCGCCCGGCTACGACGGCTTCTGCCGCGACCTGTCCTCGGCCCAGCTCCAGGCGTACGAGGCCGAGGACCGCAAGCCGGCGGTGCGGTTCCGCATGCCCGACGAGGGTGAGACCGTGGTCGAGGACCTCATCCGCGGCACCATCGTGTTCCAGAACTCGACCCTCACCGACTTCGTCGTCATGCGTCCGAGCGGCGTGCCGACCTACCTGTTCGCGGTGGTCTACGACGACCTCGACATGGCCATCTCGCACGTCATCCGCGGCGAGGACCTGCTGCCGTCCACGCCGCGGCAGGTGCACGTCTTCCGAGCGCTCGGGCAGGCGGACCCGCCGGTCTTCGCCCACCTGCCGCTACTGGTCAGCGCCGACCGCAAGAAGCTCTCCAAGCGGCGCCACCAGGTCGCGCTCGAGGACTACCGCGCCCAGGGATACCTGCCAGAGGCGATGGTGAACTACCTGGCGCTGCTCGGCTGGGGCTACGACGAGACCACCGAGCACTTCACCCTGGCGGAGCTGGAGCGGGTGTTCTCGCTGGAGCGCGTCTCGCGCAACCCGGCGATGTTCGACAATGCCAAGCTCGACGCGCTGAACGGCTGGTATATCCGCCGGCTCGCGCCCCGGTACCTGGCGGAGCGTCTGGTGCCCTTCATGGCAAGGGCCGGCCACCCCGACCCCGACGTCGACCTGCTCACCCGCGCGGCGCCGTTGATCGCCGAGCGCGTGGCCCATCTCGACCAGGCGCCGGACATGCTCGGATTCCTGCTGGTGGAGCGCGTCGAGCCCGACCCGGACGAGGCGGCCAAGGTGCTGACCGAGGAGGCGCGGAGCTTCCTCGACGCTGCCGCCAAGGTCCTGCGCCCGCTCGAGCCGTGGACGTCGGAGGCCATCGAGCGCGCGCTCCGCGAGCTCGCTGACGAGCAGGGACTCAAGCCGCGCAAGGCGTTCCAGCCGATCCGGCTGGCCGTCACCGGCCGTCTGGTCAGCCCGCCGCTGTTCGAGTCGATGGAGCTGCTGGGGCGCGAGCGCTCGCTCGCCCGCCTCGAGCAGGCTGGCGGCTTGCAACGGTAGACAGCGGGGAACCCTGGTGACACGCTTGTTGAGCCACAGGGCCTTCAACCGCTATCATGCGCGAGCCCAAGGGCGGCCATACGGTCGGCAGCTAGCACGGTTGCTGTTCGTTGCCAGTCCGAAGGTCCAGTGGGGTGTGGGGTAATTGGCAGCCCGACGGGTTCTGGCCCCGTTAGTCTAGGTTCGAGTCCTGGCACCCCAGCGAGTCGCCTGGCCCCGTCGTCTAGCGGCCCAGGACGCCGCCCTCTCAAGGCGGTAGCGCCGGTTCGAATCCGGTCGGGGCTACTCGAACACCAGTTCGAACTTAGGGTAGGAGGGTTCGGCCTGGATGGTGGGCAAGCCACTGTCTGCGCCGGATGCTGTCGCCTACGACTGGCCAACCTCGATCGTCACACCTCGTGGTTCCTTTCCTCCAGTGCCTGTCTATTGCGCTCCTCGGTGCGGTCTCTTCCTGCTGACCCTGCGGCGTGCCCTGCGATAAGTCCGACAAGCGTGCCCACGGCAGCGGTTACCCTGCCAAACAACGTCCCCAGGGTTGTCCTGTCGTAGCTGAGCCGGAAGAGGACCACGATGAAGGCAACGAAGACGGTCACGATGCCTGCCAGGACAATCCAGAGGGCGTGCTGCAGGCGGAGAACGTCAAGGTCCTTCCTCTGCTCTGCCCGGTCCCCGTGGCGCGGTTGCATCGTCGCGTCGTGATGGGGCTGGATCCGGCTGCTCCCGCAATGCACGACCGCCCTCCTCGTCGAATAGACGAGGAGCAGCGAGCCGATTGCGACGATGAGCGACAAGCCCGCAACGACAAGCGTGAGGACTTGCAAGGACTGCATGTGCTCACCTCCCTTCGCCTAACTCGCTCGGAGCGTGCTGCGCGCATCCTCGATGCGGCGCCTTGGAGGCCTATGCTTCGAGTTGATGCCGGCCTGCGATCCTCCCCTTCGTCAATCGCTGTGCTCTGATTCCATCAGGGACTGGAGCCATTCGCGGACGATTGCCAGGATCTGGTCGACGGTCGCCGCAGTCATCTCGATTTGCTGTCCACCAGTGACGTCGCGGGATTGGGTGATGCGCGCGCGCAGGCCACTCGGGCCGGCGCCCTCGATCCAGGCGCGCACCACGAGCACCCCGCTCCGCTCCACGATCCGGGACATGCCGCGAGGACTATGAGCCGCGCGCGTCACCGCGCCGTGATGGCGCCGTTGCGCTGGCCGAGCGATCTGCGCTCCGAGACCTCACACCGCAGCCAGCAGGTCGCCGACGAGCGCCGTGATCTGGGCGGAGGGCGCAAGGCTGAGCTCGTCGTGAAGGATCCGCTCGTACCAGCGGAACTGGCGTAGGGCCTCGTTGTAGTTGCCCTCAGCAAGATGGACCGCGATGAGCATGCGGTGGGCGCTCTCGCGAAGCGGTTCGCTGCGCACCGCGGCAAGGCCGGCCTCGACCGCCTCACAGTATCGGTGAAGGGCCAGGAGACGCGTGCAGATGGCGTCGAGCCCGTGGAGGCTGAGCTGCCGCAACCGCTCGCGTTCGACCAGGATCCAGTCGTCCGCGTTCCAGTCGGGCAGGAGTTCCCCTGTCAGCGGGGCGGGATCCAGGTCCTCCGCAAGGCAGGAGGCCGACTCGTCCATGAGCCGGCGGACTCTGGAGGCGATCTCCCGCGTGTCGACCGCTACCCCATCCGCGAGGCGCAGGTGGTTGCTGCTCGCATGCACCAGCAGGACTCCCGGGCAGCGCAGGCGCCAGAGGGCTGACCGCAGGCAGGCGGACGAGCGGGCTTCGCTGCTGTCGGGCCAGAGGCTCCCGGCCACGTACGAGCGCCGCAGCGGGTGCGAGTGCAGCGCGAGGAATGTGAGCAGCCGCTGGGCGCCGAGGGGTAGCGTGACGACCTGCGCACGGCAGGTCAGCATGAACCCGCCGATGAGGGTGAGCCGGAACGTCTCCGGTCCGCCGGCCGTCGCGGCTGGCTCCGTCTGGGGACGCACCAGAACGCGGCGATCCATTCCGTCCCCCCCGCAGCCGCAATCCGGGCCATTTGGCGCCCGAACCTCCTCCGCGTGTGACCGTAGCAGAGCGCATGCTTCGTGAATACCCTCAATCCTCCTGTCGCACGTATCCCGTCCATAACGGTATGGGTCTGGTGACACGGCGGTGACACCGCGCCATGGCCGCGTCACGCCCGGGTGATGCCCTGGGCTCATGCTCGGCCGGAAGCAGGTTCTGGCTCGAGCGAAGAGGATCGGTGTGGCGGACTTCGGTGTCGTCGGCGACGTCTCGGCAGCCCTGGTCGCGGTGCTCGACGGGGAGCTCAGCCGGCTCGTGCCGCCCGCGCGGACGGAGCTGAACGACCTGGCGGGTGCGGACCCCAGCGGGCTGGTGCTCACCGTCACGCTCTACGAGATCCTCGAGGATCCGACCTCACGCAACCGCCCCCCCGTGCGGGAGTCGAACGGGGAGACGATCGTCACCCGCAAGCCTCCGATGGCCCTGCTGCTGCGCTACCTGCTGACGCCATGGGGTGGCGACCAGGCCACCGTGCAGCGCATGGTCGGGCGCGCGATGCAGGTGCTCTACGACGACGCGATCCTCGACGGGCTCCAGCTCCTCGGTGGGCTTCGCGGCAGCCGTGACACCCTCAAGCTGACTCTGGCCCAGCTGACGCTGGAGGAGCGGACCAGAGTGTGGTGGGCGTTCCAAAAGCCCTATCGGTTGTCGCTCAACTACGAGGTCAGGGTCGTCAACCTGGACGCGCTGACGCGTCATCGCACCGAGCCGGTTCGGGCCCGCACGCTCGACGCGGCGATCCCCGACCCCGGGCCGACGCCGCCATGAGATGGCGGATCCTGCCCGAGGAGCGGTCGGTGACGTACAGCCCGGCCTGGTTCCGGCCGGTCGACGTCTTCAGCGGCGGCCCGCCGGTCGAGCGGTTGCGGGTCACTCTCGACCTGGCGGACGGCGGCAGCTGGACGGCCACCGGGATCGAGGCCGTGGTGACGCCGAGCGGTGCGGTCGCCTACCCGGGGCTCGGCCGCAGCCGCCAGCCGCTCGCCGCGCCTGCGCGGCGCTACCGCGCGCGCTTCGAGGCTGACACCTACATCCCGTTGTACCTGGTGGAGCGCGACGGCGAGGAGTTCGACGCCTTTCCGTACGACAACACTCACCCGCCCGCCCAGCGCGCCACGCTGGCAGTGGTCGAGCTGGCGCCGTCGCTGGGCCACCGCCTCCCCGGCGACGTTCCGACGCTGTACGGGACGGTGGTCTCGCCGGCGGGCGTCCCGGTCGCCAACGCGCTGGTGCGATCGCCGAGCACGCCCCCGGCGTCGCCGCTGCCGCTCGAGCGGACGGTGACCGACGGGTCGGGCGCGTTCGCGCTGCCGCTGCGGTGGGCCGCCCTTGACGCCGACACGGTCGTGGGCGCGACTGACCGGCGCAGCCAGCCACCCCGCAGCGGCACGATCAGCGTCCGCCTGCCCGCCGCGCTGGACCAGAGCCACCGCATCCAGATCGGGTGACCAAGGAGCTGCCATGCCCGAGTACCTGAGCCCAGGCGTCTATGTCGAGGAACTCGACGCCGGCCCGCACCCCATCCAGGCGGTGAGCACGAGCACGACCGGGATGGTGGGGGTCACGGCCCGCGGGCCGACCACCGGGAAGCCGACGCTCATCACCAGCTTCGGGGAGTTCCAGCGCACCTTCGGGGGGTTTCTTCCCGAGCCCCTGGCGGGCTCGGTCCTGCTCACCAGATGGGCCGACGACCCGGACGAGGGCGGCCGCTGGTGGCTGTTCCCGTACGCCGTGCAGGGGTTCTTCGACAACGGTGGGCAGCGGCTCTATGTGAAGCGGGTCGCCGCCCATGACGCCGGCGCTTCGAGCGGCGACTTCCAGGGAGGCCTGGTCAGCGCCGTCACGAGCAACGCCAAGCAGGGCGACACCGAGATCGCGCTGGAGCACCTGGTCGGCATCCAGAACGGCTCGCAGGTCACGATCCTGTACCGCGACCCCGCCAGCCAGGCCACGCAGCCGGTCGGCGTCGACGCCTACGACGCCCTCACGGGCAGGATCACGTTGAACAACCCGCTGGCGCACCCGCTCCGGGCCGGGCGCGACCTGGTCCAGGTGAAGGCCCCGGCCGCGCCGCTCACCCTGCAGGTCATCGCCTCCGCGCCCGGCGCGTGGGGGGACGCGATCCGGGTGCTGGTGCGGCCGGTCGTGAGCACGCTGAGCCTCCTCGCCGACCCGAACGAGGGCGACCCGTTCCGGACGCAGGTCGCCGCGCATGCGGCCCAAGACAGCGCCACGGTCAACGTCCTCGCGGTCCCGGGGCTCGCGGTCGGGCCGCCGGCGGTGCCTCCCGGCGGGTTCTTCGTCCAGATCGGCCCGCGAACCTTCCAGGTGGACAGCATCGGGCCGGTGGCCGGCCACAACGACCAGGTCGAGCTCACGCTGCACGCCCCTCACACGCACCGGCCGTGGGATCCGCCGCTGGCGGTCCAACGGGTGCGGAGGGCCACCACCGCCCCGGGCACGACACTGCGGGTCGGCGGGGCCGCCGCGGCTGTACCCCGGCGCGATCGTCGAGCTCGACACCGGCACCACCAAGCAGACGCTGCGGGTGCAGAGCGTCGTGGGCGACGTGGTCACCTTCACCACCAACGCGAACGCGGACTACTTCGAGACGCACAAGCTCCGGCTGGTCGAGTTGCAGGTGTCGGTCAGCTACACCGACGAGCGTGGCAGGACGACCGACGAGCAGTTCACCAACCTGCGGCTGACCCAGGACGACCAGACCGGCCTGACGAGGATCAACGGGCGGTCGCAGCTGGTCGCCGTCGCGCAGCCGTCCGATCTGGCCGACCCGGGCAACCTGCTGCTGCCGACCTCGCCGAGCGTCGTGGGCACCGGCGTCTGGCTGACCCTCGGTGGTGGCGCCGACAACTACGACTCGCTGCACACCGGCGACTTCGTCGGCGTGGACGGTGGCAGCGGGAACCGCACCGGGATCCAGGCGCTCGAGGACATCGACGAGGTGGCGATCTGCGCCGTCCCCGGCGTGTGGTCGGGCACGGTCCAGTCCAGCCTGATCCAGCACTGCGAGTTCCTGAAGGACCGCTTCGCCATCCTCGACCCTCGGGACCGCCTCGGCATCGAGGACGTCCGGACGTTCCGCGACAGGTTCGACACCAAGTACGCCGCCCTGTACCAGCCGTGGCTCGTCGTCAGGGACGTCGCCGCCGACAGGGACGTGCAGGTGCCACCCTCCGGGCACATGGCCGGCGTCTACGCGCGGGTGGACGTGGAGCGGGGCGTGCACAAGGCGCCCGCCAACGTGGTGATCCGCGGGATCCGGCCCCGGACCGGCCAGACCGGCGGCCTCGCCCAGGACATCACCAAGCGCGAGCAGGACCTGCTGAACCCAAGGGGCATCAACGCGCTGCGCTTCTTCCCAGAGTTCGGCCAGAGGGTATGGGGCGCGCGGACGCTGTCGTCGGACACGACCTGGAAGTACGTCAACGTCCGGCGACTGTTCATCCAGGTCGAGGAGTCTCTCGACGAGGGCCTGCAGTGGGTGGTCTTCGAGCCGAACGACGAGCCGCTGTGGGCGCTGGTGCGGCAGACGATCACCAACTTCCTGACGACCATCTGGCGCACGGGCGCACTCGCCGGCACCACCGCCGACGAGGCGTTCTTCGTCCACTGCGACCACACCACCATGAGCCGGGACGACATCGCCAACGGGCGTCTCATCTGCGTGGTCGGGATCGCCCCGGTGTTCCCGGCAGAGTTCGTGATCATCCGGGTCGAGCAGAAGACGCTGACCGACCAGCAGACCTGAGCGCGCGCACGCCGAGGAGGACTCACAGATGCCGACCGTCGTCAGGGACGACCCGTATGCCGGCTACAACTTCCGAGTGATCATCACCACCGTCAGCGACGACGGCGTGGCGGTGAGCGGATCCTTCAGCGAGGTCTCCGGATTGGAGGTCGAGGTCCCGCCGATCCTGTACCGCAACGGGAGCGAGGACATCACCCAGCGCAAGATCCCCGGCCTGAAGAAGTTCACCGACATCACCCTCAAGCGCGGCGTCACCGGCCATGTCGGCTTCTGGAACTGGATCGTCGAGGCGCTGAACGGCAAGGTGCGGCGCACCGCCGGGTCGATCATGCTGCTGGACGAGAACCGCAACGAGGTGATGCGCTGGAACTTCAGCCGTGCCTGGCCGTGCAAGTACACCGGGCCGGCGCTGCACGCCGGGAACAACGAGATCGCCATCGAGACGCTCGTGATCTGCTGCGAGCTCAACCTGATCGACGCCTGACCGGTGTCCGCGCCCACCACGCTGCCAGGGCTGACCGTCGAGGTCGTCCCGCGCCCCACCGCGCCGACGCCGCTGCGCTCCGACATCGCCGGGTTCATCGGCCGCACCCGGCGCGGCGCGGTCGGCGAGGCGCTGCGCGTCGACGGCCTGCCGGACCTGCAGCGACGCTTCGGCGGGCTGGACCCGGGCTCCAGCACCGGCTACGCCGTGCGTGGGTATTTCGAGAACGGCGGCCAGGTCGCCTGGGTGGTCAGGGTCAGCGGGCCGGCCGCGACCACCGCCGATGCGCTGTGGACGGTGGGCGACCTCGCCGGGTTCGCGGCGCCGGCCTTCCGGGTGACGGCGACCAGCCCCGGCGCCTGGGCCAACGGCGCCACCGTGCGGCTCGACTACCGGGCGACCAGCCTGGCCGGGGCGCCAGAGGTCGACGTGCGGGTCTCGGTTCCCGGCGAGCCAGTGGAGGCGTTCCGCGGCCTGCCGGCGGCAGCGCTCGCGGGGCGGCTCGAGGTGTCGCAGCTCGTCCGCTTCCAGGCGGCGGCCGCGCCGCTCCAGGGCGGCGCGGCGCCGGCGGGGCCCGGCCCGGTCGGTGCCAGGCGGACGATCACGCTCGGCGGCGGCGGCGACGGCGACGGCCCGCCCGGCGTGGACGCCTACCTGGAGGGGGTCGAGCGCCTCGGCGACCAGCCGGAGATCGCCATCGTCGCCGCCCCCGACCTCAACGGCGACCTGCCGGCCGGGCAGGGGGAGCCGGTCGTGACCGCCCTGCTCGAGGTCGCCGCCGCGGCGCTCGACCGCCTCGTCGTGCTCGACGTGCCGCCCGAGCGGCTGGCGGCCGACCAGGCGGTCGACTGGGCCAACGCGTTCCGTCCGGGTGACCCGACCCGGCTGCGCGCGGCGGCGGCCTACCACCCGCCGCTGCGTGTCCGGGACCCGCTCGGCACGGCCGCGACGCCCTTGCGCACCGTCCCGGCCTGCGGGCACGTCGCCGGGGTGATCAGCCGGCTGGACCGCGAACGCGGCGCGCACCACACGCCGGCGAACGCCGTGGTGCTCGACGCGGTCGACCTGGAGCAGACTTTCGACGAGGCCGAGGAGCTGGCCGTCTACCAGGCGGGCGTGAACCTGCTGCGCTGCGCGCCAGGACGGGGCCTGCAGGTGTGGGGCGGGCGCACCCTGGACCTCGGCGCCACTGGTCGGTTCGTTGCGCACCGCCGGCTCGTCCACCGGCTGGTGAGGGCGGCCCGCGCCGTCGCCGCGCCGCTGGTCTTCGACCTCAACGGCCCCGAGCTGCGCCTGACCCTGGTGCGGGCGGTGACCTCGGTGCTGCTGGAGGCGTTCCGGGCGGGTGCCCTCAAGGGCGACCGCCCGGCCGAGGCGTTCACCGTCCGCTGCGACGACACCAACAACCCGCCAGAGCAGGACCCGGGCCTGGTGGTCTGCGAGATCGGGGTCGCCCCGGCGGTCCCGATGGAGTTCATCCGGCTGCGGCTGCTGCTCGGCCAAGAGGGCCGGCTGGAGGTGATCGAGGCATGACCATGTTCGAGGACCCGCTGCCCGCCTACCGCTTCGTCATCACCCTCGACCCCGGCGACGCCTACCTGCCGCCCGCGCAGGCCCAGCTGGTCCCGCTGCTGGCGGCCGGCGCCTTCCAGGAGGTGACCGGGCTCGGCGCCGAGCTGGAGGTCACCCCCTACCCGGAAGGGGGCGTCAACGACCACGTCCACCAGCTGCCGCTGCGGCACTCCTGGGGACGGATCACGCTGCGGCGCGGGGTGGTCCGCGACGCCGGACTGTGGACCTGGTACGAGGCCGGCCTGACGCAGTCGCTCGGCGCCAGGCGCGACGGCGTCGTGATGCTGCTCACCCCGCTGGGGACGCCGGCGGTGGCGTGGGGCTTCAAGGCCGGGCTAGCGGCCAAATGGACCGGCCCGGAGCTGCGCGGCGGGCAGGACTCGGTGGCCGTCGAGTCGCTCGAGATCGCCCACGAGGGCCTGATCAGGGACCTGCTGTCGGGGTCGGGAACGCCGTGAAGGAGGAGCCGATGCTGACCATCCACAACCTCGAGGTCCGCTTCGACGTGGAGGCCGACGACGACGCCACCTTCGGCCGCCTGTTCGCCGAGCACGTACGACGTTGGAGCCGCCGCTTCGAGGAGGAGCGCCGCCGGCTCGGCGAGCTCGAGCGCGAACGGGCGCTCGGCGACCGGGACGACGGGGAGCCGTGGTGACCGTGGCCGCGATCCCGGTGAGCGCCGCGGCCCAGGGGGTCAAGGCGCAACTGCGGATCATCCGCCCGCTGGCGCCGGGTGAGGATCCGGTCGTCCCGCTGCGCTTCAACCCCACCGAGTACCAGATCTCGAAGAGCAACACCTTCGCCGAGGTCCCCATCCCCGGCCTGGAGGAGCCGCTCATCCAGTACATCAGGGGCGGCAGTGAGAAGCTGTCGCTCGAGGTCCTGGTCGACACCTCCGACACCCTCGACGATGTCCGCGACCGCTACGTGAACCGGCTGCGCCAGCTGATGTCGCCGAACCCCAAGGAGCACGCGCCGCCGATCGTCGCCTTCGAGTGGGGCAGCGCGATCTTCAAGGGCGTGCTGGAGAGCCTGGGTGTCACCTATGTGCTGTTCGCCCCGGGCGGCCGGCCGCTGCGCGCCAGGCTCAGTCTGTCGCTGAAGCAATACCGGCCCGCGGCCGAGCAGGTCAAGGACCCGCCGCGCCGTTCGCCCACGGTGGACAAGAGCTACGAGGTCCGCCGTGGCGACACGCTCTCCAGCATCTCCGGGGCCGTCTACCGCGATCCCGCCCTGTGGCGCGAGCTCGCCCGCGCCAACCGCATCGTCGATCCGCGACGGCTGGAGCCCGGCCGGGTGCTGGCCGTCCCCCGGCTGAGCTAGGGAGGGCGTCAGGTGAGCGAACAGCAGCCGGAGGTGGTGGTGGTCTCGCCGGACGGCGGGTACGCGCCCGAGTTCGCCGTCGACGTCGAAGGCAAGCCACTGGACGAGACCACCAGGAACGACGTCATCCAGCTCCGCGTGACCATGGACATCCAGAACATGGCCAGCTTCGACGTCACCTTCAACAACTGGGACGACCGCAAGCTGCGCTTCAAGTACTCCGAGGACGAGCCCGGCGCCGAGGCGTTCCAGCTCGGCCGGGTGGTGCAGATCCGGCTCGGCTACGCGGACAAGCTCGTCCCGGTGGTCACCGGCCAGATCGCCGACCTGCGCCCGAGCTTCCCCGAGTCGGGGGCGCCGGTCATCGCGATCAGCGGCACCGACAAGATGCAGAAGCTCAAGGTGCGCAAGGCACGTGAGGGCGAGCAGCGGTACTTCCCCAAGATGGCCGACTGGCAGATCGCCAAGCGGATCGCCGCGCGCAACAACCTACAGGTGGTGGCCAGCGAGAGCGGCCCGGTGCACCCGATGGTCGTGCAGAAGAACCAGGACGACGCCAGCTTTCTGATGGAGCGGGCCAAGCGCATCGACTTCGAGTGCTACATCCTCACCGACTTCAAGAGCGGCAAGGACACCCTCCATTTCGAGCGCCCCCGGGACGGGCGGCTCGACGACGACGCGGGCGGGGGCGGCGGGCCGGGGCAGCGGGCGCGGGTCTACCAGCTCGCGTACGGTCCCGGGCTCGCCGCCGAGGAGGCGCGCGGCGGCGGCGGTGGCGGCGCCGGCCCGCTGGTGCCGAACCTCATCGAGTTCACCCCCACGTTGACGGCCTCGGACCAGGTCACCACGCTCACCGTCCGCGGCTGGAACCAGCGGACCAAGGAGCCGATCGCCTTCACCGCCACCGCCAGCCACCTTCCAGGCGGCACCGGCGCCGGCTCCGCCGCCGGCCGCGGGCTGACCGGGCCTCGCGCGGCCAAGGCGGCCTTCGGCGATCGGCAGGAGACGGTGATCGACGCGCCGGTCGCCAGCGACGAGGAGGCGCGCAGGCTCGCCATCGCCCTGCTGCGGGAGCGCGCCTACATGTTCATCACCGGGACCGGCCGCATCGCGGGCCTGGCGGAGCTGCGCCCGAGCGACAACCTCGAGATCCATGGCATCGGCCGCCGCTTCAGCGGACCCTACTTCGTCACCCACGTCGAGCACACCCTCGGAGGCGGCGGCTTCTTCACCAGCTTCCAGGTGCGCCGCATCGAGGACCGGAGCAAGCGATGACCAGCACGGCGCCGCGTTCGCGGACCACCGACCGCCGCTACTACGGGCTCGTCGAGGCGCTGGTGGCCGAGGTCGACGACCCCGAGCACGAGGGCAGGGTGAAGCTGCGGTTCCCATGGTTCGACGGGGGCGTCGCCAGCAGCGACTGGTGCCGGGTCGCCCAGCTGTACGCCGGCGACGGCTACGGCTCCCTGTTCGTGCCCGAGAAGGGCGACGAGGTGCTGGCCGCGTTCGTCCACGGCGACATGCGCTTCCCGGTCGTGCTCGGCGGCCTCTACAACGGCAAGGACAAGCCGCCGTCCCATCACGCCGCCGACAAGGACCAGAAGCTGATCCGCACGCGGCACGGCCACCAGGTGCTGCTCGACGACACCGGTGGCTCCGAGGCGGTCAAGGTCACCTCGGCGCAGGGGCACACGGTCCACCTCGACGACGCCGGCGGCAAGGTCGTTGTGGAGACTTCGGGCGGCGCGTCCGTCACGCTCGAGGGCGGCCAGACCGTCACCGTCAAGAGCGCCACCATCAAGCTCGACGCCCAGAGCATCGAGCTGGGCTCGCCGACCGGGGACAGCCTGATCCTCGGCCAGCGCTTCATGATCCTCTTCAACGCCCACGTCCACACGCTCGGCCCGCTGCCGACGACGCCACCGGTCACGCCGATGACCAACGCGGTCTTCTCCAACGTGGTGAAGGTGTCACCGGCATGAGCGAGGACTTCCTCGGCACCGGCTGGCGCTTCCCGATCCTCCCGGACGCCTCCGGCGGCCTGCGCTACGCCCGCGGCGAGGAGAGCATCGAGCACTGCCTGGTGGTGCTGCTGCAGACCGCGCTCGGCGAGCGGGTCATGCGACCGGACTTCGGCACCGCCGCGCCGCAGCTGGTGTTCGCGCCGGGCAGCGAGCAGAACCTGCGCCTGCTGGAGACCTCGATCCGCGAGGCGGTCCGCGACTTCGAGCCGAGGGTCGACCTGGACGAGGTGCGGGCCGAGGCCGAACCGACCGACGAGACCCGCGTCATCGTGTCGGTCACCTACCGGGTCCGGCGCAGCAACACCAAGGCGAACCTGGTCTTCCCCTTCTACCTCGGCGTGGTGGGGGCGTCACCATGACCCTGCGGCCACCGCTCCTGGACGACCTGACCTGGGGCGAGATGATGGCGGCGATCCGCCGCCGCATCCCGGCGGAGTCGGGCGGCAGCTGGACGCTGCACGCGCCGGTCGACCCGGGCGTCACCCTGCTGGAGCTGCTCGCGTGGCTGCTGGAGCAGCGCCTGTACTGGCTCGATCAGATCCCCGACTCGCTGGTCGTCGGGGTCCTGCGGCTGCTCGGCGTCGGCGGGCCGCTGCCGGCGCGGCTGGCGGGCACGGTGCTCCAGGTCGAGGCCGATGGCGGCGCCGGCCCGTTCGTCCCCGCCCACACCGCGTTCCGCCGCGACACGGCCAGCGACCCGCGCGGCGAGGCCGAGGTCGTCTTCACCATCGACACCGGCGTCACGGTGCTCCCGGTGACGGCGGTCAGGCTCACGGCCGGCGGGCGGGACCGCACCGACGACCTGCTCGCCCGTCGCGGGGTGGCGCTGCTGGCCGCCGACGGCCGCCCGAGCGAGGCGCTGCTGGAACTGGAGCTGGCGGCACCGGTCGGCGCCGCGCCAGGGGGGTGGCTGTCGCTGCTGCTGGAGCTGGCCACGCCCGACCGGGTGCCGCCGGCCTGGCATCCGGACGCGGTCCCCGCCGTGCCGCCACCGGCGCGGATCACCTGGTGGCACCGGGACGATGGCGGCGAGCCGGTCCAGTTCGGCCCGGCCGAGGTCGACGACGGCACCCAGGGTCTGCGGCGCTCGGGCGTGGTGCGCCTGCGCCTGCCCGATCCGTGGCGGGCCGCGGCCGCCGGGGCCCGGCGGCTGCTGCTGCGCACCGACAGGGCGACGTTCGCCGCGCCGCCGCGGCTGCTCCAGCTCACCCCGAACGTCGCCGCCGCCCGGCACTGCCGCCGGGTCTCGCCAAGCCGCGATGAGCGGGAGGCGCTCGAGCGGGAGGTTCGCGAACAGTGGCTGCCCCTGCCCGGCATCCACCTCGACCTGCCAGGGGCACGGGGCCAGCTGCTCGGCGCGCGCCTTCGGCTGCGCGAGCGTGACGGCTGGCACCCCTGGACGGCCACCACCGACCTGGCCTTCCACGGCCGGACCGATCGGGTCTTCGTGGTGGACCGGGAGGCGGGCGCGCTACGGTTCGGCGACGGCCGCACCGGCCGGATCCCCGTCCCCGCCCGAGGCGACGACGCGGCGCGGATCCGGGTCCGCTGGGAGGTCGGCGGCGGGGCGCCGGGCAACAGTGGCACGAGCCCGAGCGGCGGCGGCCCGAACTGGCATGCGCTCGACCTGGTCGGGGTGACGGCCCGCAACCTGGTGCCGGCGGCCGGCGGCGTGGCCCCGGAGACGATCGAGCAGGCCAGGCGCCGCGCCGCCGACGCCTTGCGCGAGCCCCATCGCGCCGTCACCGGCGACGACCACGTGACGGTGGCCCGCCTCACGCCCGGTGTGGCCGTGGCCCGCGCCCACGCGGCGATCGGCGACCACCCCGGCTTCCCCTGCGCCACGGTGCCGGGGGCGGTGAGCGTCTACGTGGTCCCCGAGGTGCCACGCGGCGAGGCGGACTGGGACCGCCCCGACTTCGTGGCGGAGCCCCACCCCGACCCTGGCATGCGGCAGGCCGTCTGCTCGCGTCTCGCGGACGCCCGGCTGGTCGGGGCCGAGGTGTTCCTGCGCGACCCGCGGTACCGGCCGGTGCGGCTGCGGGTGGAGCTGTCGGGGGTGCCGGCCGACCCGGCAGGCGTGCGGCGGCGCCTGCGCGACCGGCTGCGCCGCTACCTCGACCCGCTCACCGGAGGCGATGACGGCGGCGGCCGCCGCTTCGGTGAGCCGCTGCGCCCGTCGGCGCTGCTGCGGGTCGCCCAGCAGGCCGCCGGCAGCGACGGCGAGGTGACCGCCGTCGCCATCGCCGCCCAGGTCCAGGCCGGCGGGGACGGCTTCGAGGACTGCGTGGACGTGCCGGTCGGCGAGAACGAGCTGGTCGTGCTCGAGGACGTGCGCGTGCGCTTCGGCACCGCCACCGAGCCCGGCCCGGTGGAGTCGGAGGGCCTGCAGTGAGCGAGGTCTGGTGGGGGCGGGAGGCCGCGCCGGGGGAGCGGGCGCGGATAGTCCCCGGGCCGGGCCCGGCGGGCATCCAGCCGGAGCTGGTCACCGCCACGCGCGAGGCGGTCAGGGCGGCGATCCGTTCGCGGGTCGTCGGCTTCACTCCCGACTGGACCAACCTCGAGGCGAGCGACGCCGGGGTGGCGCTGGTGCGCCTGTTCGGCTCCATGGCCGAGCCGGTGCTGCGCCGGGTCGACCGGCTGCCGGAGAAGGCGCTCGTCGAGCACCTGCGGATCGCCGGCGCGGAGCCGCTGACGCCCACCGCCGCGACCGCGCTGCTGCAGTTCACCGTCGCCCCGGCGGCCGGGGGCTCCGTGCTGGTCCCGCTCGGGTTCCAGGCCGGCGCCGACCCGGCCACCGGCCAGGGCGACCAGGTCGTGTTCGAGACCGGGCGGGCGCTGCGGGCGACCCCGGCGACCATCGCCAGCGTCGCCGTCGAGGAGGCCGGCCTGATCTCCGAGGTCGACCTTGACGGCGCGCGGGCGCAGCCCGGCGGCGTGCCGGTCCCGGCCTTCGGCGCGCGGCCGCGTCCCGGCAACGCGCTGTGGATCGGGCTGGCCCTGCCACCCGGTGTGGCCAGCCCGTCGCCGTCGCTGGCGTTCGCGGTCGTCGCCGCGGCGCCGCCCGGCGCCCCGCCGGCGGCGCCGGCCGGCGGGGTCGGGCCACTGCCCGTGCCACCGCCGCCGCTGCTGCGCTGGGAGATCCTCGACGGCGGCCGCAGGGTGCCCGTGGCGTTGCTGCTCGACGAGACCGGCAGCCTGCGGGGCGGCGGCGTGGTGGAGCTCGGCGTGCCGCGCGACTGGCGGCCCGCCCGGCCGCCCGGGTCGCCCAACCTCCCCGAGGGCTGCTGGCTGCGGGTCGAGCTGGTCAACGGTGAGTACCCGACGCCGCCCCTGCTGGCCGACGTCCGCTTGAACGTCGCCAGCGCGATCGCCGCCCGCACCATCCGCGACGAGGTGCTGGAGCGCGCCGGCGGCCCGGACGACGGCCTCACCCGCTTGCGGGTCAGCCAGACACCGGTGCTGCCGGGCAGCCTGGTGATCGAGGTGGACGACGACCCGGACGGCGACGTCTTCGGGACCGGCGGCGGCGCCGGGAACGCGCCCCGGCCCAGGTGGGAGGAGGCCGCCAGCCTCGCCGGCCGCGGGCCCGGCGAGCGGGTCTTCGTGATCGATCACGCCAGCGGGGAGGTCACTTTCGGCGACGGCGTGCACGGCGCCAGGGTCCCCGAGGGGCTCGGCAACGTCCGCGCGGTCGTGTACCGCGCCGGCGGGGGCGCCGCCGGCGCGGTCGGCGCCGGCGCCGTCTCCACCCCGATCAACTCGGTGGGCTTCGTCACCGAGGTCACCAACCCATACCCGGCTTCCGGCGGTGTGGACGCCGAGCCGGAGGCGGACGCCATCCGCCGTGGCGGCGAGGAGCTGCGCGCCGGCGGGCGTGCGGTGACCCCGGCCGACTACGCGGTGCTCGCCCGCCGTGCCGACGGCGCGCAGGTGGCGCGCGCCCACGGGGTCGCCGGGCTGCACCCGGACTTCCCCGGCGTGCCGGTCCCCGGCGTCGTCGCCGTACTGGTGGTCGCACCCGACCGCCCCGACGGTGGCGGCCCGCCGGTCCCCTCCGAGGCGGACCTGCGCGCTGTCGCGGACCACCTGACCAGGCGGGTGGCGCCCGCCGGCGTCGAGGTCATCGCCGTGGCGCCGCGTTTCCACCTGGTGCGCGTCGAGACCCGCGTGGTGCTCGACCCCGACCTGCCGCAGACCGACCTGCTCCGCGAGGCTGCCGCGGCGCTCGACCGCTACCTGCACCCGCTGTTGGGGGGCGACGCGGGCAGCGGCTGGCCGTTCAGCGGCGCGCTGCGGCACGTCGCCCTGGTGCGCCGGCTGCTGGCGGTCGACGGGGTGCTGGCCGTGCCGCAGCTGGACGTGGTGCTGGACGGGTTCCGGCAGGCGCCGTGCGCGGACCAGCCGATCGCGCCGCACGCGCTGGTCTGGCCGGACGGGCACGAGTTGCTCCCGGTCGAGCAGGGAGGGGCGCCATGACCTGCCCGCCCGCCCCGCCGACCTTCCGCCTCCTCGACGCCTACGTCGGCTGGGACGAGCACGACGTCCGCCGGCTGACCCCGCCGGGCGGCCCCGGCGGCATCCGCCTCGCCCCCGCCGGCGGGGCGCCGGGGAGCCTCCAGCGCCACGAGCTGCTGCCGTGGCTCCCCGACCGGCGGCTGGCCCGCGGCTGCGGCCGCTGCGCCTGGTACCTCGCCAGCGCCAGGCGTGGCCTGCTGCGGCGCGAGCCATGCCACGGCGGCTTCGAGCCGCTGTGGCCACCCGACTGCGACCCCGGCCAGCCGCGGGCGCCGCTCGCGGTCGCGGCCAGGGGCCACCTGATCGCCGCTGCTGCTGGCGAGCGGGTGCTGCTGTGGCGCAGGGAGGGGGAGAGCCTGGCCGCCGTGATCCCCGCGCCGGCGGGCGTCCCGGCGGGCGGCGCCGCGCACGTGCTGGGGCTGACCGCCTGCCGCGAGCTGCTGGTCGCCTGGCACGGCTCGGCCGACCTGCACCGCTACGACCTGGCCGGCAGGCCGTGCGGGCGTATCGACAGCGGCATCAGCGGGCAGGTCGAGGCGCTCGCCGGTGGCCGCGACCGCACCGTCTGGGTGCTCACCCGCCGGACGGGCGCCGGCGCCGGCGAGCTGCTGCTGTGGCGCGGCCACCACGACGGCGGCCGCTTCACCCCGGCGACCGTCGCCGAGCTGGCCGCGGCGGTCGAGCGGACCGCGCTGACCGCCGCCTCGGAGGGCGGGTTCTGCCTCACCGAGCCCGGCCCGGACGGCGACCCGGCGGCCAGCTGCTTCGACTGGGACGGCGCCCCGCTGGCGGCCGGCGACGTCGCCGCGCCGGCGCCCCCGCCGCTGGCGACCAGCGGCCAGCTCCTCAGCCATGCCATCGACAGCGGGCTGCCCCGCTGCCGCTGGCACCGGGTCCGGGTCGAGGCCGAGGTGCCCGCCGGCACCAGCGTCGCGGTGGCGGTGGCCTCCAGCGAGACGGCCACCCCGGCCGGCGCCCCCGCCGGGCCCGCGGGCTGGGAGGGCTGCCCGGTCGGCATCCCGCATCCCGCCGACTGGCAGCAGGTGCCGCCGGGCACGCAGGACTTCCTCGTCGACCGGCCCCCGGGACAGTACCTCCACGTCCGCCTGCGGCTGACCGGCGACGGCACGGCCACCCCGACGGTCCGGCGGGTCCGCCTCGACTTCCCGCGGGTGTCCAGCGCGGAACTGCTGCCGCCGGTGTACCTCCAGGAGGTGGCCGCCGACGACTTCACCGAGCGGTTCATGTCGCTGTTCGACGCCTCCCTGGAGGAGCTCGACCGCGCCGTCGAGCGCTACCCCGCGCTGCTCGCCGCCGGGGACGTGCCCGCCGAGGTGCTGCCGTGGCTCGGCGGCCTGCTCGGCCTGGCCTTCGACCCGGGCTGGGACGCGGCCACACGCCGCGAGCTGCTGGCCGCCGCTCCCGCCCTGTACCGGCGGCGGGGCACCCCGTGGGCGCTGCGGGAGGCGATCCGGATCGTCTTCAAGGCCGAGCCGGTCATCCACGAGCTCGCAGGGGACCGGAGCTGGGCGGCCCTGGACGGGAGGAGCCGGCTGCGCTCGGCGCGGCTGTTCGGGCGCTCCGCCGCCCGCTTCCAGCTGGGCGGCTCGGCGCTGTCCGGCGCGCCGCTGCGCGGCTTCGGCAACCCCGACGACGACCCGCTCACCGCCCAGGCGAACCGGTTCCGCGTGCTGCTGCCGCCGGCGCGCGGCCGGCCCACACCGGACCGGGAAGCGCTGGCACGCCTGGTCGAGCGCCAGGCCCCCGCGCACACCGTGGCCGAGGTCCGCCTCGGCGGGCGCGGGTTCGTGGTCGGCACCTGGTCGGCGGTGGGCATCGACACCGCGTTCACGCCGATGCCGGCGCCGGTGCTCGGCAGGGACGCCTCGGGAGGCCGCGGCGAGGCGGTCCGCCTCGGCCGCCACAGCGTGGTATGGCCGGCCTCCTCGGGGCGCCGGTTCGGCATGCGCGTCGGCGTCGGGTCGGCGGTCGGGATCCAGACGGCGGCGGAATGAGAGGACCAGCGATGACCACAGCGATTCCAGAGCTCCGGCGGCTGCGCTACTTCCACGGGCAGCTGCTCAGCGCCCATGACTTCCAGCGTGAGCAGGACTACTTCCGCGAGAAGCTCAAGCTGCGCAACCGCTGCCTGCACGGCTTCGGGGTCGCGTGCGGGCTCGAGATCCGGCCCGTCCCGCCGGAGCATCCCTGCGACCCGGCCCCGGCCCCCGAGCCGGCCGCGGCCACTAGGCCGAAGGGCCGGCAGGGCAAGGGTCACAACGCCCAGGCGCAGCAGGCGCAGGAGGGCGAGGCGCAGCAGGCGCCGCCGTCGTACGCCGGCCAGCCCCGGGTGCGGCTGGAGGCGGGGGTGGCGATCGACTGCCTCGGCAACGAGCTGGTGGTCGCCCACCACCAGAAGGTCGACCTCCTGCGGGCGCTGTCCCCGGAGGATCGCTCCCGCTTCCACGATGGCGACACCCTCTACCTGAGCATCCGCTACCACGACCGGCCGGTCGAGCGCACCCGCGGCGTCTTCACCGACGGCTGCGGCAACACCGCCGACTGCGAGTACGGCTGGAGCAAGGACGACTACCTGGTCGGTGTCACGCTCAGGGAGCCTCCGCCCCACGACGAGTGCGCCGACCCGTGCTGCGTCTGCTGCGACGACCCGCGGGTGCTGCTCGCCAGGATCGACGACGTGCACCAGGGCCGGCCGCTCGGCGAGGCGTCCATCCACATGGAGGTCCGCCGGCCGCTGTCCCGCTACCGGTTCACCACCATCAGCGGCATCAGCTGGGTCCACGACGGCTCCTACACCCGGGCGCAGGCACGCCAGGTGCTCGGCTCCGACGATTCCGCGCGCGGGTTGGTGGTGCGCTTCTCGGCGCCGGTGCGCTCCAGCACGCTGCGGGACGGCGTGGTGGATCTCCTGGTGTACCAGGGAGGGAAGGGACGCGCCGGCTACACCTATTTCATGGACAGCAGGATCGCCCCGCCGGCCGGCGACTATACCCGGGAGCTACGCTTCCGCCAGACCTCGGAGGAGGGGCTGGAGCGCAACGACCGCGTGCTGATCATCGTCCGCAGCGCCTTCATCCTCGACCGCTGCTGCCGGCCGGTCGACGGCACCCACGTCGGCGGGCGGGTCCCGCTGTTGGCGGGCTCCGGGACGCCGGGCCCGCCTCCGGCCGACTGCCCGGCCCCGCCCGGCGGGGTCGGGCCATGGACCTCCGGTACCGGTGTGGGCGGGGACGTCTTCGAGAGCTGGTTCTACGTCAGGGAGGGGGCGGCGTCCGCATGAGCGTGAACGTCCATCCGGCCGGCGGGACCGTGGCCGCCACCGGCGGCTGCGGCTGCGGCTGCGGCTGCGGCTGCGGCGGTGGGCCGGTCGTGTCCCAGCCGGGCTTCCTGCGGCCCCGGTTCTTCGCCGGCCAGCTCCTGACCGAGGACGACCTCGAGCTGCTCATCGCGTACGTGACCGGCAAGGACCGGTTGCGCAACCGCTATCTGTTCGGCGCGGGGGTCGTGTGCGGGCTGGAGGTGGCCTGCCCTCCCTGCGGCGGCGGCAAGGTCAAGGTGCAACCCGGCTACGCGCTCGACTGCTGCGGCCGCGACATCGTCGTCGCCTGCGCCGAGGAGGTCGACGTCAATGCGCTCGTTCGCGACCTGCGCATCGCGCGGCTCGGCGAGGACTGCGGCGATCCCTGTGCCGGGAAGGACACCACCACCACCGGCGGGGCGCAGCAGGGGATCGCCCGGCACTACTGCCTGTACCTCCACTATGCGGAGGAGCCGACCGACCCGGTCGCCCCCTACGCCACCGAGGAGCCCTGCGGGCAGGGCTGCGAGCCGTCCCGCGTGCGCGAGGGGTTCAACTTCCTCCTCAGATGCGAGGACCACGAGCAGCCCGCCGACGACGCCGTCGCACGCGTCCTCGCGTGCCTGCCGTCCCGCACGACCGATGACGTCGCCCGGCGCGTCGACCGCCTCGACCGCTATGGCCGGCCGCTGCTGGACGCCGTGAGCTCGGTCGACACCCCGGTCGCGTTCGAGGCGGCCGACGCGGCGCGCTTCAGGGAGAGCCTCGACGCCCTCGCCGAGGCGGCCCCCGCCCCGGAGGCCGCCGCAGCACCGCAGCCCGGCAACGAGCAGGCCCGTTCGACGACCGATCGGCTGCGGGTGCTGGCCGGTGGGCTCGCCCGTCTGGACCTGCAGGACCCGGCGGCCAGGGCGCAGCTCCAGAAGGACCACGGGCTGGACGTCGACAAGGCCCGTGCCAGCCTCGCCGGTGCCGCGGAGCGGCTGGGCGGGACCGTCGAGCGGGTCTGGGCCGACCGGCTGGACCGCGAGGCCGTCGCGGCGCTGCTGGCGCAGTCGGCCCGGCTGGCCGAGCCGAAGGGCCCGCCCGTCCCGCAGGTGGAGCTGCGGATGCTCGCGCAGGGCGTGCCGTTCAACGCGGCGGTGCTCACGGTCCTGCGGGAGGACGCCGCCAGCGTCCGGGAGTGGCTGCTCCGGTGGCTCGACCAGCGTCCCAACCTGACGGACTGCGCGCTGCGGGACGAGCTCGCCACGGTTGCGACCGCCACGGGCGCCGAACCCGACACCAACGATCGCGGCGCCGTCCGCGAGACGGGCGCCGCGGCGATGCGGCTCGCCGCCGCCCACCGCCGCACCCTGGTCGACTGCGTCTGCGCCGCCATCAACCCGCCCTGCGCGCCGTGCGAGGACACCGGTGTGCTCCTGGCCTGCCTGGAGGTGCGCGACTGCGAGGTGGTGCGGATCTGCAACGCCGCGCGGGACTTCGTGCTCGGCGGCTCGGCGCTGCGGTACTGGGGGCTTGGCCGGCTCCACGAGGTTGTCGAGCAGGTCTGCTGCGCCAAGCCCCGCGTCGCGGGCAAACCCATGGCGGCGGTCACCGGCGCCGAGGGGGCGGCCGTCCTGCCATTCACGTCAACCGCCTTCGCGGGGCCCGCCCCGGAGCGCCCCGCCGGCCTCGGCGCCGAGCTGCTGCCCGCCCTCGCGCAGCTCGGATGCGGCTTCCCGTGCCCTTCCCACCGGTGGGGGAGGCGCAGCGACCCGCCGACGCGACGGCGGCGCTCGCGGGCCAGCTCGCCGCGCTGAGCCAGCGGGTCGCGCAGTTGTCGGAGCAGCTCAGCGACACCCGCAGCCAGCTCCAGCAGGAGCGGGGGCGCGCCGGCAAGCCTCCGGCCCAGCGGCCCAGGCGCAAGGAGGGGAGCGGTGGATCCTGAGCGACCGACGTTCTTCGAGGGCCAGGTCCTCGCCGCCAACGACCTGACCGCGACGGTCGAGACGGGCCGGGCCCACGATGCGCGGCACGGCCGCCTGCTGCACGACTGGGGCATCGCCGAAGGCCTCGACCTGCGGGCCGTCGAGAAGCGTGACGCGAACAACGTCGCATATGCGGAGGTCACGCTCCAGCCGGGCGTGGCCATCGACGGCACCGGCCGTGAGGTCGTGGTGGCGGCCCCGGCACGGCTGAGCGAGCCGCTCTTCGACCAGATCAACGGCGCCTCGCTGCAGCAGGACGAGTTCTACCCCGTGGTGCTGCACGGCCTCGACCGCGACGCGCCGCAGCCGGCCCTGGCAGCGGGCAGGTGCGGGCCGAACGGCCAGCCCACCCGCGTGCAGGAGGCGTTCGAGGTCACCTTCGGGCGGATCGGCTACGAGCGCGCCATCGAGCAGCAGACCCCCCCGGCCGTCGACGCCGGCCCCGGCCCGGCCGGCCGGCCATGGGACATCCTGGTCGGCTTCGTCCAGTGGGACGAGCAGAACGGCCGCTTCACCGACGCCTTCGACCACGCCCACGGGACGCGGCGCCGCTACGCAGGGGTCAGGGCCGACCGGGTCGTGGCCCGCGGCGGCAGGCTGGAGCTGCGCCCCGACCCGCAGGTGCAGGCCGGCAGGGCCGGCGTGGTCGTCGGCGGCGACCCCGTGGCGCTCGCGTTCGGCGTCTACAAGGCCGACGGAAGCCTGGACGAGCGGTTCAGCGTCGACGCCAAGGGCGACCTGACCGCGGCGGGGACGATCAAGGGCGCGTTGACCCAGGGGGAGGTGCGGGTCCAGTCGGGGGTCGCCAGCGATGGCGTCATCCTGCCGCTCCCCGACGGCATCACCGACCAGCAGGTGCGTGACGATGCGGTCACGCTCCACATCGGGCTGACCCCCCACGTCCCGCCATCCGCGTCGCCGCTGGCGGGCGTCCTCGGGCACTCCGCGCTGGAGTGCAGGGTGGACGACGACCGACGGGTGCAGTGCCTGGTCCGCTGGTTCGAGATCGGCACCGCGAAGACCGCGGACGTGCCGTCGACGTGCGACTACCTGATCGTCGCGACCACCGCGTCGCCAGCGAGCAGCGGAGCCGGCCCATGACCACGCTCACCGTCATCTACCTGCGCGACACCGGCCACGCCCTCGCCGCGGTCACCCGCGTCACCGCACCCGGGGCCGCCGAGCCGGTCGCCGCGCTGGTCGGCCCCGGCCTGCCGTTGCGGCGCGTCGGGGACAAGCAGCACCCGATGGCGTTCCCGGTCGCGGCCGACCGGCTGGCCGCCGCCAACTTCGACCGCGAGCCCTTCCCCGACGACCCGGCCAAGCGCGGGGTCGTCGAGCACAAGCAGAACGACCCGGTCACCCACGAGCTGGTAACGCTCGCGGACGGCAGCGGCCTCACCGTCACCCTGAAGGCAAGCGGCGTCACCGTGGAGGTCCAGGTCGTGCCGACCGAGGCCCTCCCGATCCTCGTCGTGCTCCAGAAGAGCGTCGCGAGCCCGCCGGTGCCCGCCCCCGTCATCCTGTCCGGCTCGGTCCCGGCCTTCAGCACCAAGGTCGACCTGGCCGCCGCGCTCGAGAGCGGCACCTGGAACGCGGTCACCTTCGTGAGGGGCTACACCCCCAAGGGCACGGCGAACGTGAGCTTGTGATGGACGCCAACGAGATCGTCGTCCACCGCTGCGTGGTCCGGATCGTCCGCCACGGCGGCTGGAGCTGGGGCCCGGACCCGCAAGGGCTCGTCACCGGGGTGCTGCGCGCCCTGCCGGAGGTGATCGCCGAGCGGCTGCGCGGGGTCGACCCCGGTGCCGGCGACCTCGGCCGGGCCGAGCCGCTGCGGATCGAGGTGTCGCTGCGCCTCGGCGAGCTGCTCGCATGGCAACGCAAGCCCGCCGACGGCGCAGCCGCCGTCCGGGTCGGCGTGGCGGCCGAGGCCGCGATGCGCGTCGAGCGGCCGCCGCCCGCCCCGGCCGCGGCCGGCGCGGCCGATCCGGACGTGGACGTCCCCGGCCCGAGCGCCGCGGAAGCGCTGCTGCGGTTCCTGGCCGCGGCGCACCTCCGGGGCGAGCTGGAGGCGCTGCTCGCCCTGCTGCCGCGGAGCACGCTGGAGGCCTGGCACGGGGCGCTCCTGGCCCGGCCGCCGACAGGGCGGCCGCCAGCGCCGCCCGGGTCAGGGCCGGACCGGGACCGCTGGCTGCGCGGGCGGCTCGCGGCGCTGGCCGCGTTCGCGGCCACGTCCGGCGTCGCGGAGGCCGCCCTGCTCCTCGGCGACGGCCTCGGCCCTGGTCCCGCCCGGCCGGCGTCAGGCGGCCGCGAAGGTCACGCGCCGCCGGGAGCCTGGCAGGAGCGGGCTCCGGCCGCCGCCATGCCTGGTGGCAGTCCAGGCAGTCCGCCGGCACCGGGCGCTCCCGAGGACGGCGGGCGGCCCCCAGCCGTGCGGCCCGAGCCCGCGGCGGCGCCAGGCGCGCGACCGGCGTCACCGCCGCCAGGCACCGTCCCGGCCCGGCCGGCGGCCGCCGGGGCCGACGTGGAGGTCGCCTCCGTGCTGCCGTTCCTGCTGCTCCGCCCGCTCGCGACCGTCGGCTGGCTGCAGACGGTCCACCCGGCGCTGGTGGCCGCCGGGCTGGCACGCGAGGCCGGCTCCTGCGCGACCGCGCTGGCCACCGGCCTCGCCCGCACGGTGCTGCCGCCCCCGGAGCGCGGCTGGCGCCGCACGGAAACCGACCTGGCCGTGGCCGCCGCGTTCGCCTCGCTCGCCGCGCCGCCGCCCGAGCCGGCGCTGGTCGAATCCGCCCGGCTGCTCCCGGCAGCGCTGCCCGCGCTGGACGCGCTGCTGGTGGCGGCGCTGGCGCAGGGGCACAGCCCCGCCGAACCGCTGCTGCTCGCCCGGGCCGCAGCGGGCGATCCGCCCGGGTCCGGCTGCGCTGGTGGTCTCGTGCTGGCCGACCGCGAGGGGCTGTTCCCGATCACCTGGGCTGACGAGACCGGCGGTCTCCTGCCGGCTTGGCGGGCGTGCGGTTCGCCGACTGTCCTGGTCGCGCCGGGTGCCGCCGGCACGGCGGTCCTCGGCGCGCTGCACGCCGCGGGGGTCGGGTTCGTGGTCGGCGTCCCGCCGACCCGGCACGAGCGCTGGCGGCGACTGCCGCCGCCGCAGCGGTTGTGGAGCAACGACCTCCTCAGCCCGCTGGCGCTGCTGCGGCGCCAGGCCACCAGATTCCCAGAGCTGGCCGACCGGCTGGACGACCTCCTCCACGCGTTTGCCGAACAGCGCCCGGCGGTGCCGCTCGCCGCCAGCCCCGCCCTCGGCCGCAGCCTGCTGCTCGCGGCCACGCTCGCACTCGGCACGATCGCGTGGACGCTGTGGCGCGACCGCGAGACGCCCGACCCGCTGCTCGCCCTGGAACGGTTCGGGGACCTCGGCGGCAGGGTCCGCTTCGACGAGCGCCGCGTCCGGGTGCGCCTACCGCTCGGCCGCCGCCACGACGACCTGCTCGCCCATGGCCTCCTCGCGGACGTGCACGGCGTCCCCTGGCTGGGTGGCCGCGTGGTCGAGTTCTCGGGAGGTTGAGCGATGCCGACGCGCGCAGCACTGGCCATCGCGCACCTGGAGGTGCGGCTGCGGCCGCTCAACCGCGCCCTGCGCGCGGCGGTCGCGCGCCAGGCCGCCGTGGCGGCGCGGCTCGACCGGCCGGACCTGACCCCCTACTGCATCACCGACGAGCAGGTCGGCCAGCTCCTCGACCACGTCGAGCCCCTGCTCGGCGAGCCCGCCGCGCCAGGGCCAGCCGGGCTGCCGGTAACCGAAGCGGAACGGGCCGACGAGGCGGCGCTGCGCGAGCGCGCCGCGGCCGCCGGGCTCACCCTCCCGCTGGACGAGCTGGCCGGCCAGGTGGACCTCACCCCCGGGGAGCAGGATGCGCTGCTGCTGTGCGCGGCGCCGGAGCTGGATCGCGCCTACGAGCGCATCTTCGCCTACGTCCTCGACGACCTGAACCGACGGCTGCCGTGCGCCGAGCTGCTCTGCGCGGTCACCGCCGGTCCCGCCGGCGAGCGGCTCGCGCACCGCCAACTGCTCGGCCGCGCGGGCCGGCTGCGCCGGCTCGGGCTGCTGCAGGTCCACGGCACGGCCCCGACCGAGCTGCGCCAGGAGCTGCGTCTGGCGCCCGGCGTCGCCGACTTCCTGCTGGGGTCCGGCGCTGACCTGGCGGTCCTGGCG
>WNGB01002415.1_pt1 | contig 30191 bp, 18 predicted proteins | sample 5400681 | NCBI WGS metagenome assembly WNGB01 (sample SAMN13153367, study PRJNA577476) | soil metagenome | isolation source: 115 cm soil or saprolite under grassland replicate 2 | place: USA:California | collected 2016-06-15
CGCGGTCGCCACGTCGGGCTGACGTCGGTGAGGGACGGAGGGCCGCCACGGCCCGGGGCAGGACCCCAGCCGTTGAGAATGCGACGAAAGAGCCCAGCCTGCACGCCGAGTTGTTCGTCCACGTCGGCGCGGATCTCGCCAGCGACTTGGCACACGTCCCGGACCAGCGATGCCTCGGCCTCGTCCTTGGGCTCGAAGGTCAGGCTCGACCCGGACGGGTCGGACGGGAGACCCCGCACCCGGGCCTCCGTGCGCGCGACACCCGCGAGCCTGGCCTTCTGCTCGTCCAGACGCGCCTGCCCCTTCCGCAGGATCGCCGCGGCGTCGACCAGGGTGCCGGCCGCGCGGTCGGCCGCGTCGCCCACCGTGCCGAGGTCGCCGGTGAGCTTCCGGCGGTGGCTCTGGTAGGAGTCCGCGGTCTGCCCCTCCCACGCCCCTTCGGCCTCGATCTGGCCGGCCGCGGTGTCCACGGTCTCCCGGGCCGACGACGCCTGCCGGCCCAAGGTCCGTACCGACTCGGCGGCCGTCTCCAACGCCCGCGGGTCGGCGCCCAGGTCGAACGTCATCGGCGACGTCACGATCGGCGCGGGCGGCGAAGGATCCGGATGCGGCTCCTGGGGCAGGAACGAAGCATCGCCGGGCATGGTCATGGCCTCCTCTACGAGCGTCAACACCGGAGCTGAAACGTGGCGATCTCCCAGGGCCGCAGCGGCACCGCCACCGCACCGTCCACCGTGGACAGTTTAGGCCCGGGCCGGCCGAGCAGGTCGGCCCGGCGGGCGGCGGCGAACCGTCCGCGGATCGTGACCGTCGCCGGTACCTCCGCCAGTGCCACGACCCGCAGCTCCAGCCAGTCCGCGTCGCGGCGGCGCAGGCTGGTCAGGATGACGCCGGCACCGTCGACGGCGAGGCCGGGCTGCCCGGCCGGCGCGAGGTCGGCAGCACCCGCGCCACCGACCGCCACCGGCGGGCAGCGGAACGCCTCGGCCGCGGCGAGCACGCCGGCCTCGGCCCAGCCGCCCCCGTGCGGCAGGACCGCGAGGCTGGTCCGCACCGGCCCGAGGCACTGCGCCCGCGGGGTCGCGATCACCGGTCCGGCCGGCTCGGCCCGCAGCGGGTGGTCCGGCCGGCTGATCATGCCGGTCGCCCGTAGCAGGGTCACCGCCAGCTCCCGCCCGCCGTCCACCAGCTCGTACTCGCTGACCTGGTCGAGCAGGACGGCCACCCCGCCCGCGTCGACGAACGAGTACGCGGGGAACGTGGGCAGCGGCACCTCGCCGCCGCCGCCCTCGCTGGCCAGCCCCCGGGTCACGACCGCGAACTGCCCCTCGGCGTGCGAGTGGGTCTCCGCGCGGGCCAGCGGCACGTGCAGCCGGACCCGGTGGTCGGGGTGGCGGTTGTCGAACTCGACCGTGAGGCGGCAGAACGGCTCCCCGGTGCGCAGCTGCACGACCGTGCGGACCTCCGCCCAGGCGTAGCGGCGCAACACCTCGAGCGAGCCGAGCAGCGGGCCGGCGTCGAGCACCCGGACCGCCACCTCCTGCGGGCGGTCCGGGCGCGACCCGTCCGCCGGCGCGTAGTTGTACAGGTCGCCGGCGTCGCCCCCGTCGACGATCCGGCCCACGCCGGAGACCCGGGTACCGTCGGCGGCGCGCAGCGCCAGCGTTCCGTCGCCGGCGACCTCGACGGCCAGCAGATCGGTATCCAGCGTGCGCGGGCCGACCCGGACCGGGTCGGGCACCGCCGGGCCGGCCGCGCCGGCCGGTACCGCCTGGACCACCGTCCAGCCCAGCGGTGGCAGGGGCACCGCCGCGTAGAGCGCGTGGCGCGGCTCCTCGACGACCCGGATCTCCCAGTCCCCGCCGGCCGCCTCGACCTCGGTGGCCAGCCCCCGCCGCGCCGCGGTGAGCCCGGTGCCGACCCGCCCCACCGTGACGGTCAGGGTGCGCGGTGCGGTGACGTCCACGCGCTGCACATGGCGCCCGAGGAAGTCCAGGCCGAGCGACCCCTTGCGGAGGCCCGTCGCCACGGCGGCGGCCGGCCGCAGCGTCACGTGCAGCGGATCCGCCTGCGGCCCGCTGATCGGTTGGGTGGCCACCTCGGTACCGTCGGGCAGGCGCAGCGCCACCGGGCCGGGTCCCGGGGGACCGACCAGGTCCAGGCCGACCACGGCCGTGCGCGGCGCCGGCGACGGGTTGGCCACGAGCGCGGCGCCGGCCGGTGCGCCCCCGGCGAGCCCGGCGAGGACCCCGTCGCGGATGCCCCGGCCGATCTGTTCGGCCTCGGCGATGCGCGCCTCGACCTGAAGCGCGGTCTCGTCGACCCCGCAGCCGGTGACCGAGTCGTGGCAGGACGACTGGACCAGTCGCGACCACGCCATGTCCAGCAGCCGGGCCGGCCACGCCGGGGCCGGGCCCCAGAGCGCGGCCCACGGCTCGGCGTAGCGCTCGACCATCCGCTCGGCGTGGGACAGCCCCTGCTTGAGGTGCGGCCGGTTGGACAGCACCCCGGGCAGGATGTTGGCCCGGGCGTGGCTGCGCAGCTCGCCGGTCCATACCGGCAGCCCGCCGGTGTCGGCCGGGTCGAACAGTGCCAGGTACTCGGCGAGGGTGGCCAGCCGGACGTGCACGGCGCCGTTCATCGCGGCCACCGCGGTGGTCAGCCAGGGCAGCGGGGCCGAGTGGTCGGTGCCGTACATCGCCAGCACCGGATCGCCGCCGTACCACGGCCGCATCCGCACCAGGTGCTCGGCCGCCGCGTCGTCCAACCCGGTCGGGTCGGAGAGCATCTCGGCGGCGTTGCCGTACCCGCCGGGCAGGTACTCGGTGCGCACGCCGGTGCCGTCCGGTGCCCGCCAGAGGAAGGCGTGGCGGGTGACGGCCGCCGGTACCCCGCGCCACACGCACGCCTGCCGCAGCCCGGCTCCGGCGAGGATCTGCGGCATCTGGGCGCAGTGGCCGAACATGTCGGGCAGGTACCCGACCGGCATCGCCCCGCCCAGCTCCGCCGCTCGCGCCAGGCCCCAGGCAAGGTTGCGCACGATGTTCTCGCCCGAGCACAGGAACTCGTCGAGCAGGATCGCCCACGGTCCGACCGCCAGCTGTCCACTGTGGACCAGTTCGGCGATCCGGGGCTCCGCCTCCGGGCGTACCTCCAGGTAGTCGTCGACGGCGGCGAGCTGGCCGTCGAGGGTGAACCGGAAGCTCGGGTCGGCCTGCGCCCGCGGTACCACGTCGTCGAGCAGGTCCACCAGGCGCAGCCGGAACCGCTGGAACGGCTCGTACCACTCCCGGTCCCAGTGCGTGTGCGGTACGAGGTAGAGCGCGTCCCGGTCCATGCCCCGACCGTACCGAGCCGGTGACCGCGCCGCAGCCGCCCGCGGGAACAGGACGGCGGTCACCGGCCGGTGGCCCTCTCCCGCGGCGGCAGGTTGCCCAGCGGCGGCGGCGCCAGGTACCCGCCCCGGTAGGCGTTGGCTCTGAGCTCGAAGGCGTTGCACCGATCCGGCCTACCGCACGCCAGTGCCGACCGGGCGGACGCCAGGCCGAAGTCGACCACGAACCCGGACCAGTGCGAGTAATTGGCCCACTGGTCAGCGTGTGCCGCCTCGTGCCGCTCGAGATCGGGGGCGTAGTCGTTCATGTAGCCGGCAGAGGCGCCCTGGGCCCACATCTGCTTGCGGGTGTCCCGCTCCTCCCGGAGCCTGCCCTCGAAGCGCTCCTTCGATCCGTCGTAGACGACCACGTCGCCGATGGTCATCGGCCGGTCCTCGGGCACGGTCACCGACAGCTCGCAGTCCTCCCCGCAGTGGATGGCGTCGGAGTTGTCGTTGATCAGATTCCCGGCGTACGCGCAGATCTCCCGGGCGAACCCGCCCCGGTCGTGCAGGGTCCGCACGTTGTAGCAGTAGATCTGGTAGGTGCGCAGCTCGCAGGTGCCACCGCTGCGCGCCGCGGAGGTGAGCGCGATCTCATCGCTGCGGTTGGTCAGGTTGCCCTTGCGGATCTGCTTGGGCCGCGGGGTGCCCGCCACCCAGAGGCACTGGCCGTTGGTGGGGTTCCTGAGCAGGCACGGCGGTGGGCTCGGCTGGGCCGGCGCGGCCTTCGGCGGCGCCCACCGCCCGGCGGTGTTCCCCGGGCAGAAGTCGCCCTCCTCGCGCCCGTAGCACCGCCCGTCGGGATCGCTGAACGTCGCGGGGTTGTTTCCGCTGTAGGCGTAGCCGTTGAACTGTTGCGGGTTGGCGCTGTCGAAGACCGGGTCGACCGAGATGAACCGGCCGGTGCCGGAGTCGTACTCCCGCGCGCCGAGATGCACCAGGCCGGTGTTGTCGGTCGTGCCGCCGAGGAACCCTCTGTCCATTGTGGACGGCCACGGGCCGGCACCGCCGCGGGCCGCGCCGAACGGGGCCTGGCGGCGGATGCTGACCGCCTGGGTCAGCGCGGTGACGCTGATCTGGGCCGTGCCCTGCGCGTCGCCGGAGAGCCAGGTGAGCCCGGCGGCGGAGCGCACCGCGACGTCGTGCCCGGCGTGGGCGTAGTACCGCACCGCGGTCTTGGTGCCGCTGCCTTCGGTGTAGCGCAGCTCCTGACCGGGCAGGTACAGCGTCCGGCCGCCCGGGTCCCGCCGGATCAGCCGGGCGCCGTCGGCGTCGTAGACGTACCCGGTCGTGCCGGTGGTGTCGGTACTGGTGGCCAGGTGCCCCTCGACGTCCCAGGTCATCGTCTGGGTACCGGCGGGGCCGGCGGGCCGGGTCAGCATGTTGCCCATGGGGTCGTAGGTGTCTCCGGCGGTCGTGGTACCGGTGTCGTCGGTCGTGGTCCGGGTCGTCACCAGGTGCGAGCCACCGGAAGCGGTGTACCGGGTGGTCCGGTCGCCGCTGGGCGTGGCGTGCTCGACGACGCTGGCGCGGTTGCCCTGCAGGTCGTAGCGGTACGACTGCCAGTACGGAGCCGGGCCGCCGAGACCGGCAGCGCCGGGCGCGGCGGCGCAGTCGCCGGAGGCCGGGGTCCACGCCTCGGTCAGCCGGCGCAGGTGGTCGGTGCGCAGGCACTGGTGGTCCCGGCTGGTGAGGTCGGCGATGCGGGCCACGTTGCCGGCGGGGTCGTAGCCGTAGCGCACGTCGGCGACCGTGGTCGGCGCGGTCTGCTTGACCGTCGAGATCTGCGCCAGGCGCCGGGTGTCGGTCTCGTAGGTCCGGGCGACGCCGACCGCGTTGCCGCCGTCGTTGCGCAGCGTGTAGGCGCCCAGCTCGCCGAAGGACGTGTACCCCGTCGCGCCGGCGAGACCGGTCCGGGGGCTGGTCCCGTAGGCGCTGTCCAGCGTCGTGGGCCGGCCGAGCGCGTCGTACCCGTAGGTCAGCGTCTCCTGCTTGAGGTCGCCGAGAGCCGGCATCCGGGTGGTCTTCGGCGACCCGTCCTCGTGATAGGTGTAGAGGTAGGTGTAGGTGCCGGCGAGTCCGGTCTGGCCGTCCGGGATCCGGTAGGTGACGGTGGTCGGCTGGTAGTCCGCGGTGAAGCCGGTGGTCTCCTCGACGTAGGCGGCCGGCCCGAGGTAGCGGGTCGTGCGGACCAGCTGGCCGGCGACCGTGCTGCCGTCGCCCAGGGTGTCGTAGTCCCAGCCGGCCAGCCGGTTGGCCGGGGCGACGCTGCCGGCGTACGCGCCGGTCCGCCGGCCCATCCGGTCGACCGTGAACGCCAGCGTCGTACCCCGCGCGTCGGTCGTGGACGCCACGTCCCCCGCGTCGGTGAACACCGAGACCGTGCCGCCCCGGTCCGGGTCGTCGACGCGTACCTGCCGGCCCATGAGGTCGTAGCGGTAGGTCCACGCGTTGCCGGCCGCGTCGGTGATCTGCGCGAGCTGGCCCTTGCGGTTGTAGCGGTAACCGGTCCGGTCGAACCCGGCCGGGTCGTCACCGCCGGGGGCCACGCCGGCGTGGTACTGCCGCAGCTCGGTGGTCCGGCCGAGGGCGTCGACGACGGTCGATACGGCGGTACCGCCGGCCGGTGGGGTGACGTCGGCGCGGTCCCCGCCATAGGCCGTGGTGGTCCGCCAGCGTTCGGTCCCGCCCGGGCTCCCGCCCGGCGGGGCGTCGACCGTGAACACCGACGCGGTGGTGCGGCCGGCACCGTCGTAGGCGGTGACCGTCCGGGTGGGCACGACCGCGGTCGGGACGAACAGGTCGGTCCCGGGCGGGGCGGTCGACAGGTAGGCACCGGTGGTCCGCGCCGGGCGCCCGACCGAGTCGTAGTACGTGTCGGTGACCACGGCGTGCGGTCCACCGGCGGCGTCCGGCGCCTGCGTCTGCCGCACCCGCAGCAGGCTGTCGTAGAGCGTGTAGGTCGTGGCGTACCCGCCGCCGGGGGTGAGCGCACGGCTGGTCACCGCGACCGCTGTGGTGTCCCGGATCTGGTACCCGTAAAGGAAGTTGGGCGACTGGGTGGTCCGGTCCCGGCCCGGCTTCCACACCGACACCAGCCGGCCGAGGCCGTCGTAGGCCAGCTCGGTCCGGCGCCCGTTGGCGTCCACCGTGGACGTGGGCAGGCCCCACGCCGGGTCGGTCGTGGTGGTCGTCCGCCAGGTGCCGTCCGTCGTCCGGGTCGACGCGGTAACCGGTCCCCCGGCCGCCGGCAGGTACCCGGTCGTGGTCACCAGGCCGCGGGCGTCGGTGGTCTTGACCACCCGCCCGTACGGGTCGTACTCCGACGTGGCCGTGGTGACGTAGGTCGGGTTCCCGTCGTGGTAGGCCTTCAGCGCCTCGGTCCGGGTCACGTCGCCGGTGGCCGGGGCGACCCCGTACGCCTTGCCGTCGTAGGACGTGCGCTGGTCGCCGGTCACGTCGTCGTCGGTGAGCCCGCCGGCCCCCGCCCGCGCGCAGTCCACCGCGAACACGCGCACCCGGGAGACGGCCGCCACGAGCCAGGCGTCCGGGCTGCGGGCGTAGTCGGTCAGCGTGCACGTCTCGTCGTCGGTGAGCGCGTCGTCGCCCCGGTCCTCGACGCTGACCACCATGCCGTACGTGTCGTCGAAGACCGTCCGCGTGGTGGTCGTCCGCGGGGCGCGGCCCTTGTCCAGCGCGGTGCGGGTGTGGCTGGCCCCGATCTGGACGTGCCGGGCGTGCACGGTGATGCCGTTGCGGGTCCGGCTGGCCGTCGGCGGCGACCGCCACGGCTCGGACACCGAGGCGGAGACCTCCGGGCCGCCCGGACCGTTGTAGGTGATGGTCTCCCGGGTCATCCCGGCGAACACGTCCTCGTCGTCGACCGCGGGAACGGCGCCGACCGCGATCGCGGGAAGCCGGACGCTGCGGGTGCCGATCGGCAGGTGGTCGCCGTGCATTCCGCGGAAGTACCGGGTCTCGCTCTGCGTCTGCTCGCCCGGATCGCCCTTGACGGTCCGGACCGCCCCGTAACCCCGCCAGTTCGACCAGGTCTTGTCGGTCTCGACCGGTACCAGGCCGGTGTCGTCGTTGTAGTGCCACGCCGGATCGCCCAGGTAGTCGTAGTGCGTCCGGGTCCGCGGCGCGCCACCGGTCTGATCGGCCTCCACCACGTCGGTCACCACGTACCTGTGGAAGAAGTCGGTGACCGGGCCGGGGTTGCCCAGCGGGGTCCACTTCACCGGATAGCAGCGCAACCGGTTGTCCTGCAAGGCGTGGACGTCGGGCACCCGGGTTCCGGCCACGCAGTCCGGACCGGAGTACATGACGTCGATCTTCCCGCCGGTCTCCGTGGTGATCGTCTTGATCCGCCACCAGTTCATCGCCGGGGAGTGGTCGATGGGTGTCGACCCGGTTGGGCAGCTGCACCCCGGTGAACGTGACGTCCGGGACGGTCGTGGTCGGGCCGGCGAGGCCGGCGTGGGAGTCCGCTCCAGCCACAGGCCGGCGCGGGTACCGTCGCCCGGGTCCGGGAACGACTGGGTCAGGCTCCACCGCTCGACGTCCCGGTCGCCGACCCGGGTGCTCACCGCCACCAGGCGCCGGGTGGTCCAGAACGTCGGCGCCCAGATGTGGCACGGCGCCACCGTGCACTCCTGGTCGTACGGGGTGTCCGGCCAGTGCGCCGCGTCGTGGGCGCCGCAGTCGGCCAGGCACCGGTCGGCCGTGTCGAAGCGGACCTGCATCGGCGCCGTCTCGGCCCGGTCGGCGCGGGTACCGTACTCGATGCGCACCAGGTGGCTGGACCGGTCGTAGACGGCGAGGTCCGCCGGGTTCATGGCGCGCGCGTACCGGTTGGTCTCCTTGGCGTAGACGTAGGTCATCGTGTTGCCGTGCCGGTCCACCACGTGGTCGAGGTTCCACTGGTACGCCTGGGTGCACGAGGACGCGACGAAGGTGGCCTGGTGGCACGGCTCGCCCGGGTGGTTGCCGTAGACCGGCACCAGCAGCGTGGAGTTCGACGCGGGCGTGCCGCCGAACCAGTACTGCGTGCCGTCGGTCGTGGTGACCACCCACCACTCGCCGTCCAGCGCGCCGTTGGCCGCGCCGGTGCGGCGCTCGACCAGCGTGCCGTCGTCGCCGCGCAGATGCCACCGGTTCGGGTTGGCGCCGTCCTCGATCAGCTCGCCACCCCGGCCGGAGGTCCACAGCGTCGCGTTCTCGGCCAGCCAGCACTGGTCGCCGGTGTTCTCGGTGTTGTTCGCCCCGGCGGTACGGTCGGCGCCGCAGGGCACGTACCGGCGCATCACGGCGCCCGGCGACGAGTCGAAGCCCTCACCGATCAGGGACGGCTGGTTGTTCGACGCGGCCATCCGACCGTCCACACTGGACGATGAGTAGAACAGCCCGACCGACGGTGCCGGCCCGCCGAGCGACGGTGGCATGCGCATCGGGTAGGACCACGAGAAGTCCCCGGAGTTGCCGCCGGCCGACCAGGTACCGGACGGGGTCAGCGCGGTCGCCGAGTAGTCGCCGGCCGGCCCGGACGGCCCCGGGGACAGGGCCACGAGCGTACCGGTGGGCCGCGCGGTCACCGTCGCCGAGGCGGTACCCGCGGCGAGGTCGTTGCGGGTCGGTACCGGGCTCGGCGCGCAGTTCGCGCCGGCCGGCGCGGGTGCCGGGCACCCGGGCAGCTCGACCAGGCGTAGCCGGCTCGCCCAGTCCGCCCCGTACGCCCACCGGAAGGCCGAGTAGTCCACGGTGACCCGGACCGGGCCGGTACTGTCCACAGTGGACAGCCGCAGCAGCAGCCCGTCGGATCCGGCCGACCGCGCCGCGGTCCGGTCGAAGACCTCCACCCGGACCCGGCCCGGCGCGGCCATCCCGGCGCTCCGCCCGGCCGGGGGCGCCTCGGACTGCACCCAGACCGGGAGGCCACCGGCGCGTACGGCGGTCCCGCGAGGCGGGGTCGCGGTGCCGTGCGCCGGTGGCCCGTCGACGTGGACCGGGGGGAGGTCCACATCGGCCACCGCGGGCTTCGGCCACACCGGTGCCGCACCCCGGAACGGGCGTGCGGCGGCCTGCGCCCGGGCGGGTCCCGGTGGTTGGGAGCGACCCGCCACCGGCTTCTCGCGTTGCGCCCGTGCCGGGGTGTACCCGGCACCGGACGCGGCGGGTGGCACCGTGACGACGAGCAGGGCCAGCATCACCACGCCGAGCACCGCGGTGAGCGGCCGGCGTGCCTCGCGCGTGAGCTTCACGGATCCTCCCCCGGACGGATGGTCAGCGGACGGCGCCGTCGGCGACGGCGCCCGCGTACACGCGGACCTCGTCGAGGTCGCCGAGCCAGTGGTCGACGATTCTCGGCGGGCCGCCGACGGGCGACCACAGGGCGGCACCGACGGTCAGCGGGCCACTCGCGTGCCAGCTGGCGGTGCGCGCGGCCGAAGCGGCCAGCGCACCGTTGACGTAGAGGCTCATGCGTTGCGCCGCGGCGTCGAACACCCCGACCAGGTGCACCCACCGGCCGACGTCGGCGGTCGACACCGGCGTCGGGGACAGGACGTCGACCCAGGGGCCGCCGTCCGAGTCGGTGTCCTTCATGGCGAAGCACCACCGGGTGGCGCCGTCCTTCACCTTGAAGCCGAGGAAGAACGCGCTGAGCCACTGGCCGCTCTGCCCGACCGCGGTCCGGTTGCCGGTGGGCAGGTCCGGTGCGCTGGTGTCGCCGTTGCCGTCCCCGACCCGGACCCACGCCGACACGGTGAACGACTGGTCGGTGTAGAGCACCGGTCCGGCGGTGTCGGTGTAGCCGGTGGCGCCGTCGAGGCGCAGCCCGGTACCGGCCTGCCCGCTGCCGCCGGGCGGGATGGAGGTGTTGCCGTGCAAGGTCAGGTCGTGCCCCAGCCCGGAGGAGTCGGTCGCCGGTCCGGAACCCACCTCGTCCAGGTGCCATTCCCCGACGTTGCCCACGAGCAGCGGGTCGGCCAGGGCGGCGACCTCGCTGTCGAGCAGCACCCGGTTCCACACCTGGATGTCCGACAGCGAACCCTTCGCCGCGGAGCCGATCCGTCCGATGTGGAGCGTCCCGGTGGCGTTCCACGCGGTGATCCCGCCGCGCCTGCCCTCCAGGCGGCCGTTGACGTACAGCCGCGCCTCCTTGGCCGCGGCGTCGTACACGCCGGTGACGTGCGTCCACACGCCCAGCGCCGGCCGGCTCGTCGACACCGCACCGGACCAGGTGGTCGGGCGCTGGTCCGCGGCCGAGAAGGCGAGCTTCCACGCATCTTGCAGCGCGTTGTACTCCAGGTCGAACGCGTTGAGGGTGGTGCCGTCCTGGTAGACCATGCCCCACTGGCTGCCCTTGTCGGCGAGCTTCGCCCAGGTCGACACCGTGAAGCTGCGGCTGGTGTCGATGACCGGGCTGGGGGTGTAGGCCTCGTTGTCCGGGCTGCCGGCCTGGGACAGCGCGGTGTCGCCACCGGGGATGCGGCCCGGCACGCCGAGCGTGCCACCGGTCAGGATGGCGACGTGACCGTTGCCGGTGCTGTCGGCGAGCCGGGTCGTGCCCGCGGGATCGTCCAGCCGCCACCGGGCCGCCGCCGGCGCCGGACCGGCGACGGTGAACTGGTACACCTTGCGCGCGGTCCGGCCGCTGCCGTCCACGGCCTGGACGTAGAGCGTGTGGGGGCCGCCCGCCGTGGGCGTCCAGGCCACGGTCACGCTACCGCCGATCGCCGCCGGGGTGGCCACCGTCGACGGCGGGTCGGTGAAGCCCCACCGGTAGCTCGCGACATCCGGTGAGCTGGCGAACGTGAACTGCCCGGTCTGGCCGACCCCGCCGCAGCCGGTCGGCGGGCAGCCCGCGGAGTTCTCCCGGTACAGGTCCGCGGTCACCGCCGGGACGACCGGGTCGGACAGATCCACCTGCCACTGGCAGCCGTCCAGGTCGGTCACCGGGCTGACGCCGCCGTGGTAGTCGTTGGTCTGGACGCGGAAGGTGTACCGGCCACCGTCGACCAGGCCACCGGCCGTGTGCTGGGCGACGCCCCCGTTGGGTACCAGCTCCTGCACGCCGCCGCCGATGTCGTCGAACCTGTTCTGTGCCGGATCCCACCGCGAATAGGCGAACCAGGTCTGCAGCGAGTCCCCGTCGGCGTCGCTCACCCTGGCGCGCAACGTCGGGGTGGTGGTCGACACGAACACCACCCCGTCCTTGCCACAGGCCTTGCCGTCGACGGCCAGCCCGTCCGGCCGGTTCGGGACCGTGTTGTACTGGATCACCAGCACCGGCGAGCCGGCGTCGAACCGCTTCCACTGTGCCGTGGTGCCCTCGTCGACCGCGCGCAGGCCGAAGGTCACGTCGCCCCAGCCGCCGCCGACGGCGAGCTGGACGATCCCGGTGACATCGAACTCGACGTCGTGCTCGCCGGTGCAGCCGGCCCCGCCACCGACGCGATGGTTGGCCAGGGTCTGCGCGGTGTGGTCGGGGTCCCACCACGGCTGGTCGTTCCAGGTGGTCGACGGCGAGATCGGGCTGGTGAGCCACAGCTTGGCGTTGGTCGCCGGGTTGCAGGTCCACGCCCACCGCTGCTGGATGCGGAACGTTGCGCCGCTGATCTGCTTGCCCTGCACGCCGGACAGGTCCATCCGGAAGATGGACCGGATGACGTAGGGACTGGTGAGGCACACCCCCTGGTCGGTGGAGCGGTCACAGGTGCGGCCGGAACCGGAACCGCCGAAGGTCGGCGCGTTGTTCATCGCCGTGCCGTTCTGCCAGAACGACGAGGTGGGGAACTTGCTCCAGACCGTGGTCCACGCGTTGCCGGCGACGTGACCGGCCCACGACGGGTCGATCGACAGCGGGAAGCGCGCGCCGGGGTCCTCCAGCATCCGCCGGTCCGGCGTCAGCACCAGCCGCCCGCTGGCGACCCGCACCCCGATGACCGCCTGCCGCCGGCCGCCCGCGCCGCTGTCCTCGCCCGCGTCCCACATCAAGGGGGCCGGCGCGGCGAACGCGGTCCGCCCGGCCGGGTCCCGCGCGACCAGCGCGCCGCCGTCGGCCACCGCGACGGTCAGGCCGGTGGTCGCCAGCCCGAACGTCAGCTCCCGCAGGGCCGGGTTGCCCGCCGCCGCCCGGTCCTTGACCAGCAGGACGTGGGAGAACCCCTGCGCCGCCGCGGTCACCCGCAGGTCCACCCCGGGCAGCACATCCCGGTACACCGCCGTGTCGGCCTCCAGTACCGGCGCCGGCAACGGGCCGGGCCACGAGACGGACAGCTGGGCGCCGCCGCTGGTCATCCGGGCGAACGGGGCCGCGCCGCCGCCGGAGAACTCCAGCGACGGTACCGTCGCGACCGGCACCACCCGGCCATCCGCCGCCCGGCGCAACGACGGGTCCACGCCGACCCAGGCACGGTCGGCCCGGCGCGCCCACCGCGGCCGCACCGACTCCTCCACCGTCGTCGTGCCGTCGGCGTTGACGAACGTCTGGCGGTACTCCGACCGTAACGACGACACCTCCACGCGGTGCCCGCACGCCCTCGCGGTCGCCGCCGCGCCGGTCACCTCCGCCACCTGTCCGGCACAGTCCGGCGCGCGCACCGGCCGGGCGGACCCGGCCGCGCCCGCCGCCGGCGCGGCTGCCGACCCGGTTACCCCGGCGGCGACCACACCCGACAGCGCCACTACCACGGCGATGACCGCGCGACGAGTCACCATGGAACCTCCCCCACCCCGGCCCACCCCCGTGATGGGCGCCGCCGCTGCCGGTGGTGACGAACGGCCGGCGGTGTCGTACCCGCCCGCGTCGCACCGCCCCCGCACGCCGCGGGCATGGTCCCGACCAGCATGGCGAGCATCAGCGAACCCAGCCGGGCGGCAGCCGGGACCCGCCTGGACGCCCCCGTCATGTCCCTCCTCCAGTGGTCGCGTGCGCAGCCCGGCTCGGCCCGCCCAGCGCAGTCTGGACGCCGGGCGGCGGGCGCGCCGCGATTCCAAACGAATCCACAGCCGAGGTGCTAGCGTCCAGGATCTGGGTTGGTGAATCGGGGAGGACGAGTGGCGCAGTCGCGGTGGCGGGTCGCGGTGGTCGGCCCCGGTGGTGTCGGCGGTCTGCTCGGCGGGGTACTGGCCCGGGCCGGCCACCCGGTGGTCTACGTGGCGAAGCCGGATACCGCCGCCACGCTCAACGCACACGGGCTGCGTGTGCGCAGCGCGCAGTTCGGCGAGTTCCATGTGCCCGCGCAGGCGGTGCCCCGGCTCACCGACCCGGTCGACCTGTGCCTGGTGACGGTCAAGGCGACGAGCCTGGACGACGCGCTGGCCGCCGTACCGGCGCCGGCGGTGGGCGCGGGCCTGGTGCTCCCGTTGCTCAACGGCGTCGAGCACCTGGCCGTGCTCCGCGCCCACTTCCCGGCCGAGCAGGTCGTCGCCGGCGCCATCCGGGTGGAGTCCACGCGGGTCGGGCCCGGCGAGATCGAGCACGACAGCCCGTTCTCCTGGATCGAGGTGGCCAGCGACACCGCGCCCCGCGAACGCGTCGAGGCGCTGGCCGAGGAGCTGGACCGGGCCGGCCTCGAGGTGACGGTCCGCGACGACGAGGCCGGGCTGCTGTGGGACAAGCTGGCCCTGCTGGCACCGCTGGCGTTGCTCACCACGCACGCCGATGCTCCGGCGGGGGTGGTGCGCGAGACGCGGCGGGCCGACCTGGAGGCGATCGTCGACGAGGTGGCCGCGGTCGCCGGTGCCGCCGGCGCGCGCGTCGACCCCGGCATCGTACTGGCCATGTTCGATGCGGCGCCGCCCGGCCTGAAGTCCTCGATGCAGCGCGACGCCGAGGCGCACCGGCCGACAGAGCTGGACGCCATCGGGGGTGCGGTCCTGCGGGGCGCCCACCGGTACGGCATCGACGCGCCCGTCACCACCCGGCTGGTGGACGACCTGCGGACCCGCACGACCGCTTGACGGCAGCGCCGCCGGTTTTGGCTGACGCTGGGAAAATCGACAGCTGCCGACGTCCCCGCGGCCGGGCATACCCTGCACCCGTCCCCCCACCGCAGGAGGCGACGATGCCGGCCTGGCCCGCTACCATCCGGTCCCGCACGGTCCGGCGCGTCGCCGTGGCCGGCGGGCTGGCCCTGTCCGTCCTCGCGCTGGCCACCCCGGCCCGCGCAGCCACGACCTGGTCGGTCCGGACCACGCCCAACCGGGGCGGCCTGACCAACTCGCTCTACGCGGTCACCGCCGGCTCGGCCAGCTCGCTGTGGGCGGTCGGCAGCTGGTACGACGTCAGCCTGGCCGCCGGGCGCACGCTCGCGCTGCACGGCGACGGTACCGGGTGGTCGACGGTGTCCACGCCCAACGCCACCACGGGGTACAACGAGCTGGTCGCCGTCGACGCCAGCTCGTCGACCAACGCGTGGGCCGTGGGGTACTCGGCCCCGGCCGGGGGCGGCAGCCGCAGGGCGATCTCCATGCGCTGGAACGGGACGAGCTGGCAGCTCGCGGCCACGCCCAATCCCGGGGTGTCCGGGCGGGAGCTGTGGGGCGTCGAGACCCTGTCCGGCACCGACGCCTACGCCGTCGGCTGGTACTACGAGACGTTCACCCCGTCGGCGTTCATCGACGCGCTCGTCCTGCACTGGACCGGTTCCGCGTGGACCCAGGTGTCCGTACCCGTGCCGGCCAACTACCTCAACCAGCTCTACGACGTGTCCGCGGTGAGCGCGACGGACATCTGGGCCGTGGGCACGTGGGTCAACCTCGGCGAGGCGAAGGGCGCCCGGCACCCGCTGATCCTGCACTACCTCAACGGCACCTGGTCGGTGTCGTTCGCGGACGCGACGAAGCTGGCGTACCTGCGCTCGGTGGTGGCGGTCTCGTCGACCGACGTGTGGGCCGTGGGCTCCAAGAACGGCTACCGCACGCCGGTGGCGTACCACTGGAACGGCACCGCCTGGAGCGAGGTGGCCACGCCGCCGGTCGGTGGCGTCGGGGGCAACAACCTGTTCTACAGCGTCACGGCCCTGAGCGGGAACCAGGTCTGGGCCGCCGGCTACACCAGTACCGCCAACGGCCCGCAGCCGCTGGTCGAGCGGTGGAACGGCACGGCCTGGTCCGTCGAGTCGACGCCGGTGCTGCCGCTGGGCGGTACGGCCGGCGGGGTGAGCGCGGTCGCCGGATCGCCCACGGTCTGGGTCGCGGGCACCCGCACCGACTCGGTCAACGGATCGCTGACCGACCGCACGCTGATCCTGCGCGGCACCGGGACCTGACCCGCCGCCACGCCGCTACGCGGGGGTACCCGCCACCCGGACCGGCCGGGCCGAGCGGCGCTGGCCGGAGTACCGGCCGCCGCGCGCGGCGCCGGACCATCGCCTACGGCGTACCTCTGCCGTCCTCGGATTGCTGCCCGTGCTGGCGGCCATGCCGGCCCTGCTGGTGCTCGATGTCCACCTACCTCGCGACCCGTCCACCGGCGATGGTCGCGGCGTTCGAGCGCCTCTTCGGCCCGTACCCCGCCTGGCTGGGTGGGCGCGGCGCGGCCAACCGTCGACCGCACTCCGGCACGCGACGCTAGGATCGGCCGCTACCGATCCGGTACTGATCCGCTAAGGCCCTTGACGTAGCGGTGTGCGGGTACCGCGATGGTGCCGGCCGGGGTCACCACGGAGTGGTCGAACGGCCCCTCGTCGGTCCACCCGCACCGCGCGTAGAACCGCCGCGCCCGCGCGTTGCCGGGGACCACGGCCAGCCAGGCGCGGCGGTGTCCGGCGGCCGCCACCAGCCGCACGGCCTCGGCGAGCAGCACCGCCGCGACGCCTGACCCCCGGTGCCGCGCCGACACGTACACCTGCTCGACCTCGTCGCCCACCACCATGACGAAGCCGGCGACCTCGCCGTCAGCGTCGGCGACCACGGTGTCGGCGACCCGCTGCGCGGCCCGCGTGCGGAAGGACTCCGGCGTGCGGACCGCGACGAGGGCTTCCGGCACGTGTCCGAGATGCCCGTCGCGCCAACCCTCGGACCAGATCGTCGCGACCGCCTCGGCATCCTCGGCACGGGCGGGGCGGAGGCGCACGGTCGGCATCGGTCGACGGTACCAAGGGCCCGGCTACCAGGGCTGGAACCCGGCACGGATCCAGCGCACCGCCAGCGCTTCGATCTGGGCCGGTTCGCGGACGAACCGCAGCGGCACGTCCCAGTCGCGCAGCAGATCGACGAACAACGCCGGCGTGCACTCGAGGATCGTCTCGGCGTCCACGCCGATGTCCAGGTTCAGCGCGCGGGCCAGCGGCGCCAGGCGGGCGTGCGGCAGGAGGTTGATGCCCTCCGCGATAGCCTGCGCCGTCGAGCGGGGGACGCCCAGGTCCTTCATCGTCTTGGCCAGCTCCGGTTGCAGCCGCTCCTGGTCGAGCGGGGCGAGCCGGGCCCAGGCCGTGCGGCCGGCGCTCTCGATGGCCTGACCCAGATCGATCATTCGACCGTCGTCGGTGTCGATCGCCGGTACCCGGCTGAGGTCCCAGTTGCCGGGGTTCACCGTGGCCCGCTCCCGTACCGTGGGCTGCAGCTGCAGCCACAGCGCCCGGTCGTCGCCGTCCCCGTAGCCCGCGGCGTACGTCGGGTCCTGGACGAAGGTCAGGTGCAGCTGTTCCATCCGGTGCACGAATTCCAGCGGGCGCAGCGCCAGGAGCTCCGCGGGGGCCGGCGGCGCGCCGGGCGATCCGGGGCTGGGGTCCGCGGTCGTCGACGCGGTGCTCCGCAGCCCCGACGCCGCGGCGATCCGGGCCACGGCGTCGGCCGGCAGGCCGAAGGCGCTGAGCGGTTGCGCCACGCGCCCCAGGAACGCGTCCGGGGGCAGCGTGGCGACCTGCCGCCAGACCTGCAGCCCGACCGCGTACACGTCGGCGCGCAGCGCCGGCGGCAGGTAGCGCAGGTCCCAGTTGTCGACCGACAGGCTCTCCCGGCTGGCGGCCAGCGCCGAGCCGATCACCTGGCCGGGCATGCTGGCCAGCGCCGAGGTGAGGTCGAGCGCGCCGCTCAGGAGCTGCCCGGTCATCTCGACGGCGTGGGTGATGGTCTCCCCGATGTGCATCAGGTTGTAGATCGCGGTACCGATCGCGCCGCCGGCCGCCTCGCCGAGCTTGTCGCCGAGCACCGCGCCGCCGATCCCGCACACGAGCAACCCGACACCACCGGTGCCGACGCCGAAGGCGAGGCAGGCCGAGGTGCCGACGCGGGCGCCGAGGGCACTGCCGGCCATGCGGCCGCCCTCCTCGCCGATGACCGCCGCCCGCTCCTCGGCGGGTGCCTCGGCGATCCGGTTGACCGCGTAGGCGATATCGACCACCTTGAACAGCCGCCCGGTCCACCGGAAGACCTTGGTGTGGGCCACCGCCTTGGCGGTCTCGCTGCCGTGGTGGGCCATGGTGTGCGCCGCGTGCTCGGTGCCCTCCGCCACCGCGAGGAACGTGGTCAGGGTGTGGTTGGCCGGTACCTCGACGACCTCGCCCTCGGGCACCGACTCGACCACCTCCGCCGGGACACCGTGCACCTCCTCCAGGCGGGCGACCCGGCTGTCGGGGCTGGCCAGCGACATGAGGAAGTCCGGGTTGGACTCGGCACCCGGCGGCACCGTCTCCGGCGGGAGCCCGAGCCGGGCCGCGATCTGGCCCGGCCCCACCGCCTCGATGCCGCGTTCCACCACGCGCAGCGGGGCGTCGTGCGCGGGCGCCGGCGACGTCAAGTCGGCGGGCTGCCGGTGGATCACCGCACCCGCCGGGGCACTCGGCGACCCCCCGGCCGAGCCCGGCGACCGGCCCGCGACCAGCCCCCCGCCCATCGCGCGCGCCTGGACCTCGGCCGGTTCCTCCGGCCGGCTCACCCGCACCGCGCCGGTGGCCGGACCGGCGGCCCGCTGTTGCACGACGTGGGTCAGCTCGTGTGCCAGCAGCTCCCGGCCGCGGGGACGGCCGGGATCGAAGCTGCCGGCGCTGAAGAAGATGTCGGTGCCCGCGGTGAACGCCCTGGCCTGGACCGCGCGGTTGAGCGCGTCCGCCTGGCTGCCGGTGTGCACGCGCACGTCGGAGAAGTCGGTGCCGAAGTAGGCGCCCATGGCCGCGCTGGCCGCAGGCGGCAGGCTCGCGCCGGCCTGCGGTGCCGCCGTCAACGCCGGCGCGGCGCCACCGAACGGGCCAGGTCCGGACCCGCCGCCCGCCCGGGACCGCAGCACCGGCGACAGGGCGCCCGAGGCGAGCATCCGGGTCACCGCCGCGTTTCCCGCGGTGGCCTGCAGGCCCAGCACCAGCTCCGGCAGTCCGGCGCCATCCGGCGCGTGTACCTGGTCGGGTACACCGCCTGGCGGGATGTGCTCGCGCCCCGCCGACCCGCGCCGCTGTCTACGTCGACCGCCCAACGCGCCCTCCCCTGGACGACCCCCATACCATAGCGGGTGTTCGCCAGCGGGCGCCCCGAGCTGGACGCGGAGCGTCAACTCACGGGGTGACGACGACCTTGCCGCGGGCCTGACCCCGCCGCAGGTACCCGATGGTCGCGGGGACCTCGCTCAACGGGAACGTCCGGTCGAGGACCGGCGAGATCCTTCCTGCCTCGATGCCGATGACCAGGACGTGCTGCCCGGCCCGCAGCGCACTCGGACACGTCGGCGGCGACCCGCTGCTGGGCGCCGGTGGAGTGGCCGGACGAGCGACGGGCGGGCGGCGGACCGGGTCAGGCCTTGGGCCGCTCGTCGACGATGCGGCGCATCTTGCCCATCGACCGTTCCACGGTGTCCGGTTCGATGACCTCGACCTCGACGCTCACGCCGATGGTGTTCTTGACATGGTCGATCAAGGCCGCCCCGGCCAGTGCGGCCGCACCGGGGTCCGCCTCGGCGCGCCGCTCCACCCGTACCGTCAGCGCGTCCAGCCGCCCGGTGCGGGTCAGGACGCACTGGAAATGCGGCGAGAGCTGCGGCTGGCGCAGGATCAGCTCTTCGATCTGGGTAGGGAACAGGTTGACGCCGCGCAGGATGATCATGTCGTCGGTCCGACCGGTGATCTTCTCGATCCGGCGCATCGGGCGCGCGGTGCCGGGCAGCAGGCGGGTCAGGTCCCGGGTGCGGTACCGGATCACCGGCATCGCCTGCTTGGTCAGGGACGTGAACACCAGCTCCCCGCGCTCGCCGTCGGGCAGCACCGCGTCGGTGACCGGGTCGATGACCTCCGGGTAGAAGTGGTCCTCCCAGACGTGCAGCCCGTCCTTGGTCTCCACGCACTCGTTGGCCACGCCGGGCCCCATCACCTCGGACAGCCCGTAGATGTCCACGGCGTGGATGTCCATCCGCTGCTCGATCTCGCGGCGCATGTCCTCGGTCCACGGCTCGGCACCGAAGATGCCCACCCGCAGCGACGTCCGGGCCGGGTCCATGCCCTGGCGCTGCATCTCGTCGAGGATGGCCAGCATGTAGGTGGGCGTCACCATGATGATCTCCGGCGCGAGGTCGCGGATCAGCAGCACCTGGCGCTCGGTCATCCCGCCGGAGACCGGAATGACGGTGCAGCCCAGCTCCTCGGCCCCGTAGTGGGCGCCGAGGCCGCCGGTGAACAACCCGTACCCGTAGGCCACGTGTACCCGGTCGCCGGGCCGCCCGCCGGCGGCGCGGATCGAGCGGGCCATCAGCCGCGCCCACGTCTGGATGTCCTCGCGGGTGTAGCCGACCACGGTGGGCCGCCCGGTGGTTCCGGAGGAGGCGTGCAACCGGGCGACCTGCTCGCGGGGCACGGCGAACATGCCGAACGGGTAGTTGTCGCGCAGGTCCGCCTTCGTGGTCAACGGGAAGCGCGCCAGGTCGGCCAGGCTCCGCAGGTCGTCGGGGTGCACCCCGGCACCGTCGAAGGACCGGCGGTAGTGCGGGACCCGCTCGTAGGCGTACCGCACCACCCACCGCAGGCGCTCCAGCTGTACCGCGCGCACCTCGTCGACCGACGCCCGCTCGATGGGCTCCAGGTCCTCCGGTCGTGGTCGCAGGTCCCGCATGGCGCCTCCTCCTGCCTGTGCCTGTCGGCGCGCTCGGGCCCGCAGACGTAGCACGTGGGAAACGGATGCTCGACGAACCCGGGATACCTCGCCGCGGCCTCGACCGCCTCCGCGTACCCGGACGTAGGTACCACCTCGGCGACCCCGTCGACCGGCGCGACCTCGGCGACCACCGCACCGTCCGGCGCGCGGACCTGTCCGTCCACGATGGACAGCACGGTGTCCAGCGGCGGCGGCCGGCGCAACGTGACCTCGCACCGAGCGCCGGCGGCGAACACCCCGGCGCAGTAGCCGCCGTTGCCCGAGCCCGGCGGTCCGTTGAACCGACCCTCAATGATCACCAGGTTTGATGATACCTATGGCCGGAACCGGTACCCCATCCCCGGTTCGGTGATCAGATGCTGCGGCCGGGCCGGGTCGTCCTCCAGCTTGCGGCGCAGGTGGGCCATGTACTGGCGCACCACCGACGGTCACTGACGGCTCAGCGGGCCAGGCCCGCCGCCGTCAGGACCGGCGACAGCCGCTGGTCACTCGCCCATATATAGGCAGAACGGGTGCCCCGCCGGGTCGAGCATGACGCGAACATGGTTCTGGGGTTGGAAGGCAGCCTGCTGCGCGCTGAGTTCCTCGGCGTGAGCGACCGCCGCTTCGAGGTCGTCCACCTCGAAATCCAAGTGCAGCATCATCTGCTGCTTCCCGTCGGCGTTCGGCCACGTCGGCGGCACATAGTCCGGCGATATCTGGGTCGCGAGATACGCCACCCCATCCCTCGGCCCGAGAGTGCAGTGGTGCTCGGACTCCGTAGCGATATCCCAGCCGAGCAGATCCGCGTAGAAGTGAGCGAGGGCACGGGGGTCCGGTGCGTCCAGGACAACGCCCCACCAGTCCGACCTCGACCAGCGGTCGACGCTGCCATCAGAATCCTTACGGCCACGCACCGGCCGATCGTCCCACACCGCCCGTGTGCCGGCGAACCTGCCCGGCCGCCGTCACTGCGAGGTCTGCGCCAGCTTCACGTCGGCGATGCCCGGCACGGTGCGGACGAGGACCGGGACGATGACCCGCTCGGACTCGTCGGCGAAGGCGCCGTCGACGGTGGCGACGCCGTCGGCGACCGTGACCGTCCAGCGGCGCGCGCCGCCGGCGTACTCGTCGAGCCGGTGCTGCGCCTCGTGACCCAGCACGTCGTCGGTACGTACGACGGTACGCAGGATGTCCCGGCGGCTGACGATGCCAACGAGGTGCCCGTCGTCCAGGACCGGCACGCTGCGCACGTTGTGGCGCAACATCAGGTCCGCGACGTCGGCCAGGTCCGCCTCGGGCCAGGCGGTCACCGGGGTCCGCGACATCACGTCACGGACGAGCCGGGGCCGACTGGCCGGGTCCGGACCGGAGGACCGCCGCACGTGCAGGGTCGGGTCGGTGGGGATGCGGTGCCACAGCAGGTCACCCTCGCTGACCATGCCGACCACCCGGCCATCCGGATCGAGCACCGGAGCCGCGGTGATCTTCTTGTCCGCCAGTAGCGCTGCCGCGTCCTCGATCGTGTCGGTCGTCCCGACCGTGTGCACCGGCCGGCTCATGATGTCTCGGGCCCGCACCGCTATCGCCTCCCGTCACCGCATCCGCCTCCGGCCCGGCCGCCGTCCCGCCGGGGTTCCCGATCGCATCCTCGCAGGCGCACTCCGCGTCCTGACTCCAGCGTCCCGCCGCCGGCGCCGGTCCGCAGGGCCGACCGTCCCGTTCCGACGGGCGAAGGTCCGGATCGGCGACGCGGCGCCGGCCGGTAGGGTCGGGGCATGATCAGCCGCATCTGGGGGATCGCGCGCTCCCTCGTCATGTACCACGGCGTGCCCGGCCGGCGCCGGCGCATGGTACGGCTGTACCGCGCCTTCCTCGGCCCGGGCGACATCGGCTTCGACATCGGCGCCCATACGGGCAGCCGGGTGCGCGCCTGGCGGCGGCTGGGCGCCCGGGTGGTCGCCGTCGAGCCGCAGCCGGACTTCGTGCGCATCCTGCGCCTGTTCTTCGGCGGTGACCGGGACGTCACCATCGTGGCCGGTGCGGTCGGAGCCCGGGCTGGCCGGGCGCGGCTGGCTCTATCCACCGCGACCCCGACGGTGTCGTCGATGTCGCCGGACTGGATCGAGTCGGTGACCACGGACCGCAGCTTCGCCCGCGTGCGGTGGGACCGCACGATCGAGGTACCGGTGGTCACCCTCGACGACCTCATCGCGGCCCACGGGGCGCCGGCGTTCTGCAAGATCGACGTCGAGGGCTTCGAGGTCGACGTGCTGGCCGGGCTCAGCCGACCCCTGCGCGCGCTGTCCTTCGAGTACCTTCCGCCGGCACACGACGCCGCCCTCGCCGCGCTGGCCCGGCTGGAGAGTCTGGGCGCGCGGGCCGGCGGCTACCGCTACAACTACTCGCCCATCGAGACGATGCGGTTCGCCAGCGAGCGCTGGCTGGACGCGGCCGAGCTGATCCGGCTGCTCGAGCGGTTCCGCCCGCTGGGCCGCTCCGGCGACGTCTACGCCCTTCTGGAGGGCGGGCCGGAGGGCCCGACGGGACGTAGGTGACCTACCGGGCAGATGCCGCTGATCGACCTTCCGCCGACCCGGCCGCGAATTCCGCCCGACCCGGGTGCCAGCACCCCGACCGGCTGATACGTTGGCCGGGTCACGCCGGGTCCCGCGCGGGGCCCGCCCGCCAACCCGTGGCAGGAGAAGACGATGGCCTCTCGACTGAATCCGTACCTGAACTTCAACGGCACCACGCGCCAGGCGATGGAGTTCTACGCGAGCGTGTTCGGGGGCGAGCTGCGCCTCAACACGTTCGGCGAGTTCGGTGACGCCGACTCGCCCGACGCCGACAAGGTCATGCACGCGTTGCTGGAGACCGACGCCGGCTACACCATCATGGCCGCTGATGTCCCGAGCAACATGCAGTACCAGCCCATCGCGGGGTGCTCGGTGAGCCTCAGCGGTGACGACGGCGACCTGCTCCGTGGCTACTGGGAGCGGCTGTCCGGAAGCGGAAGCATCATGATGCCCCTGGAGAAGCAGGTGTGGGGCGACGAGTTCGGCATGTGCGTGGACCAGTTCGGTGTCCCCTGGCTGGTCAACGTCACCGCACCGCAGGCCGGGTAGCACCGCCGGTTGCGCAGATCTTGGACGCTCGTACCCCCTCCAGGGGGCGCCAGCGTCCAAGATCTCGCGGTCGCGTCACGCTCCGCGGCCGGTGCGGTCGTCGTCGCTGCCGTGCGCCTGGTGGAGCCAGATCAGCCCGAGGACGCCGAACAGGCCGAGCACACCCAGCGTGGCCAGAACCGCGACGAGGTACCCGTGGTCATGCCGGCCGGACCCTGGTGCTGCTCGGCCTGGCCGGGTCGGCGCACCCGCCGGCCAGCGGCAGCGCGAGGGCCGTGCCGCCGGCGATACGCGGGACCTCCCTGCGGCTCAGCGTCATGGCAGGCTCCTCATCGGGTACCGCTACCGCGAGCGGCGAAAGATCCGCGCGACGACGGGTGCGGCGGCGTCTTCCGGCGTTCCAGGGCCAGTCGGGGAAGCACCCGGTCGAGCCGGGCCGGCAGCCGCCAGGCCCACCCCCCGAACAGCTGCATCACCGCCGGCACGATCAGGCAGCGGATCACCAGCGCGTCCAGCAGGACCGCCACCGCCAGGCCGAGGCCGAACTGCTTGAGCATGCGGCCGGGGTCGAGCAGGAACGGGGCGAAGACCACGACCATGATCGCCGCGGCGGCGGTGACGATCCGCCCGGTGGTGCTCATCCCCGCGCGGATGGCGGCGGTCGCGTCGTGGCTGCGCTCCCATTCCTCGTGTACCCGGGCCAGCAGGAAGACCTCGTAGTCCATCGAGAGCCCGAACGCGATCGCGAAGATGATCACGGGCACGAACGCCTCGATCGGACCCGGTTCGATACCCAGCGGCCCGCCCAGTACCCCGTGCTGGAAGACCAGCGTGACGGCGCCGAGCGAGGCGCCGACGCTGAGCAGGTTGAGCACGGCGGCCTTCAGCGGGATCAGCAGCGACCGGAACACGGCCATGAGCAGCAGCGCGGACAGGCCCACCACGACCGCCACGAACAGCGGCAGCCGCGCGGAGACCGCGGCGGCGAAGTCCACGATCGCGGCGGTCGTGCCGCCGACGAGGAACCGGGCACCGGTGCGGTGCGCCAGCGCCGGCAGCACCTCGCCCCGCAACCGGGTCACCAGCTCCTGCGTCCGCGCGTCCTGCGGCTTGGCGTCGGGGTAGACGACGACCATCGAGGTGTCGGGGTCCTGCGTCGGCAGCGGTGGGCTGACCGCGGCCACGCCCGGCGTGCTCCGCAGGGTCTGCCCGGCGCTGGTGGCCGCCGGGGTGCCGCCGGTCACGACCAGGATCAGCGGTCCGTTGAAGCCCGGACCGAACCCCTGGGCGAGCAGGTCGTACGCCTGCCGGCTGGTCCGGGACGGCGCGCCGTTGCCGGCGTCGGCGAGGCCCAGGCGCATGTCCAGCGCGGGTGCGGCGAGGGCCAGCAGCAGGGCGGCGCCGAGCAGCGCGGCCGGCCACGGCCGGCGCTGGACGCCGGTCGACCAGCGGGCCCACCGGGTGCCCTCGGTGCCCCGGCCGCGCTCGGCCCGGCGGCGCACCGCGCGCTCCACCCGCCCGGCGATGATCGTCAGCAGCGCCGGCAGCAGGGTCAATGCGGCGAGCATGGTGACCAGGACGGTGAGCGCCACGGCCACCGCGACGCCCTGCAGCGAGCCCAGGCCCAGCACAACCAGACCCAGCAGCGCGATGATCACGGTGCCCCCGGCGAAGAACACCGTGTGGCCCGCGGTGTCCAGGGCGGTGCGCACCGCCGCCTCGCGGGGGGCGCCGGCCGCCAGCTCGCCGCGGTACCGGGAGAACAGCAGCAACGCGTAGTCGATGCCGACGCCGAGCCCCACCAGGATCATCAGCGGCGTGGTGTAGTCCGCCACGGTGGCCAGGTGCGAGGCGAGCACGAGCAGGCCGGTCGCGCTGCCCACCGCGAAGATCGCGATGACGATCGGCAGGCTCGCCGCGAGCAGCGACCCGAACAGCAGAACCAGGACGACCAGCGCGGCGAGCAGGCCGACGCCCTCCGCCGCGCCGCCGCCGGCCTTCTCCGTGCCGGTGACCGCGTCGCCGCCCACCTCCACCCGCAGGCCGCCGCCGTCCGCGGCCCGCGCGGTGTCGATCAGCGTCCGGACATCGCCTGCGGGGACGTCCTGGGCCTGGCCGTCGAGCGTGACCGTGGCGAAGCCGATGGTGCCGTCGCGGGACACCGCGGTCGGGTCGGCGTACGGGGCCCGGACGTCGGCCACGTGCGGCAGGGTCCGGACCGTCGCGAGCATCGCCTCCACGCGCTGCCGGGTGGCGGGGGCGGCGAGGCCGCCGGGGTCCTGCAGGACGATCCGCACCGCCGCGCCCGCCTGCGCCGGGGCGCGCTCCCGCAACGTGTCCAGGGCCTGCTGCGACTCGGTGCCGGGCAGCGAGAAGTCGTTGTGGTACCGGCCCCCGACCGCCTGCGCGGCACCGGTGACACCGGCCAGGACCAGTACCCACAGCGCCAGCGCCCACCAGCGGCGCCGGTACGACCATCCGGCGAGCCACGCGAACATCTGCCGCCTCCTCCGACGTCGACGCACGATGGCGGACACGCTAGGAACGCGGACCATCCGCCCGAAACGCGCCGGAGGAGGATCCCGGCACCCTCCCACGGGGGTAGGCCGGATACCCCTCGAAGGCGATGGGCGGCGCGGCCACCCGCATTAGGCTGGGCAAGGTGACCCGACGCACGGTGGCGATCGACGCGGGGGTCGCGGCGCTGGCCTTCGGCCTGACCGTCGTGGTGCTGGCGGCCCGTGGGCTCGGCACGCCCGACCCGGCGGCCCGCCCGCTCGACGGTGTCGGGGTCCTGCTCGCGGCCGCCTCGGCCATGCCGCTGCTCGCCTGGCGGCGGGTACCGCTCGCGGTCTACGTGGCCACGTCTGCGGCGGTCATCACCCTGGTGGCGCTGGACCACCCGGTGGACTTCCCGTTCGGCCCGGTCGTCGCCCTGTACGCCCTGGCCGTGGCCAACAGCGGGGACGCGCCGCCGCTCCGGCGCCGGGCGGCCATGCTCGCCGCCGGCCTGTTCGTCCCCGCCGCGACCGTCGCCTACCTGGCCAACGGCCACCCGGTCCGAGGGTCCCTGCCGGGGCTGGGCTTCTGGGCGCTGATCTGCGCCGGCGTGTGGATCACCGGGGAGCACACCCGGCTGCGCCGCGAGCGGATCGGCGAGCTGGAGGAGCAGGCGGCCCGCGCGCACCGCGAGAGGGTCCGGGAACGGCGCCTGGCAGCCGCCGAGGAGCGCACCCGCATCGCCCGGGAGCTGCACGACTCGGCCGGGCACGCGATCAACGTGATCCTCGTCCAGGCCGGCGCCGCCCGGCTGCTGCACGAGCGTGACCCGGAGGGCTCCCGGCGCGCCATCGCCACCGTCGAGCAGGTGGCCCGCGCGACCATCGGCGAGTTCGACCAGCTGGTCCGGGCGCTGCGCGAGGACGACGCGCCCCAGGCGGCCGTGCCGGCCGACCCCGCCGCCCTCGACCAACTGCTGGAGCACCACCGCAGCAGCGGTCTGGTCCTCACCACCGACGTGCGCGGCCAGGACCGGAGCCTGCCGCCCACCGTCACCTGGGCGGCGTACCGCATCCTGCAGGAGGCGCTGACCAACGCGGTACGCCACGGGCGCGGCAGCGCTGGCGTGGCGGTGTGGTACGCGCCCGACGCGGTCGAGATCACCGTGACCAACCCGACCGTGAACGGCTCCGCGCCGGGCGGCGGCCACGGCATCGTCGGGATGCGCGAACGGGCCAGCCTGCTCGGCGGGACCCTGGAGGCCGGGGCCCGGCAGGGCACCTTCCGTCTGCACGCCCGGTTGCCGCACCCGAAAGCCACCGGATGACCGGGCTGGCTGGCACTCGCTGCGCTCGCGCGGGTCATGCGGCTTCTCGGCCGCCCTGTGCCCGACCGTCCGACTCAGTCGCTACGCTCCCTCGCTCCCGGCCGGCCGCGGGCGGCGCCGGATGACCCAGCTGGCTGGCACTCGCTGCGCTCGCGCGGGTCATGCGGCTCCTCGGCCGCCCTGTGCCCGACCGTCCGACTCAGTGGCTACGCTCCCTCGCTCCCGGCCGGCCGCGGGCGGCGCCGGATGACCGGGCTGCGGGTGCTGATCGCGGATGACGACGACCTCATGCGCGCGGGGCTGCGCGCGGTGCTCTCCAGCGACGAGACCGTCCACGTGGTGGCCGAGGCGGTCGACGGGTACCAGGCCATCGAGCACGCCCGCCGGTTTCGGCCCGACGTCGTGCTCATGGACGTGCGGATGCCCAACCTGGACGGCATCGCCGCCACGCGGCAGCTCCTCGCCGCCGTGCCACAGGCCAGGATCCTGATGCTCACCACGTTCGAGGACGACGACTACGTCGTCGGGGCGCTCAGCGCCGGGGCCTCCGGCTTCCTGCTCAAGCGGACCCAACCCGAACAGCTCATCGCCGCCATCCACACCATCGCGGCCGGCGAGTCGCTGCTGTCCCCGTCGGTCACCCGCACGGTGATCGACCGCATGACCCGACAGCCGCGCCGCGATCCGGCCGCCGAACGGCGGCTGCGCCAGCTCACCCCGCGCGAGCGCGAGGTCCTGGAGCTGGTCGCCCGGGGTCTGTCCAACACCGAGATCGCCGACGCGCTGGTGGTCGAGGAGTCCACCGTCAAGAGCCACATGAAGCGGATCCTCGCCAAGCTGGACCTGCGGGACCGGGTGCAGGCGGTGGTCCTCGCCTACGAGACCGGACTGGTGCAGCCCGGTGAGCAGACCTGACCGCGGCTACCCATGGCCGCCGCCGTCTGTCAACCGTAGTTGACACACGTTCTCGTGTCAACTACGGTTGACAGCATGTACCCGACCACCACCGCCACGCTGCCGCCGCCCACTCCCCCGCCGCCAGACCGCTCGGGCCGGCGGTGGACCCGGCGCCTACTCACCGCCGGAGCGCTCGCCGGCCCGCTGTTCGTCGCCGCGTTCCTCGTGGAGGGCGCCACCCGTCCGCACTACGACCCGGTGCGGCACCCGGTGAGCTCGCTCGCCCTGGGCGGCGGCGGGTGGGTGCAGCAGGTGGCCTTCGTCTTCGGTGGTCTGCTGTCGCTCGCGCTCGCGCTCGGCCTGCGACGCGCGCTACGCGGGCAGCCGGCCGCGACGTGGGGACCGCTGCTCATCGCGGTGTGGGGGCTCGGCCTCATCGGCGCCGGGCTCTTCCTGACCGACCCGGTGAGCGGGTACCCGCCCGGTACCCCGGACCGCTCCGACCACCACACCGTCCACGGCGCCCTGCACGACGTCGCGTCGCTCGTCGGGTTCGTCGCGCTGACCGCCGCATGCTTCGCGTTCAGCCGCGCGTTCGCCCGGCGCGGCCGGCGGGGCTGGGCGGCGTACTCGGCGGCCAGCGGCATCGGCTTCCCCGCCGCGCTGGTGCTCGCCAGCGCCGCCTTCGCGCAGAACGCGGCCCTGGTCGGGGTTGGCGGGCTCGTCCAGCGTGCGATGGTCGTCATCGGCTGGAGCTGGCTCACCCTGCTGGCCCTACGGACCCGACGCGACCTCCGGTGACGCCGGCCCATGGGCGCGGGATCGCGACGCCGTCGGGCGGCGGCTCTACCCTGGGTGGGTGACGGCGTCCCCGGTACCGCTGCTGCTCGTCGTCGACGGCAACAGCCTGCTGCACCGCGCCTACCACGCCGCGGCCACCGGGCGGCTGGTCGACGACGCCGGGCGCGCCGTCTGGGCGATCAAGGGCCTGATCACCCATGTCGCGCACGCGGCGGCGCAACTGCGCCCCGACGCCGTGCTGATCGGCTTCGACTGCCTGGAGCACTCGGTCCGCAAGGCCGACGACGCCGGCTACAAGGCCCAGCGACCGGACAAGCCCGCGGATCTGCAGGAGCAGCTGGCCGTCGCCCCCGACCTGGTGCGGGCGACCGCGCTGCCGGTCGTGGTACCGGTGGGGTACGAGGCGGACGACGTGCTGGCCAGCTCCGCGGCGAAGGCCAGGGAGAGCAGCTGGCGCACCGTCGTGGTGACCAGCGACCGGGACGCCTTCGCCCTGATCGACCCGACCACCTCCGTGCTGCGCGTGCGCAACGGTGGCCGCGACGCGTCGGTACTGGTGACCGCCGCGTCGCTGCCCGAGGTCTGTGGCGTCGAGGCGTGGCAGTACCGCGACTACGCGGCGCTGCGCGGCGACCCGTCGGACAACCTGCTCGGCGTGCCCGGCTTCGGCTCCGCCACGGCGGCCCGGCTGCTGGCCGAGTTCGGCACGGTGGACGCGGCCTGGGCCGCACTCGACGGCGGCGCCGGGGAACGGGTCCGCGCGGCCGTGGGCGACCACGCGGCGGCCCAGTTCGCCACCCCGGCCGCCCGCGAGATCGTGGCCCGCAACCGGCGGCTGATGCGGATGCGCACCGACCTGCCGCTGCCCGACCTGGACACCATGCGGCTGCCGGTCGCCCTGCCCGTCATGCGCCGGGCCCTGGCCGAGCACGGCATCCGCCTGGGCCCGTCGCTGTGGGCGCTCACCGGTGGCAGCCCGCCGCCCGAGGAGAGCCCGGCCGACCTCACCTGGACGCGGGCCAGCCTGGCGTCCTCCCGGTCGCGACGCCCGGGTCCGGACCAGCTCGCGCTCTTCTGACGCTCAGTCGTTGCGCGCGGTCTCCGG